>Ga0207772_100049_pt1 | contig 151021 bp, 149 predicted proteins | sample A23M3SouthBayCA_2_FD_187750 | JGI IMG/M metagenome (GOLD analysis project Ga0207772, IMG submission 187750) | Aerobic enrichment media microbial communities from Eden Landing Ponds, California, USA - A23 M3 (2) (SPAdes) | ecosystem: Environmental > Aquatic > Marine > Unclassified | place... | reverse complement strand
GACCCAGAGCCGTACAGCCACTGGTGGCGACGATTACCGCACTCGAACTGGCGAGAAGCGCTCGTCGATTCATGGAGGGCATATGAGTTGCTAACGTGGTTTGGTTCATTAACTTTACCACCATCGTTATATATGTCGCCGGAACGTAGCAGCTGTTTCATTTCCGAATCTGAATAAAGAAACTGTATTGGCAACTACTGATAAGAACGGTCACGTGACCGCTCCCGAGTCGGAGTCTGGTGGCAGGCCGGCGTCTTGGGGGGTTGGCGGGTCGCGATTCGCGAGGCGCCCCCCGCCGTAGATGACTACCAGGAGAACGGCAATCAGCACGAGAGGGAGGGCCCCCGTGACTTCAGCGAGCAGGTTCAGCCAGGGGTCTGGCACACCATCAGGAAAAAGTGCGTCCGGGTCGGCGGGGTGGAAGATCCCCATCGCATTGACGCCGGCGTGGAACACTGCGACGGCGAGGACGCTGCCGCCGGTGCTGTTGTACATCCACGTCCAGAGCACGGAGCCGGCAAGGATGGAGACAATCCAGAGCAGTTGCTGGGAGAGCGGCCAGCCGCCGTGGGTGGTCGTCGCGTTCAGGAACAGCGGGAGATGCCAGCCCGCCCACGTGACGCCCACGATGGCACTCGAAGTAAGCGCGCTGTAGGAGTCCTGAAGCACGGGCAGCATGAAGCCACGCCAGCCGAGATCCTCCTGGCCGCCACCCCACACGGTCCCCCAGGCCATCGCGAACAGGTAGATGAAGGGCGATTCGAAGTCGGTCAGGTCGATGGGACCGCCGGCCAGAACGAACAGCAGGACGCCCAGCGAGAGAATACCGAACGGGAGTCCGAACGCGAGCGCCCACCATTTCGCACCGATTCGCCACTTGAACATCTGGCCGACCCATCTGCGGAGGCTCCCACCGGTGGCCCGGATGACGACCGCGGCGCCGATCGGCGGACCGAACCCGCCGAACCCGATCAGGACCGAGTGCGTCCAAGAGGCTTCCATCCCCGAATACGCGAGCGCACCCTGGATCGTCCACGTGAAGGCATACGCGATCGCGACGAAGCTCAGAAGACGATGGTGATCGATCCACGTGCGGATACGGGACACATCTCCGATTGTGAGACGCATCGCAATTAACGGTGCTCCCACTGCGGGGCTTTCGCACTACTCTTCTCAGCTCATCTCGAATCTACCCATATGCACGACGACGTTCTCGTCGCCTTCGACGGCTCCCCGCTTTCCGAGCGCGCACTCACGTACGCGTTCGAGACCTTCCCGGACGCCACCATCACCGCGATATACGTCATCGACCCGATCGACTCGGTGATCGACGTGGAGGCCGGCGGCTTGCCAGTCGCAGAGGACTGGTACGATACCGCCCAGGCGCGCGCGACCGGGATTCACACGACCGCGACGGATCTCGCGGCAGAGCACGATATCGTTCTCGACACCGTCACTGAAGTCGGGAAACCGGCGCGTGAGATTCTCGACTACGCCGACGACCACGACGTCGACCAGATCGTTATGGGGAGCCACGGCCGGTCAGGCCTCGACCGGACGCTCCTCGGGAGTGTCGCCGAGACAGTCACCCGCCGAGCACGGATCCCGGTAACGATCCTCGGATGAGTTCCTCGACCAGCGTACCGATATCAGGATCGGACGGATGCCCGCGGGCGCATCTAAAGGGTGAAGTCGAACCACACCATAGGTGTCGAGAACGTGACCGTTACTGAATCACCATCTCTCTCGACGTGTACTATCTCCATCGAGCGACGAGGTGGACGTGGCCACGCGGGAGCGCGGGCGCTCGAGCGACATCTTCGGAGTCTCTCCGGCGTCCACGACGTCGAGGTCTCGTTTCGAACGGGGGACGTCCGGATCACCTACGACGGGGGCGTCACCGCGGAAGAAACGATTCGAGACGCCGTCCGTGACCGGAGCGTGTCGATACGGGAGGAACCCGAGACGGCAACGGATGACGTGAGCACCCGCTCGGAGCTCAGGCGGGAAGCCGTGTTCGTCGGCCTGACGCTCCTCGGGATGGTGACCGGCCTCGTGACGGGATGGCTTGCGGGACCACAGGTTCTCATGTGGGCCGGTTACGGCGTCGCGTACGTCTTCGGCGGGTGGTACGGACTCAAAGGCGCGATCGAGACGCTGCGCCACCGTGCGGTCGACATCGACCTCTTGATGATCGTCGCCGCGCTCGGCGCCCTCTCGATTGGCGCGCCGTTCGAGGGCGCGATGCTGCTGTTCCTGTTCTCGCTGTCGAACACGCTCCAGCACTACGCCATCGGGCGTTCGCGTCGGGCGATCAAGTCGCTCGTCGAGATGCGACCGGACGAAGCACAGGTCCTCCGCGACGGTGGGGAGGTCACGGTGCCTATCGACGAGGTCGCCGTCGGTGACGTGTTCGTCGTCCGGCCCGGCGACAAGATTCCGCTCGACGGCGTCGTCGCCTCGGGCGAGGGGACGGTCGATCAGGCGGCGCTCACGGGCGAGTCAGTCCCTGTGCCGAAAGAGCCCGGCGACGAGGTGTTCGGCGGGACGATCAACGAGAGCGGCAGCCTCGAAATCGAGGTCACGCGACAGGCCCACGAGTCGGCGATCAGCCGGCTCATCCACATGGTCGAGCGCGCCCAGAGCGAGAAGGCGCCGACTCAACGACTCATCGACCGCCTCGAACAGCCGTACGTCCTCGGCGTGTTCGCGCTCACGATCGCAGCGATCGCGGTTCCGCTCGTGCTCGGGGGCGAGTTCACCAGTACGTTCTACCGCGCGATGACCCTGATGGTCGCTGCCTCGCCGTGTGCCGTCATCATCTCCACGCCGGCGGCGGTGCTGTCGGCAATCGCCTCCGGTGGCAGGCAGGGCGTGTTGTTCAAAGGTGGCGAACACGTCGAGACCGCCGCGAACATCGACGCGGTCGCGTTCGACAAGACGGGGACGCTCACGCGGGGTGAGACCCGGTTGACGGACGTGTTCGTCCGGGACGGCCTCGCGGACGAGTCACTGACGCCCGACGAACTGCTCTCGCTCGCGGCCGCCGTACAGGACCGCTCGGAGCACCACCTCGCTCGTGCGACCGTAGCGGAAGCCGAGGACCGCGCACTCGACGTCCCCGACGCGCGGCGGTTTCAGTCGGAGGCGGGGAAAGGCGTCCGCGCCGACGTCGACGACGGGACCATCCACATCGGGAATCGGAGCTACGTCGAAACCGTCCTCGACGACGCAGCGGTCGACGGGCTCGAACCGGGTCTCGACCGGCTTCAGTCCCTGGAGGCGGAGGGGAAGACGAGCGTCCTCGTCGCCCGCGAGCACGCCGGCGACGTCACGGCGCTAGGGTGGCTTGCGTTCACAGACACGGTCCGCCCCGGGGCTGCAGAGATGATCGAGGACCTCCGCTCGCTGGGCGTAGAGCAGATCGTCATGCTGACCGGCGATAACGAACGCGTCGCACGGCAGATCGCCGACGACGTCGGTATCGACGAGGTGCAGGCGGAACTACTGCCGGAGGAGAAGGTGGCAACCATCGAGGAACTGGTCGAGCGATACGAGAACGTGGCGATGGTTGGCGACGGCGTGAACGACGCACCTGCACTGGCGACGGCGACGCTCGGCATCGCGATGGGTGGCGCCGGGACGGACGTCGCCCTCGAGACGGCTGACGTCGTCTTGATGGGTGACGACCTCGGGAAGATACCCTACGTGCTCGGACTCGGTCGCCGGACGCGCCGGACGCTGACGGTCAACCTCGCGATCGCGTTCGGCGCGATCGCGCTGATGGTCGGCACGATTCTGTTGCGAGGCATCCCCTTGCCGCTTGCCGTGGTCGGCCACGAGGGATCGACGGTCCTCGTTTCCCTGAATGGCCTCCGGTTGCTCGGCTTTCGAGATTAGGATGTCGAGGCCAGTCACGCTGTCTCGACGGTGAACAGCGAGTCGTCGGCGAGGACGACCTGCACGCGCCGGTGCCAGGCCTCAGCGAAGGCCGCCCGCCGCTCGTCGCTCGCGGACCCATCCAGAATTCCCTGAAGATTCCCGATCGCGGGCCCGCCGTCGGGAACGTCGCCTACGTGATAGGTCACCTCGACGGTCTCGTCCGTGTCGGTGCGCCGGAACCGGAACGTCGGCTCGGGTGTAGCCGGGTCGAACGCGTCGAAGACGAGGAGGTCGCGGCGGCCGCCGTAGCCGCCGGCGAGCCCGCCGAACCCGTCGTCCCCGGTCGCGCCGGTGACGTACGAGACGATGCGGCTCATCACGCCGTACGTCGCGTCGTCGCGAGGGCCTGCTGCCTGCACCTCGATCTCGCTTCGGACTGGATAGTCGTCGGGATACAGGGCGTCGAGGCCGAGCTGGGCGATCCGGTAGGCGCCCGAGGCTGTCGGACACGAGTGCCCCGCCTCTTTCACCGCGTCTCTGTAGGTGACGACGAACGGATCGCCAGGTGCGAGGACGCCCAGGGCCTCCGCGACGGGGTCGCAGATTTCGATCGGGTCGGCGTCGTACTCGATCTGCCAGTCGGTTCCTGCGTCGGTCTTCTCGGTCGAAGTCGGAGTCGGTGTCATGGGTTTCGGTGTTGGTGGTCAGTAGCGAAGCAGTCGCATCCCGTTGAGGATGACCGCGAGGACGCTGGCCTCGTGGACGAGCATCCCCGTGGCGAGGGTGACGTAGCTCGTGAGCACGCCCGCGAGGAGGACCGTCACGGTCAGCACCGCGAGGCCGACGTTTTCGAGGACGTTCCAGCGCGTCGCCTTACTCAGGGTGACCGCGTACGGGATGCGGTCGAGGTCGTCGGCCATCAGCGCCATGTCCGCCGTCTCGACGGCGGTGTCCGTCCCCGCAGCGCCCATCGCGATGCCGACATCGGCGGTCGCCAGCGACGGAGCGTCGTTGATCCCGTCGCCGACCATCGCGACGACGCGCCCGTCGGCCTGGTAGGCCTCGATGACGGCCTGTTTGTCCTCGGGGAGCAGTTCCGCGCGGGAGTCATCGATGCCGACCTCCTCGGCGACCGCGGCGGCCGTCCGCTCGTTGTCGCCGGTCAGCATCACCGTCTCGATGCCGGCGTCCTGGAGCGCCGCGACGACGCCCGGTGCGGCCTCTCGGAGTTCGTCCCGGAGCGCGATGGCGCCGACGACGGTGCCCGCTCGGACGACGTGGACGGCGGTTTCACCGCGTTCCTCGCGCTCGCGGACGTACTCGGCCACCGGTTCGGGGACGGCGACCCCGCGTTCGTCGAGCAGCTTGCGGTTGCCGACGACGAGTTCGTGGCCACCATCGGACCTGTCCGACGAGCCCCCGGCGTCGCCGGCGACGTCGAGACGGGCGATGACGCCCTTGCCGGCGACGACATCGAAGTCGTCGGGGTCGGGAACCGACTGGCGGCTCGGCTCCGGGGCGGCCGCGTCGGCGACTGCCCGGCCGCCGTCGGTCGCGGCGGGCGAGCGCTCGCGGGCCGCATCGACGATGGCGTCGGCGAGGTGGTGTTCGCTCTTCTTCTCGGCGGTCGCCGCGAGTCTGAGGACCTCGTCGTCAGCGAGACCGAACCCCTCGATGTCGGCGACGGCGGTTTCGCCTTTGGTGAGGGTGCCGGTCTTGTCGAAGGCGACGAGGTCGATCTTGCCGGCGCGTTCGAGGTGTTCGCCGCCCTTCATCAGCACGCCCGACCGGGCGGCGTTGCCGATCGCGGAGACGATGCTGACCGGCGGCCCGATGACGAGCGCGCCGGGACAGCCGATCACCAGCAACGTCAGCGACAGGATCGCGTTCCGCGTGACGGCGAACGCGACGACGGCCAGTACGATCACGCCCGGCGTGTAGTACTTCGCGAACCGGTCGATGAGGCTCTCCGTTGGCGACTGTGCCTCCTGGGCCTTCTCGACGCGACGGATGATGCGTTCGAGCGTCGTGTCCGAGCCCGCGCCGGTCGTCCGAATCTCGAGGGCGCCCTCCCGGTTGACCGTCCCGGCGTAGACCTCGTCGCCGTCGGCCTTGTGGACCGGCGCGCTCTCGCCGGTGACCGGCGCCTGATTGACGGCGCTCTCGCCGTCGACGACGTCGCCGTCCACGGGGATCTTCTCCCCGGGCTTGACGACGACGACTTCACCTCCTTCGACCTCGCGGGCGGGCACCTCCCGAAGTTCCCCCTCGCGGCGGACAGTCGCGGTGTCGGGGGTCAGCTCTAGCAGCTCCTGCAGGGCCGTTCGGGTCTTGCGCATCGTCCGCCCCTCGAGGTAGCTACCGAGGCTGAATAGGAAGACGACGGCGGCGGCTTCCCAGTACTCGCCGATGAGGACGGCTCCAGCGGCGGCCAGCGTCACCAGCGTCTTGATGCCGAGCGTTCGGTTGGTGATCTCGTGGGAGGCTGTTTTGGCGATGTCGTACCCACCGATAACCGTCGCGAGGACGAGGACGGCGGCGCTCGCGGCGTCGAGGCCCGTACGGTAGCCCAGGCTCCAGCCGCCGACGTACAGCAGGCCGCTCGCCGCTGTAACGATGGCTTTCCGGTGCTTTCGATAGTACCGTTTGGCTCCGTCCCGGTTCATCGATCTACGCAGGCTGGGGCGTGTAGCCCTGGTTTTCGATGGTTTGGGCGAACGTGTCGGGATCGGCGACGTCGTCGTCGTACTCGATCTCGACGCGGCCGGTCGCGTAGTGGACCTCGACGTCTTCGACGCCCTCGGCGTTCGCGAGGACGCGTTCGACGGTGCTGGCGCAGGCCGGGCAATCGAAGTCGAGGACGCGGAATTGGGTCGTGTCGCTCATTACAGTTGGACGTAGTGCCGGAGCCGGGATAAGGATTTTTTAGATGACATGTTTGAGCGTCTATGTGGCCTGTTGGATCGGTCAAACGGGTCGTCTAGAGCTTCGCTATCGCGACCCCCGTCGATTCGATCACCGCGAGCGGATTGCCGAGCAGCGTCCCGCTAACTTTTCCCGCCCGCTCACCTCGGTTCTCGTATGAGTAGTTCCGGCAGCGACCACCGGCTTGACGACATCGCGGTACGCAACACACGGCTTTCGGACGCCATCGACGAACCGATGCGGGCGATGATCCTCGATATTCTCGCCGACGAGGCCCTGACCGCGACCGAGGTCCACGACCGTCTGGGGGACCGCGGCATCGACCGAACGGAGAACACGGTCCGCCACCACATCAACGAGTTACGGGATGCCGGTCTCGTGGACGTTGTCCGCTTCGAGGAGGGGCGCGGGGGAACGACGAAGTACTACCACGCGAATACGATCGTCCTCTCGTACTCGCTCCCAGAGTCGGCCGACGCCGCCATCGAGGAGATGATCGACGCTGTCCAGCCCCAGATCGGGGACGCGCTCGCCACGCTCACCGGCGAGTACGACGACGCGATCGCGGCGATCGTCACGGACATGCAGCCCTGCGAACACTGTCAGGACCAGAAGTACGAGACCTACGTGCTCCTGACTGCCCTCCGACGGGCGTTCGTTCGTGCGCACCGAGACCCCTGAACCTGTGGTCAATACCGATTTCAGGGCCTCAGTTCGCTGTGTCCGCCGTCCGGCGATACCCCTCGTACACTGCTGGCAATCCGATGGGGCACAAAAATCCAAACGAGTCGTACCTGGTACCGCGTCCCGGCATCGGACTGCGAGGCCGGTCGCGACGATGCCGGTGAAGGCAACCACGCAGGCAACGCTATCCAGGTCCAAAGGTCGCGATATCGGCACCCACTGTCGCCAGTGCGTCGGCGGGGTTCGGGTCGCTGTCGGCCAGGTGCGTGTACTCGTGGTCCGGGACGTTCGACAGTGCTGTCGCGATTGCCTCGCTGTACGTCCCGACGCCCGGCTCCGTCGGGTCCTCGCCACCCCAGACATCCCGGATCACGGTCATCGAATCGATACGCATTTCCAGTTTGCGTGGCTCGTAGCGCGCCAGCAGTTCGGAGAGTCCCAACTGGAGGGCGACGTACTCGGCGGTGTTGTTCCCCGTCCGGGAGCCGGCGGGACGGCCGAGACGAGCGAGCTGATCCTCCGCGCTGTCCACGATGACAGCGCCCGCCCCTGCGGGGCCGGGGTTGCCGCGCGAACTGCCGTCGACATAGAGGACGAACGTGTCGCTCGTCGGCTCGGGGACCGGAGGCCGGGTGAGTCCAGATTCCAGCAGGCCTTCGAGCGCACGACGCAACTCGTCGGGGGAGGTCGCGGGATCGAACAGACCGCCGTAGCCGGGGACGGCGTCGTCGATGGCGTCGGTGGCGGTCGCCATCTCGTAGCCGACGTCTGCGAGCACCTCGTCGACGAGCGTTGCGAGCGGCGAGAGGTGTTCGGCCGGGAGTGGGTCGTCAGTCACGCTACTTTCCCCCTCGGACTTCGGTTCGGGGCCTTTCGACCCGTGCTCGGAGATGCTCTCGGTGGGCGGTCGCACCACTGCATATCGTTCCTCAGTGGCCGAGCGGGATAATCCCTTGCGGTGGTTCCGGCGGCGGACCGTTGTGAACCAGTCGGCCCTGGAATCCGAATCCCTAGTACGCTCTCGAGGTCCCGCTCGCTGGTCTGCTTTCGCTTAATCAAAGATCTGCTGGGGTGAGAAGGCTAAATGAGGGTAACTGAACCAACAAAACCGATCATCATCCCGGCTATAGGACTTCGTGATACCTCGCTCTACGCGAGAGACACGATGCGAAATGAATCTCTATATCGTAGTGCCCTTCTACGGCTTCCACTACCCATCGGACCATCTTATCGGTCGTTCTGATACTCCTGACAATAAGCTATGGCTCTTCGTTGTGGCAGCTTGTTGACCGTTACCATCTCCTCGTTTGGTATTATAGGTGAGCGTCATAGACCTCATTTCGATGAGACATATGCAACGCTGTCCATCCAGAGTTCCGCCGTAGAAGACCTAATTTGGGACCATATCAAATTCTCCTATATACACTTTTAGATTATATAAATATACTTACCTATATTGGGTTCTTTCCATAAGAGGCCACACAGTCGGAGAAATAAGACTATAAAGCGATTTTCACCGATTACAATCTATCGGGGAACTCACTTCGGTAAGGGGTCATCGAATTAGGGATATCCGTGCTTTCAGGGCTTGAAATGGGAGATTCGCGCCATCTCCTAAAATGGATCTGCCACTTGGCAAAAATATATGAATACTGTTTAGTATACGAAAAGACGATTATTATGTCACTAAAACACCGACCCCACGAACGGCGAGCGTGTCCTTCTATCTATCACTAATTTACCTCTTCAGGATCCATCTCTTCAAGGGTGCTACAAAGACCAGTCGAGATTGTATGCTCACCTGTACATATTTTACACGGAGAACGCTCTCCCTCAAGTTCAGATATACGAGTTGCTTCGACATACGGAGCACAGCTCAGTGTAGAACAATCGTGTGCTGTGTGATACGTCTCTCCGGGAATCGTAATGTAGACCCTTTCGCTCTTGTACTCGTCTGACATTGTCTGTCTTGATACACCTCCAATCTCCTGTCAGGAGGTATGGAAACGATTTGCAATTGATGAATATATAGCTTGTGTGCTAAGGAGAATCGCAGTACGAGACAGTATACCTTCATCTTCTCATTTCTCGACTTAGCACTTCGGTCAGCCGAGAGACAAGTGACACGACTGCGTCGGAAATCCGTGACCGTCGTCGTCAGTAATCTCGAAGGTTTATTTCTATCCGGTTTTTCGCGCCACGTAGTCGATCCGGAAGCGTTTCGCGATACCATTCTCCGGTCATATCAGCTGCGGGGCCGGACAGGCTGACTGCGCCCGCGATCGAGTCGTCGGGGCCGACCAGCGGTACGCCGACGCAGCGAAGACCTCGTCCGTACTCCTCTTCGTCGAACGCGACGCCGCGCTCGCGAACCTGGTCGAGTTCCTTCAGCAGCGCCTCCCGTTCAGTGATCGTCTGCTCCGTGTAGCTGACGAGGTCGATCGAACTCAGGAGCCGCTCAACACGATCGGATGATGCGTGAGCAAGTATTGATTTTCCGGTCGCCGTGCAGTGTAGGTCGTGAGCCTCCCCGGCTCGGGTCGAAAAGCGGATATCGTCGCTACCGCGAGATCGGTATAGATACACTCCCCGTCCCTGTTCTTCGACGGCAAGATTTCCGACGAGATCCGTTCCCTCGACGAGAGTTTCGATCTGGGGCCGTGCGACCTCAAACAGGTCAGTTCGCATCCGGGTGGTCTCGCCGATACGGAGAAACTGGAGCCCGAGCCGATACTGTCCGTCCTCGTTGACGACGTAGCCTCGCTTCCGGAGCGTCGTTAGGTGGTTGTGTACTGTACTCTTCGAGACGTCAACCGCGTCAGCGATTTCGGTCACGCCGGCCTCGCCGGACTGTTCGAGATACTCCACCATCGAAAGGAGCGTCTCGACCGATTCGACGGGGGCGTTCGAGCGGTCCATGTTGGTCTCTCTTCTTTGGCCTGGTAATTGAAGGTTGTTCCGATATGCCGTTCTGTTCATCAGAACGACTCTGCTCATTCCGTGTGGTGATCCCCCTCGTCGTGCATTTGAAACATGGTCTGGCCGAAGGTGCGGCCACTGATTTACAATCGTATGTTCGTAATTCAAAGCTGTGTGCCCCTCGTGATCAGTCGTAGACGTTCTGCTCTACAGAACGTAGGTTTTGTCGGGAGAGTCGCTGAACTACGGAACAAGGCGCTGACAGAGTCAATCGGCAAAAAACGGAGTCCGTCAGTTCGGGTAAAATCGATCGCCGTCAGTAGTTGAGATACACCGTCTTGGTGGTCGTGAAGAAGTCCAAGCCGGCATCACCCTGTTCGCGCCACGTTTCGCTCGAGGAGTTTTTGGTGCCGCCGAACGGAACGTGAAGCTCGAGGCCGGTCGTCTTCTCGTTGATTTTCACGACGCCCGCTTCGATCTTGTCGACGAAGCAATTGGCCTGCGAGAGATCGTCCGTGATGACGCTCGCGGAGAGCCCGTACTGGCTGTCGTTTGCGATCTCGACCGCTTCCTCGAAGTCGGCGACCGGAATAACAGCGACGACCGGCCCGAAGATCTCCTCCTGGGCGATTCGCATGTCCGACTCGACGTCGCTGAAAACGGTCGGCTCGACGTAGTGGCCGTCGTCGTCGACGTCAGGAACGCCACCCCCTGTTTCGAGCGTTGCCCCCTCTTCGTTTCCGACTTCGATGTAGTCGAGCGTCCCTTCGAGTTCGGATTCGGTGACCTGCGGTCCCATGTCGGCTTCGAGGCCCGGGCCGATGTCGATGTCCTCGGCGTAGTCGACGAGTCCCTCGACGAACTCCTCGTAGATCGATTCGTGGACGATCGCGCGCGATGTCGCGGTACAGGCCTGCCCGGTGACGCCGAACGCGCCGCTGCCGACGATGTCGACCGCCTCGTCGACGTCGGCACTCGGCATCACGACTGCCGGGTTCTTCCCACCCATCTCGAGCTGGATCCGCGCGCCGGTTTCGGCTGCGGATTCGCGGACGATCTCGCCGACGGCCGAACTGCCGGTGAACGAGATTGCGTCGATCGCCTCGTGGGACGTGATCGTCGCACCGACCTCGCTTCCGGACCCGGTGACGACGTTGAGCACGCCGTCGGGAAGACCGGCCTCATCGAGGCACTCAGTCAGCTCGTGAACGACGGTCGGCGCCTGGGACGCCGGCTTGAGCACGACCGCGTTGCCGGCGGCCAGCGCGGGAGCGGCTTTCCATGTCGGGATGGCGATCGGGTAGTTCCACGGCGTGATAAGACCGACGACGCCGACGGGTTCCGTGACCGTCCGAAGGCGACTCTCTCGACCGCTCGGCGCCTTCGCCTCGCCCGCGAGGTCGCTGGCCTTCTCTGCGTAGTAGTACAGGATGTCGACGGCGCGCTGGACTTCGCCCGATGCCTCCGGGAGTGCCTTCCCCTCCTCGCGGGTCAGCGTCTCGGCAACGTCGTCCGCGCGGTCTTCGAGTAATCCGGCGGCTCGCCGAAGGACGGCGCCACGCTCTGGACCAGGCGTCTCCGCCCATGCGTTCTGCGCGTCGACGGCAGCTTCGATCGCCCGTTGAGTGTCTCCTTTCGTTGATTTCGGAAACTCCGCGACGACCGACTGGTCGGCAGGATTCCGTACGGCGAACGTCTCTGTCGATTCCGACTCGACCCACTCTCCGTTACAGTAGTTGGTGCGCTGTTGAGCAGCCATCTATGAGCATACTTTTAGTTTCCTCCACAAATAGGTTGCCCCTCCGTGCACCAACCATACCGGAGGGCCGCGAGACCAGTCACAGGAAAACGAAAACGCGAGTGCGCGGGGAATACGCTTCCGCGTCAGCGGGCACTGTAGTTCAGTTCGATGATATTGGCCGTCGACAGGAGTTCGCTCGTGAGCTCCTCTTCGACCTCGGGTTCCTGCAAGCGGTGGACCGGGCCGGTCACGCTGAGGCCACCCACTACCCTCCCGCTGGAGTCCTGGATGACGGTAGAGAATGTCGTCATCCCCATCCTGTACTCTTCCCGATCGAACGAGACGCCGCTCTCTCTGATCTGCTCGAACTCGTCTTCGAGTTCGTCGCGATCGGTGATCGTGTTTTTCGTGCGGGCCGGCATCCCGTGCTTGTCGAGAATCTCCGTCACGCGCTCGTCCGAGTAGTGAGCGAGCATCGCTTTGCCGACGCCCGAGGAGTGCATGTGAAAGTGCGTACCGTCGGTAAAATCGTAGGAGATGCTCTGTTCGCCCTGGACGACGTCGAGCGCGACGCACACGCCGTTCTGTTCGACCGATAGCGTCACAAGTTCACTGCTGGATTTTTCGGCGAGACGGCGTATCTCCGGTTTCGCCACTTCGTACAGCGAAACGTTCTCACGGACACGTCCGCCGAGTTCCATGAAGCGAAGACTAAGCTCGTACGTTCCGGTGTCGTCTTGGACTACATACCCAAGCTGTCGGAGTGTACTGAGATAATCGTGGACGACACTCCGCGGTCTTTCGATCTCCTCTGCCAGCGCCGTAACGCTGCCATTGTTGTCCCGTTCGAGCGCGGTCACGATGTCGTTCATCGTCAACAGCGCCTTGATGGGTCGGTTCGCTTCCTCATCCATATAGTGGCAATCAGTAGCACTCCACATATACGTTCGGATTTGTCGAACAATACGGCTGAGACGGCTCCTCGACGTCCCGATTTTCGCCCACAACATCGCGAGTACCTGATACTCGACCGGATACTTGTTCGACAATCCCGAATCGACGACCCTCCGTTTAAAAGACTCCCCGAGCATCGATATGCCCGAATAATAGAGTTTGAAGCGCTCTATACTCGGTTTTGTTATTTCGACTATGATAATCTTTATGTAGGATTGTGATATTACGTCTATGTGGAACTATGACACAGGATACTCGGGGGGCGACAGCGGAACATCGCTCCGAGTCGGAGCTGACGCTGGTCGACGCCGACATACACCAGCGGTGGGCGGACGACGAGGCAATCATCCAGTATCTGCCTGAGCGGTACAAGGACGACGGACTCGTGCTGCCGGAACTCCTGTACCGGAATCCGGGAGAGTTCCTCCGACAGGACGAAAAGACGGAGGACGGCAACAAGCCGGGGTCAGACCTCCAGAAAATCGTCGAGGAACACCTGGACGAGCACGACATCGACTACGCGATGTTGACGGGTAACTCGTGGTTCAACCTCGCTGCGCTGCCGAACCGCGATTACGCTAACGAACTAGCGCGAGCGTACAACGAGTGGCTCGTCAACGACGTTCTTCCGGTTGACGACCGGTTCATGGGGTCGCTGTACGTTGCACCGAAGGCTCCAGAGAAGGCCGCTAAGCTCATCCGCGAGTACGGCGACCACCCGCAGATCCGGCAGGTGATGCTCCCCGGTGGTGCCGAAGTCCCCTACGGTCGGCCCCAGTACTGGCCGATGTACGAGGCCGCCGAGGAAAAGAACCTCGTGATGGCGGTCCATCCGTTTTCCGAGGGGCACGGGACGAGCAATCCACCGACCGGTGCCGGTCATCCCAACAACTACATCGAGTGGCACACGCTGCTTGGCGCGTACTACATGGGCCAGCTCGCCTCGATCGTCACCGAGGGCGTCCTCGTCGAGTATCCTGACCTCCGGTGGGCGTTCATCGAGGGGGGCTACGGATGGCTCCCGCACTTCATGTGGCGCCTCGACAAGAACTGGAAGGGGCTCCGCTCGCAGGTGCCGTGGCTGGAAGAGAAGCCGAGCCACTACATCCGGAACAACGTCTGGTTCGCGAGCCAGCCCGTGGAGGAACCCGAACGCCCGGAGCACCACGACCAGATCCTGGAGATGATGCACGCGGACGAGATGCTCATCTACGCCTCGGACTACCCGCACTGGGACGGTGACGATCCCGATTGGGGGCTGCCGCCGATGGACGACGAGATGGAACGCGCGATCAAACACGAGAACGCGGCCGAACTGTGGGACCTGCCCACGGACGGCAGTTCACTGGAGTGATAACGATGAAAGAGAAACGATTCGAGATCTGTCCGGCCGAGAAGTTCGATGCCGGCGAGCGACGTATCGTCACTCTCGACGGGTTCTCCATCGGCGTCTTCAACGTCGACGGAGAGTACTACGCGATGAAAAACGACTGCCCCCACCAGCGCGCACCGCTCTGTGAGGGGAAACTCGGCGGCACCACGGAGTCAGATACCCCCGGCGAGTACGATTGGGTCCGACCGGGGCAGGTCGTTCGCTGTCCGTGGCACGGATGGGAGTTCGACGTCACGACCGGAGAGTCTGTCTTCAACCCCCACAAGGTGAAAGCCAAGACGTTCGAGGCGCGCGTCGAGCCCTCGGAGGGCGAAGCGGCTGCCAGCGACAGTAAAGCTGCCGCAGCGGACGGCGGCTGCGAGGGGTGTGAGGTAGACTTGGAGGGCGAGGAACCGCCCGTCGAGACGTACGACGTCGAGGTAGAGCGGGGAACGGTGGTGGTGTACCTATGAGTACGGATTCGCAGAGTCGTCTCGGCGCCTTCCGCGACGAGATCGATCCGTTCGTGTTCCTCGGCGGCGCGCTTGCCACGATCCTGGCAATCGGGTACATCGCCGCTCGGCCGGACGCCGCCGCGACGTGGCTAACGAACGCCAACAACTTCCTCTGGACCGAACTCGGTTGGATCTTCATCTGGGCGATGTTTCTTGCCGTCGCGTTCTGCGTGTGGCTTCTGATCGGCCCGTGGGGTAACATCAAGTTCGGAGGACCGGACACGGAGCCCGAGTTCTCGTACTTCTCGTTCCTCGCGATGCTGTTTTCCGCGGGGCTCTCGACCGGCCTGGTCTTCTACGGCCCGGCCGAGGCGCTGTTCCACTACTCTTCGGGGCCGCCGTTCTTCGGCGCCGAGGCACAGAGCGCCGCGATCGTTCCCGACGCAGTCCAGTACACGATGCTCCACTGGGGCATCTCCCCGTGGTCGGCGTATCTCGTCGTCGGCGTGACGATCGCGTACTACGTCCACCGGAAGGGTGCGCCGATCAAACCGTCGACGGTGTTCGCTCCCTTCATCGGCGTCGAGAACCTCGACAAGAATTGGGTCAAGCCGCTCGACCTGCTGATGGTCGTCATCTCGGTCGGCGGTGTCGCCGTCTCGCTCGGGTTCGTCGTCACCCAGTTCCTCGCGGGGATGAACTACAACTACGGCGTCGAGTTCGGGAACCTCGGGACGATACTTGTCACCGTTGGTCTGACGGTCGGGTTCACAGCCTCCGCAGCGCTCGGGGTCAAGCGCGGAATCCGTCGCGTCTCGACGTTTAACATGTATCTCTTCGTGTTCCTCCTCGCAGTCGCGTTCGTATTCGGTCCGACGGCGTTCCTGCTCAGTACCGGGACGGAGGCGCTGGGCGGATACGTCAACGACTTCGTCAGCATGAGCCTCTATACGAACGCGGCCAACGGAAGCGAGTGGGTCGGTGCTTGGACCGTCTTCTACTGGGCCTGGTGGTTCTCGTTCGCGCCCATGATCGGCATCTTCATCACGCGCATCTGTCGCGGTCGCACTATCCGGCAGGTCGTCTTCGCAGGCCTCGTCGGCACCACCGCAGCCTCGTTCCCCTGGTTCATCGTCATGGGCGGGTCGTCGCTGTGGGTCCAGACGCAAGGGTCGCTCGACCTGCTCTCGATCGTATTCGAGCAGGGTCGCGAAGTCGCCGCCTTCCCACTCTTCGAGACGCTCATGCCCTTCGGGGGGCTCTTCGCCGTTGCGTACCTTGTGCTTGTTCTCACCTTCCTCATCACGACCGTCGACTCGACGACGCTGAGCTTGGCGATGTTCACCACCGACGGGAGCGAGAACCCCTCGACCGCCAACCGCGTCACCTGGGGTGCGCTCGTGGGACTACTCTCCTCGCTCCTGCTCATCAGCGGCGGCCTCGCGGCACTCAAGGATTTCGTCGTCCTGCTCGGGTTCCCCATCGCGTTCGTCATCGCACTGTGTATCGTCGGCCTCGTCATCGAGTTCGAACAGCTGCATCCCGTCTTGCTGACCGAGCGCTACGAAGGGGACGCGCACGATGACGCGGACCAGCAGACGGTCGCCGGTTATCTCTCGGAGCGCCGACCGACCTGGATGGGTGGTGCAGACGACTAAGAGGTCGATCGTCAGCGTTCCGTCGATCTGACGGTCACATCGTACGTTGTCGTCGCACGATTCGCTTCTCTATTCTACGCGCTCAGCTTTGCTCCCCGACCGCCCGTCTCGGCGACGGAGACGCGCTCAGTAAACTACCCCACCCTACTCCCTCGGCGCATACGCGCCTCGGTCCTAGAGGGTGGGGCTTTGATGTGGACTCCCGGCAATCAGTCGCCAGCAATAGGCCGGTGACTCTCGCCGTTCAACGTCCCACCATTTATACGCAGGTCTACTTCTGCGTCTCCGCTCCCCGACGTGGGCGAGGACCGGAGTCTATGTGTCCGCTTCCGGGCGTAGCGTAGCCCGATGTTCTTCGCACCGTTGTAGTCCGCGTTGACCTTGTACCCGCATTTCTGGCACTCAAAGTGTTCGCCGTGGCGGTTATCCTCGTGCGTGAACCCACAGTCCGTCCGAGAACAGCGTTGGGACGTGTGGTCAGGTTCAACTTGCCCCACGGAGACACCCCGTTCAGGTGCTTTGTAGGAGACGTACTCGTAGAGGCGTCGGAACGCCCATACGTGGTGCCACTTCGCGTGCGGAAGCCGCTCGCGTATGTCAGTCAAGTCCTCGAATGCGATAACATCGCAGTCGTATTCGACGGCTTCCGAGACAAGCTCGTTGGCGACGGTGTGGATGTACTGTTTGCGCCATGCTTCTTCGCGCTTCCCGAGGCGAAGCAGGGCGTTGTGCGCGGCTTGGGTGCCGCGCTGTTGCATCTCTCCACGTCGTTTCTCGAACTCGCGGCACCAGTGGTCGTAGTCGTCTCCCTGCCAAAACGTGCCGGTCGAGGAGACAGCGAGACTGTTGACGCCGAGGTCGATACCGAGGACTGTTTGGTCGGGGTGCCCGGTACCTGCCGGAACCTCATCGTCACCGTCTATCCGTCGAGTCGAAATATTGAGGTAGAACTCGTCGGTCGCCGCGTCGTACCGAAGCGTACTCTCGCGGAACTCGTAGCTCTCGGAGAGGACGTACCGCTCGTAGGGCGTCGGGCTGTCTGCCGGGAGAACAAACGAGGGGTCGACCCGCCCCTCGACAGTTGCCAGCGACACCTTGTTGCGGTAGAAGGTCGCGCTTCGCGTGTCGTAGTCCATCGTTTCGGCGGTGAACGTGGGGCAAGAGACGCGCTGTCCCTTCTTCCACCGTTCGATAACGCCTTTGACGGCTTCGACGGCGCGTTTGATGGCGGCTTGGACGAGTTGTGCCTGTAGGTCTGTCTCCTCCCGAAGTTCGGAGTAGAGCGCGTCCCGCACTTGCCGTTTGTTGGTCTTGCACTCGGTGAACGAGGTTCCGGACCAACAGTAGTCGGCGGTTCGGTTCGCGCAGTACAGGTATTGCTCGGCGGTTCGGTGGAGTGCGTCGCGTTGCTCGTCGGAAACGGCGAGTTTCACAACGGCGGTTCGACGCACGTCCATAACTTCAGAGAGGCGACGACGGTACTTATATGCCCGGGAGTCGGTCGGTCGTAGTATGCCGGTTGTGTCGTGCCATGTCGGTTTCCTCTCCGGCCTACTCGCTCCCTCCGCTACGCTTCGGTTGCTCCTTGAGGCCGGAGGCTCCACCTTGAATTACGCTGAACGTCTGCCGTCAAAAAGAAGGGTTACTCGATCGGGACGTTGACGACAGGTGCGGACGAGTCGAAGATCACTTCCTGCGTGACGCTCCCGAACAGCGCCTTTCCGGTCGGCGAGCGCTGTCGCCCACCGACGACGACGTACCGTGCGTCCTGGTCATCGGCGTACGACGATATTTCCGTGCTGGGATCGCCGACGCGCACCGTCACCTCGGGATTCGACAACTCTGGATTCTCCAGTGCCCGGTCCACGATATTTTCCCCGACCTGCTGAACTTCGTAGTTATCGGTCAGGTCCTGCCCCTCGACGTCTTTCTCGAGAACTTCAACGAGCTCCGAGCGTTCGAGGACGTGAATCGTGTGCAAGTCCTCGTCGAGATCGGCCGCGAGCGTCCGGGCCTCTTCGAGGACGGTCGCCGCTCTTTCCGAATCGTCGACTGCTGCCACGATCGTCATACATGATCAACGTAACTGCCTTGCAAAGATGTTTCGACGGGGCGAGGGATCTGTCAGGAAGAGTCGAAGCCGTCGAGCACCGCCCAGCGGCCGTCGTACCCTCACAGAGTCACAGTTGCCGCGGGTGGGACCTATCCGCCGCCAGGACACCCGGGTCACCGCTGTCCGAGCCAGAGCAACGCGAGCACGGTCAGGCCGAAACAGAGTAGGAGACTCCCAAACGACACCGAGTAGCTAAATCGCGTGGCGACGGTCCCAACGTATGCCGGCCCGAGACTACCGACAGCGAAGTAGACCGTCCGCAACGCGCCGAGATCGCTGCCGAGAGTCTCCTGGGCGAGTACGTCGGTCAGATAGACGTACATCACCGGCCAGATCGTCGTCAGGCCGACGGCGAAAGTGAACAGTCCGACCCCGATACCGACGATCGAATCAGCTCCGACCAGTACGACGAGCCCGACGATGCCGAACCCCGTCGCACCGAGACCGAGATTGATGGTGGACCATCGCTCGCAAAGGACGCCGGCGATCGGCGTGACGAGGATTCCGACGACGAAGGTCCCAGCGAACGCCACCGTCGCCTGGAACGAAGTAAACGACTTCGTGACCCGGAGAAAGGTCGGCAGGAAATTCGCACTCCCCTGCCAGACGAAATTGAATACGGACAGGACGAATAGGATCGCATACGTCTCCCGGGAGCGAAACAACCTGGCGCCGACGGACGGGATATCGAGCGCCACTCGTGAGACGGTGTACGGATCGCGGTTGAGTCGGTGCCCGCCGACGGCGACAATCCCGATCAGCACGACGACCGGCACGAATGCGTCGCGCCACGCGGCGGCACCGACGACGGTGACTGCCAGCAACGCGGAGAGTGCACTTCCCAGATTGACCGCAGCGTCCCTGATGCCGAGTGCTCGCCCGCGGTTCTCGTCGAAGAGGTTCTGGAGGAGAACGATCCCCGCCGGCTCGAACATCCCGTAGCCGAACCCGATCAGGCCGAGACCGACGACGAACATCGGAAACACGCTCGAGAGTGTAAGTAGGAGAAAGCCGGCGATCATCACCCCCTGGCTCGCAAGCAAGACGACGTTCGACGAGAGACGCTCGGAGTAGCGGCCGCCCGGATACTGCGCGAGAGCGTTGCACGCCCACAGGAACGAGATTGCACCGCCGGCCTCAGCGGCGGTGATGCCGAAGTCGTCAATGATCTCCGGTAACATTGCCGCGATAACGAGGATACCGGATAGGGAGACGACGATCCCGAGCGCGTGGACGTTCAGTTGCTTACCGCTGTAGTCGGAAAACGTCTCTAGCATCTCCAATCGATCTCTTGTCGGAATTTCCCCACAGCCACGGTCATGTCCTCACCTTCTCCGAGATCCCCAGACGTCGTTTCGCCGGGCTGTTGTGACGTAGATGCCTCCATCGACTATCTCGAGAGCAAGATGACGGCAACGACTGCGAAGCCGAGGCCGGTCATCTCGACCATCGTCAGGGATTCGTCGAGCACCACAACCGCCAACACCGCCGTTCCGAGAATGTACATCCCGCTGATACTAGTCGCGATGGCGGCGGAACCGGCGTCGAGTGCGAGATAGTACGCGATCGTCCCGCCGCCGAGAAAGAGACCGGCGACGAGTGCGATGCCGATGCTCGACGGTGCGGCGACCATGGCGTCCCCAGTTACGTGGACGTACGTTATCGCGACGCCGATCCCGGCCGCGTACGTGTAGACAACGGCCTGCTCCGCCGGGAGGCCGCCTGTCGCGACTTTCGCGAGAAACGCCCATCCGGTGTACAGAAGCATCGCTCCGACTGCGAATGTAATTGTCTTGCTCATCCGTATTCCAACACTCTCAATCGGGCCAAATAGCCTTTTCGCAGACGGGAACCAGAGACTCCAACAGGCGCCCGGTGACCTCGCTATATCGTCCGACGCTGGACCGTAGTTTTATATTAGTTCGGACGTGCTATCTAGCCGGCACATGAGTAGCAAGACTGTCGTGCTAGGCGGTTCTGGCGCGATGACGTCAGGATGCGTCTACGACCTCCAACAGACAAGCGACTTCGACGAGATCGTCGTGGCAGACGCCGACGAAGAGAACGCGCGTCGCCTCGTCGAGCTTCTCGACGACGACCGGGTACGGTTTGAGTCGGTCGACGCGACCGACACAGATGACCTCGTACGAGTTCTCGAGGGGGCAGAGTACGTCGTCAACGGGTTGCCCTATCCCTTCGAGGAGAACGTCCTCGACGCAATGCAGGAAGTAGGTGACCTCACAGGCGTCGATCTGAACGCGTTCGACTTCGACGAGGTGCTCGACAGATCCGAGGAGTTCGCCGAGGCGGGCAACTCGCTGTGGTTCGCTAATGGCGGCCTCGTGAGCACCATCGCGCTCGGAATGGTTGCCTGTGATCGCTTCGATGACGTCTCGGACGTCAACTTCTACTGGGGAATGTGGCGACTCCTCACACAGACGACGCCCGGGCTGACTGATACGGTCACCTATGAACATGACCCCGACGTCGACGAGCGAGCGAAGTGGGAAGATGGTGAGGTCGTCGACGACCTGCCGGCGTTCAGCGAGCAGCGGACGTTCGAGTTCCCCGAGCCGATCGGCGAGGAGGAGACGTACGTCATCTCACATCCGGAGCCGATCACGTTCCCGAAGGCGCCGGTCGCACAGGAGAAGAACGTCGACCGCATCATTACGCGCGGTGCGTGGCACGACGAGTGGAAGCGATACGAGCGAACGCTCCACGCCGCGGACGCCTTCGAGACGGACGCCGTCGAGGTCGACGGGACGGAGGTCGACCCGGTCGAAGTGATGCAAGAGCAAGTCAAGTCGCAAGGGATCGAACTCGAGACCGAGTGGAAGCCGCCCGAAGAGCTCTCGCCGGAGACGGAGTGGACGCCACAGACCATCCTCTCGGCCGAGGTGACCGGATCGGTCGACGGTCGCGACGACCGTGCAGTCTTCCACTTCGAGCAGCCCTTCCCGTTCTTCGATGGGAAGGACATCACGCTGATGCGCGAGTACGGCTGTTACGTCGGCGTCCCGCTGTCCGTGACGCTCCAGCTCATGGCCGACGGCGCGGTCGACGAGGAGGGTATCTTCATCACCGAGACGAGCGGTCTCGACGCGGACCGCTACTTCGAGGAGATGGAAGCCCGCGGGTTCGACCTCCTCGCCGACCAGGTCCCAGAACAAACCATTCCCGCAAAGAACCAAGATTGATCGACAGGCAGGCCGACCGGGCGCTGCGCTTTCAGTAGTGCCTGGTGTAGCTCCGAAGCCAGATTCAGGTTCGAGATAATTCGAAGGTCATACTGTTACCAATGAAGCTATGGCCACATAGTGGATTCGGCATTCTTATATCCTAAAATTGTATTTATGAATGCTGTCATTAGCGCCCAATCGATTCGAATGGCTCTCCAGATCTATAACGGCATGGCCGAGTCTTGAATAGCAGGATCATAGCCCTTTCTTTGACTGATACGCCCATAGAGGGCGGACAAATGGACTTTACTGCTGCTTCATTTCTGTTGGACTATCGGTCACGACGAGTTGTTCGGTGGGGTCAGTAATGCACCTCTAATTCGATGAGGAACTCTTATAGACAATAGCAACCGACCTCATTATTTTTCTCACCCTATAAGATGGGAAACGACTGGCCCCCCACCGAGTCTGTTGGTCTGGCTTACGAATCATGTGTAAAATTTAGTTGATGAGCCCAGATCCATGGGAATTATGTTATTTACAATTGTGTCGGTTTCAAACATCTGTCCTCTGATACAAATGTCACTACGTCAGCTAGGCGGAATCTCGGACGACGGATCCCACGGCCCTTCTCCTCAGAAAATAATCCCGGACTGCAACACGCCGATGAGCGCCGTGACGGTCACTACGCTGGCAACAGTCGTCAGAAAGACCGTCGCGCTGATGAACTCGTCCGCCGAGAGGCCGTCGACGTCCTGACTGAACGCGCCGACGAGGATGATCGTCGTGACGCCCGTCGGCGTCGCCAGCAGGACCACGACGACCCGCGCGACCGTCGCGTTACCGACCCCGACTGCGAGGACGGCAGCGATCGCGAGCAGCGGGGCGACCAGGAGTCGCATCGCGCTCGCGGTGCCGATCGGCCGAACGTCGCCGTCGCCGTCGACGCTCGACAGCTGGATCCCGAGGATGAGCAGCATCACGGGGATCGAGGCGTTGCCGAGCAGTTCCAGCGTCTGCATCAGCGTCGTGTCCGCCGCCGGGACGACGCCGAGCCACCGCGCCGCGAGCGCGACGACGACCGCGTACACCAGTGGGACGCCGAACACTCGCCGCATGTCCGCCAGCGGGCTCCCCTCGCGCCCGCGGGCGGCGAGGTAGATGCCGACGGTGTACAGCATGACGCCCTGGAGCGCCGTCACGAGGACGGCGGTGCTCCGCCCCGTCGCTCCGAACGCGAAGTCCGCAAGCGGAATCCCGAAGTTGCCGGTGTTCGGAAAGGCCGTGGCGAGGACGAATGCACCCAGCAGCGGCTCCGAGTGGCCGGTCGACCGGGCGACGCTCTCCGCGAGCGCGATCATCGCCGCGGTGAACAGGACGACAACTAGCACGACGTCCACGATCGTCGAGCCGGCCAGCGACGACGTCGTGAGGCTGTGGATCACCAGCGCCGGCGCGAGCACGTAGACGGTGATCGCGTTGAGCGCGTCCGGCTCGGTGTCCTTGGCCCGGCCCAGCGCAAACCCGATCGCCGCGATCGCGACGACCGGCAGAATCGCCGTCGCGAGGATCCCCAGAAGAGACATGGGGTAGTCTAGTTCGGTGGATCGTTAGAATACTTCTGGATTTCGTCTGGATCGAGTATCAACTGCGACCTTACTGCTATCGGGGACTGCTCTCGCCGTGCTTGCGGTACCAGATCCTCGCGCCGACCGGCGACGCCCCCTCCTCGAGGTCCAGTCTGCGCAGAACCAACTCCTTGATGGCGTCCGTGACCACGAGGTCGATCGTCTCGCCATCAGCGTTTTGCACCTCGAACACGCAGCGCCCGGCCCACTCGTCGATAGCTTCGATCGTCCCGACTGACCACCGCTCGACGTCGTGGGTCGGCTGTCGGGCGTGGATTCGGTCGTGGGGCATATGCAAACAGAGGTCGGTCGGGCAGTTGAGAGTACGGACCTCGACGACCCGAGTGAGCGCCACGTCTTGATGAGAGTTAACGTGACATGGGCTCGTATGGTAGGTCCGTGATTCGGGACGACCGCGCGTACGAGATCGTCCTCTGGGGAGCCACGGGGTTCACGGGACGACTCGTCGCGGAACACCTGGCGGATCGATACGACGCGACCGACCTCGACTGGGCTATCGCCGGACGAGATCGACAGAAGCTGGAGACGCTGGGGGACGAGCTCGCCGAGATCGACCCCGACTGGGAGTCGCTCGATATCCTGGTCGGCGACGCCTTCGATCGCGAGCGCCTCGGGGCTATCGCCGAGCAGACGCGGGTCGTCTGCACCACGGTCGGGCCGTACGCGAAGTACGGGTCGAACGTCGTCGACGCCTGCGTCGAGAACGGCACTCACTACTGTGACCTGGCCGGCGAAGTCCCCTGGATGCGCCGCGTGATCGACGAGCACCACGAGGACGCTCGCGAGAGAGGGGTGCGAATCGTCCACTCGTGCGGGTTCGACTCGCTGCCGAGCGATCTCGGCACACTACTGGTCCAGACGCACGCCGAGGAGACCTTCGGGACGGCCTGTTCGACCGTCAAGTCGTTCGTCAGGAGCGACTCGCTCGGTGTCAGCGGCGGGACGTTCGCGAGCATGCTCGAACTGTACGAGGAACTCTCGAAGAACCCAGACGTCAGAAGGATCCTCCGAAATCCATACTCTCTGGCCCCGAGCGGGGAGCGTAGCGGACCAGACGAAGGGAGCCGGCGATTGCCGAGCTACGATGGTGACGTCGGCCAGTGGACTGCGCCGTTCATCATGGCAGCGGTCAACGAGAAGACGGTCCACCGTTCCAACGCTCTTCTCGGATATCCGTGGGGGCGAACGTTTCGATACGACGAGGTCGTCCCGACCGGGTCCGGGCTACCCGGGGCAGTCATCGCAGCCGGCATCGCGGGCGGGTTGGCACTGTCTACGGGGGCTATGGCGGTGTCGCCCGTCCGGAAACTGGTCGACCAGTATCTGCTGCCGGACTCCGGCGAGGGACCCAGTCGCGAGCAGATCGACGGCGGAGCGTTCGAGGTCAGACTCCTTGGCACCGGCCGGTCGCCCGAGACGAACGAGGAGTTCGCGGTGGAGGGCACCGTCGCGGCGGATCGCGATCCCGGCTACGGCGCCACCGCCTGGATGGTAGGGGAATCCGCCGTTTGCCTGGCGAACGGTGACACTGACACCGCGCTGGACGGAGGCGTGCTGACCCCGGCGTCGGGGATCGGGACGCCGCTCATCGGTCGACTGGAGGACGTCGGAATGTCGTTCGCAGTCGAGCAGGCTTCCGCGGAGTAGCCGGCGTTTCACGCGGACTACAACGCCGCGAAGAACATCGGCTTGCAGTATCTCCGTCGTCGGCAAAACGCAGGCGATGGAGGCGCACCCGTAGACGTGCGCTTGAATCGCGGGACGCTGAACGTGAGTGGGGAGTACGTCCCCCTGCTCTACTGAGGCATAGAACAGGAGTCCACGCGAAAGCCCCACCCTCAACGAGCGAGCGGGTCTTAGACCCCGAGCGAAATAGGGTGGGGTAGTTTACCTCCCAAGTGCGTCGCTGGTCGCCGCCATCCCCGCCTCGACGTCGACGGCTGCTCCCTGCGCTTCGAGCGCGTCGCCGAGCGCCGTCAGCAGGTAGCTCACGTTCTTCGGCCGGGCCGAGTACCCCATGCAGCCGATCCGCCAGATATCTCCGGAAAGTGCGCCGAGACCGCCGGCGATCTCGAGATCGTACTCCTCGATCAGTCGGTCGATGACGGCCGCGTCGTCGACGCCGTCGGGGATGCGTACCGCGTTGAGGCTCGGGAGCCAGTACTCCTCGGGGGCGTTCATCTCCAGGCCCATCGCCTCGACGCCGTCCTTGAGCGCGCTCGCGACGCGTCGGTGGCGCTCCCAGCGCTCCTCGATCCCTTCCTCGGCGACCAGACGCAGCGCCTCGCGGAGCGCGTAGACGTTCGTGACCGGGGCGGTGTGGTGATACGCGCGCTCATCGCCCCAGTAGCCCTCGAGGAGCGAGAGGTCCAGATACCACGACCGCGCCTGTTCCTCGCGCGAGAGCACTTTGTCCATCGCGCGGTCGTTGAGGGTGAGCGGACTCGCCCCCGGCGGGCACGAGAGACATTTCTGCGGACCGGCGTACGCCACGTCCACGCCCCAGTCGTCGACTCGGAACTCGACGCCGCCGAGCGACGTGACGCAGTCCGCCACGACCAGGGCGTCGTGCTCGTGGGCCAGCCCCGTAAGCTCGGACATCTCCGGTTGTAACACGCCCGTGCTCGTCTCGGCGTGGACGATCCCGACCACGTCGGGCTGGTGCTCGTCGAGCGCCGCTTCCACGTCCGCGGGGGCCAGCGGTTCGCCCCACGGCGCGTCGACGCGGGCGACCTCGCCGCCGGCGCGCTCGGCCATGCTCACCATCCGGTCGCCGAAGTAGCCGTTCGAGGGGACCAGCATCGTCTCGCCCGGCTCGACGACGTTGCCGATGGCCGCCTCCATGGCCGCCGAGCCCGTCCCCGAGACGGGGATAGTCCACTCGTTGTCGGTGCGAAACGCGTAGCGCAACAGCTCCTGGACCTCGTCCATGATCTCGACGAAAGCGGGATCGAGATGCCCCACGAGCGGCGTGCTCATCGCGCGAAGCACGCGCGGGTGAACGTCGCTCGGGCCGGGGCCCATCAGCGTGCGGTCGGGCGGCGTCAGCTCGTCGACGGTCGGTGGCGTTGGCATACGCCAAGATACGCGTCGATTCTGATAAACGCTATCCAGGGAAGCCGACCTGCGGTACGGAACCCCGCCACGCCGGGGGTCGCTACTCGTGGCCGAAAACGGGGACCGGCTGATACGGCTCTTCCAGGTACTCCACGTCCGAGTCCGAGAGGTCGATCTCCAGAGCTTCGACGGCGGCTTCGAGGTGCTCGATACTCGACGTTCCGACGATCGGCGCGTCGACGTTGTCGTTCTGGAAGTGCCACGCGAGCGCGATCTGGGCCATCGAGACGCCCTTCTCCTCGGCGAGTTCCTCGACGCGCCCGTTGATCTCCTCGCTGGCGGGCCCCTCGTGATAGGGCGTCCCGTAATCGAGCTCGTGCTCGCCGCGGGCGGTCTCGGTGAACTCGTCGTGCGGTCGCGTCAGGTAGCCCGCGCCCAGCGGCGACCACGGCATGACGCCGACGTTCTCCCGGTCGCAGATCGGGTACATCTCGCGTTCCTCCTCGCGATAGGTCAGGTGGTACAGGTTCTGCATCGTCTCGAACCGGGCCAGCCCCTCGCGCTTCGATACGTCGAGCGCCCGCTGGAACTGGTGGGCCCACATCGACGAGGCGCCGATGTGCCGGACGTCTCCCTGGCGGACGGCGTCGTCGAGCGCCCGCAGCGTCGTCTCGATCGGCGTGTCGTAGTCCCAGCGGTGGATCTGGTAGAGATCCACCGTGTCCATCCCCAGGCGGTCGAGCGAGTGTTCGAGCTCCTGCTCGATGGTCTTGCGCGAGAGCCCCGTCGCGTTGCGATGCTCGGTCGCGCCGGCGAAGCGGACCTTCGTGGCGACGACCTGCTCGTCGCGGTCGTACTCCGCGAGCACGTCACCGAGGATCTCCTCGCTCTCGCCCGCCGAGTAGGCGTTGGCCGTGTCGAAGAAGTTGACCCCCAGTTCGATCGCCCGCTCGACGAGTTCGCGCCCCTCCTCGGCGTCCAGCATCCAGTCGTCCTGGCTGCCGAAGCTCATGCAGCCGAGACAGATCTTCGAGACTTCCATTCCCGTCGAGCCGAGTGTGGTGTACTCCATGTGAACGTAGAGTGGGAGAATGGTCGGAAAAACTCACCGTTGCAGTTCGCGGACGCGCCGCGAAAAACCGGTCCGGAATCGCCACCGAATTTTGTCCGGCGGCCGAACGATCGGACATGTTCCGTCGCGCTCGCGAACTCGGGCCGCCGCTGTTGGTGCCGCTGGCGTGGACGTTCGTCGCCGCCGCCCAGGTCGGCGTCGTCGCCGATCGGACGATCTTCATCGCGCTCGTCGTGATGAGCGTCCTACTCGCGGGCTTCGCGGTGACCGGCCGCGCCGACATGCGATCCGGGGCGCTGCTCGTCTGGTGGCGCATCATCGCCGTCGGGACGTTCGTGACGCTGTGCGGCGTCGCCGGCTTCCTGCTCGATCCCCAGAACGAGTTACTTCTGGCGATCGCGCTGGTCGGCTGGATGCTGCTTCCGGCCGTCGGGTTCGTCGACACCGGCCGCAGAGTCGCTGACGGGACCTGGGTTTACGCCGCCGGCACCGTCGGATGCGTCGTCGGCGCCGCGCTGTACGGCTGGGGTTTCGCGGTCGCGTCTGACCCCGGGATGCTCGCGGGACTCGCACTCGTCGGCATCGGCCAGACCGCGGGTATCTTCGACGCCGCGCTCCGGTCCTGAACGCGGAGGGCGACCACTGCCGTTTCGATCGATGACAGGGGGTGGTTATGATTGCATGGATCGTACCCCCAGACGGGGGATACCCATGAATTTCGACGAGTTCACAGGAGAGGTTCAGCACCGACTCGAACTCCCGGGTACCGGCGAGACGGTGCGGGCGATCCGGGCCACGTTGATGACGCTCGGACGGCGCATCCCCGAAGGAAACGCCGAAGACCTCGCAGCCTCGCTCCCGATGGAGATCAAGTGGTTCCTGACCGGCGCCGTCCACGACCACGGCCAACGGTTCGGCTGGAGCGAGTTCGTTTCGCGCGTCAGCGAGATCGAGCAGACCGACAGATCGGCGGCGGCCTACCACGCCAAAGTCATCATGGACCTCGTCAGTACGGTAGTGCCGCCGTCGGACTTTCAGCAGCTGCGCGATCAGCTCCCGGAGAGCGAAGACAACGAGAACTGGCACAAACTATTCGAGGTCGTCGACGCCGGAGGCTGGGGCGACGCCGAGGAAGCACAGACCGGCGGCGGTCCGCAATCCCTTGGCGATCAAGAGTGACTCTCCGATCGGTCGGTCCAGTCGTCCTGTCGCGGCTCGCCTCGGAACGTACGGTGGACCGGGGGCGAATACAGTGAGCGCGAGACACCTCGCAGGCCGGCCCTGAATGGTCGAACCGGGAGCCGATCCGCTCGGATTGCTGGTGTTCCGGGTTGCGATCGCGTTCGGAATCGGCGCGCTCATCGGGATGGAACGGGAGCAGAGCGACTCGGGCGGGACGTTCGCTGGCAGCCGGACGTTTCCGCTGTTCGGACTCCTCGGCGCGCTCGTCCAGGCGTTCTTTCCGGCGATGCTGCCCGTGGCGTTAGTCGCGATTGCGATCCCGCTGACCGTCGCGTACGCGGGAAAGATCTGGATCGAACGCGACGTCGGCCTCACGACGCTGACCGTTGCGCAGCTCACGGTCGTCCTCGGGGCGCTGACGACGCACTCAGAACGCGGAGCCGTCCTCGCCATCATCGTCGGCGGCGTCGTCACCGTGCTGCTCTCGGAGAAAGGAACGGTCCACCGGTTCGCCGATCGAATCGCGGAACCGGAACGCCGGGCTTCGGTCAAGTTCATCCTCGTCGTGCTGGTCGTACTCCCGCTGATGCCGGATCGCGAACTCGACGCCCTGTACGGGCTCAACCCGCGGTTCGTCTGGCTCATGGTCGTGTTCGTCACCGGGCTGAGCTTCGCGGCCTACGTTCTGGCCCGGACGGTCGGGGCCAGACGAGGGATCGCACTGACCGGCGTGCTGGGCGGGTTCGTCTCCTCGACCGCGACGACGGTCTCGATGGCCGAGCGGGCGAGCGAGGCGCCCCCGCTCTACCGAGTGTGTGCGTTCTCTACGATCGTCGCGTCGATCGTGATGTTCCCCCGTGCGCTCATCGAGATCGCCGTCGTCAACCGGGCGCTACTCCCCTACGTCGCCGTCCCGCTCGGTGCGATGACCGGGATCGGAGCGGCCGTCGCTACCGTCGTCTACTGGAGAGACGCCACGGGCGCGGATATCGATGCCGAAATCGAGAACCCGTTCCGTCTGCAACCGGCGCTGTTCTTCGGAGCGGTCTTCGCACTCGTCCTGCTCGTGTCCGAGTCAGCACACTCGTGGCTCGGCGCGTCGGGAATTTACGCGACGGCGTTCCTCTCGGGACTCGCCGACGTGGACGCCATCACGCTCACGCTGAGCAGGCTTGCAGCCGAAGGCGAGATTCCCCGGAGCGTCGCGGCGATCGGGATCGTCATCGGCGCCATCGCGAACACCCTCGTGAAGATCGCGCTCGCGTGGCTTCTGGGAACCAGGGAACTCGCTCGCATCGTGCTCGTCGCACTCGGGGCAGCCTCGGTCGCCGGGCTCCTGTTTGTCGTGGCCGCGTAAACGGGGGCGAGAAACGCGACTCTTCCACCCGCTCGGACGCGCGGTTCGACGCGCCTGTCGTCGTGCTCCTGTGTCAGCCATCACCCGAGACTGATGTCGAGGTAGAGCATCCCGATCACGCCTGCCATCAACCCGAGCGTCGCGACGCGCTCGTAGCCGTGGGTGTGGGTTTCCGGGATGATCTCGTCGGAGATGACGAACAGCATCGCGCCCGCCGCGAACCCCATCGCGTAGGGCAACAGCGGCTCGACGACGCTGACCGCCAGCGCGCCCAGCACCGCGAGAGGGATTTCGACGATTCCCGACCGAATCCCGGCGAAGACCGCGTAGAAGCGTCGATCGAGTCCGGCGTTGATCGCGGCCACCGAGACGGCGAGTCCTTCGGGGATGTTCTGGACGCCGATCGCCAGCATCAGCGGAATCGCGGTCTCGACGTTGCCGGAGCCGAAGCCGACGCCGACCGCCAGCCCTTCGGGCATGTTGTGGAGCGTGATCGCGAGGATGAACAGGACGACGGGCGCCAGCCGCTCGCTGTCGAGGGGGAGCGACGTGCTGGGATCGGCTTCGTCCGGCCGCCTGTTCCCCGTCAGCAGGTAGTGTGCATGCGGAACGAGGCCGTCGGCCCGGTCGAGAAAGAGCGCTCCGAGCGCGACGCCCACCAGCGTAGGGATCGGATTCCCGCCGGAGTACTGCTCGATTCCCGGGATGATGAGACTCGTAAACGCCGCGGCGAGCATCACGCCGGCAGCGAACCCGAGCGCGCCGTCGAGCGCGCGCTCGGAAGGATCTCGCCAGACGAGCACGAGCGACGCTCCGATCAGGTTCAGCGACGCGATGACGATCCCGCCGACGAGCCCCTGGACCACCGGATCCTGCCCGGCGATACCGACGAACAGTTCGACTGCCGAACTCATCTGTCTAGCTCGCGAACGGTCGATCGAGCCGCGTCGCGTCGAAGCTCACGCCGATCCATCCTTGAGAGATACGTCGACGGGTGTCAAATAACTTCGAGCTCCGTCCCGCCGTACCTCGAGCACGAGCGCTTCGTTGCCACGACCATCGGAGATTCCCCACACCGCCTTGCGCTACCCTCCGGTGAACAGTAGTTGCTGATCTGCACGAACTGCTCGCCGACGAGGACGAACACCTGGCCGAGGTGGCCCGCGCCCAGCGGCCGCCCTACTGAGCGCCGTTCGTCGGAGACGAGCGTCGGCGGGGTGCCGGCGCTACTCGTCTCGCTCGGGCGTCTTGACGACCGACACCGGGCGGGAGGTTCGCCGCGCGACGCGTTCGGTGACGCTCCCGAGCAGCCGTCGGTACTCGCCCGTGCGCTCCTCGGTACCCAGCACGATCAAGTCGACGTCTTCGTCGTCCGCGTACTCGAGAATCTCCTCGTGGGGGACGCCCCGCGTCAGCGTCGAGACGCACTCGACGTTCTCGTCGGCCGCTCGCGCCGCGACGCGGTCCAGCGCGTCCTCGCCCTCGTGTTCGAGCGCCGCCTCCAGCCCTTCGCTGTCGTGGACGTACTCGTCGCCGCCGTACGACGAGTAGACGTCCTCGTCGATCACGTACAGCGCGTGCAGCCTCGCGCCGTGGACCGCCGCAAGGTCGACGGCGTGGTCGATGGCGAACTCCGAGCCCCGTGTCCCGTCCGTCGGAATGAGTATGTCGTCGTACACGGGTGTACATCCACGCTCGTCGGACATAATACGAGGTGACAATTTCCAGGTTCTGCGAACGACGTCGATTGCGCGCAGACGGCGAGGAGGCAACAGCTGATCGGGCCTGGAACGTTCTGGGTCTCGACGACGTGTTCGGCGGCGGCACGCCGGAAGCGAAGGACGATACTGTCCGTCGGTCGCGCACTTGCGGCACCATCGCGTCGGTCGGCGACGGGAGCAACGACGCGCCCGCTCGGCTCTATCCCGGCAATCGGCCGGTCGGTCCCAGTCGCGCTCAGGGACCAGGCCGGGCGACCGACGAGCACGCTCTCGCCACGGACGACCCTTCGACGCCGCGGATGTGTCGCTCGAACTTGGTCGCGCCCGTCATCCCCGCGGAACCTCCGGGTACGCCGTGAACCGGTGTCGCGTTCGTGGTCGCGTACGCCAGTACCCGCAGGTGGACACCCGAACTCGATCGAGGACGGGGAACGATGAGGCCGCCCCCCGCCTGAGCCGCGAGGCGGGTCGTCAAGTGCGAAGACGCCGTGAGACACGAGTAGGACGCCGCGAGCTACTGTTCTTGCTTGCGGTGATCATCGGCGACGGCAAGTTCGAGGGTAAAACTCGACGCCGAGACGATGTCGCCGATGCCGACCGTCCCCGCAGGGTCTTCGACGACTCGGTTCGGACAGGCGACGAGTGTCGGCGTGCAGAGCGTGCCGTCGTCGGCCGTCTCGTCGACGTGCTTTGCGAGGTGTTCGATCGCCTCGCGTCCGTCCGTCGATGGGTCGTACGTCAACCCCGTCTCGAGATCGCCGGGTGCCGTGATGCCGCCCCGAGCCGCCTTGGTCGCGGCGTTGACAGCGGCGAATTTCATCCCCCGCAGGACCGCCTCTGGGGGGAGATACGAGTCCATCACCGTGAGGTGATACTCCATCGCGTGTAATCGGATGCACTCGACGTCGAGGTCCTCCCGGAGCGCCGAGAGCATTCGGTAGTGGGTGAGGATTTCGTCGGCTCTGAACGGAGTGTTGTCCGTGGGCTCGTCGTCTACGGCTTCGATTCCGGCGTCGTCGTGCAGGAAGGCGAGTTCGCTGGCATCTGCACCGATGACGTTCGCTTCCGGGAGGATCAACTCGTAGATGGCCTCTCTGAGGGCGTCGTCGTGGGTCACGGCACACTCGACATGCACTTTCGGGTCGCCACCGGAGCGAAGCCGACGGAGGACGTCCCGCGCGTGACGGAGCCGCTCCGCGTAGCCGTCGTCGACGTGGGCCGGGGTGAGATTGTGGTAGCCGGCCAGCAACGCCCCCTCGACTACCTCGCCGACCTGATCGACGTGTGCGTCGAGGGCGCCGGTCGTCAGGTCGAACTCCGCCGGTCTCGACGCGGCAATGAACCGGGTGGCCTCGGTAGCGCGCACGCCGAAGAGTTCATCATCGACCCCGAACTCGAACACCCAGTTGATCTTCGTTCGATCGGCGGCGGCGGCCTCGCGAAGGGGGATTAACGCTACCTGTCCGTTCTCGACAGCCGGGTACCGAACCGCGTCGGGGCGGTCGAACATCGACAGCTGTCTGTCCGACAGCAGGTACGTGTACGCGATCGGTGCTGCTCCCAGCGCGGAGACGAGATTGGTTATGATGCCGGTCTGTCCGCCCATCTGCTGGGAATCGGGCTCGAGCCCGGATTCGAGTGCGGCGGCGAACTCGTCCGCCATCGCGACCTCGTCCCCTCGCCCGGTCGCCATCGCGTGTGTGATCGCCGCGGCGAGGTCTCGCTTCGAGGTCAGCGGGCTCGGCGGGGCGCGCTCTCCGGGCTTCGTCGGCCGGTCGAGCGCCGATTCCAGCTCGGTGTCGACGCGGACGATAGCGTCGACGTTCGCGTTGTAGGCGACGAACACCGGGGCTCCCTCCAGCGCGCAGAGGTCGGACTCCAGTCGGGAGCGATCGTATGTCATGGTGTGACGTACTTCCCGGTGCAATCCCGTAACGCTGTGTGTGTCGCGGTGATACCGCCACCCGCTCGATGCCGCTGTAAGGTTTACATTCCGGCTCGTGGAGTCTGAATCCGGAGGGCTCGCGAGACCGATGAAAGCCATCGTCCTGGCAGGCGGATACGCCACTCGACTGTGGCCGATTACGCGAGCCCGTCCGAAGATGTTTCTTCCGCTCGGGGAGACCACCGTCGTCGACCGTCTCTACGCGGAGCTCGAAGCGGAGGATCGGATCGAAAAAGTGTACGTCAGCACCAACGAACGGTTCGCCTCCGACTTCGAGGCACACTTGGCGGACAGCGCGTACGAGAAACCTCGCCTCTCTGTTGAGGCGACACGCGGGGAAGACGAGAAATTCGGCGCCGTCGGAGCACTCGCGGAACTGATCGAGCGCGAAGGGATCGATGACGACCTGCTAGTGATCGCCGGCGACAACCTGTTCGACTTCGAGATCGGCTCCTTCCTCGATTTCTTCGAGCGGCGGGACGCGCCGACGATCACCGTCTACGACGTCGAATCCACGGAACTGGCCGCCTCCTACGGAGTCGTCGACCTGAACGACGATCGCGTGGTCGACTTCCGGGAGAAACCCGCCGAACCGTCGAGTACACGCGTTTCGGTCGCCTGCTACGCGTTTCCGCGAGAGACGCTGTCCCTGCTCCCTCGGTATCTCGACGCCGGAAACGATCCGGACGAGCCCGGACGGTTCGTCCAGTGGCTCCAGTCGCGGGGGCCGACGTTCGCGTACACGTTCGCGGGGGCCTGGTACGATATCGGCACCCGCGAGAGCTATCTCGACGCAGTCGCGTGGAGTCTGGACGGGGGGTCGCGGATCGCCGACACGGCGACGCTCGAAAATACGGCGATCGGGAGCGCCGTGCACGTGATGCCGGGAGCGACCCTCGTTGATGCCGATGTCGAACGAGCGGTGATCTTCCCGGACGTGACGCTCGAATCGACGACCGTGCGCGGGTCGATCGTCGACAAGGGCGCGACGCTCGGCGGAATCGACCTTCGCGATGCGATGGTCGGCGCGTACACGCACATTCCGGACGGCTCGTCGTGACGGCAGACGCTCGGTCACGGTGACGCGGCGGTCACGGCGACGCGGCGCTGACCGGGACACAGAACACCGGAACGGTGGTCTGCCGAACGACGTTCTCGGCGACACTGCCGAGAAACCACTGGCCGATCCCCGTCCGGCCGGAGGTGCCCATGACGATCAGGTCGACGTCGCGGTCGGTCGCATACTCGGTGATCACGGTTGCCGGCGCCCCGCTCGCGATCGAACCGGAGACGCTGACGTCGGCCGATCGGGCGCGCTCCCGGACCGTTTCGAGCGCCTCTTCTCCGCGGCGTTCGAGCACGTCGAGGAGTTCACGAGGATCTTGCGCACCGCCGAACGCGTTCGCTTCCACCGAGTACACGCTGTGTACCATCGAGTCCAGCAGCGTCGCGAGGGCAATCCCCCACTCGGTCGCGATCGCCGCCCCCTCGCTGCCGTCCGTCGGCAGTAGCATGTCGCCGAACGCCACGTCGTCGATCACGGCGATGTCGGCGTCCGGCGGGACCGCGAGCACGGGCGTTCGCGCCGTCCGGAGCACGTTCTCGGTGACACTGCCGAGGAGGACCCACTCAAGCCCCGAGCGACCCTTGGTGCCGATGGCGATGACGTCGATACCGCGCCGGTGAGCGTACTCGCGAATCGACTGGAACGGCGTCCCCCGCTCGACGGTCGTCGTCACATCGAGCTCGTCGTCGAACTCCCGCGCCAGTTGTGCGACCGTCTCGGTCGCCTCCTGCGCGTTCGCTTCGAGCGTCGAGAGGGGGCCGTCGTCTAGCTCGTCCGCTTCGGCACCCGCTTCGACGACCGAGAGCACGTGCACGTCCGCGTCCGTCCGCGAGGCGAGCGCGATCCCGTACTTCGCGCCCGCGATCGCCCCCTCGCTGTCGTCCGTCGGGATCAGTATCGAGTCGATGACGCGGCTCATAGGGATGCTGGAATTTCGCCGCCGCGAAAGATAGTCGTGTGGGGGAGACGCCGGTCAGCGGTCGCGGTCCAGCGCGTCGAGGAAGACGTCGAACAGGTCGGCGAGCTGTCGCGGGAGGAGAAACCGATCGCGAACTCGCTCGCGACCGTTCGCTCCGAACGTCCGCCGGCGGTCGTCGTCTTCGAAGAGATCGACGACGCGCGCTCCGGCGGCCTGCGCGTCGTCCGGTTCGACGAGGTAGCCGTTTCGCCCGTCCTCGATCTGCAGCGGGATGCCGCCGACCGTCGAGCCGACGACCGGCGTGCGCTTCCAGAGCGCCTCGGAAACGACCAGCCCGAATCCCTCCCGCAGGGACTTCTGGACGACGACGTCCGCGCGTCGCTGTAGGACGTTCACCGCCGCGTCCGGCAAGTCAGTCAGCACGTGTACGTTCGGATCGCTGGCGGCCTCTTTGGCCACTCGTTCGTAGATTTCGAGCCCTTCCGGGTCGTCGCCGGCCATCGCGCCGGCCAGCGCCAACTGGAGGCCCGGAACCTCCTCGCGGGCCTGCCGGAACGCCGCCAGCGTGCCGAACTGGTCCTTCCACGGATCGAAGCGGGAGATCTGCGCGACGAGCGGCTCCTCGAACAAGAGAGGATACAGGTGATCTCGCTCGGACGAAACGGTCGCCGCGTCGAGCGACCGGTTCTTCTCGCTCAGCGGATCGATCGAGGGGTGGACGACGCACGTCGACGCGACGTCGAGCTCGTCCGCGTAGCCCTCCCGGCTGACGATCGTGCGGTCGACCCGCTTCGAGTACTCGGAGACGAACGCGAGGTGCTCGTTCGACGGCTCCGTCAGGTCGATGTGACAGCGCCAGACCATCGGCGCGTCGGGCAGTCGCTCTTCGAGTCGATCGATCGTGCCCAGCGGCTGCGGATCGTGTAGCACGACGAGGTCGTACTCGCCGTCTACCTCGGCGGCGTTCCGCGCGGTCACCGAGCGGTAGGTCGCCTTCATCGCGTCGGTCAGCGGAGCGTCGTCGCCCTGCAGGCCATTGTGTATCGACTTCGTGACCGCGAAGAACTCGTCGTCCGCGTCCAGTACGAGCCAGTCGGTGTCGACGCCGAGATCGTTACACAGCGGGACGATCGACCTGAGCAGCTCGGCGACGCCGCCGCCGGTCGCAGTCGAGTTGACGTGGAGGACGCGGACATCTCCGAGCACGTCGGCGCGCGACCGGAGCCGGTCGAGTTGCTCCGCTCCGACCACGCCGGCGTACGCCTCGATAGATCGACCCGATAGCGCTGGGGCGTGCATAGTCAGTACGTTCGATAGCACGACCGCGGAGGTAGTCCATTGGGGACGCCGGAGCGTCTCGCCGACGGACGGCTTACGTCGACTCGTGTGGCCACCGAAAGATCTGCTCGTAGTTGCCCGGAACGATCGGCCCCTCGAGCAGCGGGTCGTCGGTCTCGTCCATCCACTCGTACAGCTGCCGCGATAGCGACTTGCGGACATCCTGGTACCGCGGTTCGGACGCCACGTTCTCGTCTTCCCGGGGGGTCTCCTGCAGATCGTACAATTCCTCGTACTGTCTGGTCGGAACGCTGTAGCTCTCTCGGACCTCGCGTCCGGCCTCGCTCGTGAAGATGTCTCTGGGGAGGTAAACGCGCTCTAGGCGCCAGAAACTGCGGACGTACTTGTACCGCTCGGTCCGGATCGCACGGACCGGGTTGTACATGTCGTGCCAGGTCATTTCGGCGAATACCCGCTCTCGGGGGCTGTACTCGCCGTCAGTCAACAATGGCAGGAAGCTCCGGCCTCCGACCTCGTCCGGGACGTCGACGCCGACGAGGTCGAGCAGCGTCGGCAGCACGTCGACGTTGCTGAGCAACTCGTCGTACCGCCGTCCGTCGTCGGCGACGCCGGGCGCGCGAACCATCAGTGCGGCTTCGAGCCCGGCGTCGTAGCAGCACCCCTTCGCTCGAGGGAACGCGATGCCGTGTTCAGTCGTGAAAACGACAACCGTCTCGTCGTCGAGCCCGGCGTCGCCGATCGCGTCGAGGATCGTCCCGACGGCGTCGTCGATGGCGTAGACCATCCCCCGCATCTCCGCGAGGTCGTGGCGGATCCCTGGCCGGTCGGGAAGGTACGCGAGCGGCTGGATCGCGTCGGGGTCGTCCCCATCGTACCGCTCACCGTGAAATCCGAACCGACCGGTCTCTTCTTCGACGCGGTGGCACTCGAAAACGCCGATCGACGCGAAAAACGGCGCTTCGAAGGCCCCCCGGTCCAGAAACGACTCGACGACCGACGCCACGCTGTCGGCCCGGTTAGCCTGGTGGACCGAGGGCGCCACGCCGGGGTAGAGGTTCCCCTCAGAATGGATCTCGTCGTACCGGAGCCGGTCGGTGTCCTGACTGATGTGCTGGAGTCCGAACAGGTGCGTCTCGTATCCCGCGTCGCTCAGGTAGTGGGGCAGGATCCGCTCGTCGTCGTGCAGCTCCCAATCCCCGTGCGCCAGCCCCATCAGCCCGTTGACGTGGGGGTGGCGTCCGGTCATGAGACTCCCGCGGCTCGGCGAACACTGGGGCGCAGTGACGAAGTGGTTCTCGAAGAGCGCACCGTTCGCCGCGAACTCGTCTATGGCCGGCGTGTCGATATCCGTCCCGTAACAGCCGAGGTATCGACCGAGGTCGTGCGCGTGGATCAACACGACGTTCGGGGTCGAGACGTCCATACACTGTCGGATACGACTGCCCAACGGATAGCCGTTATATCGCTGAGACTAGTGTTCGAGGTGCGATTCGGCGTCGAGAGCGGCCATGCTGCCGGTCCCCGTGGCCGGGGTTGCCCGTCGACACGAGAGGTCGGCGACGCCGACGACTGGATCGACCATTCAGGTGGGTTGGGCGTGACCTATCCACCTCGGCTCACCTAACGACCGTTACCGGAACCGGTGAGCGACGCACGACCCTGTCTGCAGTACTGCCGAGAATGGCGCGGGAAATACCTGATCGCCCGTGGCTCCCGACCACGACGTGATCGACGTCTTCTTGCTCTGCGAACAGAACGATCTCCCGTTCGGGTCGGCCGAGAATAGCCCTTGTTGTGACGGTCGTGTCCCGCGACGCTGCGATCACTTCGGCTTCCTCGCTGAGCGCCTCGGCCACCGCCTCACGACGGTCCATCTCTGCACTCCAATCGACGTGGATGCCCGACGTCTCGATGTGCCGCGCCGGATCGATTACGTGGAGTGTGATGACCTCTTCGCTCGGGAATTGGTCCAGCGCGTACTCCAGGGCCTTCTTTGACGGTTCGGAGTCGTCCAAGGCGACGAGGATCGCCATCTCAGGTGCGAACATACGTTCCTCCGCGAATTAGTGGTTCGGTGTTGGGTTTTTCAGCGCCGTCGTCGATATCGTATACATGTCCCTCGACGAGCTCCAGGCGTACGGGCTGGTTCAAATGGATGACGACGAGATCAGAGGGTTCCTGTCGAGCCAGTCCGTGGGCATTCTCGCTCTGCCGGCGTCGACAGCACCCTACGTCATCCCGATATCGTTCGGCTACGACGGCGATTCGAGCCTGTACTTCACCTACCTGGTCGGATCCGAGAGTCGCAAAGTCGAGTTGAGCGAGCGTGCCGACGCGGCTACGTTCCTCGTTTACTCGGTCGATTCGGCGTTCAACTGGGAGAGCGCGTGCCTGACCGGGCAGCTCGAAGCGGTGCCCGAGTCCGAGTGGGATGCGATCCAGGAGATTGCAGACGAGATGTGGCGTCCGAGCGCCCTCCGGACCGCCGAACTGTCGGGCGGGATCAAAGTGTACGAGTTCCGGATCGAGGATCAGTCGGGCGTCAAGCACATCGGCCTGCCACCGGAACTCGCCACCGACACGGACGAGAATCACTCCGACTGACGTCGCTCAAAGGGATCGACGCTCCGCTACGACCCCGGTCGGCGTACCGCGTGACAAATTATTATGCCCCAGTTCGTGTTACTAGTCACCATGGAGGCGCTTCGATGGCTACAACTGACTGACGACGAGCGAACAGAGTTCCTGGGACAGGGGGGAACGGGCGTACTCTCGTTCACGACGACGAGCGACGACGCTCCGGTCTCGTTCCCGGTTTCGTACGGCTACGACGCCGACCAGCCGGCGTTTTACTTTCGGCTCTCGTTCCCCCCGGATAGCCAGAAAGAGGACCTCGTCGATCGACCGGTCTCCTTCGTCTCGCACGCCAAGACGGACGAGGGGTGGCGGAGCGTCGTCGCGACGGGGTCGCTCGAAGAGATGGCCGACCTTCCGTACGAATCGATGGCTGTACAGGCGATGTGGGCGATTCGGATTCCCACCGTGGACATGTTCGAAGAACCGCCCGAGGAAACGACCTTCCGATACTTCCGGCTCCTCCCCGACTCGCTGACCGGTCGCAAGGAAGTGTCACACGGGGATTGATGAGGCGCGATCACTCGGGGAGTTCCCGGACGAGCACCGTCGCCGTGCCGTCGATGGCCACGGTACCGTCGTCTCCGTACACCCGAGTCGCCAGCCGGTAGCGATCGTTGCCGAGATCGTCGACGAACTCGCAGATTGCGGTTACCGTTTCACCGACCGCGATCGGTTCCCGGAAGCTGATCTCCTGCGAGAGGTAGATCGTGAGACCGGGAAGCCGAGCCAGCGCGGCACTGATCACCCCGACTGCGAGCACGCCGTGGACGATCCGCTCGCCGAACTGGGTCTTGCCGGCGAACGTCTCGTCGAGGTGTAGACGGTTCGTGTCGCCGCTGGCCTGTGCGAACGCCCGGACGTCGGCGTCCTTGATCTGCTTCGTGAACCGGACTTTGTCGCCGGGATCGATCCGGCCTTTCTTCCCGCTGTCGGTGCGCTCGAACTTCCAGTCCTCGTCGGCGTAGGACACCCCGAGCCGGGAATCGAGATCGTGAGTGCGCCCCGACGAACTGAATACGAGCTTCGGAACGTAGTCCGAGACGTCGTCGGTCGTGATGATACCGACGATCTCGCGGTCGTCGGTGACGGCGAGTCGCTTGATCTCGTGGCGATCCATCGTTCGAGCGGCGTCCTCGATCGTCGCGTCGGGGGAGATCGTCACCAGCGGCGACGACATGAGATCGGTCGCCCGCACGGTCGTGGCGTCTTTGCCGGACGCCAGCAGGTCAACGACGTCCGTCTGGGTCACGATGCCTCGCGGGGTGGCATCGACGAGCACCGCGCCGATCGCCGCGCCGCGTAACGTCCGTGCGATCTCTCGTGCGGTCGTTCCGGACGCAACGACCGGGACGTCGCGACTCATCACGTCCTCGACCGCTACCTGTACGAGCACGTGTGATTGTGGGACGGCTCGTTGCAAGTATTTGTCTGCGATAGCTGTGGAGTGTCCTCGATGGACTTGCCGACGTTCGATCAACTCGCCGGTCGCCGGTAGTCGACGGGAATCCCCTCGCGATCCGTTTCCAGGTCCCCTCCATCATCCGCACGTCGTAGAGATCGGTGAACAGCGCGAGGTTCTCGGGCGTCACTCGGTCCTCTCCGCGACGGCGGTCCAGACAGCTGCGCTCCTCGCCACCGTCGGGACTGTCCGGAGAGAGCGGTCCTCGTCACTCCGATCCATCCTCGTTGGGGCGCCGGTAGAACGGGTATCCGGGCGGCTGCGCGTCGTGTCTGATCCCCGTCGCTTCCTCGATACTGAACTCCCAGAACCGCGTCCGCTCGGTCTCGCCGGCCGCCTCGATCAGCTTCGGGCGCCAGGTCGGCGTCTGGGCGTCGGTCAGGGTTTCGCTTTCGTCCTCCGAGAGTTCCCGCAGCGCCCCCGACAGGACGACGCTCCGCCAGTGAAACGCCGTCTCGGCGCTGTAGACGAGGAAGCTGGCCGACTGCGATCGCTCCGACAGCTCCGCCTTCCGGCTCTCCTCGCCGACGAGATAAAAGAAGTAGAGCCGCGATCCCCCGTCGAAGCCGTACGACATCGGGAGCAGGTACGGCTCGTCGTCGGTCGGCAGGCCGAGCACGCCCATGCTCTGCATCGAGAGGAACCGCTCTATCTCCTTGTCGTCCATGCGTTCCATCCCGTACGCTTCGAGTTCGTCGATCGTCATTCCGTGATGAACTACGACGGATCTGGTAAAGAGGGCAGACGGTCCGGGCCCCTGCCCCTTATCGTGCGGTCGGTCGTCAGGAAGACACACTGATCCTCGATGCTCCGATCGAACGCGACTCGCGAAGGAGGTGAGGACCCCGGTGTTCGCGCCGATTCACCGGACGATGCCGCGGAGACCTCGAACGACGGACTATCGACGACACGACGAGCGCTGTTGGCGGGTGGTGTCGGGGCTATGGGAGCGGAGAGCGTCGCTGCGCAGACCGACGGCAACGAGACAGACGGAAACGAAACGGGCGCCGCCGGCGGCGAGAGCGTTACGGTCGAACTCGTCGACTACGCGTACGAACCCGGAACCGACAGTCCGCTGGCTATCGAACCAGGGACGACAGTCCAGTTCGTCTGGGTCACCGACAACCACAACATCGTGGTCGACAGCGCGCCCGACGGCGCCGAGTGGGAGGGCCACGAACCGGTCGAGAACGCCCCGTTCGAGTACGAGTACACGTTCGACACCGAGGGGGCCTACGAGTTCCACTGCGATCCGCACCTGAACCTTGGGATGGAGGGGGCGATCGACGTCGGAGCGACCGACGACGGTGGCGGCCCGACGGGACCGGCCGTTCCCGGGTGGGCGCTGTCCGCCGGCATCCTGACGATGGGCGCCCTGGTCATCGCCGTCGGGCTCGGCTACTTTTTCCTCAAGTACGGCGGGTACGAGGAGGACGAGTAGCGACGTTCGAGCGGGCACTCGTGACGAATCCGCTCCTCGGGGGACTCAGAACCGCCGACCGACTGTGGCGACCGCGAGATAGAGGGGGAGACAGATCGCCAGTACCGCCGCGACGATTCCCCTGTTAGCGAGTCTGAGCGGAACCGTTCCAAAGTCGCCCCGGATGATGTCGTTCTCGCCGTGGGCTTCGGGCCGTCTCGCCGCCTCCGCGGTCGACAGTCCGTCCCGTCGACTGTCCAGATCGTCGAGAACGCGGTCGGCCGAGCGGTGGTGTGGCGGGGCCGTGATACGCTGGACACTACGTGGATCATCTACGGCGACCACAAAGGGAATTCGTGTGCCACCGGCGGTGGCCGCCCGGCGGTCGCGAGGGCGCCGACGAACGGCCGAGACGGCCGTAATGAACTGCGTCACAGCGCCGGGACGACGACGAGCGCGAGCGGGACGACAACGAGCGCGGCCAGGAACGCCGCGAACGCGCGCTCGTCCCGGAGCAGCCGTTCCTGGACGGCGTCTACTCCGCCGTAGTAGACGTCGTAGAACGCGAGCGCCGCGCCGGCGCAGACGGCGGCGACGGCCAACAGCACCAGGACGGTCGCGACGCCGACGCCGGAGTCCAGCACGAGTGCGACGAGGAGCGTGTCCGTGAGTGTCCCCAGGCTGGCCCCGACCACGTAGGGGACGATCTCCCGTCGCGTAATGTACCCGCGATTGTAGATCGGGACGAGCAAGCCCGTGGAGAACGCGACGCTCGTGGCCGCGGCCGTGACGCCCAGTCCGAGGCCGAACGAGAGCCAGTGGCGTCGCAGCCGCTCGAACATCCGATCTCGCAGCCAGTCCTCGTCGACCTGCTCGAGTAGGCCATCCAGCAGGTGGAGGCTCCCGACGAACAGACCCAGCGCGAGCAGCGCACTCGGACCCGCCCCGAGCAGTCGGATCGTCCTCGCGGTGTACGACCCGAGAAAGCCGACTCCGCCGGGGACGCCGCCCGCCTCGATACCTTCCCGCCAGACATCGCTATTGATCCAGCGCATCGCGCCCGCTCCCAGCACCGTCGCCGGGGCGTAGATGGTGAAACTCACGATAAATGTCAGTATCCCGAGCCGCATCGACTCGGCGAGCGAGTACTCGCGGATCCGGAGATACTCGAGGGCTCCGATCAGTAGTACGATCCCCGAGGCGCCGAGCCGGGAGCCGGCGACGAGCAGGAACAGCTCGACGACGCCGACCACCCCCGCGGAGAACAGCGACAGCGCGATCGCCGCGACGGCCGAGCCGTTCATCACCACGTACGCCGCGAACCAGCTCGCCCCGACCAGCTGGACGCCGTTCAGCGCCTGCCGCCGAAACACCGGGCGGATCGCGGGCGAGAGGGTCTGTAACGCCTCGCTCAGCAACTGGATGGCGAACAGGAAGGTCACGGCCGCGACGGCGATCCGGACGATCGAGCGGAGCGACCGACGCCTGCTCGGTCGATCGGTCGGCGCGTTCACCGTATCCGGAGTACGATCCGCGGTGACATGAAAGGCCGTCGTCGGACGCGTCCGGTCGGGACGGGTCGCGCCGTCGGTCGACTCAGCGCACGAGTAACACCGGTACCGGCGCTCGACGCGCGACCGTCTCGGAGGTGCTGCCGAGGAGGACGCGGCTGGTCAGCGAACGGCCGTGGCTGCCAATGATGACCATATCGACGTCGTTGTTTTCCACGTACTCGACGATGTTTCGAGCGTCCTCGCCGACTGCAGTGTCCGTGTCGATCTCCGCATCGTACTCCGCGGCGATCTCACGGGCGTCCTCGAAGAGTTCCTCCGCATGTTCTCGGGCCGATTCCAGCCACTCGTCGAAGGTGCCGGGCGAATCGCCCCACCCACCTGGACCGATGTCGCTCGCGTGCCAGTCGAGGACGTGCAGGACCGTGATGTCGGCGTCCGGGTGCAGCGAGAGCGTGGTGCGTAGCGCTTCGTTCGACAGCTCCGAGTAGTCCATCGGGACAAGGACGTTCATCTCTGTGTCGACGATACGAGAGCGCAGAGTAAACTCGGGGGGTGTGACTGACTCGGCGAGTACGGATCGTGGTGCGAACGGGCGGGCGCTCGTCACCGTCGACTGGGTGCCGTTCGGGAGTCTGTATTCTCGTTACGGGTCAGCGGCGGCGTCGAATGCCAGCGACCAGACAGCCTCGACGGCGAACATATTCGCGCCAAGCGCCACCCGGCTTGCCGTCCCAGACCCACGCGATGTCAGAACAGCAGCTCGATCTGCGCGAGATTCCGCCGCCGAAGCGACATCCCAAGATCTTCGAGGCGTTCGAGGCTCTCGAATCCGGCGAGGCGCTGACGCTGGTCAACGACCACGATCCGAAGCCGCTCTATCACCAGATGAGTGCCGAGATCGAATCGTTCGATGCCGAGGGGTACACGGTCGATCGGATCGGCCCGAACGAGTTCATCGCGACGCTTCCGAAGCGGTAGTCCGGCGCGTCAATCGGATCGGGCACTGAAGAAGCAATCGCCGTCCGCCCCGGACCCGCAGCACGGCTTCTCGTCGCGGTGGGCGACGAGTTCCGCCAGTCGCTCGACGCCCTGCTCGGGTAGCGTGTAGCCGATGCGATACGCCGTGTCGACGTCGAGCCGGACGAACATCTCGGTCACGCTCGCCGGTTCGACGCCGAGGCGGTCGCCGATCGCTCCGGACCGTGCTCGTCGATCCGCCTCGTCCGTGATCCAGTAGATCGCTGCCAGATACCGCCCCGGACCGCGATCGACACAGTGATCGGGATGGTGCCAGCGCAGAACTCCCTGCGACTTCCGGATGCCGCTGCCATAGCCGTAGTCAGCCGCTTCAGCCGGGAGTAGCTCCTGCCGAACCCGTTCGTAGTGCGGGGTAATCTTTAACAAAGGTCTCTGTGAAACCAGAGCCACAATGTCCTCACAGGAGGTTGAACTCCGAAGCACGATCGGCGGCTACACCGCGACCGGCAAACTTCACACGCTGAGCGTCTGGTTCATCCTCGCGCTCCGGTTGATGATGGGCATCGCGTTCTTCCAGAGCGGGTTCGACAAGGTGCTGTCGGGCGAGTTCGGCGCCGCGGGCTACCTGAACAACGCGCCGGCGGCGAACGGCAGTCCCGTCGCCGGCCTCTTCGAGGCGATGGGCAGCTCCGACCTGTTCGTCAGCTTCGTCGACGTCGCGGTGCCGTGGGGCGAGGTGCTGATCGGACTCGGACTGATATTCGGCGCCCTGACGCGCCTGGCGGCGTTCTGGGGCGCGTTCATGATGCTCATGTTCTACCTGGGCAACTGGGACATGGCCCACGGGTTCATCAACGGCGACTTTGCGTACATGCTCACGTTCCTCGCGGTCGCCGCGTTCGGCGCCGGCCGCATCCTCGGGCTGGACGCCTACATCGAGCAGTACGACGTCGGCGGGCAGCCCCTCATCGAGAAGTACCCCTGGATGCGATACATTCTCGGTTGAGGCGCTGAACTACACGGTCTCGAAAACTTCGCCGGTGCGATCGCCGCCGAACGCGTACACGACGAACGGCTCGCTTTTTTCGCCACCCATTCCCGGCGAGCCTGCGGGCATCCCCGGGAGCGCGATGCCGTCTATCGACGGTCGCTCCTCGATCAGGGTCGCGATCGTCTCCGCGGGGACGTGTCCCTCGACGACGTACTCGTCGACGACGAGCGTGTGACAGCTCCGGAGCCGATCGGGGATCCCGTGCTCGCGCTTGACGGCGTCGACGTCCTCCGGAACGGTTTCGGCGAGTTCGCCGTCGAGCGCGCCGCGGAGGTACTCGGCGTAGTTTCCGCAGCACCCGCAGCCGGGCGCGCTGTACTGGCGGGCGTTCGCGGCTGGAATCGCGACGTCGGCGTCCTGCTGGGCGGTGTCGCTGATGCCGAGACAGCCCGTGACGCCGATGAGCCCGACCGTGGCGCCGGCGCGGAGGAACCGTCGCCGCGTCCGATGTCGTGCCATCATCTCCTCGTTCGCAGAACGACGTAAACGCTCCATCGACCATTCTCGCGCGGTAGGAACGACGACCGCGCGATCGGCACCTTCGCGACGGTCTGTCACTCCGCGTCGTACGCTTCGCCGCCCCTCACCGGGTCGCTCGTCGAAGTCCTTCGTACAGCGCGGGAAGCCCGAGCGGCAGCGCGAGCGCCCCGAAGGCGACGAGCGCGTGGGACGCGCCGCGCCGGCGCCGAACCGCGGCGACGGTCGCGGCGACCCCGAGCAGCGCGATCGCGTAGGCGAGATTGCTCCAGATCGGATCGTACGTCGAGCAGTAGCCCCAGCACGCGACCGTGTAGGATGGTGCGTTCCACGTCGGCGGGTGGAGCTTCGGCCAGAAGAACCGACAGTACGTCGTCCAGCCGAGCATCGCCGCCGCCGGCGCGCCGCCGAGCCACAGTGCGTGCCCGCGCCGCACCGTGGCGCCGTACTTCAGATAGCCGGTCAGAAACAGCGCCGGGAAGCCGCCGATCCACAGCCAGATGCCGACCGTGTACGTGACGGGCCAGTGTTCGATTCGCGGCTGTCGAACCGGCAGCCGAAGCGACGGCGGGAGCGTCATCCTCGGGAACGACGGATCCGGGATCGGGTTCGTGAGCAGCGCGAGCAGGCAGAGTATCGTTCCGACGGCGAGTCCGTAGAGCGCGTACACCCGGTACTGCTCGAGCCACCGCGGTAGCGAGTCGTCGCATCCCCTCGTTGAGGTGCCGGACATCTTTTGTGGATCAGTGCGTGAGTCAGCGATCCCGTTCCAGCGCGTCCCGGCGCTGTTCGTACTCCTCGTCGGACAGCTCGCCGCGGGCGTACGCGACCCGAAGTTCTTCGAGCGCTCGGTCGGCGTCGTCAGAGCCGGCGACCGCTCGATACAGCAGGTAGCCGGCGCCGACGATCGCCGCGAGGAACAGCAGCTGCATCAGCACGCCGACCAGCAGCATCCAGCCCGGCGTCGCTCCGCCGCCCCACATTCCGTGCTCCCACGCGCCCATCATCGATCCGAACCCCATCATGCCGCCACCCATGACGATCACGGGGAAGACGACCAGCGCGGCGAGGACGAGGAGGATCGCGACGAGCGAACTGTCGCTGGTGTTGTCGGACATCGTTTTTCTCATACTGGAATCTCAGTCGAAACTACGCGCTCTTCGTTCAATGTAGTTGCCTCTTCGAAACTGTTGTTTCGTCGCCCCCATTTTCTTTTCACCATCGAAATATCGGCCCTGTATTCCTACGTTCCTTCGGTTCGGTTGGTAACCCGGCCGCGTTGCGCTCTCGCCCGCCGCCAGAACAATGCCTCGTCCCGTGGAAACGCACACCAGGGACGATAATGGACGACCACGATCACTCGGGGGGCGAGGAAAACGCACCGGAAGGTGGGAGTGGGTGCGAGAGCGACGAACGGCGGACGGAGCAGTCCCTGCTCGAAGAGCAGGCCGAGGACGCGGCCGAGGTCGAACGCGAGGTCGAGGACCGTCACGATCGCAACGGAGCGCACGAGGACCACACTGCCGACCACGAACGCGGAGAGGGCCCCAGCGGAAGCCACGATCACGGAGATGGGCACGGCGGGATGCACGAGGGCCACGAGCAGATGTTCCGGCGGCGATTTTTCGTCTCGACGCTGCTCTCGATCCCGGTGTTGCTGTACAGCGAGACGCTTCAGGGATGGCTCGGGTTCTCCGTCCCGGCGTTTCCGGGCAGCGAGTGGATCAATCCCGTCTTCGCCGTCGTCGTCTTCGCGTACGGCGGCGTCCCGTTCCTCCGGATGGCCGCCCCCGAACTCCGCGATCGGTCGCCGGGGATGATGACGCTGATCTCGATGGCGATCTCGGTCGCCTTCGTCTACAGTCTCGCGAGCGTCGTCTTTCCGACGGAGTCGGCGTTCTTCTGGGAGCTCGTGACGCTGATCGACATCATGCTGCTGGGCCACTGGATCGAGATGCGCTCGGTCCGGCGCGCGTCCCGCGCGCTCGACGAGCTGGCGAAACTGATGCCCGACACGGCCGAGCGCATCACCGACGACGGCGACGCGGAGGAGGTCCCGGTGAGCGATCTCTCGGAAGGCGATCTGGTCCTCGTCCGTCCGGGCGCGAGCGTGCCCGCCGACGGCGTCGTCGAGGAGGGCGAGTCCGACGTCAACGAAGCGATGATCACCGGCGAGTCTATGCCCGTCTCGAAAGAGCCCGGCGACGAGGTGATCGGTGGATCCGTCAACGGCGACGGGAGCCTCCGCGTGCGGATCGACGCGACGGGCGAGGAGACGACGCTGGCGGGCATCGTGCGGCTGGTCGAGGAAGCCCAGCAGAGCAAATCGGACACGCAAGTTCTCGCCGATCGGGCGGCGGGGTGGCTGTTCTACGTCGCCGTCGGCGCCGCCGTCGTGACGGGAGTCGCCTGGACCGTCGCGACGACGTTCGACGCGGGGGTGATCGAGCGCGTCGTCACGGTGCTGGTCATCGCGTGTCCGCACGCGCTCGGCCTCGCCATCCCGCTCGTCGTCGCGATCAACACCTCGCTCGCGGCCCGCAACGGGATGCTCGTCCGCGACCGCATCGCGATGGAGGAGGCGCGCAATCTGGACACGATCGTCTTCGACAAGACCGGCACGCTCACGGAGGGCGAGCACGGCGTCGTCGGCGTCGAGACCGTCGGCGGCGTCGGCGAGGACGAGGCGCTGGCGCTCGCGGCGGCCGTCGAGAGCGACTCCGAGCACATGATCGCGCGGGCCATCCGCGAGGCGGCCGCGGAGCGGGAGCTCGACGCGCCGGACGCCGCGGACTTCGAGGCGATGAAGGGACGGGGCGTCCGCGCGACCGTCGACATCTCCGGCTTCACCGGTGGCGCGTCGGACGAGTCCGACGGTGGCGACGAGGTGTACGTCGGTGGGCCCAACCTGCTGGATCACCTCGATGTGCCCATACAGCCGGACCTCGCCGCCTTCGCAGACGAGGCCGGCCGGAACGCCCAGACCGTCGTCTACCTTCTCAGAGGCGAGGAACCGATCGCCGCCTTCGCGATGGCCGACGTGATCCGGGAGGAGAGCTACGCGGTCGTCGACGCGCTCCACGACCTCGGGATCGAGGTGGCGATGCTGACCGGCGACTCGCGGGACGTCGCCGACGCGGTGGCCGACGAGCTCGGCATCGACACCGTCTTCGCCGAGGTGCTGCCCGAAGACAAGGATACCAAGGTCCGGGAGCTACAGGACCAGGGCAAGCTCGTAGGGATGGTCGGCGACGGCGTCAACGACGCCCCCGCGCTGACCCGGGCGGACGTCGGCATCGCCATCGGTAGCGGGACCGACGTCGCCGTGCAGTCGGCCGACGTGATCCTCGTCCAGAACAACCCGATGGACGTCGTCCGCCTCGTGAAACTGAGCGCGGCGAGCTACCGGAAGATGCAGGAGAACATCGTCTGGGCGGCGGGGTACAACGTGTTCGCCATCCCGCTCGCGGCGGGCGTGCTCGCCCCGATCGGCGTTCTCCTCTCGCCCGCGGTCGGCGCGCTGTTGATGTCGCTCAGCACCGTCATCGTGGCGATCAACGCCCAGTTGCTCCGCCGTGTCGATCTATCGGTGCCGAGTTTGCCCATAGTATCGTCGGCGAGAGATTCCCATCCCACTGACTGAGGTCCACCTCGCGATCGATACTCGACGGTCGAGGTTCGAACTGCGGTGTTCCGCCGGCGTTCGTCGACCATCACTCGCCTTTCGCGACAGCATCGACGAGCGCCCGGATACGGGTACGTAGACTCCGTGGTTCGGTCCCGTTCAGGTACTGCGTCCCGAGCGCAGTGATGCGGTACTTCCCCCGTTCGACTTTGGCGACGAAGCCGCGCTCTTCCAGTTCGATGAGCCGGCGATTCACCTCTTCCCGGCTGTAGTCGATGTTGTACGCGACGACCGCCGGGGTCAGGACGAGGTCCGCCGAGACGAAGAGGTCGAGGACCGCATCGTCGACCGGTAGCATCCAGTCTTCGGGTCGTCGAAGCTGTTCGGGATGTTCCAGTAGCACCTCCGACCAGGCGTCGCGGCGCAGTTCGCGTTCCAGCGGATCGTACAGCCCGGCGATGACGAGCACGGATGCGGTACCGTGGACCCAGTGGACGAGCCACGGAGCAACGAGCTCGGTCACCGGCCCGCCGATCAGGAACACCACTAAACCGACGACCGTCACGTGCAGCGACCGGCGGTACTCGACGACCGTCGGTCTAAAAAAGAGGAAGTAGAGAACGCCGACGCCGGTTATCGTCCCGAGTACCGCGTTGTAGAGCGTGAACGGCGCGTTGTCGAGCACGGACTATCGGCCTCCGGTCGCAGTGCGGTCGATTCGATAGTGTGTTGCGATCGCCGCCCACAGGAAAATCGCGAGTACAGTGAAAATCGCGCTCCTGAGGGCGCCCAGGAGCGGCGTCTCCGGCCCAACCACGAACAGGACCACGTGATACACGGTCATCGCCGACATCGTCACCGAGAGCAAAGCGACGACGGTACCGAACGGCGCCTCCGGATACGCCCGCCAGAAGATGAGGGCCAGTAGCCCGGCGCCCGTCCCGCCGACGATAGCAAAGACGGCGCCGAGGGCGTGGATGCTCGTGTCGACCATACCGGACGTACCACGACAGGGGCCTTGGTTGGCGGCGCCAAGTGATTTGGTCCCGACGGCACCGTCGTAACGTCGCCTTATCCTCCGTCTCACCGTTTCGAATCGTGCGTATCAGTCCACGTTACCCGCGTCTCACCGACCGTCGCTCGCCGTCTGGGGACTTATAACAAAGTGTCGATGCGACCTACCGGATCCCGCGATGGCACTGACCGAGATCGGTCACGTCGACGAGAGCGAGGAGATGCGCGGTGTATCGACGTGTGTTTCAAGTGCGTTCCGCCCCGCGAGGAGTGCGAGCAACACGATGCCCGATACTGGCAGGTCCGTGCGGACGTGCTCCGCGTCTGCTCAGAGACGTGCCGGAGCACGGCGTCGAGTTGAACGGTAGCGCAAGCCGGCACCGCCGGCCGTGTCGACGCGGGGTCCCGCGCGCCGGTTCCGACCCCTAGCTTGAACACGGGTTTCGTGATAGTCCACACCTGACGCCAGTCGCCTGTACTACTCACCATGCACCCACCGACCACACTCGGTCCCGGCGACGACCCGTCGCACGATCCGGAGTACAAACCGATCGGCGAGTACGGCGTCGTCGGCAACCTCGAAACCGTCGCCCTGATCGGTCGCGACGGGTCGGTCGACTGGTGGTGTGTCCCGCACGTCGAGTCGCCGAGCCTGTTCGCACGCCTGCTCGACGCCGAGAGCGGCGGTCACTTCGCCATCACGCCCGCCCGATCGTTCGAGGCGAGTCAGCGGTACCTCGATCGGACGAACGTCCTGCAGACGCGCTTCGAGACGGCGTCCGGTCGGGCGACCGTGACCGATTTCATGCCCGTTCCAAGGACCGCGGACGGCGTCGAGGACGCTCACCGGACGCTGTACCGAAAAGTCGACTGCGACGACGGTCCAATCGAGCTGGACGTCCGGTTCGAGCCGCGGTTCGACTACGCGCGGACGACGCCGTCCGTCGAGCGATCGAACCACGGCGTCGCCGCCCACGGGGACGACGAGTCGGCGTTTCTCACGAGTTCGGTCGAGTTCGACCTCGACGAGGAGGGCGATGACGCTCCGCCCGCGCCGGGGGAGGCCGGCACCGGCACCGCGCTGACGATGGCGGAGGGGGAGACGCGCTGGTTCGTCCTCGGCTACGACCGCGAGCTCCCCGATCGACCGGCCGAACACCGGCGGACGCTCGACGACGTCGTCGAGTACTGGCGGGACTGGGCCCACGAGTGTCCCGACGACGGGACGTGTCCGATCGGCGGTCCGCACCACGATCTGGCGGTCCGGTCGGCGCTGGCGCTCAAGCTGCTGATCCACGCCGACACGGGGGCGATCTGCGCCGCGCCGACGACCTCGCTGCCCGAGGATATCGGCGGCGTCCGCAACTGGGACTACCGGTACAACTGGATCCGCGACTCGGCCTTTACCGTCCAGGCGCTCGCCGAACTCGGCCACGTCGAGGAAGCGAAAGCGTACTTCGAGCTGTGTCTCTCGCACTGCTCGCGGGGGCCGCCGGCCAACATCCAGCCCGTCTACGGGCTCCACGGCCACGACGACCTGCCCGAGCGGACGCTCGATCACCTCGCGGGCTACCGGAACTCGTCGCCGGTCCGGATCGGCAACGCCGCCCACGAGCAGCGACAGCTCGACATCTACGGCGAGCTGATCGTCGGCGTCCACGAGACGACGCGCTACGGCGCCGAGATCACCGACCGCGCCTGGGAAGCGATCCGGGACATCGTCGACTACGTCTGCGACGAGTGGCACCGGCCCGACGTCGGGATCTGGGAGGTCCGCGACGATCCGCAGAACTTCGTCTACTCGAAGGTGATGTGCTGGGCGGCGATCGACCGTGCGCTCCGGATCGTCGACGAGACTGACTACGAGGGGCCGGTCGAGCGCTGGCGCGACGCTCGGGCGGAGATCAAAGAGACCGTCCTCGAGGAGGGGTACAGCGACGAGCTCGACAGCTTCGTCCGCTCGTTCGAGGCCGACGATCAGCTCGACGCCGCGACGCTGCGGATCCCGATGGTCGGGTTCCTCTCACCGGACGACGAGCGGGTCCAGGGAACGATCGACGCCGTCAGCGACCGGCTGACGACCGACGACGGGCTTGTCGAGCGCTTCGAGGGCGACGACGGGCTCCCCGGCGAGGAGGGGGCGTTCGTCGTCTGCTCGTTCTGGCTGGTCAACGCGCTCGCGCTGGCCGGCCGCGACGACGAGGCTCGCGACCTGTTCGAGGACGTCTGCGAGTTCGTCAGCCCGCTCGGCCTGCTCTCGGAGGAGATCGACCGCGAGACGGGCGAGCTGCTGGGGAACTACCCGCAGGCGTTCAGCCAGATCGGGCTGATCAACGGCGCGCTCGCGCTCGAAGACAATACGGCTTCACGATCGGGGGATACCGATGGCTGACAGCACCCAGAAAGAAGAAAACGGCGGCGGACAGGGGAACGGCGAACAGGACGACGGGGGAGACATGCAAGAACCCGGCGAGATGATGCTCAATCATCCGCTGAAGGAGCTGTGGATCCAGTACGGAATCATCTCGCTGGGCATCTGGCTCGTGTTCGCCCCGACGGCCCACGGGTACGAGAGCGCCCTGATGACGTGGAGCGACGTCGTGACGGGGCTGGTGCTCGTCGCGCTGGGCGTCGTAACCGTCTGGCAGAAAAACCCGTGGGCGTCGTACGCCAGCGGCGGCGTCGGCGTCTGGCTGCTCCTGGCGCCGCTGGTTTTTCACGCGCCGATGGCCGCGGCCTACCTCAACGACACGCTCGTGGGCATCCTGGTGATCATGTTCTCGATCATCATCATGATGCGCATGCGGATGGACGGGGCGGGGGTGCCCGAGGGCTGGTCGTACAACCCCTCGACGGCGGCCCAGCGGTTCCCGCTGATCGCGCTGGGCATGTTCGGCTTCTTCGCCTCCCAGTACATGGCGTCCTACCAGCTGGGCTACATCGACGCCGTGTGGGACCCCTTCTTCGGGAACGGAACCGAGCAGATTCTCGACTCGCGGGTGTCGGCGGCGTTCCCCGTCTCCGACGCCGGGCTGGGCGCCGTCGCGTACGCGATCGAGGCGCTGATGGGCTTCATGGGCGGCCGGAGCCGCTGGCGGACGATGCCGTGGATGGTGACGTTCTTCGGCATCGTCGTGATCCCGCTGGGGTTCGTCCAGGTGCTGCTGGTGATCTTCCAGCCGGTGCTCGTCGGGACGTGGTGTACCCTCTGTCTGCTGTCGGCGTTCGGGATGCTCTGGATGATCTCGCTCACCTTCGACGAGGTCGTCGCGATGGTCCAGTTGCTCGACCGGCGCACCGACGCGGGCGCGTCGCTGTGGCACGCCTTCTGGATGGGCGGGCACCTCTCCGAGGAGGACGCCGGGGTGGACGGGGACACTCGCGGAGAGCGGAACCGCCCCGCGGGGATGTTCTGGGGCGTCTCGATCCCGTGGTACCTGCTCGCGTCGCTGGCGGTCGGCTTCTGGCTGATGCTCTCGCCGACGGTGTTCGGCACCGGCGGGCTGCTCGCCGACAGCAGTCACCTCGCGGGCGCGCTGATCGTCTCGACCGCCGTGATCGCGACGGCCGAACCGGCGCGGGCGCTGCGGTTCGTCAACGTCCCGCTCGGCGCATGGGCGGCGGTGGCGCCGTGGCTGTTCGGCGCGCCGACGCTCGCGACGTGGAGCGGCGTCGTCGCCGGCGTGCTACTGGTCCTCCTGAGCGTCCCGAGAGGGCAGGTCAGGGATCAGTACGGGTTCTGGCAGGAGTACATCGTGTGAGACACCATGTCTGATCCAACGAAAACGGACGGTTCGGAGGTCGTCGTGGTCACGGGCGCGTCGGCCGGCGTCGGCCGGGCGACGGCCCGCGCGTTCGCCGAGCAGGGTGCGCAGGTCGGCCTCCTCGCGCGAGGAGAGGCCGGACTCGACGGCGCGCGCGAGGACGTCGAGGACGCCGGCGGCGAGGCGCTGGCGGTGCCGACCGACGTCGCCGACGCCGAGCAGATCGAGGCCGCCGCCGACGCCGTCGAGGACGAGTTCGGGCGGATCGACGTCTGGGTGAACGCCGCCATGACGTCGGTGTTCTCGCCCGCGACCGAGATGGACCACGAGGAGTACCGGCGCGTGACCGAGGTGACGTACCTCGGGTTCGTGTACGGCACCGAGGTCGCGCTCGATCGGATGGACGATGGGGTGATCGTACAGGTCGGCTCGGCGCTCGCCTACCGCGGCATCCCGCTCCAGTCGGCGTACTGCGGCGCCAAGCACGCGATCCAGGGGTTCACCGAGTCGGTCCGCAGCGAGCTCATCCACCAGGACATCGACGTCCAGCTCACGATGGTCCAGATGCCGGCGCTCAACACGCCCCAGTTCGACTGGGTGAAAAGCCGCCTGCCGAAGGCGCCCCAGCCCGTGCCGCCGATCTACCAGCCCGAGGTCGCCGCCGAGGCGATCGTCTGGGCGGTGCGGAACGACCGCAGCGAGCTGTGGGTCGGCCGCTCGACGGTCAAGGCGATCCTCGGGAACCGCGTGATCCCGCGCCGACTCGACCGGAAGCTGGCGTCCTCGGGGTGGAGCTCCCAGATGACCGACGAGCCGAGCGACCCCGACCGGGCGCACAACCTCCGGGAGCCGGTCGACGACGAGACGGACTACGGCGCCCACGGGCGGTTCGACGACCGGGCGCGCGAGCGCAGCCTCCAGCTCTGGGCGTTCACCCACCCTGTCGAACTGGCGGCGGCGCTGATCAGCGCCGGGATCGCGCTGCTGGCCGCTCTCACGTTCCGCGACCGCGAGGACGGGTGAGATCGACGACCCGCCGACCCCCCACTCGTCCGGTAGTACCACCGCGCCGTCCCTAGGTACGCGACAGTCACGCGGCGGAGACTGGTCGCCACGCGCATCCACGTCACTGCCAACGGTAACCGTCGCGAAACTTCGCGTTTAGGCGCGGCGGTCGTCGCCACGAGTATGCCAGGGGAGCCACGGCTACGCTACTACGCAGCGGGCGCACTGACCACACTCGTCGCCGTCCTCGTGATCGCGGCGACGGCGGGCGCGGGCGTCGGGCCGGCGCTGGGAATCGGCGGGTCGAGTTCGACAGACCAGCCCCAGGCCGCCCAGCAAGACGCCGGCGCGGACGAGTTTCCGCCGGCGACGGACGATTTCGCCGACCCCGTGATCGACTACGACAAGGTCGACTACGGGCTGGCGCTCCAGAGCGGGACGACTAACGCGACCGACTACCAGTTGCTCGTTCTCGGAGCGGTGCAGCCGGTCAGCGAACCCGCCGAGGGAACGGTGAACTGCTCGAACCAGGTCTGTCGGCTCAACGGGACCGTCGAGCCTGAGGAGACGGTGACCTACCGGATATCGGGCGCGATCGTCGGCGTCCAGCCGCGCGACGACAGGCTGGTCGGGACGGTCAGCGGCCGGCTGACCGGCGACGGGATGCTCGGCCTCGCGACGGGCGCGCTCTCGCCGTCCGGCGAGCAGTACGACATCCAGCAGCAACAGAACCAGCAAGGTCAGCAGCAACAACAGCAACAGCAGCAGCAGCAACAGCAGCAACAACAGCAGCAGGACGACGACGGTGACGATGATGCCGACGACGGTCCTAGTGACGACGGTGACGCCGATGCGGGCGACGGCGGAGACGCCGACGCGACCGCCGTCGGGGGCGACACGAACGTCAACGTGAACGTCAACACGTCGGCGTCGGCGAGCGCTCAATCCTCGGCGAACGCCGCGGCCGACGCCGACGCGACGGCGGACGGCGAAGACGCGAGCGCGAACGAGAGCGCGTCGGCGGGTGGTTCGACGGACGACGGGAGCGACGGATCTGCCGACCAGACCGACGATAACGCGACCGCTGACGACGGATCGGACGAAGGAACGGGCGCCGAGCCGTCGGACGCCGACACTGACACAGAGAGCGGCGACGGCAGCGGCGCGGCGTCCGACGATGGCGCCGACGCGGCGTCCGACGAGAACGGCGAGACGAGCACGACCGAGGACAGTTCCGATTCGGGTGACGCCGGCGAGGAATCGACCGGCGGCGACGGCGACGATACCGGCAGCGACGATGACGGAACCGGCACCGACGATGATGGAACCGGCGGCGATGCCACCGCGGCGACCGAAGACGGCGACGACAACGAGTCCGCGTGACCGGCGCTACACCGCCTCGACGCGCTCGAACAGCGCCGTCCCGACCGCCACGGTGACCGTCGCGCCGACGGCGACGCCAACGAGATCGAGCCACAGCGGGAACGCCGAGTAGCCGATCAGCGCGGCCCGCAGCGCGTCGATGCCGTAGGTCAGCGGGTTGACGTAGCCGATCGCCCGCAGCGGGAGCGGCAGGTTGGCCAGCGGGTAGAACGCTCCCGAGAGGAACGCCAGCGGGAACAGCAGGAAGTTGACGACCAGCCCGTACCCCTGCGAATCGTGGAACTGCGAAGCCAGCGCGAGGCCGAGGCCGATGAACGTCACCGAGAGCGCGACGAGCACGGCGAGCGCCAGCGGGATGCCCAGCGGGTTCGGCCGGAAGCCGAGCGGGACCGCCAGCCCGGTGACCGCGACCGCCTGAGCCAGCGACGTCGTCGTCGCGCCGGCCGTCCGGCCGAGCACGATCGCCGTCCGGCTGACTGGGGCGACGAAGATCTCCTTGAGGAAGCCGGCCTCCCGATCCGAGAGCACCGCGAGCCCGGAGAACGACGCGGAAAACAGCATCGTGAACCCCAGCACGCCGGGGACGAGGTACTGGAGGTAGCCGACGCTCTCCGGAATGCTGGCGAAGCGCGCGCCGCTGAACCCGAAGCCCAGAAACGCCAGCACGAACAGCGGCGTCGCCACCGTCCCGACGATCCGACCGCGGGACCGGGCGAACCGCAGGAGGTCGCGGCGCCAGAGCGCGTAGATCGCCAGCGCGTCGCGCCGGTAGCTCACGCGTCTGCCCCCTCGTCGACGGCGTCCTGCTCGTCCAGTCTCGATTCGGCGTCGCCTCGCCGGGACGCCGACGAGGCGGCATCGCGGTCGCCGGCCGATCGCACGACGCCGCTCTCCCGCTCGCGATCGCCGGCCGAACTGCCGGACGCCGCTCCCGCCGCTTCGGCCTCGCCGATCGCGCGCCCGGTCAGCGAGAGGAACACCTGTTCGAGGCTGGGCCGGTCGACCGAAACGGCCGTGAGCGGCGCCAGCTCGGCGGCGGCGTCGACCAGCGCCGGCACGCGCCGGTCGCTCTCGTCGACGACGACGTGAACCGCCTCGTCGCCGACGGCGACCCGATCGACCCACGCAAACTGGCGGAGGCGCTCCGCGACCGGATCGGGGTCGGCGTCGACCGCGATCCGCACGGCGTCGCCGCCGAGGCTGGCTTTCAGCGCCGCGGGGTGGTCGAGCGCGACCAGTTCGCCGCGATCGAGAATCCCTACGCGGTCGCAGAGCGCGTCGGCCTCGTCCATGTAGTGGGTCGTCAGCACCACCGTCGTGCCGGTCTCCTCGTTGAGCTGTCGGACGTACTCGCGGGTGTCCCGGCGCGTCCGGGCGTCCAGTCCGACCGTCGGCTCGTCGAGAAAGAGCACCTCCGGGCGGTGCAACAGCCCGCGAGCGAGTTCGAGACGGCGCTTCATCCCGCCGGAGTACCCCCCGACGCGCTCGTCGCGACGCTCCGCGAGGTCGACTAGGTCGAGCGCCTCGTCGATGCGCTCGCGCAGCTGCGGCCGGCTCATGCCGTACAGCCGACCGTGAAACGCAAGATTCTCCGCGCCGGTGAGTTCCTCGTCCAGCGCGGGCTCCTGGAACACGACGCCGATCGACGAGCGCACCGCGCCGGCCGCCGATCGGACGTCGTGGCCCGCCACGCTGGCCGTCCCGTCGCTCGGCGCGAGCAGCGTGCAGAGCACGTTGATCAGCGTCGACTTGCCCGCGCCGTTCGGCCCGAGGAGCCCGAAGATCTCGCCGTCTTCGACGGCGACCGAGAGGTCGTCGACCGCGACGACGTCCTCGTAGCGCTTCGTGAGCCCCTCGACCTCGATCGCTGCCATAACCTCGGGTTAGGGCCCGGCGCGCTTGAGTCGTTGGGTCGGGCTAGCTGTGGTTCGGCGAGGATCTGACTTCACTCGAACCGCGCGACGAACGAGTCGGTCGACTCGCGCCACGCATCGACGACCGCGTCGTCGTTCTCGCCGTCCCAGGGGTCGACGGCATCGCGCTCGTCGAGCGCCGCTACGGTTCGGCGGACGCCCTCTTCGAAGTCGATCGTGTACTCGAAGCCCAGGTCGCGCCGGGCCTTCGCGTTGTCGAACACCGTGCTGTACCGGAAGTGGTTCTCCAGCAGGTGGGTCCGATCAGGAATCGCCGCCCGGAGCTGCTCGGTCGGAATGTGGACGAGGTCGGGTTCGGGCGCGTCGAGCGCGCTTGCGACCCGACGGTGGTACTGGTTCCAGGTGATCGTCTCCTCGCTGGTGACGTGATACGCCTCGCCGTAGGCGGCCTCGTTGCCGACCGAGCCGGCGAACGCCGCGGCGACGTCGTCGCGGTGACAGGGGCCCCACAGCGACGTGCCGTCGCCGTGGACGACGATCGGCTTGCCCTTCCTGATTCGGTCGACGTAGTAGCTCCCGTCGCCGAGCGTGTGGAGCACGGTGCCGCCCTCGCCGTACGTGCTCCAGGGCCGGATCACGGTCGTCGCGAACGCCTCGCCGTCGGCGTCGCGAAACACGTCCTCGGCGGCGGCCTTGTTCCGGCCGTATTCGCTCACGCCGGGCTCGCGACTCGCCGACTCGGTCACCGGATTCCGCTCCGGCGGCCGGTGGTAGACGTCGACCGTCGAGCAGAACACGTACTGGTCGACCCGGCCGGCGAACGCCTCGACAGCGGCGCGGGCCTGGTCGGGGTCGAAACACACCATGTCGATCGCGCAGTCGGCGTCGACATCCTGCGCGACCGCGGCCAGGCGGTCGGCGTCGTTCCGGTCGCCGCGGACGAACTCGACCGCTTCGGGGAGGTCGGCGTCCGTCTCGCCCCGCGTGAAACAGACCACCTCGTGGCCGGCGGCGACGAGCTGTCTCGTGATCCCGGTCGAGATCAGTCCGGTACCGCCGATGAGTAGGACTCGCACGACGGAAGGAGGCGGCGGGGCTACTTAAAATCCGAAGTCGGCGACACGAGAGAAGACTTATAACTTACTGACCGATAAGTCAAGGCGTGGAACGAACGAGTTCGCAGAAACGTCCGTGGCTCGCGGCGCTGCTGGGTGCGCTCGTCATCGGCTTCGGGCACTTCTACATCCGGCGCTGGCGTCGCGCGCTCGGCTGGCTCGTCGCCGCAGTCGGCGTGAGCGTCCTGTTCGTCGATCAGTCGACGATCGAGGCGCTCTCGACGTTCTCCGGCGTCGATCCGCTGGCGGTCGCCCCGCTGTTCGTCGTCGGGGCGCTCAGCGTCGTCGACGCGTACGTTCTCGCGCAGGCACAGAACGCGATCGTGCGACAGACGCCCGAGCCGGACGGGACGCTCACGCACTGTCCCCACTGCGGGAACGAACTCGAAGAGGATCTGGAGTTCTGTCACTGGTGTACGACGCGGATCGACGAGGTCGAGGGCGCGCCCGACGAGTAAGCGACGCCCGTCGATCGCAGTCGCCGATCGTTCTCAGTCGTCGACGCGCAGTACCGAATCCACGTACTCCTCTGCGGTTCGCCTCGCGGTCGCCAGCGCGTCGGCGTCGTCCAGCACGACCGCCCGCGTCCGGGCGCCGTCGACGATCGTCATCAGCGCGCCGGCGGCGTGCTCGGGGTCGACGTCCTCGTCGTACACGCCCTGCCGGATTCCGTCGGCGATCACCGTCCTGAGCATGTATCGGACGTACTCGTCGTTCTGCGCGAACCGCTCCGCGAACGCCTCCTTGTACGGCGCCTGGCTGCGCATCTCGAGAATCGCGACCAGCAGATCCAGGTGGTCCTCGAGTTCGACGAGCAACTGATCGAGCAGCAGCGTCAGCCGCTGTTCGGGGTCGGTCGTCTCGACCTCGTGGATCGTGTCCACGAACCGCTGGAGGATGTAGTCCAGAAACGCCGCCAGCAGCTCCTCTTTGGTGTCGTAGTGGTAGTGCACCGCGGCCGTGGACTTGCCGTACTCCTCGGCGATGCGCTTGATCGTCAGATCGGCGTACCCGTGTTCGCGCAGCGCGCTGTAGGTTGCGCGCAGGATCTCCTCTTCGGCGTCGGAGAAAGAGCGGTCCGGCGGATCTCCCATCACCTACAGCGTCGCCCCTGTCCCGGATAACAGTTGTGACCCGTTCGTCAGCATTCGGGCGCCGCCGTCGAGCGACGCGTTCGCCCCTCTCCGCGGCCGATCGTCGCCAACCGAAGGGGAGATCTCGCGTTCCAAACCCTTTTGACTAACTAGTCAGTAAGTACGGTATCGACATGGACGACGATCCGGCGGCCGAGATTCTCGACGCGACGTATCTCGCCCTTTGCGAGCACGGGTACGCCGATCTGACGATACAGACCATCGCCGACGAGTCGGCCCGGAGCAAAGCGACCGTTCACTATCACTACGACAGCAAGGCGGAGCTGCTCGCCGCGCTGCTCGACGACCTTTACGAACGCTACGCTGCTCGCCTCGACGCCGCGGACGGCGACACCGCCCGGCAGCGCCTCGACGCGCTCCTCGAGGTGTTGCTCGCGGACGAACCGCCGCTCGATAGGGAGTTCCACACCGCCGTCCTCTCGGTGACCGCGCGGGCGCCCCACGACGACGCGATGCAAGAGCGGGTCACCGCGTTCGACCGGCAGCTGTTCGAGACGGTTCGGGACGTCGTCGCGGCCGGCGTCGACGCCGGCGAGTTCGGCGACGGCGTCGATCCGGACGCCGCCGCCGAGCGGCTCGCGACGGCGATCAAGGGCGCCCAGCTGCGGCGGTTCGCGGCCGATCGATCGCCCGAGCGCTGTCGCGACGCGATCGACGGGCTCGTCGAAACGCAGCTTCGCCAGCCCGCTGTGGCGGAGGGTGCCCGCCGATGAACCTCCTGGAGCGCGTCGGAGCGCTGTTCAAAGGCCCCGAGGAGTTCGATCTCACGTCGGGCGGCATCGGGAAGCCGCTCTTCTTCCTTGCGATGCCGATCGTCGTGACGAACCTGTTCCAGACCGCCTACAACCTGGCGGACACGTTCTGGCTCGGCCAGTACAGCACCGACGCGCTGGCGGCGATCAGCTTCGCGTTCCCGATGGTGTTCCTGCTGATCTCCTTCGGGATGGGGATCTCCGTCGCCGGGAGCGTGCTCGTCGCGCAGTTCACCGGCGCCGAGGAGGGGGCGGAGGCCGAGTACGCCGCCTCCCAGACCGTGACGTTCGCGCTGCTCGTGTCGGTGGCGCTGGGCGCCGTCGGCTACGTCGCGATCGAGCAGTTCCTCGACCTGATGGGCGCGTCGGCGGACGTGTTGCCGCTGGCGACCGACTACATGGAGGTGATCTCGCTGGGGCTGGTCTTCATGTTCGGCTTCTTCGTGTTCATCGCGCTCATGAGGGGCTACGGCGACACGATCACGCCGATGCTGGTGATGTTCGGTTCGGTCGTGCTCAACATCGTCATCGACCCGTTCCTGATCTTCGGCTGGTGGGTGTTCCCCGAGATGGGCATTCAGGGCGCGGCCGTCGCGACGGTGTTCTCCCGCGGGCTCGCGCTGATCGTCGGCCTCGCGATCATGTTTCGCGGCGTCCGCGGCGTCCAGATCAACCTCCGGGACATGGCACCCGACCTGACCTACTTGCGTCGCCTCGTCAGGATCGGGCTGCCGGCGTCGGTCGAGGGGATGGGCCGGGCGCTGTCGATGAACCTGCTGCTGTTCATCGTCGCGCTGTTCCCGGACCCCGTCGTGGCGGCCTACGGCATCGGGACGCGCGTGTTCTCGGTGATCTTCCTGCCGGCGATCGCGGTCGCGCGCGGCGTCGAGACGATGACCGGCCAGAACATCGGCGCGGGCAAGCCCGACAGGGCCGCCGAGGCCGCAGGATTAGCCGCGAAGACGCTGTTCGGCGTCCTCTCGGTCGCGGGCGTGCTCGTCTTTCTGGCGCCCGAGCCGATCGTCTCGGTGTTCGTCGGCGCCGACCAGGCAAACGCCGATCGCGTGGTCGAGGTGGGGACGCAGTTCCTGCGCTACGTCGCGCTAACCTTCGGGTTCATCGGCATCATGCGGGCCTACACGGGCAGCTTCCGCGGCGCCGGCAAGACGCTGACCGCGGCGGCGATCTCCGTGCTGACGCTCGGCCTGATCCGCTTCCCGGTGGCGTGGTTCGGCGCCGAGGCGGTCGGCGAGTCGGGCATCTGGATCGCCTTCGCCGTCTCGAACGTCGTCGGCGCGACGATCGCCTACGCCTGGTACCAGCGGGGCACCTGGCGCGACGCCGACCTCACCGAGCCCGACGTCGGCGTCGACGACGCGGTCGAGGCGACGGCGACCGACGACTGACCAGCCGTGCTATCGGAACGGATATTCTCGAACCCGGACCGGTCGACGCCGACCGCGTGGTCGAGCGGGCGCTGACGGCTGCGCGCCGGTGCTCGAAAAAAACGAGAGGATCGGTCCGCGCTGCGGCGTCGACCCGCTAGAACATCCGGCCGTCTTCGTCGATGTCGTCCTGCATTGCGGGGTCCGTCTGGTCCTCGACGTTCTGCATCACCCACTCGTCGTCCTCGGTGGACGTTCCGGTGGTCTCGTAGGCCGACATCCCCATCGACAGCAGCTCTTCGATCGCCTGTTCCCGGTTGAGAAACTCGCCCTGGTCGACCAGACGGTCGATCTCGGTGTCGACGCGGTCGGGCAGGGAGACCTCGATGTTGGGCATGTGGCGAACTCGGGGAGTGATCGACGTAAATGCTTCGTCCGCCCCCGGGGGTGGAGCAGCCGGGGCGCTCACTCCCACGAGCGGCCATCCAGAAACGCCCTGATGCGCGGCGCGAGCGCCGATCGGAGCGCCCCCTCGTCGACGCCGCCGTCCCCGAAGTGCTCCGCCGGTGCTTCCCGCGCGACGGCGTCGAGCGCGCGCTCCGTCACGGCCTCGGCCGTCACTCCGCGACCCTGCTCTTCTAGCGTCCCGACCAGCCCTTCGAGCCACCGGTCGGTGGCGTGCCGTTCGACGAGCACGCTGGCCGACTCGACGGATTCGGGCGTCCCGTCGTCGGACACGCCTTCCACGAACTCGGGCGCGAGCAAGCGCGCGGCGCCGCCGGTCTTCGAGCGCACGACGACGCCGGCGACCGGGCCGTCGTACCACTCAGAGCCCGGGAATTTGCACGCTCCGGGGTCGAAGTCCTGCGCGCGCAGCTCCTTCCGGACGGCGTTGATCGGTTCTATCCCTAGTCGGCGGAAGATCTGCTCGACGCGATCCGGCGGGAGGAAGGTCTCCTCGGTCGCCGACCAGACGTCGGTCCCCAGCACCGGCGGCGTGCGCGCCCAGTCGTAGTCGATCGACCTGCGGTGGGTCGCGACGCCGAAGAACGTCACTGCGCCGACGTCCGCGACGGCGTCGCGGAGCGCCTGCCGGTCGAGGTTCTCGCGGACGTGGGCCAACGCCTGCCGGTAGGGCAGCGGCGGGTCGCCCGGCTCGAACTCCTTCTCGCGGTCGCCGAAGCGGATCGCGCCGTCCGCTCGAAGCTGGAATCGGAGCGCACCGCCGTCGACGTACTCCTGCAGCCAGAGGTGGCCGCCGGCGAGCAACTCGTCGCGAACCTCGTCGATCGGGGGCAGCGGCGGGCGGGACTTCATTCGGCGGACTCTCCGTCGGGATCGCCGTCGCTCTCGCCCCCGTCGGCCGCTTCGGCGGGCCAGGTGACGCTCCCGAGGAACGGGACGCCGATCTTCTGTGCGGACCGCGAGATCATGTGTGCCCCCGTCGGTACGGTGAGGAACAGGAAGACGATGCCGATCAGCGACGGCATCCCCGCGCCGCCGGGCCCGAAGTAGACGAAGCCGGCGAGGAAGATCGCCGCGGTCCCGAGCGTGGTCGGCTTGCTCGTGGCGTGCATCCGATTGTACACGTTGGGCAGGCGCAGCAGGCCGATCGTCCCGACCGTCAGGAAGAACGTCCCGACGGCGACGAGCGCGACGATCGTCCACTGCTGTATCGGTCCGGCCATCAGTCGATCCCTCCGGGTTCGGCGTCGCTGTCGTGCATAGTTACTCTCTCCGTTCGATGATGTCGCCCTCGGTGACGTACTTCGCGACCGTGACCGTCGACAGGAAGCCGATGATCGCGAGCACGAGGCTCACCGTGACGAACAGGCCGCGGCCGGTCTTGAGCGCGAACAGCACGGCGATGGCGACGACGTTGGTCGCGATGGCGTCGAGCGCGACGACCCGATCGGGCACCGTCGGCCCGACGATCACCCGGTAGCCACAGAGCACGCACAGGGCGCTGACGATCACGAGCCCGGCGTTCGCGGCGGTCGCCACCAGCGGCTCAGCGGCCATCGTCGTCACCTCCGCGGTCGCCCGCGGTCCGGTCGCGGTCCCAGTTCTCGTCGCGCTGGCGACCGAGGTCCTCCAGTCCCTCGCTGTCGGTCACCGGCTCCGGCGGCACCTCCATCTCGGGCGGGTACACCGAGAACCCGGGCGAGGGGTCCTCCGGCGACAGCTCCTCGTCGAAGATCTCCAGGGCGTAGTTCTCCCAGGTGCGGATCGGCTCGACGATCGCCTCGGGATCCCGGCCGTCGATCACGTGGACGTACAGCGCGTTCTCCTCGGGGTCGTGGTCGAGCGTGATCGTCCCCGGCGTGATCGTGATGCTGTTCGCGATCGTCGTGATCCCGAGGTCGGTCCGCACGCGCAGCGGGATCAAGATCACCTCGGGCTCGATCGGCATGGTCGGCGCGAGCACCCGCCGCGCGACGTCGACGTTCGCGGCGACGACCTCCCGAAGGAACACCAGCACGAACAGCACGGCGTAGGGCACCGATCCCAGCGTCCCGGTGAGGTCGATCCCTTCGGCGTAGAGCCGGCGGAACAGGTACGCGACGGGGAGACCCACCGTGATGCCCAGCAGGAACTGCCCGATCAGGGGTTCGAGCGCCGGCTCGACGCCGCGGACGAACACCCACAGGACGCCGAAGGCGAGTCCAGCGATCGGCCATCTCCGGGTCACGGCGGCTCACCTCCGCCGTGACCGTAGTCGCCGGAACTCACAGGCGGCTCACCTCCGGTCGGCGCGACGACGTCGACGTACGCGCCCCGATCCAGTGCGGCGACGGCGGCGTCGCTCGCGAACCGGTAGACCGGGTCGAAGCCGACGCCGACGGCGACGATCGCGATCGCCATCGCGGCGACGATCGCCACTTCGCGCCGGTCGACGACGGCGTCGACGACCATCGGCGTCTGGGCGCCCCAGAAGCAGGCTATCCAGGCGCGGGTCGCGTAGACGATCGTCAGCACGGCGCCGGCGAGCAGCACCGCGAGCGCGAGCGCGGGCGGCCAGACCGCGCCGCCGCCCCCGAGCGCGACGCCGAGCCAGTCGCTCGCGACGCCGAAGGTCAGGAACTTGCCGAAGAAGCCCGCCAGCGGCGGGATGCCGATCAGCGAGAGGCCGCCGACGAAGAAGGCGCCGGCCAGCGTGGGCGATCGGCCGGCGAGCCCGCCGAGGTCGGCCAGCCGATTCGTCCCGGTCGCCGAGCGGATTGCGCCGGTCGCCATGAACAGCATCCCCTTCGCGAGCGCGTGGTGGAGCGCGTACACCAGCGCGGCGGCGACCGCGAGCCCGCGGAGCGAGGTCGCGGGATCGACGCCCGAGGGTGCCGGATCGGCCGCCGCGGCGACGGCGATCGGGATCGCGATGAAGCCGACCTGCCCGACGCTGGAGTACGCGAACAGTTCGTCCAAGGTGTCACGCGCGACGGCGCCGAGCCCGCCGACGAGCACGCTCGCGATCCCCATCGCCATGAGGACCGGCGCGACCACCGCGAGCGGCGAGTTGCCGGCGACGCCGGGCAGCTCGACTGCGAGGTCGGCCGCGGCGAACACGGTGAAGTACAGCCGGATGATCGCGTACATGCCGACCTTCTTGGTGACGCCCGCGAGCATCGCGGTGACCGGCAGCGGCGCCGCGCGGTAGGCGTCGGGCACCCAGAACTGGAACGGCACCAGCCCGGCCTTGAGTCCGAACGTCGCGAGCAGCAGGCCGCCGAGTCCGACGACGGGCGCGGGATCGACGCCGTACGCCGCCGGGGCCGCGAGCCGGCGGGCCATGTCGGCCATGTTGAGCGTGCCCGTCGTGGCGTAGAGGCCGCCGATCGCCAGCAGCATGACGACGCTGCCGATCACGTTCAGCGTCAGGTAGCGAAACGCCGCCGCGGTGTGGGTGCCCCCGCCGTAGAACGCGACGAACACGTAGCTCGCGAGCAGCATCACCTCGAACCAGACGAACAGGTTGAACAGGTCGCCCGTCAGGAACGCGCCCGAGACGCCCAGCAGCAGGCAGTGGAAGAGGGGATGGTAGAACGTCCGCTGGTTCGCCGTGTCGACGTAGACGACCGAGAACGCGACCGCGGCGAGCCCCACGACTGCGGCGATCGAGAGCATGAACGCCGACAGCGCGTCGGCGACGAGCGTGATCCCGACCGGGGCGGTCCACCCACCGAGCTGGTAGGCCGCCGCGCCCGGCGCCCCCGGCCCGAGCACGACGCCGTAGGTCAGCCAGGCGACGCTCGCCGCGTACGCCAGCGCGACGCCGACGCTCGCGACGCGCTGGACGCGCGGACGGCGCCGCAGCGCGAGCAGTCCGACGATCCCGACCAGCGGGATCAGGATCGGCGCGATGACGAGTTGCGTCGTCACGGCAGCTCACCCACGTCCATCGTTCCGTTCTCGGCGTGCACTCTGAACGTCAGCGCGAGCGCGAACGCCGTCGTTCCGAAGCTGATCACGATCGCCGTCAGCACCAGCGCCTGCACGACCGGGTCGGCCGTCACGGGCGCTTCGGCGCCGTGCCCCGCGAGAATGGGAACCGTGTCGCCGTCGCCCGCGACGACGCCGCCCACCGAGACGAGGTAGACGTTGGCGGCCTGCGAGATGACGGCGATCCCCCAGACGACCCGCAGGAGATCCCGCCGGAGCAGCAGGAAGGTGCCCATCGCGAACAGCGCGCCGACGACGAGCGCGAGCGCCAGGCTCATTCGGCGCCCACCACCGAGAGGATCGTCAGCAGCCCGCCGACCACCACGAGGTAGACGCCGACGTCGAACGCGAGCGCCGACGCGAGGTGGATCTCGTGGTAGATCGGGATCCCGTAGAGCGTCCAGTGGTCCTGATACAAGAACGGCTCGCCGAACGCCAGCCCGCCGAGGCCGCTGCCGACGGCCAGCGCCAGCCCGAGCACGAACGTCCGCAGGTACGCCTCGACCGACCGGTGCTCGAACATCCCGGCCCCCGACTCGACGTCGCGGCCGAGCACGCCGATCTCCAGGTAGTCCAGCCCGTAGGCGACGTAGATCAGCGCGAACGCCGCGGTCGTCAGGACGCCGCCGACGAACCCGCCGCCCGGCAGGTTGTGGCCCTGCAGCAGCAGCGAAATCGCGACGACGAGCACGATCGGTACGACGACCCTGACGGTCGTTTTCATCACGACCGTGGTCACGGCGACTCACCCCGGCGTCGCATCGTGAGCAAGACGAGCACCGACAGCGCGGCGATCGAGATCACGACGATCTCGCCGAGCGTGTCGAACGCCCGGAAGTCGGTGAGGATCACGTTGACGACGTTCGCCCCGCCGGCGCCCTCGACGGCGTTCTCGACGTACTGCTCCGCGAGATACGTCGGCGGCGAGTCGCCGTCCCGGGCGGTCACGAGCACGGTCAGCGCCGCGGTCAGCCCGACGCCCAGCGAGAGCGCGGCGTCCCGCGCGAGCACGCCGGGGTGGGCCTCGGCGTAGAACGCCGGCAGCTCTTCGAGCACGAGCAGGAAGATCAGCAGGACGAGCGTCTCGACGACGAGCTGGGTCAGCGCGAGGTCGGGCGCGCTCGCGAGGATGTAGAAGATCGCGACCATGAACCCGAGGATCGACAGCGTGAGCACGCCCGCGACGTGGGAAGGCGCGATCGTCACGGCGACGGCGGCGACGATCGCCACCAGCAGGACGAGCACCATCGCGGGCGTCGCGCCGGCGCCGTCGATCGCGGGGACGGCGGCGGCCGTCGACGCGTACCCGATCAGCGCCAGCGCGCTCGCGGCGGCGATGGCCCAGGCGGCGTACGTCCGGAGCAGGCCGTTGTTGACGGCGGCGTCGAGCCGAACGCTCGCGGCGTCGGTCGCCGTGAGCCAGTAGTCGTAGATCCAGGCGGGTCGCGGCGTCACGCGCAGCTCGTTGAGCAGCTCGATCCGGCGGCAGATCCTGCGCTCGAAGGGGTAGGCCGCGACGCCGCCGACGATCGAGAGCGCCGACATCGCGACCGGAACGGTGAGGTGCGCGGGGAGCCCGACCGCGACCTCGGTCGGCGCCGCCGCGGTGGCGTCGACGCCCCGCTGAACCGCGGCGTCGACCGCGAGCTGCGGGTCGATACTGACTGCCGCCGCCAGCGCCGCGAGGACGGCCGGCGGCGCGACCAGCGCCGCGGGCGCCCGGCCCAGCCCGCCGACCGCAGCGGGGCGCTCGCCGACGAAGATCGAGAGGAACTTCAGCGAGTACAGGACGGTGAAGACGCTCGCCAGCACGGCGACCGCGGGGTAGAGCCACGCGAGCGCCCCGCCGGCGTGGACGGCCGTCTCGTAGGCCGCCTCGAACAGCAGCTCCTTCGAGTAGAAGCCGTTGAACGGCGGAATCCCGGCCATGCTCAGCCCGGTGATCCCCGCGATCGCGGCGGTGACCGGCAGCTCCCGCCAGAGACCTCCCAGCCGGTCGATCCGGCGCGACCCGGCCTCGTGGGCGACGATCCCCACAACCAGGAACAGCGCGGCCTTGAACAGCGCGTGGTTCAGGAGGTGGAACACCCCAGCCTCGGCGCCGTAGTGGTTGGCGAAGCCGAACCCCGCGACCATCAGTCCGAGGTGGCTCGCCGTCGAGTACGCCAGCAACTGCTTGAGATCGGTCGAGGCGACCGCGAGCACGGCGCCGACCAGCATCGTCGCCAGTCCGAGCGTCGCGAACAGCAGCGTCCACTCGCCGCCGAGCAGCACCGGCCGCAGGCGACCCAGCAGGTAGACGCCGACCTTCACCATCGTCGCCGAGTGGAGAAACGCCGACACCGGCGTCGGCGCCACCATCGCGTTGGGCAGCCAGAAGTGCAGCGGCACCTGCGCGGACTTCGCGCCGGCCGCGACCGCGACCAGCCCGAGCACGGGCACAAAGAGGCCCTGCTCGCGCAGCGCGGCCTGCACCGCCGCCGGGTTCCGGAGCATCCCGACGAGGTCGAACGCGCCGACGCCGGCGACGCCCGCCGCGGCGATCGACAGCAACAGGACGGCCACGAGCAGGAACAGGCCGCCGCCGACCGTGACGACCATCGCCATCCGCGCGGAGTAGCGCGCCTCTTTCTGGTCGGTGTGGTGGCCGATCAGGACGAACGACGCGAGGCTCGTCAGCTCCCAGAACAGGAACAGCGCGATCAGATCGCCCGCGAACGCGACGCCGAGGATCGAGCCCATGAAGGCCAGCAGCGTCGCGTAGTACCGCGCCAGATTCGGCTCGCCGTGCATGTAGCCCGTCGAGTAGACGAACACGAGCACGCCGACGCCGCTGGCCAGCCCGGCGAACAGCAGCGCCCACCCGTCGACGTAGAACCGCAGCGCGACGTCGAGCGACGGGACCCACGGCACGCCGACCGCGCCGTCGGCGCCCCACTGGGACGCCACCAGCGCGAAGCAGACGAGTGCGACTCCGGCGCCGACGTAGCCGGTTCGTTCCCCGAGCGCCCGGTAGTACAGCGGCGTCAGCGCCGCCGCGACGAAGGGAAGCGCCACCGCCGTCGCGACGACGACAAACTCCGGGGCCATTGAGTACGGCATCCACGACGCGCGACGTAAGAGTGTCCGTGAGCCACTCCCACGGCCACGAATCCGCGGTCGACGTCGCCACCCCGCGGCAACGGCGACCGGCCCGGACGCCTTTGTCGGTTTCGACCGTCCACCCGATATGGACACTCCGCTCCCCGAGCGGCTCGAACGCACCGCGGAACGGGCGTCGGCGAGAGGGGGTTCGCGGGCGCGACGAGACGGCGACCGGCCGACCGTGACCGCGTTCCCGGACGGCAGCGTCGACCGCTTCTACGACGTGTTCGCGGGCGGTGATCGCGTTCGCCGGCGCGAGTCGTTCGCCCGGACGATCGCCGTGGGGCGGACGGCGTCGTTCGCGGTCCGGGAATCGGCGGTCGAGCCGGGCGGCCACGCGGTCAACGCGGCCGTCCAGGCCGACGCGCTCGGCGACGACGTCACCCTCGTCGGCCACCTCGACGATCCGACGTTCGCGGAGTTCCCCTTCGAGACCGTCTCGACGGGCGAACCGTCCAGCGTCGCGATCTACGAGTTCGACGACGGCGACGTGCTGGCGGTCGAGCCCTCGGACGACGCCGCGGACTGGTCGCTCGACGCGGTCCGGGCGGCGACGGGGGCGGCGTTCGAGGACCTGCTGTCCGCGGACGCCGTCCTCTGTGCGAACTGGGCGACGTTCGACGAACTCCCGGCGGCGCTGGCCGATCTCGCGGCGGCGGACCTCGACGGCGGCGTCTTCGTCTTCGATCCCGGCGAGATCGCGTCGCCCTCCGAGTCGGAAGCGCGAGCGCTGTTCGACGCGCTGGCCGACCTGACGGCGTCCTACGACGTGGTCTTCGCGGCCAACGGCGCGGAGGTCGAGACGCTGGCGGGGATGGTCGGCGAGCGCAGCGGTGACGACCGCAGCGGCGTCGACGCCGCCGACCGGCTCGCGAAGCTCCGAGCGCGGGCCGATCTGACCGCCGCGGTCCTGCACGAAACCGAGGCGGCCGTCGCCGCGACGTCGGGCGGTCGCGTCCGCGTCGAGAACTTCGACGTCGATCCGGTCCGCAACACGGGCGGCGGCGACCGGTTCGACGCTGGACTGGCTCGCGCGCTCGCGCTCGACTGGAGTTGGGAGGACGCGCTTCGGCTCGGTAACGCCTGCGCCTCGCGCTACGTGGCGACCGGCGAGACGGGGTCCGCGGCCGAACTGGCTCGGTTCCTCCGCGAGCGCGAGTGAGCGCGCGAACGACTGGCCGGCGTGCGCCGGCTCCGCGCCGTCGCCAACGAGCGTAGGTGTCGCGGTTAAGGACGCGATCGTCGTCAGCCCGTACACGATGAGACGGCCGAACCCCACGATCGCGAGCGAACGGAGCGCACGGCGCGGATCGAACGAACTCGACGCCGCGGGGGGCCGCACTGCGACCGGGGGTGACGGGTCGTGAGCGCGAGTCTGAAGCCGATCGACGAGCAGACGATCGTGCTCGTCGGCGCCTCCTCGGGCATGGGGCTGGCGACGGCCCGGATGGCCGCCGAGCGCGGCGCTCGCGTGGTGCTGGCCGCGCGCAGCGAGGACGCTCTGGCGGAGGCGACCGAGGAGATCGAGGCCGCCGGCGGCGAGGCGACGTACGTCGTCGCCGACGTGATCGACCGCAAGGACGTCCGCGAGATCGCCCGCACCGCCGAGGAGGAGTACGGCGGGTTCGACACCTGGATCAACTTCGCGAGCGCGTTCATCTACGGCGAGCTGCGCGAGGTTCCCGTCGAGGAGATGCGCGAGCAGTTCGAGACGAACGTCTGGGGGACGCTGTACGGCTCGCTGGAAGCCGCCGATCGCCTGGAGAACGGCGGCGGCGCGCTGATCAACGTCGGCAGCGTCGCCTCGGACCGCGCGCTCCCGCTGCAGGGCAGCTACTCGGCCTCGAAACACGCAGTCAAGGGGTTCACCGACGCACTCCGGATGGAACTGGAGGCCGACGGCGCGCCGATCTCCGTCACGCTCGTCAAGCCCGCTTCGATCGACACGCCGTACCCCGAACACGCGAAGAACTACATGGACGAGGAAGCGACGCTCCCGCCGCCGCTCTACGACCCCGACGCCGTCGCGCGGGCGATCCTGAACGCCGCCGAACACCCCCAGCGCGACGTGATCGTCGGCGGCGGCGGCCTCGGCCTCTCGCTGGCGGGCTACCACGCCTCGGGGGTGATGGACTCGATCATGGAGAAACTGTTCTACGGGCTCCAGCGCACGGATCGCCCGTCGGGACCGCTCGACGAGAACAACGTCGACGGGCCGTCGGGCGACGCCGAAGTTCGGGGCGACTACGAGGGCCACGTCGCGTCGTCGAGCCTCTACACGCGACTCGCCCAGAGACGATCGGTCTCCGGCGTCGCGCTGGCGGGCATCGGCGCCGCGGCGCTGTACGCGTACCGGCGAGCGGCGCGCCGTCGCGATGAGTCGACGCCGGACGCCGACGCGACCGCCACCGAGCGCGTCGCGTCCGCGGTGTCGGCCGCGCTGACCGCGTTCTCCGGGTAGCAGCCGGTCGCTCGACCGGCGATCGACCGATCGATGGCGTCGCCGCGATCCGCGCTTTAATGTGGCGACGGTGCGCAGGAGGGACCGATCGAATGGCAAGCGACGACTCGCAGTCGGGCGTCGGAGCGGCGGCCGAAGACGAGCCCCGAACCGAGGCCGAACTGCTCGACCGCGCCCGCGAGTACGCCGCGACGGTCGACCTCGGCGTCGATCTCGACGACGTCTCCTGGGAGGTCTCCCGCCGGGCGAAGCGACGGGCCGGCGCGGCCGTCTACCACCCCGCCGACGAGTCGGTGACGATCCGACTGACGTGGGCGGCGTACCGCTCGTTCGGCTGGGACGAGTTCACCGACGTGATCCGCCACGAGCTCGTCCACGCCTGGGAGTTTCTGGAACACGGCGAGTCGGGCCACGGCGAGCGCTTTCGCGCGATGGCGGACTCCGTCGGCGCGTCGCGGCACTGCCCCTCGTTTTCGGTGCCGCGCCTCCAGTTGCTCTGCACCGCGACGGGCTGTGACTGGACCGTCGACCGGTTCAAGGCCTCGAAGACGGTGCGCGAACCGGAGAAGCATCGCTGCGGCGCTTGCGGCTCGCGCTACGTCGTCGAGCACGTCGACACGGGCGAGCGCTGGCGGACGACCCTCGGCTACGAGGGTGCCAGGGAGCGGATCGGCGACGACTGGTGAGTGCGGTCGGCCTACACGCCGAGCCACTCATCGTCCCGGACCTGATACCCGTTCGAGCGACAGAACTCCGCGCCTCTTTGTCGTACTGCCCGCGATCCGGGGAACTCGCCCTCGTCGCGGAGCCGTTCGAGGATCCAGTCGCCGACGACCCGGACGCCCTCGTCGTCGTCATCCGCGTCGATCGCCTTGAGCGCCCGGAGCGTCTTCTCGTAGGCCTCACGCTGGGACGCGCCGAAATCGACGTTGGGATGTGCCTCGTTCGCTTCGACGATCCGCTTCATCGTCGCGGCGATGGTCGGCCGCTGCACCCGCCGTCGGACGTCACTCGGGGCGTCGAACGTCTCTGTATCGGTGTCCGGTACTAGCTCTCGGATCGCGTAGGTTCCCTCGGTCGACTCGACCTCGCGGTCGCCGACGGCGGCGACCGTTTCGGTCCCCGTCGCCGGGAACTCCACCGATTCGAGTTCGGCCTCGATGCCGTCGAGGGCCGCCGTCTCGACCGGCGGCTCGGTTTCGTCCTGACGCTCGAGCTCCTCGGCGATGGCGCGCTCGCGCTGGCGCCGATCCGCGTTTCGGGCCTGCTTGTTTCGTCCGTCCTTGTCGTCAGCCATACTGTATCATTGTGCCGGGGTCGTGGTGAACGTATTAGCCAGATGCCCCGCATTCGGTGATCGATAGAAGCCGCCGAGGACGTCTCCGATCGCGTTTTCGCCGTCGCTCGCGAGATTGCCGGCCAGAACGCCGGGAGCAGAGGTATCCCGCTCAGTGCAGCGTCCCCTCGCGAACGCGGTCGTCGTAGGCGAACAGCGCGTAGCCGACCTCGACGGCGCTGTAGCCGGTTTCCGCGGCGATCTCGCGGATCGGTTCGATCATCGCAACGTAGTCGGCGGCGTCGAAGCTCTCCTTGCGCCCCTCCAGGTAGCCTTTCCGCTCCAGAGAGGCCCAGACGCGCGTGTCGACGACCGCGTGGCGCTCGCCGTCGAGCGCGGCCAGCACGCACGACGCCGTCGGCGCCTTGAACCCGCGCAGCCCCGTCAGTAGCTGAATCTTCGAGAAGTCGCCCTCCACGTCCAGGGCGTTCCGCGTGACCTCTCGGCAGCGATCCGCGGGGTTGTTCTCGACGTGGTACGCGCTCCGCGTCGAGGACTCGTAGGCGATTTCGTAGAGCTGGTCCCGCGTGAGATGTCCCTGCGAGCGGTACTGCTCGCCGAACTCCTCGAGCCGCTCGGGCAGGACGCCCTGGGTATCGGCGTAGTACTCCAGGTTGTCGGCGACGAACTGCTCCATGATCGGACGTTTCTGGCTGGCGATCAAAATTCGCCCGGTTCGTTCCTGATCCGGCGACAGAGCGGCGCCGCCCCGGCGCCCGAGCCGTGCTGTCAGTCCGTTCAGAGATCCATGCGCCACTCCAGGCCCCGCGCGTCCTCGGGCGGCGCGAGCGGACTCGTCGGCAGATCTGACCCCACACTCGGATCGTTGTACGCACGCGGCGCGACGTCGTTGGGCCCGTCGGGGTAGAACAGCGACGCGAGCGCCTGGATGTGCTGGCGCCCGACGCCGAGTTCGAACTGTCCGCCGCCGTACAGCGCCGTTCCGCGCTCTTTGGCGCGCTCGATCGTTTCGAACAGCGACTCGACCGAGCCGAAGCGCGAGGGCTTGATATTGAGCCACTCGGGCTCCCACGGGAGAGTCTCGACGTCGTCGAGTCCGTGGATCGGCGCGTCCCAGCTCACCCGATCGGCGGCGTCCTCGACGATCGGGCGCGTCTCGTCGGTCAGCGCCGGGTCCTCGATGACGGCTTCGGGGAACGATTCGATCAGCAGTTCGTACAGCTCCGGATCGGGCTCCTGGTCGACCTCGGTCCCCTCGTAGTGGCCCTTCAGGTCGAGGATGCGAACGGCGCCCGAGTCGGCGAGGTCATCGACGATCGACTCGGTCCAGTCGGAGGTGGGATCGAGCTTGAACTGCAGGTTCGGATCGGCGTCGCGCAGCGCGTCGATCCGGTCGAGCGTCGGCGGGTCGCCCAGCCGCGTGCTCGCGACGAAGCTGACGGGGTCGTACGATCGGTCGAGCGCCTCGGCCAGCGACCGATCGGCTTGCTTCAGCGCCAGATCCAGCGCGGCCGACTCGACGCCCCAGCGGCGGTAGTTCCGGAACTCGTCGCGGTCGGGCGCGCCGGTCGGGAACAGGTCCATCTCGCCGACCAGCTGCGAGAACTCGTCGAACGAGTACGTTCCGGCGAGCTCGAGGTCGGCGTCACCCTCGACGAGTGCGTGGTGGTGTTCGGCTTCGTACGTGACGTCCTCGCCCCGGCCGACGGCGCCGTCGCCGCGCAGCTCGAAGACGGTCGTCGTCCGGACGAACCCGCTGGAGGTGTCTCGCTCGCGCAGCGACAGGTCGTAGTCGTCGACGACCAGGTCGAGAGCGGCGACGGCGTCGTAGATCGCCATACCGGATCGACGGTCGCCGGGGGTAAAGTGGCTGCGACGCGCGAACGGCGTCGAACGGACGGATCTGCCGTCTGGCGACCGACAGCCGGCCAACTGGACCGCTAGTGCAGGGTATATGTTGAACGATCACGAAGAATAACGCGGCATGAAGAAACTCATCAACGAGCCAGAAGACGTGGTCGACGAGATGCTCGACGGAATGGTGGCGGCGCACCCCGACCGACTCCGCCGACTCGACGGGCAGGAGGTGCTCGTGCGCGCTGACGCGCCGGTCGACGGGAAGGTCGGGATCGTCTCGGGCGGGGGGAGCGGTCACGAGCCGACGCATGCCGGCTACCTCGGCGAGGGAATGCTCGACGGCGCGGCGGCGGGCGAGGTGTTCACCTCCCCGACGGGTGACCAGCTCAACGAGATGATCGAGGCCTGCGACGGCGGCGAGGGCGTGCTCTGCGTCGTCAAGAACTACGAGGGCGACGTAATGAACTTCGACACGGCCGCCGAGATGGCCGACATCGAGGGCGTCGACGTCGAACAGGTGGTGGTAAACGACGACGTCGCGGTCGAGGACTCGCTGTACACCTCGGGCCGTCGCGGCGTCGCGGGGACGATCCTCGTCCACAAGGCCGCCGGCGCGAAGGCCGCGCAGGGCGCCGACCTCCAGACGGTCGCCGACACGGCCGAGAAGGTGATCGACAACGTCGGCACGATGGGGATGGCGCTGACGTCCTGCGTAACCCCGGAAAAGGGCGAGCCGACGTTCGATCTGGGCGAGGACGAGATCGAGCTCGGCATCGGCATCCACGGCGAGCCCGGCACCGAGCGCACCGAGACGATGAGCGCCGACGAAGTGACCGAACACCTGACCGAGCAGGTGCTCGACGACCTCGACCTCGACGACGGGCAGGAGGTCGTGACGATGGTCAACGGGATGGGCGGGACGCCGCTGATGGAGCTGTTCGTCGTCAACCGCCGCCTCCAGGAGCTGATGGACGACGAGGGGCTGGACGTCTGGGACGCCTGGGTCGGCGACTACATGACCTCGCTCGACATGGAGGGCTGCTCGATCACGGTCTGTGCGGTCGACGAGGAGCTCAAGGAACTGCTCGCCGCGCCGGCCGACACGCCGGCGATGACCGTCCAAGAGTGACGCGGGGATCGCGAGCGGCGACTTACCGGAGCACAAATGCTTTAGCGGCACGCGGACTCGTATCCGACTATGGCAGACGATGACACGCAACGCGAGGCGGTCCGAGCGGTCGCCGAGAACGTCGCCGACCGGTTAGAGGACGAGAAGGAGTACCTGACCGACCTCGACTCGGCGATCGGCGACGCCGACCACGGGGCCAACATGAGTCGCGGGTTCCGCGCCGCGGCCGACACCGTGGCAGACGCCGACGACGCCGAGCCGGCCGACCTCGTCAAGCAAGTCGGGACGACCCTGATCTCGGAGGTCGGCGGTGCCTCTGGCCCGCTGTACGGCGGATCGATCATGAGCGCCAGCCAGGCGTTCGCCGACGAGGGGATCACCGCCGAGACGAGCGTCGACTTCGCCGAGGCGTACCTCGACAAGGTGAAAGACCGCGGCGACGCCCGGATCGGCGCGAAGACGATGGTCGACGCGCTGACGCCCGCGGTCCACACGTACAAAAAGTCGATCGAGCAGGACGACCTGCCGCCCCTGACCGCGCTCGCGAAGGCCGTCGACGCCGCCGAGCGCGGCGTCGAGTTCACCATGCCGATCCGCGCCGAGAAGGGCCGGGCGTCGTACCTGGGCTGGAGATCGGTGGGACATCAGGACCCCGGCGCGACCTCGACGCTGTACATCATGGAGGAACTGCTCGCGACCGCCCAGGAGTACGTCGAGGGCGAGATCGAGCGCGACGCGACCGCCGTCGAGGAGCCCGACGAGGACCCCACCGACGTCGCGGAAGACGGTGCCGATTCCGACGCCGACGACGAGGGAGACGCCCGATGATCGGCCTCGTGATCGTCTCCCACAGCGCGACCGCGGCCGAGGGGATCTGCGAGGTCGCCGCGGAGATGGGCGGCGACGCGCCGATCGAACCGGCCGGCGGCGACGACGGCGAGATCGGCACGAGCGCGGACGCCATCGGCGAGGCCATCGAGGCGGCCGACGACGGCGACGGCGTCGTCGTGCTGGTCGATCTCGGGAGCGCCGTGATGAACGCCGACCTCGCGCTCGAGATGACCGACGTCGACGCCGAGATCGCCGACGCGCCGATCCTGGAGGGCGCGGTCAACGCCGCCGTCGAGGCGACGAGCGGGAAGGCGACGCTCGACTCCGTCGTCGAGCGCGCCGAGGAGGCCCGCGACTACCGGAAGCTGTCCTGACGCGGGACCACCGTCTTACCGCCTCGGAGACGGCGTTTCGACGCCACGTCCGGGCCGGCCTCACGCCGCTCCTGGGCCGGCGCTCGCGGTCGGCGCCCGCTCGCCGGCCGGTTTTTATGCTAACTGACCGAATATGTTACCGCGAACATCCTTTCGACGGACGGACGAACGCCACCGCAATGGCTTCGACGACGCAGCTGGCGCTGAGCGCGACGATGGCGTCGTTCCTGATCGCCGTCGCGCTCTGGCTCCGGCGGATCGGGGGCTGGCGGACGTACGGACCGACGACGACCGGCGGCGCGGCCGGTAGCTACGGCGATTCGGGCGGCGAGACGACGGGCGAGACGGCGAAACCGGGCGGGCTGGCGCGCTGGCTCACCACGGTCGACCACAAGGACATCGGGCTGCTGTACGGCACGTTCGCCGTGCTGGCGTTCGCGTGGGGCGGCATCGCCGTCGTGATCATGCGCCTGGAGCTGGTCACCCAGACGTCGACGCTGATCGGCGCCTCGACGTACAACGTCCTGCTGACGACCCACGGCATCACGATGCTATTCTTGTTCGGGACGCCGATCCTGGCGGCGTTCGCGAACTACCTCGTCCCCCTACTGATCGACGCCGACGACATGGCGTTTCCGCGGATCAACGCCATCGCGTTCTGGCTGCTGCCGCCCGCGGCGCTGCTGATCTGGGGCGGCGTGTTGCTCGGACCGTTCGTCGAGGGGATCGCGGGCGCCCAGACGTCGTGGACGATGTACCCGCCGATGTCGATCGAGAGCTCGATCCAGGGGACGCCCGGCGGGACGCCGAACCCCGGCGCCGACCTGATGATGCTCGGGCTGCACCTCTCGGGGATCTCGGCGACGATGGGGGCGATCAACTTCGTCGCGACCATCTTCACCGAGCGCGGCGAGGACGTGGGCTGGCACAACCTCGACATCTTCTCGTGGACCGTGCTCGTCCAGTCGGGGATCATCCTGTTCGCGTTCCCGCTGCTGGGCAGCGCGATCCTGATGCTGCTGGCCGACCGGAATCTCGGGACGGTGTTCTTTCAGGTAGGGGGCGGCGGCCCGATCCTCTGGCAGCACCTGTTCTGGTTCTTCGGCCACCCCGAAGTGTACGTGCTCGTGTTGCCGCCGATGGGGATCGTCAGCTACGTGCTGCCGAAGTTCACGGGGAGAAAGCTGTTCGGGTTCAAGTACGTCGTCTACTCGACGCTCGCGATCGGCGTCCTCTCCTTCGGCGTCTGGGCCCACCACATGTTCGCCTCCGGGATGGACCCTCGACTGGAGTCGGCGTTCATGGCCGTCTCGCTTGCGATCGCGCTGCCCAGCGCGGTCAAGACGTTCAACTGGATCACGACGCTGGTCAACGGCCGAATTCGGGCGACCGCGCCGCTCCTGTTCTGCGTCGGGTTCGTGTTCAACTTCATCATCGGCGGCGTCACGGGCGTGTTCGAGGCCGCGATTCCGGTCGACCAGATGCTCCACGAGACGTACCACGTGATCGGGCACTTCCACTACGTGATCATGGGTGCGATCGCGTTCGCGATCTTCGCGGCGATCTACTACTGGTTCCCGCTCGTGACCGGCAGGATGTACCAGCGACGGCTCGCCAAGTGGCACTTCTGGATCACGATCGTCGGCACCAACGTCACGTTCTTCCCGATGATCCTGCTGGGCTACGGCGGCATGCCCCGGCGATACGCGACCTACGACCTGCCGGTCGGGCCCGCGGGCTACTTCGCCGACCTGCACACTGCGGCGACCGTCGGCGTCCTCATTCTGACGGCGGGCCAGCTCGTGTTCCTCTGGAACCTCGTGACCTCGTGGCTCGAAGGCCCGCGCGTCGACGACGACCCGTGGAACCTCGAGGACGAGCCGACCGTCGCCCGCGAGTACCGCTGGTTCCGACGCCAGCGCGAGACGGCGCTCGCGGACGGCGGCGAAACGCCGGAGGACGGTGATGGCGATGCCACGTCGGAGGACGCCGACGCCGCCGCGGCGACCAGCCGGGCCGACGGAACTGATTCGGACGTCCAGGACAGCTGACGACGCCGATCCTCACCGCGGCGTCTCGGTGCCCCACTGATCGAGCGCGGCGCCGAGTTCGGGATGGTCGGCGGCGTAGGTGTCGAGGTCGACGCCCTCGACCGTGGCGTCGATCGCCTGCCGGAGCGCCTTCGCGCCGGCGTGAGTGCCGTCGGGGTGCCCGTGGACGCCGCCGCCGATCTGGACGCAGATGTTCGTGCCGAGTCGGTCGACCAGTTCCGGGAGCAGGCCCGGATGCAGCCCGCCAGACGCGGTCGGCAGCACGTCGGTCAGGCCGTGGCAGTCGCCGTAGAGCCACTCGTTGATGCCGACGGTGTCCTCGTTCTCTAACTTACCGAGGTCGGCCGTTCCCGTGTGGATCTGATCGACGCCGCAGAGGCGGGCGATCTGGGCGAGCACGCGCATCGAGACGCCGTGGGTGTCGATCCGGTCGAACGCGGCGTGCATCGCGCGGTGGGCGTGGATCGCCAGCCCGTGTTCCGCGGCGCGCTCGCGCACCGTCTGGACGCCGGCCCAACCGACCGTGACGACGTCGACCATCACGTACTCGCCGCCCTGCTCGGCGACGCGGTCGGTCCGCCGAAGCATCTCCTCGGTCTCGGCGGTGACGTTGATCAGGTAGCTCTTCGTCTCGCCGGTCTCCGCCTCGGCCCGGTCGCGGGCCTCCAGACTGTCGACCAGCCGGTCCTCGAACCGGTTGAACGGCTGGTCGGTCAGGTTCTCGTCGTCCTTCAGCAGGTCGACGCCGCCGGTCCAGGCGTCGTAGCCCACCTGGACGTGCTGCTCGGTCGAGAGCCCGACTTTCGGCTTCGGCACGGTCGCGGTGATCGGGCGGTCGCCGGCGTCGAAGATCGTCTCGCGAACCGACGTGCCGAACTGCGGCCCCGGAAAGCTCGTCGCCAGCGCTTCGGGCCACTCGCAGTCGAGCAGCCGGATCCGCTCGACCGCTTTCATCCCCATGATGTTGCCAGCGATACACGAGAGGATCTGGGGCATGTTGCCGAACTCGAACAGCTCGGCGGGGTAGGCGACCCGAATCCGGCCGTCGTCGCCGATCTCAAACGTCGTGGCGCTCAGGTCCGTGATCGACCCCTCGACCTGGAGTTCGGCCCACGTGCCGTTCGAGCTCTCCGAGGCGACCCGGCTGCCGGCGGCTTCCAGGTCCATGTCGGCGGCGGGCTCGACGTAGAACTCGCAGACCAGGTCCTCGGCGTCGGGCTCGTACGACAGGTCCAGGAAATCCTCGTAGGTGATTCCGGTCATCTATTGGTAACTATTGTCACACTACAGTAAATACGCACCGGGGACCCCGGACGCGGCCCGTGCTTATGGCGTCTCCGTGCGTAGCTCCGCGTATGGGGGACGATGTCACGGTACGGCCCGCGACGGCCGACGACCTCGACGCGCTGCGCGGGGTCGCGCGTCGCGCCTGGGAGGCGGCCTACGCGAACACGTTCGATCCGGCGACGATCGACGAGCTACTGGCGCGGGGGTACGCCGACGAGGTGCTCGAAGAGCTCGTCGACGCCGACGACGCCGCGTTGCTCGTGGCCGTCGACGAGGACGTGATCGGCTACGCCGGCGCCGTCGAGGCCGACGAGGAGCCGGCCGCGGACCTGAACGTCTACGTCGATCCCGACCGCTGGGGCCAAGGCGTCGGCACGCAACTACTCGCGGCGACTCGCGAACGCCTCGGGGGCCGCGGCGTCGAGCGGGTCAGCGACTACGTGCTCGCGGAAAACGAGGTCGGCAACGCGTTCTACGCGGACCACTTCGACCGGGTCGACGAGCGGCAGGTCGAGATCGACGGCGAAACCCACGACGCCAACGTCTACGAGGCGCCCCTCGGGTAGGTGACCGCGATGCGGTTCACTCGACGGTCGGCACCGGCACGGCGTCGAGCACCTCGTCGACCAGCGCGGCCTTCGAGACGCCGTCGACCTTGGCGTCGGGCGTCAGCACGAGCCGGTGGGCCATCACGGGCTGGGCGACGCGCTTGACGTCGTCGGGCGTCACGTAGTCCCGGCCGACCATCGCGGCCCGCGCTCGCGCGGCTTCGAGCAGGCGCTGGGTCCCGCGCGGGGAGACGCCGACGTCGACCCGGCGCTTCGTGCGCGTCCGGCGCGCGAGTTCGGCGACGTACGACACCAGATCGTCGTCGACGGCGACCGACTCGGGCACCTCTCGCAGTTCTTCGACCGCGCCGTCTTCGAGAACGCTCGTGACGCTCGGGCTTCGGTCGAGGCGGCCGAGCCGCCGCTGAAGCAGTTCTTCCTCCCCCTCCAGCTCGGGATAGCCGATCGAGCTCTTGACGAGGAACCGGTCGATCTGAGCCTCCGGGAGCGGGAACGTGCCCTCCTGGTCGACCGGGTTCTGGGTCGCGATCACGAAGAAGGGCGAGGGGAGCTGGTGGGTCTCGCCGTCGACGGTGACCTGCCCTTCCTCCATGGCTTCGAGCAGCGCGGCCTGCGTTTTCGGCGGCGCGCGGTTGATCTCGTCGGCGAGCACGACGTTCGCGAAGATCGGCCCCTCGTTGAACTCGAAGCTGCCGTCCTGCTCGTTGAACACGTGGGTGCCAGTCACGTCGGCGGGCAGCAGGTCCGGCGTGAACTGGATCCGGGAGAACGACAGCCCGAGCGCGGTCGCGAAGCTGTTGGCCGTCAGGGTCTTCCCGGTGCCGGGCACGTCCTCCAGCAGGACGTGGCCCCGACCCACGACGCCCAGGAGTACGGTTTCGAGGAACTCCTCGTCGGCGATGACCGCCTCGGCGATCGAGTCGAGGATCGCGTCGGACTGCTCGCTCGCCTCGCGTACGTTCATGCCCGAGTGGGTGCCCGCCTGTCACATATGTGTACCGATGCCACTCGACGCCCGAACCGAAACGTACAAAATCACGGGCCGGGTAGCGGGTAGTGAGCCGAGGTAGCCTAGCCCGGCCAAGGCGGTTGCTTCGAGAGCAACTGTCCGTTCAGGACACAGGAGTTCAAATCTCCTCCTCGGCGCTTTTCACAAATCGAGACGGCGAGAGCCGTCTACGGCTCTCGCAGCGGCGTCGAGCGGAGATGCCACAGCGGCGTCACGCGAAGACGCCACAGCGACGCCCTCACTCGGCGGACGCCGGCGACTCGACCGGAGCCGGATACCGATCCGGAAGCTCGCCCATCGTACACACTTCGACCCGACCCTGTTCCCGAAGCCGACTCAGCGTCCGCAGGTACTCCGCCAGCGGCGCCAGCTGTTTCTCGTTAGCCAGATCGTAGAGGTGACACCACAGGTGGAGGTGCTCGTCGTCCTCGATCGCTCGCAGCGTCGCGCGCTCGAGATACTGGAGGTGGAGTCGCTGGGCCAGCTGCGTCGGGAACCACCGGAACGGCCGGCCCGCGGGACGCTGCCCCGAGGGCAGCGACGGCGCGACGAGATTTGGGTGTGTCGAGCAGTACGTCCAGAGGACGCCGTCGATCCACTCGGGATCTCTCGTCGGTGGCGGGCCGAACAACAGCTGCTTGACCCGCCTCGCGGGGTTGGACGCCTGATCTTTGATCGCCGTTCGGACGACGTCGATGCCGCGCTCGACCAGCACGTCGGTCGGCGGCGGCCGGTGGCGAGGCGGAACGAACGAGTTCGAGCGCTCTCCCAGCAGCTCCGATTCGAGTTCCCGTCCCCGATCGAGGTCGGCGCTCACCGTCGTCGCGTCGACGGTTTCGAGCGGCGTGTGCGAAAACGAGTGCGTGCAGAGCTCGTGGTCGGTCGATCGGGAGCGGATCGCGTCGACCATGTCCGGCGCGTAGAACAGCGGATCGGCGGCGACGTCGGTCCCCGGGTCGGCGTCGAACCAGTCCTCGGGATACGGCCCGTCGTGCTCGCCGTCGCAGGCGGTCAACAGCAGGTGATCGACGACGTCGAACGTCATCGCCACGCCGGTTTCGTCGCAGACGTCGAGCAGTCGCCTGAGGAAGCGCCGCTCCTCGCGACCGTTCTCGCTCAGGTGATCGTCGTGCCCGTCGAGGTCGTGGACGCCCCAGCCCAGTTCCAGCTCGACGCTCATCGTGACGAGTCCGGTCATTCACGCAACAGTGTCCACGATCCGTCGAAAGGGGATTGTCACCACTCGGTCACCCGACGGCAGCGGGTTGGCGTCGCATCGCTCGGGGTAGCGACGCCTTGGCCGTCGGATCGCGGCAGAGTCGTTGCGCCCCCGTGTCAGTATACGGCAGCTGATCGGCGTGCAAACCGAACGATCCGAGTACGATCGTAGCTGCCGCGCAAGAACCTATTCCCCGCCCTCGACTGGTATCTTATCACACGGATGAGTCTCGCTCGCGAGGGGTACGACGTCAGACAGTTTGAGCCGGGCGACAGGAGTGCGTTCGCGTCGCTGTACGAGATCGTCTTCGGCGACGCCAGGACGGAGCGGTGGTTCGACTGGAAGTTCCGCGAGAACCCGTTCGTCGATCACGTCCCGATCACCCTCGCGGTCGACCCCGACGACGGCGTCGTCGGCGCCCGGCCGATGTTCGCGCTGCCGATGGCTGTCGGCCGCCGCGAGTTTCTGGCGCTCCAGCCCTGCGACGCGATGGTCCACCCGGATCACCGTCGAGAGGGGCTGTTCACCCGGATGACCGAACGCGCGATCGAGCGCTACGACGACCACGAGGCCGCCCTGTTCTTCAACTTCCCGAACGAGCAGTCGGCCGCCGGAAACCGCAAGCTCGGCTGGCGCGACGTCGGCGCCCTGACGACGTACTATCGCGTCCAGTCGCCGCGGGCGTGGGTCGACCCCGACGACGGCGTCGAGACGGTCGCCGCGACGGCAGCCGACGCCGTCCTGACCGGCTACCTCCGCGCGCGGGACGCGCTGGCACCCTCGGTCGAGGGCGTCACCGTCGAACGACGTCCCGAACCGCCCGCCGAGTTGCTCGCCTCGCTGTACCGGTCCGCGGTTCCGACCGGGTTTCACGCCGTCCGAAACGAGGCGTACGTCCGCTGGCGCTACCGAAATCCGCGGTGGAGCTACCGCACCTACGTCGCCCGCGACGACGCCGACCGGCCGCTGGCCGCCGCGGTGGTCGGGCGGAAATCGGAGGGAGGAACCACCGCGGTCCGGCTCACCGACGTCGTCCCGACGCCGCCGGACGAGGGGTCGCTGGCGGCGCTGCTCGCGGCCGTGCTGTCCGATAGCCGCGACGCCGACGCGGTCGCGGCGCCGCCGTGCCTTCCCGAAGATCTGCTCGCCCGCTTCGGCTTCCACCCCGACACCGCGCCGCCGCTGTCGCTGGCCGGCTCGGCGACGATTCACGTCGCGCGCCCGGCGACGGTCGACGCCGACGACTGGACGCTGTTCGGCCGATCGGTGACAGACGGCGACAACTGGGCGCTGACGTTCGGCGAGCAGGACACGAGCTGATCGTATTCGAGAGGCACACACGAAGCGATCGAACCCCGCGGTGAAGGCTTATCTCCCTCGGGCCGCTCACAGTAGAGAACCGATGGGACTCTTCGAAAAGTTCGGGCGACAGGTCGAGCAGTTCAAACAGACTGCGAAGGAAGCAACCGAAGAGAACGCGGACTACCGCTGTCGGGCGTGTGACGCGCGGTTCAATACGCGCGAAGACCGGTGCCCCGAATGCGGTGCGACGAACGTCTCGCCGACGCGAACGGAGGAGTGAGTCCCGGCGCGGTCCGTGCTGTTCGTCGCTGTACTCGCTAGAGGGAGCTTACCGATAGCTACGCGGTTTTCGCGCGTCACCGACGACCGAAACCACCGCTATCTACCGTTGCCCAGAATACGGTTAGCCGAAAAAATCGCGCCGATCAGTCGTCGGCGAGCGGCACCGGCTCTTCGCCGGGCACCGACAGCAGCCGGTCGATGGCGTCGACCATCGCCTTGACCGAGGCGGTGGTGATGTCGGTGTCGCTGTTGGCGACGGTCACCGACGTGTCGCCGCGGCTCATCTCGACCTCGACGGTGACGACGGCGTCGGTGCCGCCGGTGATCGCGTCGACCTCGTAGGATTCGAGCGTGACGTTGGCGGCCTCGCCGAGCGCCTCGCGCACCGCGGAGACGGCGGCGTCGACCGGTCCGCTGCCGGTACCGGAGGCGGTCCGCTCGTCGTCGTCGACGCGCAGGCGGACGCTCGCGGTCGGAATGCCGCCGCCGCTCGCCGCGGTGAGGTTCAGGAGCTCGACGCGGCGCTCGCGGTCGGTTCCCTGGACCTCTTCGGCGATCGCCAGCAGGTCGGCGTCGGTGACGCGCTTGCCCCGGTCGCCGATCGCCTTGACGCGCTCGACGACCTCGGTGAGCTCCTCGTCGGAGACGTCGAAGCCGTGCTCGTCGAGGGCGGCGCGGGCGCCGGCGCGGCCGGTGTGCTTGCCCAGCACGATCCGGCGCTCGCGGCCCACCTTCTCGGGCGAGTACGGCTCGTACATCTGGTCGTCTTTCAGAGTGCCGTCCGTGTGGATGCCGCTCTCGTGGGTGAACGCGTTCTCTCCGGTGACGGCCTTGTTCGGCGGGAGCTGGACGCCCGTCGAGCGGGCGACCGTCTGGCCCAGCTCGTACAGCTGTGTCGTGTCGACGGTTTCGAGGTCGTAGCTGTGGTCCAGCGCGATGGCGACCTCCTCCAGGGCGACGTTGCCGGCGCGCTCGCCGAGCCCGTTGACCGTCCCGTGGATCAGGTCCGCGCCCGCGGCGACGCTCGCCAGGGCGTTCGTGACGCCCAGCCCGAGGTCGTCGTGGGTGTGGGTGCTCACGGGGCCGTACTCCGAGAGCGCGGAGACGACCTCGTAGGCGCGCTCGGGGCCGGCGTGGCCGACCGTGTCGGCGTAGCAGACTCGCGTCGCGCCGGCGTCCATGGCGGCCTCGGCGAGCCGTTCGAGGAACTCCAGGTCGGCCCGGGAGCCGTCCTCGCCGATCACTTCGACCCACAGCCCGTGGTCGCGGGCGTACGCGACGAGCTCCTCGGTGTCGGCGACGACCTCGTCGCGGGTCGTGTTCACCTTGGTCTCGATGTGGCGGTCGCTGCCGGGCACCACGATCGTGACGCCGTCGACGTCGCAGTCGAGCGCGAGGTCGATGTCGTTCTTGACGCCCCGGGCGAAGCTGGTGATCGTCGCGTCGAGTCCCAGGTCCGTGACGCGTCGGATCGTCTGGCGCTCGCCCTCGCCGGTGCAGGCGCTGCCGGCCTCGATCACGTCGACCTCGGCGCGGTCCAGAGCCTGCGCTATCTCGGCTTTCTCGTCGGGCGTCAGCGAGATTCCCGGTGCCTGTTCGCCGTCCCGCAGCGTGGTGTCGAGAAGCTGTACGTCAGTCGCGTCGTCGTAGAGGGGATTTGTTTCGGGGGAGCCCCCGAATAAATCGGTCACCGGTCATGATAGTCCACTCTCCCGTAGGCCACCCGAGACATATAAGCTACCCGCTTCGACAGGTGGTGACACGGGTGCCGGTGTCCGCGAGCGTCGGCGTCCCCTCGGGGGCCGCCCCGATATTTTTGTCGCCGCCGCGAGACCGGCTGGTATGGCAGACGACTACAGCCACACGGTCGGTCGCGACCGGCTCGTCGAGGTGTACACTCAGGGGATGTTCGCCGATCGGACGCCCGAGATCTCGCCGTCGTTCGAGGAACTCGAAGCCGCTGCGGAGGACGCTCTCGACGACGAGGCGTACGCTTACGTCGCGGGTGGAGCGGGCGAGGAGCGCACCGTCGGCGCCAACCGTCGGGCGTTCGACCGCTGGCGGCTCGTCCCGCGGATGCTCCGCGACGTCGCCGAGCGGGACCTCTCGGTCGACCTCTTCGGGAACGAGTATTCGACGCCGGTCGCGCTGGCGCCGATCGGCGTCCAGTCGATCCTCCACGAGGACGCCGAACTCGCCAGCGCTCGCGCCGCCGCCGAACTCGGCGTCCCGTTCGTCCAGAGCTCGGCCGCCTCCGAGACGCTGGAGGACGTCGCCGACGAGCTGGGCGACGCGCCGGGCTGGTTCCAGCTCTACTGGAGCGCCGAGCGCGACGTGACGGCGAGCTTCGTCGAGCGCGCCGAGGAGGCGGGCTACGAGGCGATCGTCGTCACGCTGGACACCCCCGTTCTGGGCTGGCGCGAGCGCGACGTCGACCTCGGATACCTCCCCTTCCTCGACGGCGAGGGCGTCGCGAACTACTTCTCCGATCCGGCGTTCCGCGACCTGCTGGCCGACTCGCCCGAAGAGAACCCCGACGCCGCCATCATGCAGTTCATCGACGTGTTCGGCGATCCCTCGCTGACCTGGGACGACCTGGAGTGGCTGCGCGACCAGACCGACCTCCCGCTGCTCGTCAAGGGCATTCTGCACCCCGACGACGCCGAGCGCGCGGTCGACTGCGGCGTCGACGGGCTGGTCGTCTCGAACCACGGCGGCCGGCAGGTCGACAACGCCGTTTCCGCCCTGTCCGCCCTGCCGCGGATCGTCGAGCGCGTCGGCGCCGACGCCACCGTGCTGTTCGACAGCGGCGTCCGGCGCGGCGCCGACGCCGTCACCGCGCTCGCGCTGGGCGCCGATTCCGTCCTGTTCGGGCGGCCCTACGCCTACGGGCTGGCGATCGACGGCGAGAACGGCGTCCGCGAGGTGACCGAGAACTTCCTGGCTGATCTGGATCTGACGCTGGCGCTGACGGGCCACGATTCGGTCGCCGACGTGGATCGCGACGCGCTCGTTCCCGCGGCGGAGTTGCGTCCCGACTGAGCGCGGCGTCCCGACTGAGCGCGGCACCGACCGTGATACTGACGCCGAGCGGTAGCGCGGCGTCACTCCGCGACGAACTCCACGCGGTCGCCGACCGAGACGCCTTCGGCGGCGCCTGCAGGAAGTTCGACGAACGCGTCGGCCCGGGTCTTCGCGTTCCCGGTCCAGGCCGACAGCGTCTCGACGCGCTGGATCTCGCCGTCGAGCAGCCAGACCACGTCGATCGGGAACGGGACGAACAGCATGTGGACGCCGCGAGCGGTCGGCTCGTCGAACTCGAAGAGGAGCGCGTAATCGTCGGGGATCGACCGGCGGAACATCAGGCCGCGACCCCGCGCGAGCAGCCCGTCGGCCACGTCGACGCGCGTCGCGAGCGTCTCGACGCCCTCGGCGCCGCGGTGACGCAGTTGCACGGCACTTGCATTCGCTCGGGGTGGCAAAACGTTTGTGACCGGAGGGAGCACCGGGACACCGGAGTGTCGGCGTTCCGTCGCCGGCGTCGGCGATTGCCGGCCGGGTCGAGCGGTGCGGGGGGCGCTCCCGGAACACGTTCGGCTTGCACGTTTTTTCGGTTCAGTCGGATGAGACGGACGAGTCGGATGTCCCGGGAGTGGCTTCGCGGAGCGTCCCGACGCGTTCGAAGGCCCACCGCGCCGTCGCTACGCGGCGGCGTCCTCGCGCTGGTCCACAGCGGCGTCTGGATCTCGCTGGGCGCCGCGAGCGTCACCGTCGCGACGTCGCTGCTCGCCGACTTCCCGCTCGACCCGGTGCCGGCGTTCGTCGCGTTCGCGGCGACGATGCTCGTCTACGGCCTCGACCGGGTGCTCGACCGCGACGCCGACGCGAAGACCCTCCCCGGCCGGGCGTCGTTCGCCCGGAAATACGGACGAGCGCTCCTGATCGCGGGTGTGGCGCTCTACCTCGTCGCCGCCCGTATCGCGCTGGCCTGGGGGCCGGCCGCGCTCGCGGCGATGGCGCTCCCGCCGGCCATCGTCGGCCTGTACTCCGGCGTCGGCGCCAAGCGACTCTTTCTCGTGAAGAACCTGCTCGTCGGCGTCGCCTGGGGACTGCTGCCGCTGGGCGTCGGCGCGTACTTCGGCGCGGTCCGATCGATCGAGGTGCTCGCGCTCGCGGCGTTTTTCGCGGCGATGCTGACGATCGCGGCCGCGATCTTCGACGTGAAAGATATCGAGGGCGATCGCGCGTGCGACGTCCGGACGCTCCCCACCGAGTACGGGCCGCGGCCGACGCGGCGTCTCGCGGCCTGCGCGACGGTCGGCGTCGCCGCGGTCGTCGGCGCGGCCGTCGCCGCGAGCGCCCTCCCGGGACGATTTCTCGGCTTACTTCCCTACTGCGCGTACGTGTTTTGCTACTCGCTGGTCGCGACGCCCGAGCGCGGCCCGCTGTTCTACGGCTTCGTCGTCGACGGCGAGCACGCCGCGCTCGCGTTCTGGCTGGTCGCGCTGGAACTGCTCGGGTAACGATCGGTCGTCGTACCTGTCGATTCGCGGCCAAGTTGGCATCCGAACGGCTTGGAATGTCGTTTCGGCGTCGAACATGATCGGCGGCGGTCCAGCGCGCCGGGAACGCTAAACGGGTTTGACGTGTCGGCATCCGTGGACACGACTGAGATCCGAGCATGTCAACGACTGGTGACGGCGACCGATCGCGAACGGAGGGGTGCCCGTGAGCGACGATCGTTCGACGGGCGACGACCGCTCGACCGACCGCGCAATGTACGACGAGTGGCAGGACCGCGAGCGGATGGAACAGCTGCTCGACGAGACCGAGTACGACACCGAACTCGGGATGGAGCTGGCCGAGGACGCCCAGCGCGTCGTCGCCGGCGAGCTTTCGGAAGCCGAGTTCGAGGAGCGGCACCACGACGCCGTCGTCGAGGAGTTCGGCCAGGACGATCGGGAGCTGTCGATTCCCGACGAGTTCGAGGACGACGACAGCGGGTTCCGCGAGACGGTCCAGCGGCTGGCCGACGGCGAGGAGGTCGACCGGCGCGAAGTGATGAAAGCCGGCGGCGTCGCCGCGATGGCGCTGTCGGGCAGCCTCGGCGGGACGAAGCTGGGGTCGCGCGACGAGTCGGCCGCTCAGGCCGGCGGCGGCGAGGGCGAGGAGGACACCCAGTACGGGATGGTGATCAACCTCAACAACTGCGACGGCTGCCTGGCGTGCATGGTGGCCTGCAAGCAGGAGAACAACACCTCCCGCGGGTCGAGCTGGATGTACGTCATGGCGTTCGAGGAGGACGCCCAGGACGACGAGAGCTTCCTCGTGCGGCCCTGCCAGCACTGCGACGAGGCCGCCTGCGAAAAGGTCTGTCCGGTCGGCGCGCGCCACACCCGCGAGGACGACGGCATCGTGCTGACGGACTACGAGATCTGCATCGGCTGTCGGTACTGTCAGGTGGCCTGTCCCTACGGCGTCAACTACTTCCAGTGGGGCGAGCCCGACACGCCCGAGTCGGAGCTCGATCCGGAGCACGTCTACGACGAGCGGGGCAAACGCGTCGACAGCCGACCGGTCAAGGGCACGATGGGCAAGTGCACGTTCTGCCCGACGCGCCAGGACGGCAAGCAGGGCGAGGACAAGGTCGGAACCACGGCCTGCGAGGACGCCTGCGCGATGGACGCGATCCACTTCGGGGACATGAACAACCCCGAGAGCGCGCCCAACCAGCACCTAGAGGAGTACCGCAGCGAGCAGAGCAACGACCGCGAGGACTGGGAGAATCGCAAGGAACACACTGTCTCGACGTTCCGCCTCCTCGAAGACAAGGGAACCGACCCGAACGTCGTCTACGTCGGCAACGAGCCCGGCGAGCACGCCCACCAGGTCGAGGGCCCGGTCACCTACGAGGACGTCGGCCTCGTCGACAACCGCAAGGAGGAGGTGCTCGACAAGGGGAAGGCCGCCAACGACGGCGGGGGTGAGACGGCGTGATCGCCGTCACCGCGCGTGCCGACGGCGCTGCGCGCGTCGACGCCGGAGGTGAGACGGCGTGAGCACCGACGCCGGCCGCGAGGCGCTCGTCCGACCGTTCCAGCGGACCACGAAGCGCTACTACGGGCTGCTGGCGCTCGTGCTGCTGGCCATCGGCGTCTTCGCCGCGGGATACACCCAGCAGCTCCAGCACGGGCTGATCGTCACCGGCCTCGGCGACTGGGGCTCGGGCGGCGGCGTCCCGTGGGGGCTGTACATCGGCGCGTTCATCTGGTGGGTCGGCATCGCCCACGGCGGGATCATCCTCTCGGCGGCGGTCCGGCTGATCGGGCTGGACACCTACCAGCCGGTCGCCCGCATCGCCGAGCTGCTGACGATCGCCGCGCTGTCGGTCGCCGGGCTGTACATCATCGTCCACGTCGGCCGACCGGACCGGATCGTCACGAGCATCATTCCTGCGTGGCCCACGCGAGTCCACTGGTCGCCGCTGGTCTGGGACGTTACCGTCATCACGCTGTACTTCGTGCTGACGGCGACGTACCTCTCGCTGACGATCCGCTACGACGTCCACCGGCTGCGCGACCGGATGCCCGACATCTTCGACCCGGTGTACGACCTCATGCTGATCGGCTACACCGAGAAGGAAGACGAGATCGTCGAGCGGATGGTCTGGTGGGTGGCGCTCGCGATCATCATCCTCGCGCCCCTGTTGCTCCACGGCGGCGTCATCCCGTGGCTGTTCGCCTTGCTCCCCTCGATGGCGGGCTGGGCGGGCGGCGTCCAGGGGCCCTCGTTCCTGATGATCGCGCTCACCTCGGCGATCAGCGGCGTCATCATCGCGGCGGCGATCTTCCGCCGCGTGTACGGCTGGCAGGAGCTCATCGGCGACGAGGTGTTCCGCGGGCTGGCGAAGTGGCTCGGCTTCTTCGGGCTCCTCTTCCTGTGGCTCCAGCTCCAGCAGGTGGTCACCGGCATCTTCGCGGCGCCGGTGAGCCTGACCCACGCGACGGAGGCCAAGCTCGCCAAGCCGCTGTACCAGGCGCTGATCGCGATGGTCGTCGCCGCCGAGGCCTACATCTTCGCGTCGGCGCTGAAGCCGAAGCTGTTCACGATCCCCCGGCTCGTCGGCGCCTCGCTGCTCGTGCTGGCGGCGACGCTCACCGAGAAGGTGCTGTTCGTCGTCGAGGGGCTCCAGCACGCACACTTCTCGCTGTACGACGGCGTCGCCGGGACGTACGTGCCCTCGCTGATCGAGCTGTCGTCGCTGCTGGGGACGACCGCCATCGTCGTGCTGTACTTCATGATCTTCGCGAAGCTGATCCCGGTGGTCGAACTGCACGCCGTCGAGGACGAGCACGACGCCGACGGCGAGGAGGTGAGCGCATGAGCCAGATTCCACTCCTCGGCCCCGGGACGTACCTGATCTTCGGCATCATCCTCGCGCCGGTGTACGGCATGCTGCTGGCGTGGTACTTCGGCGATCCCATCGACAAGCCGCGCTGGCGCCTCGGCGTCGGCGCGCTCGTCGGGATCACGACGGCGTTGTGGGGCGGCATGTACGTGTTCACCGTGTTGATCGGGGTGATATTCTTCTAGGTCGTCCTCTCGCCGACCGACGCACCGCTCCCGGACTACGACGAACGATCCGGCGCTCGAACGCGCCGCCGGCCGCAGGCGGGCCCGGCCGCCGGCGCTCGAAGACAGGCCCGCGAGACTGCCTACCATGACCGTAACCGAAACCGAACTCGAATCGAAGCTCGCGACCGTCGAGGACCCGATGAACGACGAGGACGTCGTCTCGCTCGATCTCGTCCAGGACGTCACCATCGAGGACAGACGGGCGACGATCTCGCTCGCGTTCAACGCGCCGTACGCGCCCGCCGAGATGGCGATCGGCGACGAGATCCGCGACGTCGTCGAATCGGTCGGGCTCGAACCGGACCTCCGCGCCCGAGCGGGCGAGGACCAGGGGTTCGACGAGGAGGTCCTACCGATGGTTCGGAACGTCATCGCCGTCGCCTCGGGGAAGGGCGGCGTCGGCAAGACCACCGTGGCGGCCAACGTGGCGGCGGGCCTCCACGAGATGGGCGCCCGCGTCGGCATCCTCGACGCTGACGTTCACGGGCCCAACGTCCCCCGGATCCTCCCCGTCGAGGGCGAGCCCGGCGTGACGCCCGACGAGGAGCTCGTCCCGCCGCGATCCGAGGGCGTCGGCGTGATGAGCATGGACTACCTGACCGACCACTCCGACGACCCCGCGATCCTGCGCGGGCCGATGGTCAACCAGGTGATGATGCAGTTCATCGAGGGCGTCGAGTGGGGGCGGCTGGACTACCTGATCGTCGACCTGCCCCCGGGCACCGGCGACGCCTCGCTCAACCTGCTCCAGACGCTCCCCGTCGCCGGCGTCGTGATCGTGACGACGCCCCAGGAGATGGCCGTCGCGGACGCCCGGAAGGGGCTCCGGCTGTTCGAGGAGCACGACACGCCGATCCTCGGCGTCGTCGAGAACATGAGCACGTATCGCTGCCCGAACTGCGAGGACGATCACGACGTGTTCGGCAGCGGCGAAGCCCAGAACATCTGCGAGGACTTCGACGTCCCGCTGCTGGCCGAGCTGCCGGTTCATCCCGACTTCGACAGCGAGCGGATCGACGGCCCGGCGGTGCGGGACGACGACAACGCCGTGCAGGCGGAGCTACAGAAACTCAGCGAGACGGTCGCCGACCGCGTCGGCGCGGTGAACCGAAAGCGGGTCGCCGAGGACAGCCCGGACGCGCCGGACGAGTCGATCCCGAGGGGAGCCGACGCCGACGACTGATCGGTCGCGGCAGCAGCGTCGCGGCGCGGATGGACCGTGGCGTCGGCGTCGCAGCGTTGATCGGCGTTCCGGCGGTCGACGTCGGAGCCGGTCCCCTCGGCGAGCCGTTCGTGCGCCATCTCGTTTTCCGTTCCTCCGTGGCAGTCGGCCCGACGGAAGCAACTATTGTCCCGGGCGAACGACCGTCAGCATGGGATGTCAGACATTGACTTGCAAGAGGAACAGGAGCCGCTGAAACGCGAGTACGAGGAGAACCCGGATGCGGCGAAGATCACGCTGACCGCCGCCGGCGAGGAACAGGACGACGCCCGGACCTGTAGCGTGGACATCGGGAGGGCGATATACGAGGCGGAGCTCCACGAGGGCGCGGGCGGTCCCGGCGCGGCGGCCTGCTCCGGCGACCTCCTGCTGGGGGCGCTGGCGGCCTGTTCCCAGCTGACAGCGCAGGCCGTCGCGGAGAACTTCGGCGTCGACGCCGACATCGACGTGGAGGCCAGCGGCGATCTCGACCTCCGCGGGACGATGGGCGTCGACGCCGACGCCCCGGTCGGGTTCGAGGACATCCGGCTCGACGTCACCGTCGACGGCGATCTGGACGAGGATACGCGGGCGGCGCTCCGGAAGTACACCGAGCGGTACTGCGTGGTGTTCCAGACGCTCGAACAGCCACCTGGCGTCGGGACGACGTGGACCTTCGAGAACGGCGAGGGGTGATCCCGGTGGCAGGGTCGTCCGCGCGAGCCCACCACGAACGCTCTGGCCCGGCTACGTGGGCCCGTCGACGAGGCGTCCGCCCCGGTTAGGCGCCCGCCCGCCGGTGCTGGCCGTACTTCATCCCGATGAACAGGCACAGCAGCCCGAACACCACCATCGAGGGCAGGACCATCGTGAGAATCGTGCCGGTTCCCATCATCGGCGCGGCGATGAGGCCGCCGACGCCGACGGCGATCAGTGCGATAAACAGCGCCGCTGTCGTGGGCAGGTCGAACTCCATGCACGTCGGACTAGGGATCCGAGGACAGTAACTGTACGTGAAACGGGGGTTATTCTGCCGGGATCAGGACGGCCGCACGAGATCCGCCAGCGTCACCAGCGCGCCGACGAGCCAGCCCAGCGGGACGGCGATGCCGAACCACATTCCCAGATAGGCCGCGCCGGCGAGCTGGTACTGGTCGCGGAGATACTCGTTGAGCCCGCCGACGTTTAGCAGGGTATCGAGCACCCAGATCGCCACCGACTCGCTGCCCGGAAGTATCAGCTCGCCCAGCGCCGGCGAGTACAGCGCCGCGGCGACCGGCGGCAGGAAGATCGCCGTCATCGCGGCAGGGTACGCCAAGATCACCGAAGTGTCTCGACCGCCGACCCGAGAGAACACCGTCGCCGCGCCCGCCGCCAGCGTCGCGAGGATGCCGGCGGCGAGCACGGCCAAAAAGCCAGTTCTGGTGAACCTGAGGTGAGCGAGCACCGTGAGCGCACCCCAGACGATCGTCGCGATCACGACGACGCCGGCGACGCCCAGCCCCGCCGCGACGCGGTCGATCCGGCGGGAGTAGAAACGCGCCATGAAGCCAAAGAGCGCCAGCGGGTAGAGGACGGCGACGATCGGGACGCCCAGCACGCTCCAGAGCCGGTAGGCGATCCACCCGCTCGTCGTGTTCGGCGTCCACTTGCCGAGTACCGAGTGGCCGGTCCCGCGCTGACGCGGGAACACGAGTTCCATCCAGCTCTCGTGGAGGCGCCGCAGGTCGACCCGCACCGCCCCCGTGACGCCGCCCCGGCTACTGGACCCGACGGACATACTGCAAGTAGAGTCGGCGGTCCATTTTCAAGGTTCCGGCTACCGAGTCGACGGCATCCGGCAACAACCGATCGGCCTCGTTACTCTCGGACAACCTGATAGAGGCCGATCACAATGATCCCGGGAACGAGGTAAAACAACGAGGTGAAGAACACGGTGGCCGCCCAACTGGCCGCGTCCTCGTTGCCCCGGCCCTTCGCGTCGGCGTACACCCAGTAGGCCAGACCGAACGGGATGATGAGAATGAACAGCAAAACCACGAGTTCGGGACCACCGGGGACGGCCAGCGCGGGCGCGGCGTCGAGCATGTCAGGTCGTTAGCGTCCCGGTGAGATGTATCTTTCTACCGAAAGCATCGAAAATAATATGCCGGCAGCGACGACTCAGACCCTCAGTTCCAGGGGCCGAAGCCGGGATCGACGCGCCGCCCGCGCTCGTCGATGGCGTCGATGCGCTCGATCTCCTCCTCGTCGAGCGTCAGATCCAGCGAGCGCCAGTTGTCCTCGATGTGGTTGCGACCGGTCGCCTTCGGAATCGTCGTGACGCCCTTGTCGCGTAGCCACGCGAGGCTGACCTGGGCGGCGCTGGCGCCGTAGTCCTCGGCGATGTCGGTGAGCGTGTCGTTGCCGAACACGTCGCCGCGAGCCAGCGGCGAGTACCCCACGACCTCGACGTCGAGCTCCTGGGCCTTCGCGCGGATCTCCTCCTGGGGGAGCAGCGGGTGGCACTCGACCTGGTTGGCAAAGAGCGGCGCGTCGAGGATCTCGGCGGCCTCCTCCATCTGCTCGGGGAGGAAGTTGCTGACGCCGACTCGGTTGATCCAGCCACGCTCTTCGAGTTCGTCGAACGCCTCCAGCGTCTCCTCGGCGTCGTACGTCCGGGACGGCCAGTGGACGTACAGCAGGTCGACGTAGTCGGTACCGAGCCGGTCGAGGCTCGCCGAGGTCGTGTCGATCACGTCGTCGTACGCGAGGTTGTCGAGCCAGACCTTCGTCGCGAGAAAGACGTCGTCCCGATCGACGTCCGACCGGGCGATCCCCTCGCCGACCTCCTTTTCGTTGCCGTACGCCTGGGCGGTGTCGACGTGTCGGTAGCCCGTCTCCAGAGCGTCCTGCACGCTCTCGATACACTCGTCGGGGTCGGTGTTCTCCCACGTCCCGAGACCGAGCATCGGCATCCCGTTGGCGCGCGGACACTCGTCGCTGTCGGGAAGTTGCTGTGACATACGAGTAAGTGGGACGCACGGCCGGTTAGAGGTTTGGGAACGGGCGAGCAGTTCTCGGTGGGGGATGTTAGCACACCGGAACGCCGCGGCGACCGGCGGCCGCTCAGTACTTCGGATCGGCGCCGGTGATCTCGTAGACGTCGTCCATGATCGAGTCCCGGCGCGACCGCCAGGCGTCGAACCCGTCGGGCGAGGTCGGGTAGTCGTCGTACACTTCCTTGAGTTCGGTAGCCTTCTTGCTGACCTTGTAGAGCTCGTAGAGCACGTCCCAGTGGCCGTAGGTCTTGACGATCGTCTTGACTTTCAGGCCCAGTCCCATCGAGGCGGTGCCTTCCTTGCCCAGCGCGTCGACGAGCTGCTGGCCCGGCAGCGCGGAGATGACGTCGACGAGCTCGTCGACGTCGTGGGCGCCGCCGAAGATGTTGTACAGGTCCATCGCGGCGAAGCGCTTGCCGAAGTCGGTCATCACCTTGTGGTTGTACTCCCAGAGCACGTCCTCGCCGACATCGCCCTCGTCGACAGCGTCGACCGCCTCGAGGGCGGCCCAGTGGCCGGCCTTCGCGGCGCCGGGGATACCGCCGCCGGTCGTGGGGTTGACGTGCGCGGCGGCGTCCCCGACGGCGACGAAGCCGGGCGCCGTCGCCGAGTCGTAGGGACGGCGGGTGGGGAGTGCGGCGCCGAGTTTGTCCTTGACCGTGGCGCCCTGGAACTCGGCGCGACTTTCGAGATCGTCTTTCAGGACGTCGACCAGCTCCATGGGCTCTTTGTTCATCTGGAAGCCCAGCCCGGCGTTGATCTCGGTGTCGGTCCGCGGGAAGTACCAGAGGTAGCCCAGCTCCTCGGTGGGCTTGAACACGATGGCGTCGTCCCACTCGACGGGTTCCTGCACGTCGACGACCTCGCGGTACGCCGAGCAGAACTGCGAGTAGTTGACGTTCTCGTCGAACGTCGCGTCCGCGAGGTCGGCCTTGTCCTGCAGGAGCGAGAGCGCGCCCGCCGCGTCGATCACGACGTCGGCCTCGTAGGTCAGGGGGTCGCCCTTGCGGATCGCGTCGACGCCGGTGACCCGGCCGTCCTCGTCGTTCTGGATGACGTCCTTGACGACCGTGTCGTAGTGGATGTCGGCGCCCACGCGGTCGGTCTCCTCTAAGAGCACCTCGCCGTAGCGTTTGCGGTCGAGCACCGCGCCCTTCTCGCCGAACGGAATATCGAGTACTTCGCCGCTCCGGGGGTTCTCGAAGCGCGCCTTCCGGATGTTCCGGTTGCTGAAGGATTCTTCCTTGAGGTACTCCCGGTCGATCACGTCCGGGAACGTGCTCTTGCCCTTGATGGCGTCGCCGCAGGCGATGTGGCCGGCGTCCTCCTCGGACTTGCGTTCGACGAGGACGACGTCGACCCCTTCCTGGGCCGCCGTGGCCGCCGCGAACGCGCCCGCCGTGCCGCCGCCCACGACGACGATGTCGTAGGATGCTCGCGTCATTGTTGTGCTCCCTTGACGGGCATCTCATAAAAAACGGGCGCAAACGCATCGGAACGTGGGGCGACGCGGGCGAATTGCCCTTTTCGCCACGTGTACGGGCGTCTCCCCGTTGCATACCGGATAGCAGCGTTTGCGTGCCAGAAGGTCTTTAGTCGCTGGCCGGCTTGCTACGGACATGCAAAACCGACGCGAGTTCCTGGCCGCGGTCCCGGTCGGCCTGCTGGCCGCCTCGGCCGGCTGTCTGAAGCTGGTCACCAACGACCGCGCGGAGTACACCGCCTCGGAGGCCGGCGTGAGCGACGCCGGACTCGAGGAAACCGAGTACCAGCACTCCGACACCCAGGAGCAGACGATCGAGGAGTCGTTCGAGGTCGGGGGCGTCAGCCGGACGGTCGTCGCCTCGAACTGGATCTCGACGTACGAGAAGGACCTGCAGATTCAGGGCCAGCAACGGGAGGCCGCCCGCTTCGCGGTCGTCGCCACGCCCGCGATCAAGATACTCGGGCGGACGTTCAACCCCGTCAACGAGCTGTCTCACGAGGAGCTGCTCGATCGGTTCCGGAGCCAGCTCAGCGGCCAGTACGAGGGGCTCGATCAGCTGGAGTACGTCGAGAGCCGCGACGAGATCATCCTCGGCAACGAGGTCGAAGTGTCGACGTTCCGGACCGAGGCGTCGATGGAGGGCCAGACGGTCGAGCTGTACGTCCACGTCACGACGCTGACCCACGAGGGCGACCTGATCGTCGCCGTCGGCGCTCACCCGGCCGCGCTCGCCCAGGAGCGCGCGAATGCTTACGAGCTGATGCGGTCGATCGAACACGACGGCGGCGACTGACCCGTCCGTCTCCGTCCATCGCATTTCGGCGTCGACCGTCCTCTCACTTTTTTGTCTCTCGCCCCCGAACCCGGCGCCATGCACCGCGAGACGCTCGGCAGCGGCGACGATCTGGTCGTCGTGCTGGGCTGGGGAAATCGACTCGACCACGAGAACGTCCGCTGGCTGCTCGATCGCCTCGCCGAGGAGTACCGGGTCCACGCGTTCCGGATTCCCGACGCGATCACCGACTTCGAGCGCGAGTACGTCCGGCCGGTCGAGCGCTACGTCGCCGACCTCGACGAGTGGCGCCTGCTCGGCCACAGCACCGGCGGCCTGATCGGTCCCTACGTCGCCGCCGCGACGTCGACCGCGGATCCGATCACGCGCACCTACCTCAGCCCGTGGTGGGGCGAGCCGCCGGGTCGGTCGGGCCCGCTGCTCGGCGTGCTGGCGCGGCTGCCGATCGGTCGCCCGATCCTGCCGGCCGGCCTCGACGACCCGGCGCTGCTGGGCGACCTGACGACCGATCGGCAGCTCGCGGACTCGCCCGACGCCGCGCCGACGTTCCTTCGCGAAACGCGCAGCGCGCACGAGCGTCTCCCGGCGATCGACGACGAGGCGGTCGTGTTCTGTTCGCTGCGGGATCGCGTCGTCAGTACCCGCGCGATCGGCGAGCGGATTCCGGCGTCGCGGACGCACCTCTACGACGGCGGCCACGAACTGTTCTCCTCGTCGTCGCGCGCCGAGCGGATCGACGACGTGCTCGCCGCGGTGCGCGAAGGTCCGGTCGGGCTCGATCGGACCTGACGCCGCGGCGTCAGGACGCCGCCGCTGCTGTGGCATCCGCACGCCGCCGCCGCGACTCTCCGGTCCCGCCCCGTCCGGAAGCCCGCTCGCGCGTGCCCGAGACGAAACCGTGATAGACGTCCCGCGGCTACGTCCCGGCGATGGAGTGTACCAAGTGCGGCCGCGAGGCGGTGATGCACGCGGCCTACTCCGGCTCGCACCTCTGCGAGGAGCACCTCCGCGAGTCGGTCGAGCGCCGCGTCCGCCGGCGGGTCCGCGAGGACGATCTCGTCCCGCGGTCGGCGACGCCCGAGGATCCCGAGACGTGGGTGATCGGGCTCTCGGGCGGGAAGGACAGCGTCGTGCTCACCCACATCCTCGACGAGACGTTCGCCGAGGACCCCCGGATCGAGATGATCGCGCTGACGATCCACGAGGGGATCGAGGGGTACCGCGACGAGAGCGTGTCGGCCTGCGAGGAGCTCGCCGAGGATCTGGAGATGCAACACGAACTCGTCAGCTACGAGGAGGAGTTCGGCGTCCGGATGGACGACGTCGTCGAGTCAGATCCCGAGAACATGGCCGCCTGCGCGTACTGCGGCGTGTTCCGACGGGACCTGCTCTCGAAGTACGCCGAGGAGCTAGGCGCCGACAAGCTGCTGACGGGCCACAACCTGGACGACGAGGCCCAGACCGCGCTGATGAACTTCCTGGAGGGCGATGTCTCCCAGATCGCGAAGCACTTCGACGCGTCGCTCGGTCCGTTCGACGACAGCGAGGCGCAAAGCGCCTCGGACGGCGAGAGCGGGCAGCGCCCGCGATCGCGGACCGAAACCGAGGAGTTCGTCCCTCGGGCCAAGCCTCTGCGGGACGTCCCCGAGAAGGAGGTCGCGCTGTACGCCCACCTCGCCGATCTCCCGGCCCACATCACGGAGTGTCCCCACTCCAGCGAGGCCTATCGCGGCGAGATTCAGGAGCTCCTGTTGAAGCTGGAAGAGAACCACCCGGGAACCCGCCACTCGATCATGGCGGGCTACGAGGAGCTCGCCGGCATCGTCGCCGACGAGTACGAGGGCACCGACGAGGAGGCCGACCTCCGGGAGTGCGAGGAGTGCGGGGCGACGACGACCCGCGACAAGTGTCGGAAGTGCGCGCTGTTAGAGTCGCTAGCTGCAGTGTAAACGCCACGCAGCGGCGTCGAGACGGCGGTCCGACCTGTTCTCTCGCCAGTTTCCGTGGTCGTTCAGATGCCGTGCCCCCAGAAAAACGCCGTCGCGCCGACCGCGGCGACCGCGATGCCGGCGAAGATTCCGGCGTCAGCGGCCTTCCGCGGGGCGTCGCCGACCGAATCCAGGTAGAGGCTCGTCGCGATGACGATGACGCCGACGACGACCGCCGCAATCGGTAGCGGAGACGCCGCGCCGTCGCTCTCTGCGGATTCGCCGGCGTGGGACGTGTGCGCGAGCGCCGGGGTTGCGTACGTGAACGCGGCGACGACCGCGGTCACGGCGATCCGGCGTCCCCGGGCGATCAGAGTTTCGAGCGTTCGGGTCACGGTGGGTTCGGCACGGACCTACGGTGCCGTCGGACAAAAGGTATCCGAAAACTGCGAGCGTACGCGCCCGTTAGCGCCGAATTGGTTGCCGAGTCGCCCGCGGCGTCGCTATCGAAGAGCGAGCGTCGATAGAAAAGGCGTCGCCGGGTTACCGGATCACGTCGAGGCCGTTCTTCTTCTCGACCTCGCGCTTGCCGCCGTCGCTCTGGGCGCCGAAGGCGTTGTTGCCCGAGCCGCCCTTGTTCCCGGAGACGTTCTCGATGTTCTTGCTCGCGTCGAACGACGCTTCGTCGACGCCCTGCATGCTCTGCTTGGACTTTTCGGCCTGCTTCTGGGTCGTCGGACCCAGCACCTGGGCGCTCTGAACGCCGGTCATGATCGCCATGACCCGCACCTTGCCCTTGTACTCCTCCTGGATGCGCGCGCCCCAGATGACGTTGGCGCTGGCCTCCAGACGCTCGGTGATGTTGTCGGCGATGCCCTCGGCCTCCTTCAGCGTGAGGTCGGGGCCGCCGGTGATGTGGACCAGCCCGCCGGAGGCGCCGCGGTAGTCGACGTCCAGCAGCGGGTGGTTCATCGCGTCCTTGACGACCTCCTCGGTCTTGTTCTTGTCCTGGGTCTCCCCGACCAGCATCACCGCGACCCCGCCCTGGTTCATGATCGTCGTCATGTCGGCGTAGTCGAGGTTGATCAGGCTCGGCTGGGTGATCGTCTCCGAGATCCCCTTGACCGTCTCGGCGATGATCTGGTCCATCACCGAGAACGCCTTGCCGATCGGCAGGTTCGGGACGTACTCGAGCAGCCGGTTGTTGTCGAGCACGATGATCGAGTCGGCCTCGTCGCGCAGTTTCTCAAGGCCCTCCTCGGCCTTGACGGTCCGCGCGCGCTCGACGTTGAACGGCGTCGAGACCATGCCGACCACGATCGCGCCCTGCTCTTTGGCGATGCTCGAGACGACCGGCGCCGCGCCCGTACCCGTCCCGCCGCCCATCCCGGCGGTGACGAACACGAGGTCAGCGTTGCCCAGCACGTCCTTGATCGTCCCCTGGGCCATCTCGGTCGCGCGCTCCCCCATCGAGGGGTCGCCGCCCGCGCCGAGCCCGTTGGTCAGGGACTTGCCGACGAGGATCTTCGTGTCGGCCTCGATCATCTTGAGGTGCTGCTTGTCGGTGTTGATCGCGATCGTCTCGGCGCCGTCGACGCCGATGTTGTACAGGCGGTTTACGGTGTTGTTACCCGCGCCGCCGCAGCCGACGATCACGATCCGGGGATCGCCGAACTCGTCGTCGTCGTCCGCGATCGCCTCCATGTCCCGCTTCTCTTCCTCCGCGTTTTCGAGCGCTTCCTGAACGATATCCTGCATTGTTACACCTTCGCCAGGCCGCGCTTGCCGGAGCTCTCGCGACCGTTCTCCTGCTCGTCGATCATCTCGCGGACGGCGGCCCGGATCGCCTCGCTACGATTCGGGTACTGTCCGGTGTCGACCATCTGTTCGACGGCTTCGATCTGCTGTTTCGGAATTCGCAGTGTCACACGCTCCATGGTTTGTATTTCCCCTGAGTAAGACGGTCATAGCGTGAGGGTATCGCACGCACCGCGTCTCTGGCCCCGCACGACCCGTTTTTCCGGGCACACGCCCTCGCCTCCCGCGTGTAAGACGACCGTCTTACGCGATTATAGCCTCTTGGGCATACGTAATAAAGGTAACGCCGCATGTAAAACGCAAACGTAAAACAAGTATCTCCGACCTCTCCGTGACGTTTACGCCGAGTCGAGCACGTCGGCGGCGGCCGTCCGACGCCCGCAGCCCGGACAGAACGCCCAGTCCGAGCGGAGCTCGTCGCCGCACTCGCAGAACACGCGCCGCGTCGCCTTCTCGCCGCAGTTCGGGCAGTACACGTGCTCGCCGTTGACCGACTCGCCGCACTGCCCGCAGGTCCGATCGCGCGCGCCGTCGGCGTTCGGATCGGGCAGCTGCCCGTCGTCGTCCGCGGCGCGCGCGTCCGCCGACGATCGTGTCTTACGCTCGTCGTCGGCGTCTTCCGAGACGCCTCGCGAGTCCTCGACGGTCACGTTGACGTTGACGTCCTGAGGACTGTGTCCCCCCGCGCCCACGTGGCCCGCGCCGAGTCGCTCGTCGAGCGCGGCGTCGACGCGCTGGTCGACCAGCGCGTCGACACGCGCGGCGAGCATGTCGTCGAGGCTCTCGGGTCCGGCCGCGTCCTCGGGCGACTCCAGCGCGGTCTCGTCGGCGTCCTGACGAGCTTGCGAGGCGGGGCTCGACGAGCGAAGCTCGTCGGCGTCCGCCGCATCGTCGGCGGCGTCCGACGCCTCCAGGTACTCGCGGAGCGCCCGGCGCATCACCTCGCTCTTGGAGGTCTCGAACGTCTCGAGCTCCTCGACGAGGTCGTCGTCGGCGCGGAACGTGATTTTGCTCATGTCCCCGTTCGTTCATTTGTCCGTCATCCTGCTATTTTAATGTTCGTACGCTGTCTGACGCGTGTCTGTCACCCGGCTGTGGAGGGCTCGCACGGAGGAGCGGGATAATAACCCTTAAGTCCGGTTGCGGTTTTAGTTGAAATCGCGTGCCCGCCCTTAGCTCAGACTGGTAGAGCAGTCGACTGTAGATCGACTTGTCCCCCGTTCAAATCGGGGAGGGCGGACTTTTCCTGCGAACAAAGTGAGCAGTGAAAAGTCTCTGTGACACGATTTGAGCTTGTGAGTCGCGCGCAGCGAAGCGAGCACGTCTCACAGTGTTCATAATCGGGGAGGGCGGACTCGTTTTCCAGTCGATCCGCAGCTGAGTAGGTTTGTTTCTCTCTCTTCGTTGGCATCGTGATCTGCTGTGGTCGGAGCTCTGGGCCGTGTCCTCATCATGTCCCACTCACCTTTTACCCTCCTCTGACGTATGCCAACACACACCGTGACGGTCTCCCAGACAGACGAACGGACCACCGGCTCTCGCCTCGTGCTCGACATCTGGCATCCCGACTGCTGGACCCTGGAGGTCACCGAGAGCGCGCCGGGCGGCCTGCTCGGCCACGGCGTTTACGCGATCGACGGGAAGGCCACGGGCCGGTTCACCGCGTACGGCCGGTGCGTCGAGGATGTCGCGACGCTGGTCGACGCCGTCGAGGCGTCGCCGCTGACCGACGAGGTATGGGAGGCCGACCAGCACTACGCCACCGACGTCGGGACGCCAGACTCCGAGAACGTCACGACCGGACTGGTCGTGGAGTACGAGCTCGACAATAGCATCAACGACGCGCTCGTCTCGCGGGGGTTCCTCCCAGACGAGCCGGTCCGGATGACCGGCGGGCGCGAGTACTGGTCCGTAGTGACCCACGCCGATCGCGACGCCATCGCCGAGCGCCTGGAGGCGATCCGCGAGGAGAAATCGGCCAGCGTCAGGGTCGAGTCGATGCGACCGATGGCCGAGGGGCTCCGGGGCGGCGTGTTCCCGACCGATCGGCTCTCCGAGCGCCAGCGCGAGGTGTTCGAGCTCGCGCGTCGAAAACACTACTACACGTGGCCGCGCAAGGTCAGCGCCGCCGAACTCGCCGCCGAGCTCGACATCTCCGAGGCGACGCTGCTCGAACATCTCCGGAAAGCGGAGGCGAAGCTGCTCGATCCGGATTCGGCGTAAACGCGGAGAAGCGCTCCCGAAACTACCCCTGTGTACCTAGGGTGGGGGGTTAACCTCCGATCGTGTCTAGTCATCACTTGTCATGGCTACCGACACGGCCACGTCCGACCGATCCGACAGGAGTCTCGCGCGCGACATCGGCCCGCTGGGCGCGATCGCCACCGTCGTCGCCGGAACGCTCGGCGCCGGTCTGTTCGTCACGCTCGGCACGGCGAGCTCGACGACCGGGCCGAGCGTCATCCTGATCATCGCCCTCTCGGGGGTGATCGCGATGGCGATCGCGATCAACTACAGCTGGCTCGCGACGATCTTCCCCGCGGCGGGGTCGACGTACTCCTACGTGACGCGGGTGTTCAGGAATCGCCTCGCGGGGTTCGTCGCCACCTGGTCGCTCTGGTTGGGGTACATGGCCGCGGTCTCGGTACTGGCGCTCGGGTTCGGCAGCTATCTGCAGGTATTCTATCCGGCCGTCGATCCGCGGTTCGCCGGGATCGGCCTGATCGCCGTGCTGTTCCTCGTAAACATGCTCGGCGCGCGCCGGTACAGCATCTCGCAGAACGCCATCTTCATCCTGCTGATGGTCTCGATCCTGGTGTTGGTCGTCCCCGGGACGTTCACCGTCGAGGCGGGCAACTACACGCCGTTCTTCACGGGCGGGTTCGACGGCGCGCTCGCCGCCGCAGTGCCGCTGTTCTACGCCTACATCGGGATCGCCGTCGCCGGCGAGATCGGCGCCGAGGTGAAAAACCCCTCGCGGAACTTGCCGCTCGCGATGGCCGGCGGGACGCTCATCCTGATCGTGCTGTACATGTGGACCGCCGCGGTGATCTACGGCGTCGTCGGCGACTATACCGTGCTGGCCAACTCCGACCGGCCGCTCTCGACCGCGGCCGAGTCGTTCCTGCCGCTGAACGCGACCGCGGTCGTCGGCTTCGGCGGGCTGCTCGCGACGGCCTCGAGCGTTCACGCCGTGATGGCCGCCGGCATCAAGCTGCCGTACTGCTGGGCGTGGGACGAGGTGTTCCCGAAGAAGTTCTCGGAGGTCAACGAGCGCTGGCGCACGCCCCACTGGTCGCTGTTTACGCTGTTTGCGGTGTCGACCGGCCTGACGTTCTGGACGGGCGGGCTCGACCAGGTCATCGCGATCGCGACGTTCAGCTACCTGATCGCCTACGGCGCGACGTCGTTCACGGCGATGTACGTCTACCTCAGGCGCCCGGAGCTGTGCGAGAAGGCCGCCTTCGACCCCGGCGGGTGGATCTTCGTCCCCGGCCTGCTCGGGCTGGGCGGCTGCGTCCTGCTGCTGTCCCAGGCCTACCAGGGCTCGATGACGATCTACGTCCCGTGGCTTGCGATCGGCCTCGCCGTGTTCGGCGTCTTCTGGTACCTGGGCAAGCAGTCCGACACCGACGTCGATGCCATCCTCGACACGCTCCCCGGCGTGCCGACCGACGAATACAGCCCCGAGCTGGTCGACGAGCCGACGGTCGCCGACGAGGGGACGCCCGCGGACGACTGACCCGAAACTGCGATTCAAAACCAAACCATGAGCGAACAAACCCGAACCCGGGCTGAAGAGATCGACCACGACGAGACGATCGAGCTGTTACAGGAGCTCGTCAGGATCGAGAGCCCGTACTTCGAGGAAGAGGAGATCGTCGAGTTCGTCTACGACTGGCTCGACGACGAGGGGCTCGCCCCCGAATACCACCCGGTCAGCGAACCCGAGATCACCGGCTTCGAGGGCGCCAACGTCCTCGCGCGCAGCGAAGGAACGGATCCCGACGCGCCGACGCTGCTGTTGAACGCCCACCTCGACACCGTCAATATCGTCGAGGAGTGGGACGAGGATCCGCTCTCGGGGCGCATCGAGGACGGCAAACTGTACGGCCAGGGCGCCTGCGACATGAAGGGCGGCCTCGCGGCCATCATGGTCGCGTTCCGGGCGCTCGCCGACGCCGACCTCCGGGGAAGCGTCCTGTTTTCGGCGGTCGTCGACGAGGAGGGGCCCTACGGGCTCGGCGCCGACCAGATGATCCGCGACGGCGTCACCGACGACTGCGACGCCGCGATCGTCACCGAGCCGGGGCCGATCCTCGCCCAGACCGAGATCGAGAACCCCGCGTTGATCCTCGGGGCGCGCGGGCGATTCCTCTACGACATCACGGTCAAGGGCCACGCAGCCCACGGCTCGCAGCCCGAGAAAGGCAAAAACGCGGTCGTCGACGCCGGCGCGCTGGCCGGTGCGCTCGCCGAGATGGACGTCGGGAGCCACCCGAAGCTCGGCGACGGGTCTGTCTGCCCGCTCTCGATCGAGGGCGGCGGGGAGACGCTCTCGGTGCCCGAGTCCTGTCGCCTGCTGGTCGATCGCCACGTCGTGATCGGCGAGGACGAAGACGCCGTGCGTTCCGACGCCGAGCGCGTCGCCGCCGATCTGGATCTCGAATCCGAGGTCGAGATCGGGTTCCGCGAGGCGCCCGCGCCGGACGTCCGGTACGGCCCCTACGTCACCGACGAGGACCACCCGCTGGTCGGCGCGCTCGAAGGCGCCTCTGAGTCGGTCACGGGCGAGGCGCCCGCGATCGGCTACTTCTCGAGCGTCGGCGACTTCAACTACTTCGGCCACCGCGCCGGGTTGCCGACGATCATCGTCGGCCCGGACGGCGAGAACATCCACGGCGCCGGCGAGTTCGTCTACACCGACGAGGTCGTCGACGTGACACGGATGCTCGTCGAGGCGACGAGCGAGTACGCGGGGTGAGCGGCGTGCGCGGGATGATCGCGGTGATCGGCCCGCGGGGCCGGTCGTGATCGATCACCCCGGAGCCGAGCGATCCGACGCCGAGCGCCCCGATGCGGACGCTCGTTCGGCCGGGCCGGTCCTGACCGTCCGGCCCGGGGTCGTCGAGCGCAACGCCCGTCGGATCGCCAACCGCTTCGACGGCGACCTCGTCGGCGTCACGAAGGGGGCCGCCGGCGACCCGCGGGTCGCGCGAGCGATGCTCGACGGCGGCGCCGCGGCGCTCGCGGACTCGAGACTCGCCAACGTGCGGCGGCTTCCGAACGACGGAGACGACTATGAGCGCCACCTGCTCCGGACGCCGGCCCACGGGGAGGTCGACGCCGCCGTTCGGGACGCCGACGTCTCGATGCAGACCGAGCCGTCGATCCTCCGGGCGACCGCGGCGGCGGCGTCCCGCCGCGGCGTCGAGCACCGCGTCGTGATCGCGGTCGACGTCGGTGACCGGCGCGAGGGCGTCCTGCCGGAGGATCTGGCGTCAACTCTTGCGGTCGCGGACGACCTCGACGGGCTCTCGGTCGCCGGCGCGGCGGCCCACACCGGGTCGCTCAACGGCGTCGTGCCGACGGCGGACGTGATCCGGCGGTTCGTCGACGCTCTCGAGGATGCCGAAGCGACGCTCGGCCGGGAGCTTCCGATCGTCTCGGCGGGCAGCTCGAACGCGCTCTCGCTGTGTTTCGCCGGCGAACTCCACGAGCGGGCGACCCAGCTCCGGATCGGCGAAGCGATTCTGCTGGGGACCGATCCGACGAGCGGCGATGCGCTGCCGGAGTTCGAGACCGACGCGTTCGAGCTCTCGGCCGACGTGATCGAACGCAAAGCAAAACCCTCGGCGCCCGAGGGGCCGACCGGTCGCGACGCGTTCGGCGAGCAGTCTTCAGTCGAGGATCGAGGCGTCCGCGATCGGGCGATCGTCGCCCTCGGTCGGGTCGACACCGCCGTCGACGCGTTGACGCCGCGGCGCGACGGCGTCGAGATCGTCGGCGCGAGCAGCGATCACGCGGTGCTCGACGTGACGGACGCCCGGGGATCGGTACGGCCCGGCGACAGTCTCGCCTTCGACCCGCAGTACGGGGCGCTCGCCCGCGCCGCGGCGTCGCCGTACGTCGGGATCGAGTACGAGTGACCGACGTTAGCTATTCGATGACCGCATCCAGTGGCCGCTACTGATCGGGCCGGTACACCGCCCGAAATCGGAGTCGCCGGTAGTCCGCGGTCCAGACGCCGTCGTCGTGATACGCCGGCCGAAGCCGCTCCTCGACGGCCGCGACGACCGCCTCGCGCTCGCTCTCGGCGAGCGGGGCGAACAGCCCGTCGGCGAACACATCCAGCCAGTTCCGAAGCCCGTCCTCGCCGGCGAGTTCGGTGGGGCGGTCGAACAGCGTCGCGTAGCGCACCTCGAAGCCGTGCCGTTCCAGGCGCGAGGCGTACTCGCCGACGGTGGGGAAGTGCCAGGGGTTCTCGGCGTCGTACCCGCGCTCGGCGAGCTCGTCGAGAACGGCGTCGACGATGGCCGCGACGTTGCCGTCGCCGCCCAGTTCGGCGACGAAGCGACCGCCCGGTCGGAGCGCCCCGGTGACGGTCGAGAGAGCGTCGTCCTGCTCGTCGATCCAGTGGAGCGCGGCGTTCGAGAAGACGGCGTCGAACGGCTCGTCGAACGTCGCGGTCCGCGCGTCGGCGTTGCGTAACTCGATCGATGGACGGCTCGCGCGTGTGCGCTCGATCATCTCCTCCGAGCTGTCGATCCCGACGACCGCCGCGCCGGCGTCGGCGATCTCGCTCGTCAGAGCGCCCGTCCCGCAGCCGAGATCGAGCACGCGCTCGCCCTCTCGGGGATCCAGTAGGTCCAGCACGTCGGCGCCGTACTCGTAGACGAACGAGTGGTCGTCCTCGTAGGCCGTCGCGTCCCAGTCGGGCTCGTCGCGTGGCGGCATCGAGTTGCAGTAGCCAGCGGGCGAATATAAGGAGCGGGCGCCGACAGGAGGGGCGGAAGTGGTCTGTTTGTCACCCGTCGCCGCGGTTGTACTGTCGGTGACATTAAGCATCTCCCGCTCCCTACCTCCCGGTATGGGTGAATCAGACACGCTGCTGAACGCCGGGATCGGGGCCGTCGTGACGATCGTGACGTCGTTCCTGCCGTTCTCGCCGGTGCTGGGCGGCGCGGTCGCGGGCTATCTGCAGGGCGGCACGAGAACGGAGGGCGCGAAGATCGGCGGGATCTCGGGCGCGATATCGCTGTTGCCGATGCTGTTTTTCGGCTTTATCGTCGTGCTCTTTCTCTTCGGCGCCGCACCGTCGGAGGGCGGAATCGCCTTCGTCTTCCTGCTGCTGGTCGTCGGGACGTTCGTGGTCGCGTACACGATCGGGCTCGGAGCGCTCGGCGGGTACATCGGCGTCTACGTGCTCGACGAAACCGACATCGGGCGCGACGCCGACCGCGGTGCCGGCCGAGTTCCAGGCGAATCGTACTCGCAAGACGAGCAGTGGGGGCGAGCCGACAGAGACGAGAAATCGGCTCGGACCGACGAACACGCCGGCTGGGACGACGACGGCGAAACCGGCTGGGGCGACGACTCGACGGGCGACAGCGAGGATCGCCGAGAGGACGGCTACTGACCATCGCCTCGTTTTCGTGCCGTCTCAGGGAATCCCGGCGAGCTGGTTCAGCGCGTAGGCGGTCCGGAGCATCTCGGCGCTCTGGCCCTGACCGAACACGAGCTCGTCGCGCTCCAAGACGTGTTCGAGCGTCTCCTGGGAGGCGTGTTTGGGCGCCGCGGCGAGGCCGGCGTCGTGCTCGGCGACCCACTCCATCACGCGCCGGTCGCTCTTGCTGTCGCCCATCACGAGCGCGAACGGGTCGTCGATCCCGAGCACGTCGAAGGCGGCCTCGACGCCGACGACCTTGTTGAGTTCGAGGCTGCCGATCTCGGCGGCGTCAGCCTCGTAGTACGCCACGTCGATCCGGTCGAACGTCTCGGCGACCGCGTCCGGGATGTCGGCGGGAGAGATCTCGGGGAACTGGCCGGCCCGCTCCAGCACGCGCCGGATCTCGGGGTCGGCGGCGCCGTAGAAGGCTCGCGCCCACTCGTTCGCCGGGACGCCGGCGTCCCGGTCGGACGCCGCGTCGGTGCCGCTCCCCGCGTCGTCGCCGGTCGATTCGTCGTCGCTCGCGGCGCCGATCGCGGGGTCGTCGCCGGACGCCGCGGCGGCGTCTACGTTCAACTCGGAGACGACGACGTCGCCCAGCAGATCGAGCAGGTAGACGAGCGCGTCGTCGATCACCTCGCGAGCGCGATTGGAGCCGGTCTCGAAGTTGGGCTTGAGCGTCACGTTGAACTCGTTGCCCTGGAGGTGACACCCGTGTCGCAGCTCGTCGGGGGCGTCCGGCAGCACGCGCGCGCGAACGTTGTCGAAGATCGACCGCGTCTGGGCGTCGAGGTTCTCGAACAGCAACTGCTTGGTGTCGGCGCCGTGGCCGGGCGTGAACACGCCGGTGCCGGCCTCGTAGACGATCGAGAGGTCGCCCGAGTGGACGATCTCGCTGCCAAGCCCCTGGATCATGAAGCCCTTGACGTTTTCGAGGGTCTGGCCGGTGCAGATCACGATCGGGACGCCCGCCTCGTGGAACTCGGTCAGCACGTGAAGGGTGTCTCGGGGGATCTCGTTGTCCGTTCCGCCGGCCGAGCGCAGCGTCTCGTCGACGTCCAGCACGAGCACGTTGACCGCGCGATCGTACTTCGCGTGGAGATCCAGGGCGGCGAACGCTTGATCGCGCGTCGCGCGCGCGGCGATCTCGGCGAACGTCTCCCCGACGGCGAAGGCGCCGCGGATCTCGTCCTTTCGGTCCTCGAGCTCCTCGTTCGCGTTCTGCCAGTGTTCGAGCGCCACCCGGGAGTCCACGGGCGGAAACAGGTCGACGAACTGCTGGTACTCCCGCAGTCGCTCGGTGTCGAACTCGTCGTAGAGCCGATACAGTAGATCGTGTCGCTCCATACGCCCATGCTCGCGGGCACCGCCTTAATGGTGTGGCGTCCGGCGATCTCGGGATAGAGCGTCCGACGATCCCGGAATGGAGCGTCCGACGTTCGCCGAGCGGTCGCTCGACGAACGCTCGGAGGCGAGGGGGAAGAGAGGATATGGCACGGTACGGCGGGTGCCGGAGACGGGAGAGGGGGATGGTGGCTCGGCGTCCGGTGGGGGAAACCGGACGACGTGGGAGACGACCGCGGGGGGAGCGGCCGTTGCGACCACGGGGGTTGGCACCCGCCGTCAGTTTGATCCTTTACTCGACAAAGAATAAATCTTTTGCTCTCTCGCACAGAGGAGGGTAGTATGAAAGCTGTCGCAGTGCGCCGCGGCGAGGAACAGCCGACCGTGATCGAAAAGCCCAGACCCGACCCCGAAGACGGCGAGGCGCTGGTGCGGACGCTCCGCGTCGGCGTCGACGGCACCGACCACGAGGTGATGAGCGGCGCTCACGGCGGCTTCCCTGACGGCGAGGACCACCTGGTGCTGGGCCACGAGGCCGTCGGCGTCGTCGAGGATCCCAATGGGACCGAGTTCTCGGAGGGCGACGTCGTCGTCCCGACGGTCCGGCGCGCGCCCGACGGCACCAACGAGTACTTCGAGCGCGGCGAGCCCGACATGGCGCCCGACGGCCAGTATTTCGAGCGCGGCATCGTCGGCGCCCACGGGTACATGTCGGAGTACTTCACGAGCCCCGAGGAGTTCCTGATCGAGATTCCCCGCGACCTCGCGGAGCTTGGCTTTCTGGTCGAGCCGATCAGCATCACCGAGAAGGCCAACGAGCACGCCTACGCCTCCCGGTCGGCGTTCCAGTGGAATCCGGAGTCCGCCCTCGTGCTGGGCAACGGTAGCCTCGGCCTGCTGACGCTCGCGATGTTCGAGCACACCGAGGAGTTCGAGCGCACGTACTGTCTGGGTCGACGCGACCGGCCGGACCCGACGATCGACATCATCGAGAAGCTCGGCGCGACGTACGTCGACTCCCGCCAGACGCCCGTCGACGAGGTGCCCGCGGCCCACGAGGGGATGGACTACGTGTACGAGGCCACCGGATATCCGCCCCACGCGTTCCAGACGATCGAGGCGCTGGCGCCCAACGGCGTCGGCGCGCTGCTGGGCGTGCCCGACTCCTGGGAGTTCGAAATCGACGGCGGCCGACTCCACGAGGAGTTCGTCCTGCACAACAAGGCGCTGATCGGCAGCGTCAACTCCCACGTCAAGCACTTCGAGGCCGCCGTCGAGACGATCCAGCAGCTTCCCGAGTGGCTGTTCGAGGACCTGATCACCGGCGTTTACGACGTCGAGAACCTCTCGCCCGCGTTCGACGACGGCGACGACGTGATCAAGACCGCCGTCGAGTTCGACTCCCTGTAACCGGCGAACTGCTGGCGCGGCGCGACCGATCGCGGGACGAGTGACAGCCCGCGGGACCGCGGAACGGGAGACGGCGCGGCGTCACGACGCCACGGCGCGGACGGCATCTCGTCTTCCGGCTCACCGTGGCGTCCCCACCAGCCGCGGCGCTGTCGTCCCCTCGCTGGCTTTATAAAAGACGACCGCGAACCTCGACACATGAAGAACGTCGACGATCTCATCGAGAGCGCTGCAGAGCTCGCCGACCGCGGGCTCTCGAAGGGGGAGATCGCGGACGAGCTCAACGTCTCGCGCGAGACGGCGAGCTGGCTCGTGGAACGCAGCGGCGCCGGCGGCGCCGCCGAGTCCGTCTCGGCGCCCAGCCCGACGGCCAGCGGCCCGGACGACATTCACGTCGACTGGAGCGCCGTCGGCCGCGACAGCAAGCGCCTGTCCCACGTCGGGACGGCGATGGCCGACATGCTCGCCAAGCACGGCGAGGAGGTCGACCTGACGATCGGCATCGAGAAGGCTGGCGCGCCGCTCGCGACCGTGGTCGCCCGCGAACTCGACACCGACCTCGGAACGTACGCCCCGCGCAAGCACCAGTGGGAGGAAGGTGACATGGAGGATCTGGGCGGCACGTTCTCCCGCAACTTCGCGCAGATCCGCGATCGGGAGTGCTACGTGGTCGACGACACGATCACCAGCGGGACGACGATGCGCGAAACCGTCGAGGCGATCCGCGAGGACGGCGGCGAGCCCGTCGCCTGCATCGTGCTCGCGGACAAGCAAGGGATCGACAACATCGAGGGCGTGCCGGTGTACTCGCTGCTGAACGTCATCAGCGTCGCCGAAGAGTGATCGGCGTCGTCGAGAACTGATCGTCGTCGCTCGCTGACCGAGTGTCGACCGCAGAAAATCGTAGTCCGTTTTTGCGCCGGTTCGGTCGTCGCCGCGAGCTTACTCGCCGCGATCCTGCTCGACGCCCTGCTTGGCGTCCTCGACGGCCGCGACCAGCTCCTCGGCGTTCTCGGTGAGCGCCTCGAAGTCGCCGGCCGCGATCGCCTCGTCGTCGATCAGCGAGCCGCCCGCGCCGACCGCGACGGCGCCCGCCTCGACGAACTCGCCGGCGTTGTCCGGCCCGACGCCGCCGGTCGGGACGATCGGCACCTGACCGAGCGGTCCCTTCACGCTGGAGAGGTAGCTCGGGCCCAGATCCGAGGCGGGGAACAGCTTCAGCACGTCGGCGCCGGCCTGGTAGGCCTCGACGGCTTCCGTCGGCGTCGCGACGCCCGGCGCGACGACCGCGCCGTAGCGGTTGCACGTTTCGATGACGTCCTCGTGAGTGCTCGGGCTGACGACGAACTCGGCGCCGGCCAGCAGCGCGGCCCGCGCGGTTTCGGCGTCCAGCACGGTGCCGGCGCCGATCAGCACGTCGTCGCGGTCGGCGTAGCGGTCCGCGAGGTCGCCGATCGAGTCGATGGCGCCCGGCGTGTCGGCGGTCACTTCCAGCGTCGTGACGCCGCCCTCGATCAGCGCGTCGGCCACGTCGACGACGTCGTCGCGCTCGACGCCGCGCAGTACCGCGATCACGCCGCTGTCCACGATCTGTTGCAGGTCCTCGTGCGTGCTCATGAGCGACACGTCGGCGGCCGTTCGGATAACTGCTTTTCTTTCCGCGCAGCCCGTCGGATCGCCGCGGCGCTGAACGCCGGGATTCCGGGGCGGCGTCGGGACGCCGCGGGTTCGTTCCTTCCGATCCGCCGCGAAAGGAGCAAACGAAAGGTCATTTAAACGTCCGGTGCCTATTGTCGAGTGAGAGCTTGGCCGTCGCACACCCCTCGACACCCCACCATGTCAACAGATAATTCCAGCCACGTGTATCGACTTCACTCCACACTGGAACTGCCGCTCGAAGACGTTCACGAGTTCTTCGATGACGCGGCCCTTCCGGACGGCGTCGAAGACGTCGACATCACGCGCCGAAACAACACCCTCATTCTCAAGGCGGTCGCCCAGGACAAGTCCATCAGCAAGTACACGCCGACGGCACAGCTGAAAGCGAGCGTCACGGAGAACCGAGTGTACGAGGAGCCCGAGGAGGTCCGCCGCCGCGCGAGCGGCCCCCAGTGGGGCGACGAGGAAGAGGAGGAACCCGAATCGGAGCTCGTCGAGTTCGCCGCGTTCAAGGGCGACCGCGAGACGGTGCTTCAAAACACCACGCTCCAGTACGAGATGTTCCTCGTGCTCTGCGACATCGCCCGCGAGGCCGAGAAGGGCACGCTCACCGCCATCACCGAGAAGGACGGCGACCTGCAGGCCACCCGGATCGTCGACGGCGAGGAGCGACCCAGTTCGATCGAGGTCGTCGAGGGCGCGGGCGACTCCGACTCGCAGGGCGGCGGCGTCGACTGGCGGAACAACGAGTTCATCAGCTAGTGCCGCGTCCGACGCGCGTCTGACGCTGACGGCCAACCCCGACGCCGTCTGCCAGTTTAGACCGTTTGAACGGTAGTACCACTTTATAAGTAACAACCCTGCAGCATCTACTGTGCAACTACTCGTGAACGCAGTCGACGATCGCACCGAGACGAACGACGACGTACCGATCGACGCCAGAATCGCCGAGGCGGTCGCCGAAGCGAAGGGCGTCGACACGCTCGATCTCGACCCGATCTACGGCGTGATCGATCCTGACGCGCTCGACGCCGCGGTCCGATCGATGGACGCCGAGGGATCGGTCGCGTTCGAGTACGAAGGATTCAGCGTGACGGTCACGGGCGACGGGCGGATCGACGTCACCCGACCGTCGTAAGCGCGTCGACAGTTTTGGCGAGGCCGATCAGGCGCCCAGCGCCAGCACCTCCACGAGCGAGCTCCCGACCATCAGCCCGCCGCCGAAGCCGCCGACCCGCGCCATCGCGCGCCGCGATTTCGCCTCGGTCCAGTCGGAGTTCGTGTCCATGCGTTCCTGCATCGCCTCGACGCCCCGGCCGGCCATCACCGACCCCGACCAGCCCAGCAGGCCGACGCCGAGCGCGAGCGCCCCGACGCCGAAGGCGATCTCGACGGCGCGCAGCCTCGTCCGACCGGTGGCGATCAGCGCCGGGACGCCGAGCGCGCCGAGGAGGACGCCGACCGCGAGGGCGCCGCCGACCAGCCGGAACCGGCGAGCGGCGCTCATCAGTCCACCGCGTCGCGCATGCGAGGGTCGAGCGCGTCGCGCATGCCGTCGCCTAGCAGATTGAAGCCCAGCACCGTGATCGCCAGGAACAGCCCCGGGAAAAAGGACATCCACCACTTCCCGGTCTGGAGGCCGTTCTCGACGCCCTTCGCGAGCATCAGCCCCCAGGAGGGCGTCCCGGCCTGCGCGCCGAACCCCAGAAAGGAGAGCGCGGCGATGTCGATGATCGCCAGCCCGAAGTTCAGCGTCGACTGGACGGTGATCGGCGCGAGCGTGTTCGGCAGGACGTGCCTGACGAGCACGCGCGGATCGGTCGCGCCGATCGCGACCGTGGCGTCGACGTACTCGTCCTCGAGCACTTTCAGCGCGGCGCCCCGGACGACCCTGGCGAACCGCGGAGTGTACACCAGGATCAGCGCGATCACCGCCTTCCAGAGGCCCGCACCGAAGATCGCGACCAGCGCCAGCGCCAACAGTAGCGACGGGAACGCCAGCAGCACGTCCATCGTGCGCATGATGACGTTGTCCGTGACGTCGCCGTAGTACGCCGCGATGATCCCCAGCCCGACGCCGGCGGCCGTCGAGACGCCGACGGTGATCGAGCCGAACTTCAGGGCGATCCAGGCGCCGTACAGGGTTCGCTTGTAGATGTCCCGCGCCGAGGCGTCCGTGCCGAACAGGCCGGTGGCGTCGGCCGCGCCGGTCCAGACCGGCGCGGCTCGGTCGGCGATCGCCCCGCCGAGCCGGGAGCTGCGGAGCACGCTCACGTCGTAGGTCACCCGCGCGTACAGGCCGACGAACAGCATTCCGAAGATGATCGCCAGCCCGACGAGCGCGAGCCGATTCGACAGCAGCTCCGAGAGGAACGGCGAGTTGCGCAGTCGGTCGAGGAAGCTTCGCGACTCGGTCGCCGTGGTGGATTCGGATTCGACGCTCATTGCTGGATGCGGGGGTCGAGGTAGCTGTAGGTGATGTCGACGCCGAGGTTCACGAGCGTAAAGAGCAGCGCGAACGTCAACACGATCCCCTGGACGACGGGGTAGTCCGAGTCGCTGATCGCCTCGACGAGCGTCGTCCCGACGCCGCCGATGCCGAACACGGTCTCGGTCAGTACCGCGCCGCCCAGCAGCGTGCCGAACTGGATGCCGATGACGGTGATCACAGGGATGAAGGCGTTCCGAAACCCGTGTTTGAGCACCGTGATCTTCGCGCCCTGACCTTTCGCGCGCGCGGTCCGCATGTAGTCCTGCCTGACGACTTCGAGCATCGAGGAGCGCATCATACGGGAGATCAGCGCCATCGAGTAGACGCCGATGGTCATCGCGGGCAAGAACAGGTGCTGGACGGCCGAGAACCACGCGTCGGGCCGGCCGAGCAACAGCGTGTCGACGGTGACCATCCCCGTCAGCGGCAGTTCGCGGCCGAACAGCACCCAGTGGTCGTCGAGGAAGATCGTCGAGCCGATCCGCCCCGCCGCCGGGAAGATGCCCAGATACGCCGAGAAAAGCAGGATCAGCAGCGGGCCGGACCAGTAGATCGGGACGGAGATGCCGGTGAGCGCGCCGACCCGGGTGACGTGGTCAGTCAGCGAGTCCTGCTTGACCGCCGAGACGATTCCCAGCGGGATGCCCAGCGCGATGCCGATCACCTGGCCGTACAGCGCCAGTTCGACGGTGACCGGCAGGCGCGTCTTGATCACCTGACTGACCGGGTTCCCGCGGGACACCTGGTAGGAGTCGCCGAACTCGAACTGCGCGGCGTCGACCAGGAACCGGCCGTACTGGACGTACAGCGGGTCGTTCAGCCCCAGGCTCTCCCTGACCGCCTCGACCTGCGACGGCGGCGCGCGCTGGCCGACGATGAGGCGGGCCGGATCGCCCGGCGCGAGGTGGAGGATGGCGAACACGAGCGACGCCACTCCGAACAGTACCGGGACGAGCAACAGCAGCCGTTTGAGGATGAAGCGCTTCGAAACCATGTGTAAGTCGCGGAAGGCGGCCCCTCGCGGGGGTCAGTTCAGCGACACCATTTCGAGGTACGGACCGCCGACCGAGCTGACCGTGTAGGAGTCCTCGGCGACGGCCTCGTTGACCGCGCGCAGCGTCTGGGCGTAGTCGATGAACACCCACGGCGCCTCGTCGTAGGCGAGCTGGCTGGCCTCTTCGTAGAGGCTCCGTCGGGTCGCCTCGTCGTAGGACGCCTGGGCCTCCCGGACGGTCTGCATGTACTCGTTGTTCGCCCACGCCGCCACGTTCAGCGGGCTGTACCCCTCGGTGTCGAAGCTGACCCAGTCCTGGCCCTCCGGCACCTGTTCGAGGTCGACCTTCGGATCGAGCAGGACGTACATGAAGTTGTCCGGGTCGGCGTTGTCGGTGTACCAGCCGAGGAAGCACGCGTCGTGGCGGCCCGCGTCGGTGTAGTCCAGGTACGACCCGAAGTCGGAGAACTGGTTGATCTCGACCGACATCCCGACGTCCTCCAGATCCGACCTGACCTGATTGGCCGTGTCGACCGGGCTCGGGTTGTACCCCCGCGGGTTCGAGAACGTCGCGAGCTCGAAGCTCAGCCCCGTGGCGCCGGCTTCCTCGAGCAGCGTCTGGGCCTGCTGTTTGTCCTGCGGGTAGGGCTCGAGGCTGTCGTTGTGCCCCATCACGTCCGGCGGCAGGGGCTGGGTCGCCTGCTCGGCGAACCCCTGGTAGATGTCGTTGACGATCGCCTCGGTGTTGACTGCGAGACTGACCGCGCGCCGGACCTGCCTGTTGCGGAACGCCTCGACGCGCTCCATGTTGAACGCCATGTAGCCGACGTTGATCCCGTTCTTCGACAGCAGCGACGCCGAGCCGGAGTTCTGGACCTGCTGGGACGACTGCGAGTCGAGGTTGTCGGTGATGTGGGCGTCGCCGTTGATCACCTCCTGGACGCGCGAGGAGTTCTGGCCGACCGTCGTGAACACGACCTCGTCGACGTTCGGACCGTCGCCCCAGTAGTCGTCGTACGCGCTCAGGCGAACTCGCTCGTTGCCGTTGTCGAGTTCCTCGAACGTGAACGCGCCCGTTCCCTTCGGATCGGTGCCCAGTTCGACCTGACTCTCCGGATCGGCGCCGAGATTTTCGATCTGGGCCTTCGAGAGGATCGCGGCCGCGAACATCGCCAGGTTTCGCAGGAACGGCGCGTACTGCTGGACGAGCTCGATCGAGAGCTCGTAGTCCGAGTTCGCGTCGACGCTGTCGACCCAGTTGCCGAAGGTGAAGGCGCCGTACCCCGAGCGGTTCTCGCCGAGGTAGTAGTCGTACTCCTCGTCGATGAACCGCCGGATCGTCGCCCGCGCGTCTTCGGCGGTCAGCTCCTCGCCGTTGTGGAACTGGACACCCTCTCTGAGTGTGAGCGTCGCCGTCGTCCCTTCGAGGGAGTACTCCGTCGCGAGCCCCTCCGTCAGCTGTCCCCCGCTCCCGGGCTCGAACTGGATCAGCTGGTCGTAGATCTGGTTGGTCACCTTCGCGACCTCGCCGCTGGTCGTCTGCTGGGGGTCGTAGTTCTCCGGGTGATCGCCGCGCGAGTACACGAGCGATCCGCCGCCGTTCCCGCCGCCGCCCGAGTCGAGGCAGCCGGCCGTCGCCGTCGTCGCTACCGCCGCTCCCCCCGCCGCTTTCAGGAAATTCCGTCGAGTTGGTTCGCGCGACATATGTAACTATAATTCATGCTATTATTAAATGCGAGGGGTGGCGACCAACGAGAAGGGCTCTCGGAGCGCGCCGCGACCGGTCAGCCGTCGTCGACCAGATGGCAGGCCGCGCCGTGGGCCCCCTCGCCGCGGACCGGCTCCTCGCGCTCGCAGGGCGTCTCGAACCGCTCGCGGAGCAGCTGCGCCGCGGCGTCCCGGTCGCCGTCGACGAGGAGTTCGGCCGCTCGCCTGACGACTTCGCCGACCTCGCCGGTCGGGCGCTCGTCGAACTCGCGGTCGAGCAGTCGCTCGACGACCGCGTCGCGGTCGGCGCCGCCGTCCGTCGCGGCGTCGATCGTCTCGGACTCGGCGTCGTCGCTCGGCGCGCCGCCCTCGCGGACGGCGTCCACGGAGATCTCGTCGGCCTCGACGCGCTGGCGGAAGTCCATCGCCGCCCGGAACGTCGACTGCTCGACGTCCAGTCCCTCGGGCGGGATCACCTCCGGACAGCGCGTGCGGAAGTTACAGCCCGACGGCGGATCGACGGGGCTCGGGACGTCGCCCTGCAGGATGATCCGGTCGTCGGTGTCGGCCAGCGGGTCCGGCCGCGGGATCGACGACAGCAGCGCCTTCGTGTAGGGGTGGCGCGGATCGGCGAACAGCTCGGCCGTCGGCGCGGACTCGACGACCTTCCCGAGGTACATCACCGCGACGCGGTCGCAGATGTGCCGGACGACGCTCAGGTCGTGGGCGATAAAGAGGTACGTCAGCCCGAACTCCGCCTGCAGGTCCTCCAGCAGATTCAGGATCTGAGCCTGGACGGAGACGTCCAGCGCGCTGACGGGCTCGTCGGCGACGATGAAGTCCGGGTCGACCGCCAGCGCTCGCGCAATGCCGACGCGCTGGCGCTGTCCGCCGGAAAGCTCGTGAGGGTAACGCTCGAACTGCCCCCGTTCCAGCCCGACCGCCTCTAACAGTTCGAGCGCGCGCTCGCGTCGCGCCTGCCGCTGGGACACGTCGCCGGGCTCCTCGGGCAGTCCGTGGATCTTCAGGGGCTCGACGACGGTCTGGCCGACCGTCATGCGCGGGTCCAGCGACGACATCGGGTCCTGGAAGATCATCTGGAGATCCTGCCGCTTCGCCCGGAGGCCGTCGGCGTCGAGCGTTGTCAGGTCCTTGCCGGCGAACAGGACTCGCCCTTCGGTGGGTTCGAGCAGCTGCAGGATCGACCGGCCGGTCGTCGACTTCCCGCAGCCGGACTCGCCGACCAGCCCCAGCGTCTCGCCCTCATAGACCTCCAGCGAGACGCCGTCGACGGCTCTGACCGTCTGGGGTTCCGAGGAGAGCCACTTGTCGAGCAGGTCGTCCGCCCGGGAGAAGTACTTGCGGAGCCCCTCGACCTCCAGCAGCGGGTCGCCGACGAACGTCTCCGACTCGCCCGAGACCGACGGGGTCTCGACGTCGTACTCGCTCTCGTCGAACGACTCCATGACGCACTTGGCGACGTGATCGACATCGTCGGGACCGTGCTGGAGGTAGGGGATCTCGTTCCCGACACACGCCTCGTGGGCCCACGGGCAGCGCGGCGCGAAGTTGCAGCCGTCCGGCATGTCGACGAGGTCCGGGACGTTCCCCTCGATCGGCCGGAGCCGGTCGCTGTCCTCGCGCGGGATCGACTCCAGCAGGGCGTACGTGTAGGGGTGGGAAGGGTTGTGGAAGATCTCCTCGACGGGCCCCTCCTCGACGATCTCGCCGGCGTACATCACGGCGACCCGATCGCACGTCTCGGCGACGACGCCCAGGTCGTGGGTGATAAACAGCACCGACGTGCCCAGGTCGGCCTGCAGCTCGTTGATCAGCTCCAGGATCTGGGCCTGGATGGTCACGTCCAGCGCCGTCGTCGGCTCGTCGGCGATCAGCAGCTGCGGGCGACACGCCAGCGCGATGGCGATCAGCACGCGCTGGCGCATCCCGCCGGAGAACTCGTGGGGGTACTCCTCCAGGCGCTCCTCGGGCTCCGGGATGCCGACCGCGTCGAGGATCTCGATCACGTCGTCGACGACCTCCTCGGGGAGGTCCCGCCCCGGGAACGCCTCGCGGACGGCGTTGAGCCACGAATCCCGTCGCTTGGCGCCGTAGCGGTGCAGCTGGAGGCTCTCGGCGACCTGCTCGCCGACGGTCATCGCGGGGTTGAGCGACGTCATCGGATCCTGGAAGATCATGCTCATCTCGCCCCCGCGGACGTCCCGCATCGCGGCCTCCGGCGCCCGCGCGAGGTCGACCGCGCCGCCCGCGACGAACTCGTCAGCCCGGTTCGGATACCGCTCCGCGAGCCGCTCGGCGAGCTCGGCGTCTCTAAATAGCACTCGGCCGTCGACGATCTCCCCCGGATCGTCGACCAGCTGCATCGCCGAGAGCGCGGTCACGCTCTTGCCCGACCCGCTCTCGCCAACCAGCCCGACCGTCTCGCCGCGCTCGACCGTCAGGTCGACGCCGTCGACCGCCTTGACCGCGCCGCGCTCGGTGGTGAACTGCGTCCGCAGGTCGCTGATCGACAGGAGGTCCGTCACTATGTCATGAGGGATCGTGATAAATAATAACTGTTTGCGTGGTCGGAACCGGTGCGCGGCCGCGGAACCGCACGGCGTTTCGCGCCGCTGAAGCCTTTTTGTCGGATGCCGCTCCCGATACGCACATGGGCAGCATCGACGACGCCGACCGCGCGGACGCCGTCGCGAGCCGCGTGCAACCGGTTTGGGATCGGGTGATCGAGGACGCGGGGGCGACCGCCGAGGCGTACCGCGAGGACGACTGGGACGCGATCGTCTGCCACCCCGGCGACGTGACCGCGGTGGGGGACGCCGACGTCGAGCGCGCGGACGCCCGCACCGGGATCGACGTGCTCGTTCCGGACGACGAGTTCGAGCGCGTCGCCGCGGCTGTCGAGGGGACAGGCGAGTTCGACGAGGTCGAGGTCTTCCGGGCCGAGGAGAACGGGATCGTGTTCGTCGTCGCGGCGCTGGAGAACGCGACGGCCGAGACGGCGATCCTCGTGCCCGCCTACTACGACGTCCGGAACGCGGAGAACTTCCTCTCGACGGTCGCCCGCGAGGGCGAACTGCGCCTGCACGTCCGGCCGCTGGACTGCCGGCGGGTGTTCACGTTCGCGCAGGACGACCCGTCGCCGTTCCTGCCGGCGGACGCAGACTGAGTGACGCCGGGTGTCGACCAGTCTCCGAGAGACCGGTCGGCCGATCATCCCCAGGTGCCGACGTACTCGTTGGACTAATCGGCCCTCTTCTGGCCCGTCGTCGGCTTCCTTCGCTGCTTCTCCAACCGTCGGCGTTCACCCGTCGTCTCAGCGAAGCAACCGGGCAACTGCGCCCGTGCCGAGCGCCGCGATCGCTGCGGCGACGCCGAATCCCGGCGTGCTATCGCCGCCGCCTCCATCTCCTTCGCCGCCCTCGCCGCCATCTTGATCGGCTTCCGGACCCGCTGGTCCTCCAGCCACCGACCGGATCGGAACGACCTTCAGGTCGAGAAAGACGAAGTCGTTCCCGCACTCGCTCGCCTCGTTGACGATGTACGTGGTGTTCGCTTCTGGTCCCGTGCCGGCCCCCTCGGTCAGCACGTCCAGCTCGATGATCGGCGCCGAGCCGGTGCGGCGATCCAGCAAGAAGCCGTTGTACGCCTGCGTCTCGTCGGACGACCACTCCGCGGCGTCGCAACCGCTGACGGGGTCGCCGGACGGGGACGCGGACGTCTGTTCGTTAAGTTCGACCCACTGACCGGTGTAGTTGTCCTCGAACTCCTCGACCGTCGGGATCACGGCGCCCCGCCGGCGGTCCTGAGCGCTCGCCGTCTGTACCCCCATCGTCCCGGCACCGGCCGCAACGGCGCCGGCCGTGCCGATGTTCCGTAGCAGTGCTCGTCGTGACGTATCCATGATCTCCCCCTGGCCGCGTCTCACCGTTCGGTCGTCACGTGGAAAGGCGTTCGGAGGCCTCAGTTCCCGTATGCTCGGTGGCGACCGATCGTCGGCGTCAGCCGGCCGCCGCGGCCGGAGCGGTCGGGGGCCGAGCGACCGCCCCGGCGGCGGTCGCGTCGTCGGACTCGTCGGTCTCCTCGACGACGTACCGCTGCCCGGCCATCGGCTCCAGCAGGCTGTCGACCGGCGCGCGGTCGTCCCGCAGGATCGGCACGTCGTCCGTCGGCACCGACCGCTGGTACGACCCGATCTCGTCGTCCAGGTCGATGCCGATGTCGCGCCGGCGGTTGCGCTCGCGCAGTTCCGACTCCGAGACGCGGGTGGCGTTCTTCGTCGCGACGACCTCGACGTTCTGGACGACGTTCGCGTCGTCGGTCGGGAAGCTGTACACCTGAGGGTACACCTCGTTCATCGTCCGGTACTCCGAGCGGTAGAACTGCGAGGCCGGCCCCGAACGCGCCGAGATCATGTTGGCGTACAGCATGCCGTCCTCGGAGAGCCGAGCGGACGCCAGCTCCATGAACTCGACCGTCGTCAGCTGGAACGGCACCTTGTCCTGCTTGAACGCGTCCATGACGATCAGGTCGTAGGTGTGGTCGGTCTCCTGGAGGTGCTGGCGGCCGCCGACGTTGTACACGTTCACCGCCCCGGACTCCCGGTACTCGTCGAGCCGGAAGTAGTTCTCGGCGGCGTCGATCACCTCGGGGTCGACCTCGGCGACGTCGACGGTCGCATCGTACTCCTCGGCGAACCGCTTGGGGCCGGTGAACCCGCCGCCGCCGACGAACAGCACCCGATCGATCTCGTCGGGATCGTCGGCGAACAGGTACGGCATGTGGAAGTACCGCGTGTACTCGAAGACGTGTCGATCGGGGTCGTCTAAGTCCATCGCGCTGTGGCGCTTCCCGTCGAGATACAGCGTCCGGGTGTCGCCCCGATCGACGACCTCCAGTTCCTGGTACGGCGTCTGGGTCTGGTGGACGACCTCGCCGTGGATCGAGTAGCCCAGCGACGGCGCCGCGAACGAACTCACGAGCAACAGCGCGACGAGAACCGACGTGACGGTCGGCCGCCGCTCGGGCGCGGGCCCGGACTCGGACGCGAGGATCGCGACGACGGTGGCGAGCAGCGCGACCCCGAACAGCAGGCCGATCCCCTCGACCGACAGCGACGGGATCAGGACGTACGTCGCCGCGAACGCGCCGGCGATGCTGCCGACGGTGCTGAGCGCGTACACGTGGCCCGACGCCGCGCCGATCCCGTCGATTCTCGACAGTTCCGCGCCGTAGGGGTTGACCGCGCCCAGCAGGTACGTCGGCGGCCCGAACAGCAGCGCGACCGCGGGGATCGACGCGAAGCGGGCCGGGAGCGGGAACGCCGTGGTCGCGCCCAGCAGCGGCTCACGGGCGAAGATCAGGACGGCGACGTACGCGGTCGCGCCAAGCAGCAACCGGGCCAGTCGCGCGTCGGTCGCGCGCTCGGCGGCGCGCTTCCCGCCGACGTGGTAGCCGAGACTCAGCGCCGCCATCGAGACGCCGATGATGCTACCCCAGGTGTAGATGCTGCTCCCGAACTGCGTCCCGACGACGCGGCCCGCCACGATCTCCAGGCCCATCGCCACGAGCCCCGACGTGAACACCGCCAGTTCCGCGCCGGTCGGCCGCCGAGGCACGATCCGGCTCGGCACCGCCCAGTTCGGCACGACACCGGACGCGCGCGCCGACGGGTCGCGGTCCGTTCCCCGGAGTAACCGGGAGCCCCAGGGTTTCCACGACGGCGTCGGGTGCGCGAGGCCGAGCGCGCCAGCGACGAGGACGCCCGCGAACGCCAGGGCGATCCGCTCGACGCTCAGCGCGGGCACGAGCAGGAACGTCGTCCCGAACGCGCCGGCGATGCTGCCGATCGTCCCGACCGCGTACACGTGGCCCGACGCCGCGCCGACCCCGCTTTTGCGCGTCAACTCGGCCGCGTAGGGGCTGACGAAGCCGAGCAGGTACGTCGGCACGCCGAACAGCAGCGTCACTGCTGGTAAGGACTCGAAGCGGGTCGGGAGCGGGACGCCCGCTGTCGCGGTCAGCATCGGTTCGTGTGCGAACGCCAGCGCACCGGCGTACGCCGCCGTTGCGAGCAGTAGCCAGGAGAGCCGCCCGAAACTCGCGCGCTCGGCGGCGCGCTTCCCGCCGACGTGGTAGCCGAGACTCAGCGCCGCCAGCGAGACGGCGATCACGGTCCCCCAGGTGTAGATGCTGCTCCCGTACTGGGGCGCGACGATCCGTCCCGCCAGGATCTCTAGACCCATGCTGACGACGCCGGAGACGAACACGGCGATCTCGGGGGTCGTCGGTCGGCGCAGAACACTCCCCTTCTGTGTCGGCATCTGTGTCCACGTTGGGCCGTCGCGCATTAAGCGCTGGTGGGTGGCAACGCTTGACGAATCGCCGGTTGTGACACGGTAACGGGACTCTGACCGTCGAGCACCCAAAAAGAACTTCAACCCTCGTAATGACATCTAATTATACGATGGCGCAGACAGACAGTTTCCCCGAGTACGTCGACGTCGACTACAGCGCAGGCGAAGGCGAGGACCCCGAGGACTACCCCTCGGTCAACGACAAGATCGAAAAGGCCATCGAGGTCACTCGCGAGGGCCTCGAATCCTACGAGAACCCCGCGGTCATGTGGACCGGCGGGAAGGACTCGACGCTGACGCTGTACTTCATCAAGGAGGTCGCCGAGAAGTTCGACCTCGAAGTGCCGCCGGCCGTCTTCATCGACCACTACCAGCACTTCGAGGGGATCCACGACTTCGTCGAGCACTGGGCCGACGAGTGGGACCTCGACGTGATCTACGCGCGCAACGAGGACGTTGGCGCGTACGTCGACGAAAACGGCCTCGAACCCGGCGACGACATCCCCGTCGACGCCCTCTCGGAGCACAACCAGCACCACATTCGGGAGATCCTCGAATACGAGGAAGAGGACTTCCCGTTCCTGCTCGACACCTACGTCGGCAACCACCTGCTCAAGACGGTGGCGCTCAACGACGCCCTCGAGGAGTACGACATCGACGGCGTCATCTCCGGCGTCCGCTGGGACGAGCAGGAGGCCCGCGCCGACGAGACGTTCTTCTCCCCGCGCCACGACCCCGACATCTACCCGCCCCACGACCGCGTCCAGCCCATCCTCCAGTTCGACGAGGCCGCTGTCTGGGACGCCTTCTGGCACTTCGTCGTCCCCGACACCGTCGAGGAGTTCCCGGAGGAGGGCTACGTCCCCGAGGCCGACGACGACCTGCCGAACGGCCTCGATCAGGAAGACATCCCCGTCTCGCCCAAGTACTTCGCGGGCTTCCGCTCGCTGGGCAGCGAGGTCAGCACCGAGAAGACCACCGAGGACCCCGCCTGGCTGCAGGACCTCGAGGACACAACCGAGCGCGCCGGCCGCGCCCAGGACAAGGAGGACCTGATGGAGCGCCTGCGCGACCTCGGCTACATGTAAGCTCGGTCGACAGCGATCGCTAAGCGGGACGAATCGACGTACGCGACGAACGTTTTTGCCACGCAACGACGGAACTTCGGCAGCCCCAGCTCTCTGACACCCCGCGCTTATGGCGTCTAATGACTCTGTGGCAACGCGAACCGATCACTCCCCAGTTTAATTAAACGAACCGTAGAATAGGCGCGTATGCTACTGGCGGGCAGCGATGACGGCGTCTATCGGATCGACGGCATCGAGACGACGGACGACCTGCGAGCCGAGAGAGTACTCGAAGCCGACCAACTGTACCGAATCTGCCGATTCGACGCGGTCGAAGGCGTCTTCGCGACCGCCGAGTCTGGGCTCTACTACGCCCCCGACGGGAGGAACTGGACGCGGCTCTCGCTGCCGGAGGAGCAAGTGTTCTCGGTCACCGCCGATCCATCGGGAGACCGGATCTACGCGGGGACCCGGCCCGCGCGGATCGTCACCGCCGAATGGGACGGGAGCGCGCCGAGCGACGGCCGTTCGTGGACGGAACTCGACGGGTTCCGCACGGTTCGAGAGCAAAACGACTGGGGCATCCCCCGCCACGACGGACGAGCCCAGATCCGCAGTCTCCGCACCCACGGCGACGCACCCGATCGCCTCGTCGCTGGCATCGAGGTCGGCGGGGTGTACGTCAGCGACGACGCCGGCGCGAACTGGAGCGATCGTAGCATCGACGGATTCGATGCGCCCCACACCGACGACATTCACCACGTCGCGATGCCCGACGCCGAGACGCTGATCGCGTCCACGGGCAGCGGCCTCTACCGCTCGGCAGATGTCGGGCGGACGTGGACCAGGTTAGACGCCGGGCATCCCCAGCGGTACTTCCGCGAGGCGCGCCGGTACGGGGACACGATCTACGCGGGCGCCGCGCCCGCGTCCTCGGCGTCGTGGGAGCAGGATACCGACCACGCGCTGTTCGAGGGGTGCGACGACGGGACGCTCGAGCGCGCCGCGTCGCCGACGCAGACAGAGGTTCCGCTCGGGCTGGCCGCGACCGGCGACGACGTGCTAACCGTGACGCACGAAGGGACGGTGCTCCGGCGGGATTCTAAGAGGTGGCGGGCGATCGGGGAGATTCCTACGCCCGGCACCGCTCGCGGCCGGTACCTCCCGCTGTTGTGGTACGACGACGAATCGGTCTGACGGAGCTTTTCCTCGTGTGGCTATCGGCGTTCCGGGCGACCGACCCAAACTCATCTCGCGAGACGGAGTTGGTCTCCTCGTGGAACGGGGCGCCCGTCCGACTGCGCGGAGATTCGGGGCCGGAGGAGGAATCCATGGTCGCCCCTTCGGCCGAGGAGTATAAACGTCGCGTCGCTTCACCGACGCGAGACGCGTTCGGTTTCCACAACGTCCGCCTCGCCGTCGACCGTCACCCGCAGCACCTCGCCGCCCCGCTCGATCGGCACGACCGCCCGGAACGGCTCCTCCGAAACCACCGCCGCGTCGGCGTCGTCGATGCAGAAGGGAAACTCCCAGAACGGCCGCCCGTCGACGGCGTCGCCGTGATCCCACAGGAACGCCACGACCGCGGGATCGGCCAGCAGCCGCAGTCCGATCGTCGTCCCGATCGAGGTCCCGCAGTCGGCGCAGTCGCTGACCGCCGGCAGGTCCAGATGCCAGTCGGGGTCGACCTCGACCCGCGTCGTCGTCCGCCCGCTACAGCGCGGGCAGATCCCCTCGTAGGCCAGCGTGAAGTCCCGCCAGAGGCGCCTGGCGTACGCGTCGAGGAACGCCTCGGGGTCGCGCTCGGCGCGGCCGCGCGGCGGGAAGTATCCGAGGTGGACGACGCAGTCGCAGTCGGGGCATTCGATCGTGATCGTGTCGTCCTCGTAGCGGGCGTGCAGCGCCGACCCGCAGTCTGGGCACGAGGCGTCGAGGGCGAGATCGACCGGATCGGAGGAGCTGCCGAACCGCTCGTCGACGACGACGTCAATCGCCTTCGCGCCGGCGGCCCGCAGCCGGTAGCGGCCGTCCTCTTTCTCGACGAACCGGCCGAGAAGCTTGTTGAGGTGGTAATTGAACAGGCTGGAGTCCTCGAACCCGGCGGCCGACTGTAGCTCGGCGAACGACAGCTCGTCTTCGGACCACAGCGCCAGGAGGATCGCGATCCGGTTCTCGTCGGCCAGCGAGCCGAAGGCCGCCGCGGCCTGCTCGGCGTCGACGTCGGCGTTCGGGTTCGATGCCAGGTCTGCCATGCTCGGTCCCTGTTCCCGCAGCACCGAAGGCGTTTCTCCCGACGCTGAAGAAATCTTAAGCTGCTGGCCGCCGCCTGACGCCGAGTCGTCGGTTCCGATTCTCGCCCGCGCGGCACCCGCAGCGGCGCTGCGGCGGCCGAGACGACCGTTCGGCGCCGACGCTACCGTTCGTCGCGAGAGCGTGGCGTCACCGAGCGAACGTAAATTCTCTACAGATTGCACTTATCCCCCACGGGCGCCACCATCGGGTATGCACCACCCAGGACCGCCGCGGTTCGTCGCCGTCGGCGACGACGTGGAACTCGCACCGCGCAACCCGGATCCGGACGCGAACTACGACTGGACGCTCGCCGAGGCGCCCGACGGCAGCGACGCCGCGCTCGGCGACGCCGCGGTCGAACACCTCGTCCCTGACGTCCCCGGCGTCTACGCCGTCGACCTCGACGCGCCGGGCGAACAGCACAGACTGACAGTTCGCGCGTTCCCCGACGAGCGCCACCCCGTGCGGTTCGAGGTGCCCGCCGATTCGATCCCCCACGAGGACGCCGACGACGTCTGGCTCTCCTCGTCGTTCAACGAGCACGTGCTCGGAACCGACCGCGCGCGGCGGGACGGCGACGCGTTCGTGTTCGAGACCGAACTCCCGCCCGGCGAGTACAAGGCGATCTTCGTCCCCGACGACGACTACCGCGACGCCGAGTTCGAGCGCCGCCGCGTCGACGGCCCCGACCGACCCCGGATCGCGCTCGACGCCGCGGTCGAGGACGGCGAGGTTCGCTTCGAGGCGACGCCCCTGCCGGGCCTGACGAACGACGAGACGGTCGACGACCTGAACGTCGAATTCTACGTCGACGACCGCGATCGGGCGTCGTTCGCGGGGTCGCTGGAAGTGGACGGATCGGTCGCGACGTGCGAGCTCGACGCCGTCGGCGAGCGCCTGCGCGTCCACGCCGTCGCGGTCGGCGAGCGCCACTCGGTGGCCGACACCGCCGCGGTCGACGGCGACGGCGCGGTCGAGCTCCCCAACGAGGCGCCCGACTGGATCGGCGACGCGACGCTGTACTCTATCTTCACCCGATCGTTCACCGGCGACGTCGACGCCTCCTTCCAGGCGATCGAGCAGCGGATTCCCTACCTGGAGTGGCTCGGCGTCGACGCGCTCTGGATGACGCCGATCGTCGACGCCTACAGCCCGACCGAGTACACCGACGGCTGGGACCGGGGCGGCCCCCACGGCTACGACACGCTGGATTACTTCGACACGGCGCCCGATCTGGGTACCCTGGCGGAGTTCGAGTCGCTCGTCGAGACCTGCCACGAGCACGGCATCAAGATGATCTTCGACCTCGTGATCAACCACACTTCGCGGCGCCACCCCGCCAGCCAGTTCGCCGACGCCGGGATGGAGGAGTACCGCGAGTGGTACGCGTTCGAGGACGGCGAGCCGGCTCACTACTTCAACTGGCGGTCGATCCCGAACCTCAACTACGACTCGCTGGCGGTGCGCGAGCACCTGCTCGACGCCGTCGACTTCTGGGCCGACAGGGTCGACGGGTTCCGCTGCGACGTCGCGTGGGGCGTCCCTCACGGGTTCTGGAAGGAGGTCCGCGATCGGGTGAAAGCCGAGGACGACGACTTCTTCCTGCTTGACGAGTCGATCCCGCGCGATCCCGACGCCCACGAACTGGAGTTCGACGTCCACTACGACACCCCGCTGTACCACGCGCTCCGTGACGTGGGGAACGGCGACGAGCCCGCGAGTCACCTGCTCGACGCGATGCGCGAGGACGCCCGCCAGGGGTTCCCGCCCCACGCCGTCCAGATGCGCTACGTCGAGAACCACGACGAGAGCCGCTACGTCGACGAGTGCGGTCGGGACGCCCACGAAGCCGCCGTCGCGACCACGTTCGCGCTGCCGGGGATGCCGATGGTCTACTACGGCCAGGAGACCGGGATGACCCACTTCCGAGAGGACATGGACTGGGGCGGCGACGAGGAACTGACGGCGCTCCACCGCGACCTGATCGCGACGCGCAACGACAGCGAGGTGCTCCGGCACGGTGAGCTAGTCGACGTCGAGTGGTCGGCGCCCGGCGACAGCGCGGTCGCGTTCGCCCGCGAGCACGAGGGCGAGCGCGTCGTCGTCGCGCTGAACTTCGGCGACGAACCGGTCGACGTGACCGTCGGCGAGCGCGTCGACGACACCGATCTGGTGACCGGCGACGCGGTCGACGCCGAGCGCGAGGACGGCGAGACGACCGTCGCCGTCGAGAGCTTCGCCTTCCTCCGCGGCGAGCGGTAGCGGTCGAACCGTGGCGACGCCGCGGCGGCGTCCCGTCGAGGTAGTGGCCTTCGTTTGGCGATGCAGGTCGACCAGCCGGAGGATTCAATGGTCGGCGCGCCCACCGATCGGGCATGGAGAAGACGCCGGAGGGCACGTCGGTCGGCGTCGACGACCCCTACGAGCACGCCGGGGTCTGCGACCACGTCACCGACGACGGCCGGTGTCGGTACGCCTTCGAGTTCCCCGAACACGATCCGGAGTTCGCCCGCGAGCGCCGAACCGACGACTTCGCCTGCCCGGTCGCGGCCGACGACGAGGACTGGGACTGGGCCGACTGCCCGCACTTCCGGTCGCGCAACCCCGACCGGGAGTGCGTCCGCTGCGGGCTGGAGGAGCGCCGCCTGGCCCACGACGACGAGCGCCCGCTGCTGGAGGAACATCACCTGTCGTATGCGGGCGACGGCGAGACCCTCTCCCACGAGATAACGGTCTTCCTCTGTCGGTGGTGTCACGCGAAAGTCCACGACTCGTGGGCGCGGATCACCGACGACGCCGCACCCGAGGCCGAGGCGCTGGCGGAAGCCGAACAGCGCCGCAGCAAAGAACAGAAGGAGTTCGGATTCGAGTCGGCCGCCGAGCGGTACGGCGACGACAGGGAGTAGGTGCCGCCCCTCAGCGCCCTTCGGGCGGCGTGACGCCGATGTGGCCGTGGCGGAACACCGTGATCTCGTAGTCGTGGTACGTGAAAGACACCTCGCCGGTGGCGAGCCTGCCGTCCTCCTGTGGGCTAAAGAGGCGGTCGAGCAGCTCCGGATCGAGATAGTCGTACAGCGGATCTAACTCGGTCGCCCCGACGCCCTCGAGGTCGGCGACGATCATCACGACGATCATCGACAGCGGCATCGCGTCGCGCCAGTCGTACTCGACGTGGTAGGTGCCCGTCGCCTCGTCGTAGCGGGTCCCGGTCTGCGGGTCGGCGTCCCCCTCGCCCAGCGAGACCAGCGTGTCGGACTCGATCCAGGCGTCCTCGTTGTCGTCGTCGAACACCGTCGCGGCGCGATCGCCGGACTCCCCGGTGTGTTCGACGTAGCTGTACTCCGAATCGTCTGTTCCCCCGTCTGGTGGGCTCATGGCGTGAGAACTTCGCTACGTGTTCATCCACGACCGAGGCCTAAAGCTTGCCCGGTCGCGCGTTGGCGCGCGCGGACGACGGGTCGTCACGCGTCTTCCCACTCGTCCCGACAGCGTTCGTCACAGAAGGGGTAGATTCGGAACTCGTCGGGCTCCGATCGGGCGACGACCGGATGCCACTCGCTGGTGTCGATGACGTCGCCGCAGTGCGCGCAGGATTCCGGCGACTGCTCGCTCTCGGGGGGCGATCGCGGCGCGTCCTCGCGGCTGTTCGTCACGTTCGATCGCTCCGGGTCACTCCGGGCCTACCCGGTCGGCGTCTTCGAGCAGCGTGGCGCTCACCTGGCCGTCGGCGCGGACTCGCACCCGACAGCCGGCGACCTCGAACGTCAGCCGGCCGGCGGGGACGTCGGTCGACGCGAACAGCCGATCGACGGCGTCGAGGTCGATCCGCCCGTACAGCGGGTCCAGCTCGAGCGGATCGATCCCTTTCGCCTCGGCGACGGCCTGAATCACCGCCTCGCTGGCCCTGTCCGCGCCCCCGGCGTCGGCGTCGGGTCCCGAGTCGGTGACCGTAGTTCGCGCAGTCATGATTCGACAGATCGTACGAACGACACGACCTAAACAGTCGTACCTACTAGGAAAACGTCTCCCGCTCGATCGTACCTACACACGTTGGGTCGACGGACGGATCAGCGATCCGGTTCGGACCACGACGACCGGCAGCGCTCGCTGCAGAACGCGTAGATCCGGAACTCGTCGTCGGCGGTGCTGGCCCGAACGGGGTGCCACTCGTTGCGGTCGATCGGCGCGCCGCAGTTCGCACACTCTATCGCGCGATCCGCTCCGTCGACATCGTCGGTGTTTGCCACTGGCACGGGTCTGGTGGACATTCAGTCCTGGAAGGCCGTCCGGGCGGCGTCGGCCTCGCCGTCGGCGCCCAGGGTGGCGGGCGTCCGCCCGCTCGTCGGCGTGACCGTCACGTCGTCGCGACCGCACACGGTGACCTCGCAGCCGGCGACGGCGAACTCCACCTCGACGTCGTTGCCCCGATCGAACAGTTGCTGGAGCGCGTCGACGTCGACGGCGTCGTACAGCGGCGGGAGGTCCAGCGGATCGATGCCGGTGACGTCGGAGAGTTCGAGGACGATCGTTTCGGTGAGGGTGTCGGCGTGAGCGTTCATGAGTTACACTTCTCTGTAGCGCTCCCGAGGGCATACGAGTTCTACCTAGCATACCACCCGCATCGATGAGAGCGGTACTATCAACCTAGAGCCGGGCCGAATCGATGTCCCCACACGGTGCACCGAAACGCGAGGCGGTCGCCGCGTTCACCGGTGCTCGACGCCGTACTCACTCGCTTTCGGCGCCGGCGTCGGCCGAGCCGTACAGCAGCCCGAACAGCTTGCGCTGGGCGGCCCGGAGGTGGTGGTTGAACGTCGGCTGGGAGATGTCCAGCGACGCGCCGATCTCCTTGCCCGTTCGCCGGCGCGGCGTCTCGAAGAAGCCGCCGAAGTAGGCGGTTCGCAGCACCTCGCGCTGGCGATCGGTCAGCGCGGCGTCGAGCTCGGCCTGGAACTCGCGGCGCGAGCGGGTCTCCAGAGTTCGCTCGCGCCGGGCGAGCAGCTCGACGTCCTCGAACAGCGTCTGGAGCATCTCGACGAACCCCCGGACGTCGACCGTCGTGGGAAGCTCGACGACGAGCTGGGCCCCCGCGGCGGTGGCGCTGAGCTGCTGGGGCCGCGCGCCGTGGTCGAACAGCCGCGGGATGAAACCGCCCTCGGTGAGCGAACACTCGAACAGCGGCGGGTCGTCGTCGGTGATCCGGCGGAGCTCCTCGACGAACGGCGAGCGCTCGGCGTAGTCCCGGATCTCCTCGTCCGTGACATCCGTGGCCGAAAACAGCGTTCGCAGTCCGCGGCCGTCCTGGAGGAAGACGTTCTCGAACTCGAACTTACCGCCGGTCTCAGCGAGGAACTGGAACACGAACGCGTCCGGGTCGTACAGCTCCAGCTCCAGCTCGACGACCTCGTCGCCGACGAGCGCGCGCTTGCTCTCGACGGCGTTGATCGCGTACGCGATGGTGTCGCCGAGATCGACGAGCGTCTCGCGCTCGCGCTCGTCGAACAGGGTCGTCCGGTCGCCGTACACCGTCAGGACGCCGTAGCGGTACCCGCCGTACTCGATCGGGACGCCGACGGCCGAGCTGAACCCGTACCGGAGCCCGGCCTGGCGCCACGCCGAGAGCGGCGGCTCCGAGTGGACGCGCTCGGCGACGCTGACCTCGCCCGCGTCGGCCGCCGCCAGGCTCGGCTCCGGATCGTCGCTCGCCGGAGCCGCGAGATCGACGTCGTCGAGGTACGCCGTCTCGCCGGCCGCGGCGACCCGGCTGAGACCCCCGTCCGCGGTGTCCGGCCGGCCGATCCACGCGAGTTCGTATGGTTCGACCGTCGCGAGCTGCTCGCAGACGGCCGACTCGATCTCCGAGCGAGTCGACGCGCCCACGAGCACCTGTTCGATGCCGCGGACGACCTCGTTGAGCCGAGCGAGCCGTTCGAGATCCTCGTTCTGGCGCTGGAGCGCCGCTTCGCGGTCCCGCAAGGTCGTCTCGCGGTCGGCGCGATCGAGGGCGGCCCGGACGGTGGCGGCGACCGTCTCGACGAAGTCCAGCTGCGGGTCGGGCATCGTCCCCTCGCCGGCGACGCCGACGAGCAACACGCCGTGCTTCCCCAGCGGCAGCGCGATCCGCTCTCGGAGGTGAACGGGTTCGGCCGACAGTTCGATACGCCGGTCGGGCGCGTCCACCCGCCGCTCGTCGTTGACGAACGCCTCCCAGGCCAGCCCCGTGGCCACCTCGAACAGTTCGGTCTCTTCGTGCAGCCGACCGCCCAGGGGCGTCGCGGCGGCGGGGCGGAGCTGCCCGGTGGCTTCGTCGTACAGCGCGACGCTGGCGATCGGCAGTTCGAGGTCGCCGTGGGCCGCGTCTGCGACGATATCGCAGACCGACTGGGGCGATTCGACCTCCATCAGCACCCGCGTCACGTCGCTGAGCGCGGCGATCTGGTTGTCGTGGCGCTCGCGCTCGACCGCCGTCGCCAGCAGGTCGGCGACGTGCTGGACGAACTCGACCTCGTATTCGTCGTACTCCCGTTCATCGGTCGTGTGAGTGCCGAGAACGCCCCACGGGTTGTCCCGCGGGCCGATGATCACGCTGATCCCGCCCGAGACGTCGTGGGAGGTCAGCAGCTCCGGGCCGGTAAACCGAGTCTCGGTTTCGAGGTCCTCGACGACGACCGGTTCCGACCGCTGGAGGGTGTAGCCCGCCTGCGAGTTCTCCCGGGTGTCGACGGTCGTCGAGCCGACAATCCCCTCGTGCCACCCGACGCCGGAGCGCAACAACAGCTTGTCGCCGCCCTCCTCGATCTCGAGCACCTTCGTGTACTCGTGGTCGAGTACGTCGGCGACCTGCTCTACCGTCGCCTCGAACAGCTCGTCGAGGTCCTCGCCCTCGAGAGCCTGGCGCCGAAGCTGGGACAGCGTCTGCTGCTGCTGGGCGTACTCTTCGAGGGCCGCCTCGCGGAGCTTGCGGTCGGTGACGTCCGCGAACGTGACGACGGCGCCGGCGATCTCACCGTCGTCGTCGCGCAGCGGCGTCCCGCTCATCGAGAGCCAGACCCTGTCGTCGTCGGGGTTCAGCACGCCGATCTCGAAGTCGCGGATCTCCTCGCCCTCGACGGCGACGCGCCGGGTCGGGAGCTCGTCTGCAGAGATCGGCTCGCCGTCCGGCATTACGGGGTCGAGCGTGTCGATCCGCTCGTCGATGCCGTCGACCGCGTCTGCGGAGCGATTTAGAATCTCCTCGGCGCGGTCGTTCGCGTTCCGGACGATCCCCTCGGCGTCGAGCCTGACGATGCCGACCGGCGACGTGTCGACGATGTGGCGGTTGAGGTCGCGCTCCTCCTGAAGTTCGCGCTCGCGCCGCCGCTGCTCGGTGACTTCCTGGGACATCCCCAGCGCTGCGAAGATCGCCCCGTCGTCGTCGCGGACCGGGACGAAATGGAACTGGTAGTGCCTGTCGTTGACCGCGCTCTCGAACTGTGACGGCTCGCCCTCGAGCGCCGCTTCGTAGCGTGGGACGACGACTTCGGCGATCTCCGGGGGCAGCGCGTCGCGGATCGGTTCCCCTTCGAGATCGGCTCTCGTAACGTCCACTCCGCCCTCGGGCGTCCCGCCGAACGTGACGTACTGGAAATCCTGATCGACGAGCGCGACGGCGCCGTTCGGGAAGTGTTCGACCAGCGTTCGGAACCGCTGTCTGGACTCCTCGAGTTCTCGATCGCGCTGCTTGCGCTCGGTGATGTCGCGGGCGACCGCGACCATGTACTCCCGATCCCGTTCGACGTAGGTCACGTTGACCTCCGCCGGGTAGGTTGTGCCGTCCTTCCGCTCGTGGACGCCTTCGATCGTCACGCCGCCCTTCGCTTTCACGTCGTCGACGTGCGAGCGCCAGTCGTCGCGTTCGTCGAACAGTCGGTCAATCTCGGGGACCGAGAGCCCGATCAGCTCGTCCCGGTCGTAGCCCAGTCGTCGGCACGCGGTCTCGTTCGCGTCGAGGAACTCCCCCGTCTGCGGATCGATCACCAGAATACTGTCGTTGGTGTTGTCGAGCAGCGTCCGGAACAGTTCGAGTTCTTGCTCGCGCTCCTTGCGCTCGGTGACGTCCCTGAAGTACACCGATAGTCCCGTCTCGGAGGGGTAGGCGTTGATCTCGTACCACGCTTCCAGCGGCTCGGGGTAGTACAGCTCGAACGAAGTCGGCTCCTGGGTCGCCATCGCCTCGCGGTACTCCTCGCCGAGCTTCGAGTCCTCGGCCCACTCGAACACGTCCCAGATTCGCTTGCCGACGAGCCCCTCGCCCCGATAATCGATCAGTTCCTCCGCTCGCTCGTTCGCGTGCGTGAACCGCCACTGCTCGTCGAGCGCGTAGAACGCGTCGGTGACGCGCCCGTACACCTCCTGAAGTTCGCTGGCCAGCTGTCGGCGCTCGGTGATATCCTGGAACGCGAACACGACGTCGCTGATCTCTCCGTCGGCGTCGAACATCGGCGCGGCGTTCATGAGCACCCAGACGCGCTCGTCGTCGGGCTTGCGGAGACCGATCTCGACTTCGTACACCGGCTCGCCGGTCTCGAGGACGCGGGTGAACGGAAGCTCGGCCTCCGGAAGCGCCTCGCCGTCAGCCCCCACGGCGTCGAGCTCCGTGACCGACGCGGAGACGCTCTCGATCGAGACGGGATCCATACCGACGATCCGCCGGGCGTGGTCGTTCGCGAACGTGATGGCGCCGTCGCGGTCGGCGATCATGATCCCGGTGGGGCTGTTCTCGACGACCTGTTCGTTGAGATTGCGCTCCTCGCGGAGATCCTCCTCCAGGGCCTTGCGCTCGCTGACGTCCCGCATGATCCCGGAGAAGAACGTCCGCCCGTCGCGCTCGAACTCGCCGAACGAGACGGACAGCGGGATCTCGGTGCCGTCCTTGCGCTCGCCGGGAAGTTCGAGGTAGCTCCAGTCGAGCGTGCGCTCGCCCGTTTCGAGGTATCGGCCGAACTTCTCCAGGTGTGGCTCGACCATCTCGTCGGGCATCAGCGTCATCAGCGGTTCGCCGACGAGCTCCTCGGGCTCGTAGCCGAACACGTCCTCGACCGCCGGGTTGGCGTAGTGGATCCGGCTGCGCCCGTCGATCGTCACGATGGCGTCGCTGGCGACCTCGGCGATAACGCGGTACTCCTTGGCGGGCAGCGACTCGGTCGGCGGGCCCGCGACCCCTCCGGCGTCGTTCTCGTGGGACTGTTCCGCCGTGTCCACGATCGCGGCGACCTTGCGTGCGAGCGCGATCGGCGCCGCCTCGCCGACCCGCTGGAGGTAGTCCGTTGCGCCAGCGTCGAACGCGGCGGTGATCTCGGCGGGCGTGTCGGGATCGCCGTACAGCAGGGTGGGGATGGCGGCACCGGCGTCCCGCACCGCCCGGACGAGATTGACGCCGGGCGTCTCGGCGAGCTGGTCGGCGCTCACCAGACAGTCGATCCCGTCGAGCCCGCTCTGTAGCAGTTGCGCCGCGCCCTCGACGTGGCGGATCGCGGCGGCGGGCAGTTCCTCGCGGAGCGCCGCGACGACCTCGTCGGCCGCCTCGGGATCGTCGTCGACGTAGACGATCGTCGTCTCGGCGGCGTCCGCGCGGCGCTCTCGTCTCTCGGCGGTCATTCGCTCGGCCCCCCGCTGGTCGTGCTTCCGGCAGTTCCCCCGCTCTCCCGATCGACGAACCGATCGTCCATCCGTGGTATCAGCGAACTCCCGCGGCGAGTCGGTCGTCGTCCGCGGCGTTCACCACATCGAGTGTTGACGGGTCGCAACGGTTGTTCGACGGCGCAGACGCGCGAAAAAGAACCCGTCGCTGTGGGTCGTTCATCGCTAGTCACAACGCGATCGTCAGACAAAAGCGGGATGCCAAAACTTGTAGGGTCCGTCGCCAAAACCCGGTCACGGCGACGGGGTCACTCAGCCGTCGACGATGTCGCCGATCCGGCGCGGTTCGCCCCCGAGTTGCGGATCCTCCGCGACCATCTGGAGCACCTCGTGGTCGGTCACGTCGAAGTAGTCCTTCTGTACGGCGTCCTCTACGAGGGCGCGCTCGAGTCGGAACTCGGTGCCCTCGTACACGACGTCGACCCCCTGCTCGTCGAATGCGAGCGTCGTCATGGGCGTCTGTCAGCGCCGCGGCGTCAAAAGTCTTGCACGACGGCGGCGTCGGCGGGACGGACGCCGTCGCGGCGTCGGCGTCCGAACGGAGCGGCCGCACCGACGCTCGCGGCGGGCCCGCGGGACGGCGGCGATCCGTTGTCGCCACGACTTCTCGGATCCCCCGAGTGGCGTCAGACGCGCGTCAGACGCCGCAACGGGTTTAATACGGGGCGCTGGGAAGGGGTGGTGTGTCGCTGCGATCGAACCCCCTCGACGAACTGTCGATCCCCGACGGCACCACCGTCGAGGAGCACGACCTCGTGACGGACGGCGACGTGCTGCTGGGCGGGCGGGCCACCGTCGAGTTCGGCGTCCGTGGGCGGAACGTGCTCGCGGGCGAGGGCGTCCGCTTCGGCGGGGACATCGAGGCCGAGGCCGACTGCCGGCTGGACATGTGGTGCGACGTCGAGGGGAACGTGCTGGTGGGACGGGACGCCTACCTCGGCGAGCGCGTCCACGTCGGCGGGCAGCTGATGGTCAGCGGGGATCTGGACATCGGCGACGACGTCGACATCGAGGAGGGGTTCGAGGCAAACGGCTGGATCGTCATCCGCAACCCGATGCCGACGATCGTCTTCCTGTACGTCTACCTGACGCAGCTGCTGCGCATCGGCGAGGAGGACGCCGCCGAGCGCATCTTGGAGGAGTTCGTCGACGAGGACGAGCCCGACCGGGAGCCGCTGGTGGTCCCGCGCAACGGGACTGTCAGCGACGACGCCTGGCGCGTCTCGACGCCCGCCCGGATCGGCGACGACTGCCGGCTCCACGGCAACGTCCGCGCCGAGGAGATCACCGTCGGGCGGGACAACAACGTGTTCGGCAGCCTCCGGGCGCGCGAGGACATCGTGATCGGGCCGGGGACCCGCATCCACGGCGACGTGACCACCCGCGGCGGGACGGTCGCGATCGCGGACGGCGCGCGCGTGCTCGGCGACGTCTCCTGCCAGAACCTCGAACTCGAAGACGGCGCCACCGTCGACGGGACGATGCGCGCCAGCGGCGAGGTGAAGATGCAGCGCGATCGGCAGTCCCGGGACCCGGAGTAGCTCAGAGGTCTTTTCGTAGCTCCAGCACCCGCCCGGTGACGCCGCCGCCGAACTCGTGGACCCGCTCTGCCACGCGCTCGTAGCCCTGCGCTTCGTAGAAGGGAACGGCGTTCATCGACGCCCACATCCCGAGCGCGCCGAGCTCGCGCTCGCGAGCACTGGTTTCGAGACGGTCCAGGAGCGCCGACCCGACGCCTTCCCGCGCCACGTCGGGATGGACGTACATTCCCGTCACCTCGCCGTCGACGTCGGCCGTCAGGTGCTCGCCGGGCTCGTGAGAGAGCCAGCCGAACCCGCGAACCGTGCCGTCGATTTCGGCGACGAAGACGTCCCGATCGTCGCCGCCGAACTCGTAGTCGTCTGGGCTTCGGCCCGCGCTCCAGGCCGCCACCTGCTGGTCGTCGTAGACGGCCGCGCCGAGCACCTCGATCGCCGCGTGGTGGGCGTCGGCGACGGCCTCGGCGTCCTCGGCGGTGGCCGGGCGGATCTCCATGTCCGTAGCTACCGGACCAGATTACAAAATGTGTGCGGTGGCATCGATCGAGCCATCCCGTCGGAGTTCAAGGTCCCCAGCGGACGCGCTCCCTGGTACGAATGCGGCACGAAATCGCATCAACGAGACAATATTTTCGAAACCGATTCTAATTTGTTAAACATGTATCTGACAGGGTTAAAATTGCAATTTTTCCGTATAGCTGGTCTGTCGGGATACGTGGAGCTCCTTTACGAGATCATCGACGAAGTCGCACTGCGGGAGGGGTGCGACGCGACCGATCTACCGCCGCTCTACTCCGAGGTCGATCCCGAATCGCTACAGTCGCTCGTCGACTCGGCGGAAGCGGATGATGGTCCCGTCGTTCGGATAACCTACTGCGGCTACGACGTGGCCGTCGACGGAGATGGGACCGTCGAGATAGACGGAGGCAGAGGGTTGCAAGGGCAGACGGGGTGAACAGTATTCGGACGACGGTACGGGCCGCGCTCGGGGCTACGCGGCGTTTTCGGCTGACGGTCGAGGATCGCCAGTCTCGGACGCCCCCACGAGGAGCCAGCGAATCGCGGAGTGTCAGAAACCGGCGTCACGGCCACTCCGCGTCGGCGTCGTCGAGCGGCTCCGCGACGACACCGTCCTTCTGGGCGTGGACGCGAGCGTGCGAGGTGCACACCTCCCGATTCTCGGCCCAGGGGACGTGCAACCGGACGGCGGCCGGCTCACCACAGCCGTCCTCCGCGCAGGCGTCGGGCATCGTTCGCGCTACGACGCCGATCTATAACAACTTCCCGGCGACCGCGGCGTCGACGCCCGTCCGGGACGGGACCTCTTCCGTTTTCGGGATGCTACCCGTTCGTGTGACGGTTACGCCCCGGCTATTCCAAGATTTAAGTAGGTTCCCGAATTGGTACTAGGTAGCAATGGCCATTGACTCGAACTTCGAGGAGAACCGAGAGATCGTCGACGAGCACGAGGGCCACGACGTGTGGGGTCCCGTCGACGAACCCGAACAGCTGGGAATTCACGGGACGCACGTCGCCGTGGACTTCGACATCTGCCTCGCCGACGGGGCCTGTCTGGAGGACTGCCCGGTCGACGTGTTCGAGTGGGTCGACTCGCCGGACCACCCCGAGAGCGAGATCAAAGCCGATCCCGCAAACGAGGCCCAGTGCATCGACTGCATGCTCTGCGTGGACGTCTGCCCGGTCGACGCGATCGACGTCGACGCCGGGCGCGCCGGGCGGACGTAGAGCGGACGGAGATCGAACGATCGCAGCGAGAGCGGCCGACGAGTTGTCGTGGGGCGATGGGGATCGCCGGGGAACTGACACGACGATCGCACGCGGACACCGACGTTACGACAACGGAGAGAGGACACACGTATGTACTCACTGGTTCTGACCAAGGGCGTCCCGGACTTCCGGGAAGGACAGGTATCGTTCGACGAAGAGGGGCATCTCGAGCGCGGCGAGACGCCGACCGTGATGAACCCCAACGACGAGTTCGCGCTGGAGGCGGCGCTCCAGACGAAAGTTCGCAACGGCGGCACGGTGGGGGTGATGAGCATGGGGCCGCCGGGCTACGAGGACGTGCTCCGGGAGGCGATGGAGACGGTGTACGCCGACGAGCTGTTCTTGCTCTCGGATCGCGAGATGGCCGCCGCGGACACCTGGGCGACCGCGATCACGCTCGCGACCGGCATCGAGAAGCTCGCCGAAACCGACCGCGGCGCGCCGGATCTCGTGTTCGCGGGGTTCAAGACCGCCGACGGGGAGACGGGCCACACCGGGCTGCAGACCGCCTGGGGTCTGGACCGGCCGATGATCACCCACGTCATCGCGATGGAGGTCGACGAGGACGAAGGACGGGTCCGCGCCAAGCGGCTCGTCGAGGGCGACGTCGAAGAGATCGAAACCGTCGAGGCGCCGCTGCCGGCCGTGATCGTCGCCGATCCGGAGTTCGAGCCCAGCTACCGCCGGGCCGACCACCGGCTGACGCTGAAGGATCTGCAAGCGGAGACCGCCGAGCGGGCCGAGGACTACGAAGAGCACCTCACGACCTGGAGCCAGCAGGAGCTCAACCTCGATCCCGACTACATCGGGCTGGACGGCTCGCCGACGATCGTCGAGTCGGTCGACCCGATCCCGAAGGCGCCGGCCGAGCGCGAGGCGACGATGATCGACCCCGCCGAGCCCGACCAGCTCGGGGAGGTGCTCGAAACGATGCAGCCGTACGCGGGGGGTGACTGACCATGCCCGAAATCGATCCCAGCGACCACGACATCGCCGAACTCGGACCGAAGCTCAGAGAGATCGAGGACGTCGAGGAGCTGGAGGCGATCCTCGACGCCGAGCGCGAGGGCGAGGACCGTTCGAACGTCGTCACGCTGATCGAGGACCGCATCGAGAAGCTGTCTGGCGACGACGAAGACGAGGAAGCCGGCGAGCTCGACCCGACCGAGCTGTCGGTCGCCGAGCTCGGCAACGCGATCCGCGACGTCGAGGACGCCGCGGAGCTCGAAGCTGTCCTCGAAGCCGAGGAGGCCGGCGAGGATCGGTCGAGCGCCAAGAGCCTGATCGAGAAGCGCATCGACTCGGTGCGGGGGAGCGGCGAGGACGAGGACGACGAGGCGGCGCTCCCGCCCGAGGAGAAACACCCCGAGCTCGATCATCCCACCGCGGACAAGAAACACGTCCGGGCGCTCGAAGACGGCGTCTACGAGGACATGTGGGTGTACTGCGAGACCCAGCGGGGCCAGCTCATCGACGTCTCGAAGGAGATGCTCGGGAAGGCCCGCGAGCTGATGGACGGGTACAACGACGAGTACGTAGATGCGGAAGAAGATGAGGAAAAGGTCGTCGCTATCGTGATCGGCGACGACGTGGAAGAGCAGGCCGAGCTGGCGATCGAGTACGGCGCCGACGTCGCCGTCCACTACGACGACGATCGACTCGATCGGTTCCGGCACAAGCCCTACACCGAGCTGTTCGCCGAGATGGCCCGCGCGGAGTACGACTGGAAGGAGTACGACGAGCCCCGGTACGTCCTGTTCCCGGCGACGAACAACGGGCGGGACCTCTCGGCGCTCGTCCAGGCGGAACTCGACTCCGGGCTGGCGAGCGACTGCTCGGGGCTGTACATCGACGACACCATCATCTCGAACCCCGCGAAAGTCGGTCGCGGCGGCGACAAAAAGGAGTTCCAGCGCGTTCTGCACATGAAGCGCCCGGACTTCTCGGGGTTCGAGTACTCGACGATCCTCTGTCTGGACAACCCCGGCCGGGAGTTCCACCCGCAGGGCGCGTCGGTGATCCCGGGAAGCTTCGAACTGCCCGATCCGGACTCCCAGCGCGAGGGCGAGGTCGTTCGCCACGAGAGCGATCTCGACGAGGACTGGCTCCGCGCCTCGGTCACAGACTACGACCAGCTGGAGGGCGGCGTCGATCTCACCGGCAACGAGGTGGTCGTCGCGCTCGGGCGGGGCATCGGCGACGACCCCACTCGCGGGATGGAGCTCGGACTGGAGCTGACCGACGCGTTCGGGGATGCCGACATGGGCATCACGCGCGGGATCGTCACCTCGTCGTACCAGTTCGAGGGCCACGTCGAGCAGTACGCCAAGGAAGAGCGCCAGATCGGCGAGACGGGGCAGGTCGTCGAGCCGGACCTCTACATCGCGGCCGGCATCTCGGGCGCCATCCAGCACAAGGTCGGGATGGACGAGTCCGACACGATCGTCTCGATCAACACCGACGCGGACGCCGACATCCGGGACTTCTCGGACTACTTCGTCGAGGGCGACCTGTTCGAGGTGCTCCCGTCGCTGATCGACGCCGTCGAATCGGGCGAACTGGACGCCGCCGCGCTGGCGGGCGACGCCGACACCGGGCCGGCCGATGCGGAAGCCAGCACACCCGCCGGAGGTGAAGACGATGACTGATCAGGCACCACTCGAAGCCGCGACCGATCACGAGCAGTACGGCACCGCGACCGACCACGAACACTACGAAGCGCTCGTCGTCGGCGCCGGGCCGGGCGGCGCCGCGGCGGCGGCGACGCTGGCGCGCAACGGCGTCGAGACGCTCGTGCTGGAACGCGGCGCCGAGGCGGGCTCGAAGAACGTCTCGGGCGGGCTGATCTACGCCGAGGAGTCGGCGCCGTACACGATCGACGAGCTGTTCCCCGGCTTCCGGGAGCAGGCGACCGAGCGACCGGTCACGGACTACTACATCCACAATGTCGCCGGCGACACGGTCAAGACGTTCGACATCACCGACCTCCACGAGCACGACACCGAGTGGTGCGACGCCGTGCTCCGGCGGCCGATGGACTCGTGGCTCGAAGATCGGGTCCACGAGATGACCCGCGAGACGGGCGGCGGCGTCCTGACGGGCGTGCGGGCCAACGGCCTGCTCCGGGAGAACGGCCGAATCGTCGGCGTCACCTGCGACGAACTCGACCCGATCACGGCGGACCTGATCGTCGCGGCCGACGGCGTCAACTCCGAGCTCGCCCGGGACGCCGGGCTGATGGACTGGGAGGAGCCCGACGAGTGGTTCCAGGGCGTCAAGGCGGTCGTCGACATGGAGCCCGACGCGATCGACGACCGCTTCGACGTCGGCCCCGACGAGGGCGCGGCCCACCTGTTCTCGGGCGACCTGTTCGAGGACGTGCGCGGCGGCGGATTCCTCTACACGAACGAGGAGTCGCTGTCGATCGGGACGGTGTTCCACCTCGACAGCCTCGCCGCCGAAGAGGCCGAACCGCACGAGCTACTCGATTCGCTGCTGACCCACCCGCTGCTCGGCCAGTGGCTCGGCGACGAGTACCGCGAGCGCGAGTACTCGGCGAAGCTCGTCCCCGACTCGAAGAAGGTCGCCAGCACCTCGCCCCACCGCGACCGGCTCATGCTGGTGGGCGACGCCGGCGGCCAGATGCAGGCCCAGGGGCCGATCATCAAGGGGATGAACCACGCCGTCACAGCGGGCGCACTCGCCGCCGAGGCGTTCGTCGAAGCCCGATCGCGGGGCGACCCCTACAGCGCCGGGGAGCGCTACGAGAAACGCCTCCACGACGAGGGCGTGATGCAGAAGCTCCGGCCGCCGCGGTACCGCGCGGTCAGCGCGCTCGGCGAGCGCGACGCCGTCGCCGATCTCACGGATCGGGTGCTGGAATCCTCGATCGGGCGACGGGCCGTCCGGGCGCTCGGCGGGAACCTGGAGCGACTCTACAGCTCGCCGTACCTCTCGATGATGATCCCCGACACGAAGACGCCGTACGTCACGATGCCGACCGTCATCGCCGAGGAGCTGGGCGAGCCCGTCGAGACGCGCAACGACGTCGAGCCGCCGGAGCTGGCCGATCGGATCGGCGAGTTGACCTACGACACCGACGTCGGCAACCCCCACATCGAGCTGCTGGACAACTCCTACGAGGCCAGCGGGACCGCCGTGACGGCCTGCCCGGTCAGCGCGGAGGACTTCGGCGGCGGCTGCTACCGCGACGAGGAAGTCAAGACGAACGGCTCGACCGAGCGGCTGGTCAGCCTCGACACCCAGCCCTGCGTCGAGTGTGGCACCTGCGCGGTCGTCGCCGACACCGACTGGGAACACCCCCGCGGCGGCAAGGGCGTCGAGTTCCGGGAGGGGTGACCCCGTGGCGGACGCCGACCGACGGGACCGCGAAACCGCAGATATCGCGGGCGACGCGGCCGACGAGTCGCCCGCGGATCGGATCGACCGCCTGCTCGCCCGCGCCCGCGAGGAGCGCGAGGCGTTCGAGCCGCCGGCCGACCCCGACGAGCGGGCCCTGGAGTACCTCCGCGAGGGGCTGTGGCCGACCGTCCAGACGTACGTCGACGCCCGAACCGGCGAGTTCCGACGGTTCGAGCGCGAGGAGTGGGACCGCCTCGAGGCGTCGCTGCACGCCTGGCTCGCGCTGTACGCCCGGTGCTACGGCGAGCGGATCGATCCGGACGTGCCGATCCGGACCGCCGCCGAGGCGTTCGTCGACACGTACGACCTGCGCGACACCGCCCGCGTCCTGACCGGCGTGCCGGAGTAGCGACCTACAGTCCGTCGCTGGCGCCGCTTTTCCGCACTCTCGACCCGAATACCGCCAAAATCACCGCAACCTATTTGCCCTGGTAAACGGTATCAATAATCATGAAGCTCTCGGAGAAGCTGGAGTTCGATCACGAGGACCGCCAGCGCATCTACGACCACGTCGAGCGCCACGGTACGGTCGACCCGGACGACGCCCAGCGCGAGGTGCTGCCCAACGACCGCGGGGGCTTTCGCCACCACCTCGCGATCCTCAAGCGCAACGGCTACCTGGAAACGACCGCGGACGGCGATCTCAAGGTCGCCATCGAGGAAGAGGGCGAGGAGGAGTTCTCCAGCCAGGAGTTCACGTTCACGGTACGGCCGGCCCGCCAGAAGGACCTGACCGGGATCGTGGGGGCGATCCGGCAGGTCGCCGAGCGGGGCACCTACATCGTCGCCGAGACGGTTGCCCAGGAGCTAGACCACCAGGAGGCGCTGTTGCGTCACAACGAACTGGAGTCGCGGATGTTCTTCGTCGCGACGGTCGACGACGAAGTGGTCGGCTGGGTCCACATCAACGCGCCCGAGTTAGAGAAGCTCCACCACACCGCCGAGCTGACCGTCGGCGTCGTCGACGAGTATCGCGGCCGCGGGCTGGGGAGCCACCTGCTCTCGCGCGGCCTGGAGTGGGCCGGCAAGAACGAATACGAAAAAGTGTACCAGAGCATCCCCGCGACGAACGACGCCGCCGTCGAGTTCCTCGAGGAGCACGGCTGGGAGACGGAAGCGATTCGAGAGGATCACTACAAGATCGACGGCGAGTACGTCGACGAGCTGATGATGGCCGTCGAACTGTAGGCCGACGACGCGTCGCGGTAGGCCGCCGCCACGTCGCGTCGCCGTTCCCGGCGATCGAGCGCGCGTGTCGGCGGTGCGCTCGGCCGCGCACAACGATCGTCGCTACTACTTCTCGCCAGCTTCTCGGAGTGCAACGCGGCGCTCACGACCGGATCGTCTTCAGGAAGCCGAGCCACCGCTTGTGATCGTCGATGAAAGTGCTTCTGGCCGTCTCGGAGTACGTCGGCTTGCGCACGTTCCCCAGAGCGTTCAGCGCCCTGTCGATGCCGGCGATCTCGCCGGCGAGCTCCTCGGCCGCGTCCCGGTCGAGCGGCGCCGACTCCAGGCGCTCGACTCGCCGGGCGCGCTCCTCCCGGAGGGCTCGCTTCGCGGCCGTCAGCGTCTCTTCGGTGTCCGGTGGGATCCGATCGATCTTCCGCGTCTCGATCACGAACTCCCTGAGCGGAAGCTCCTCGTCGCCGATCGCGATCGTCTCGGGCATCAAGACGCG
>Ga0207772_100047_pt1 | contig 155524 bp, 170 predicted proteins | sample A23M3SouthBayCA_2_FD_187750 | JGI IMG/M metagenome (GOLD analysis project Ga0207772, IMG submission 187750) | Aerobic enrichment media microbial communities from Eden Landing Ponds, California, USA - A23 M3 (2) (SPAdes) | ecosystem: Environmental > Aquatic > Marine > Unclassified | place... | reverse complement strand
GCCCGGCACCCCTCCGACACGGGCCCGGCACCCCTCCGACACGGGCCCGGCACCCCTCCGACACGGGCCCGGCACCCCTCCGACACGGGCCCGGCACCCCTCCGACACGGGCCTATCGCGCTCCGATTCGAGGTCGCTTCCGGCGTAGTCACTGCCGTCCCAGCGACACCTCACTCTCATCGCCGTCCCAGCGTTAGCTCTCCCGCCCTTCGGCAGCCTCGTAGAGGTCCGTCAGCGCCTGTCGTGCGGCCCGCTCGCGGACGGTGGCACGGTCACCGTCGAACGTGTAGCGGGCGACCGTGGTCTCCGATTCGCCCGAGCCCCATGGTGCGGCGTAGGCGATCCCGACGAAGACGGTCCCCACGGGTGTCTCTGAGCTCCCGCCGCCGGGACCGGCGACGCCCGCCGTGCTCACGCCCCAGGTCGCGTCCGCCGTATCCCGGACTCCCTGTGCGACCTCGCGGACGGCTTGCTCGCTGACGGCGCCGTGCGCGTCGAGGGTCTCCCGCGAGACAGCGAGGAGATCGCGGAGCGCGTCGTAGTCGTAGGGGACGACCATCCGGTCGAGGTAGTTGCTCGCACCGGGGACGCTCGTGAGTAGTACGCCCACGAGCCCGCCGGTACACCCCTCCGCGACGGCCACGGTCTCCTCGCGCTCGGCCAGGCGGTCGCCGACCCGCTCCTCTATCGGCGGGTCCGCGGCGAATTCGTGCATACCCCACCTCTCGGACCCGTCGAGGAAAAGGCCACTCCTCGGCGAGAACGGCGTCTGGCTATTCCGGTCCCGCTTCCGATTCCGGTGGTACGGGATTCAGATCGCCAGATTCGACCATCGCTTCGAGCGGATTGTCCTCGACGTCGAGGGGCAGGTCGACGCGGCCGCGACGGCGCGCGGACTCCCAGACGGCGAAGATGATCTCGGTGCTGTTGAGGGCGTTGCGCGCCCCGAGCGTCGGTTCCGCGCCCGTCTCTGCGCACTCGACGACGTGGGCGACGGCGTCGTAGATGGGTTCGGTCCACTCGCCCTCCTCGACCGACTCGCGCTCCCACTCGGCGTCGCCCGCCCGGCGCCACTGCAGGTCGAACTCCTCGCCGCGAAACCCCAGGTCCAGCGTGCCCTCGGTCCCCCGAAAGCGGAAGAAGCCGGGCACGAGCGAGGCGCCTTCGCCGGTCGAGACCACGCCCTTCACGCCGTCGTCGTACTCCCAGAGGGCGTGGGCCTGGTTCTCGTTGTGGGCGCCGAAGAACTGCTGTTCCTCCCGGTAGTCTATCTGGCCGATGACCCACTCTGCGGGGCGGTCCCCGACGACGTCGGCCACGAAATCCAGCGCGTGGGTGCCCCAGTCGTAGAGGTTGGGCGGCGCCATCTCCACCCGTTCGAGGTCGCCGATGTCGCCTGCCTCGATCCGGTCGCGGGCGGCGACCCACGACGGCTTGAACCGGCGCTGGTGGTTGAACGTGAGCTGGACGTCGTGGCGACGGGCCTCCTCGGCCATGCGGCGAGCGCCGCCCCAGGTGAGGTCCATCGGCTTCTCGCAGTGGATACCCAGAAGGTCACCCTCGCGGACGGCGTCGACGACGACGTCTGCGTGGATGGCCGGCGGTACACAGACCGACAGGAAGTCGGGGTCGACCTCCCGGGTCATCTCGACGTAGTCCTCGTAGACGTGTTCGTCGTCGATGCCGTGATAGTCGGCGAAGGCGGCGGCGTTCTCCCGGACGATGTCCGCACAGGCGGCCAGTTCGCACGAATCGAGCGCGTCGAACGCGGCGGCGTGGTGATAGGCCATCGCGTAGCCCGACGCGTCCGGGCTCTCGGGGTCGGCGCCGGTCCCGACGAAAGCGACGCTGTGTGTCGTCATGGCAGCCCGTCTCTCGGTGCGGGACAAGAGGCTTGCGCAGGCGGTGAAGCGGGACGGGTACCTCGCTTCGCTCGTCAGTCGGTACCGGCCTTCGAGACGTCGGTACGGATGTCGAGCCTGTCGAGTCGGCGGAGCAGGTCGTCGCGCTCTCTCGCGATCGTCTCGGGGTCGCCGGGCGGGGTCTCGGTGGCGAGTTCGTGGGCCCGGTGGAAGGCGTCGAGCGCGGTCGAGAGGTGGCGGTGGGCGGTCGCCTCGTCGCCGGCCTGGAGTTCCCAGTTGCCCCGCGAGCGCGCGTCGCGGGCCCGCCGGAGGTTGGTCTCGATCGCCGCGTCCACCACCTCGACGACCTCCTCGCGGAGCGTGTCGGCGGCGACACCTGCCTCGACGCCGGGTGCCGTTCGCAGTCGGACCGCGCGACGATAGGCCGCGACGGCGTCGTCGTAGCGGTCGGCGGCCACGGTGTCGTCCCCGGTCGATCGTGCCGCGTCGCGACGGTCCCGGGCCTCCGAGAGCGCTCGCCGGACGTGGTCGTCGCCGGTCGCTCTCTCGTCGAGATACGACGCCGCGTCGGCGAGTTCCGCTGGCTCGCGGGCCGTGAACCGCCAGACCGCGCCCGCACCGGTGGTGACGACCAGGCGACTGGTCAGCAACTCCTCGGCGACCTCGACGCCGGCGACCTCCTCGTGGGGGATCGACACTGCGTGGTCGCGGCCGTCGTCGGCGCCGCCGCCGACCAGAAAGAGGACGCGCCTGTCGGTGACCGCAGCGACGGCGCCGAGGTCCGCCGGAGGTTCGACGGTCGTCTCTTCGCCCTCGCGTTCGCGCGTGACGCCGCTGCGGGTATTCGTGAGCGTCCAGCGCAACCGCTCGTCACCTCCCACAAAGGCTGTCAACCACGCTTTCAGATGGTCGTCCGCGGCGGGCATTCGTCGTGTCGACGACTCCCCCTGTGGAGTCGGATGGGCGTCGCCACTCCCTCCTGAGACTAAATGGTTTGGTTCGGGCACCCGGCCCCACCAGCCACTGCGGGCGTTCGAAACAGGGACCCTCCCGTGAGGACGGACGATCCGCGTCTCAGTGCGGAGGGGAACATTCATCAACACCTCGATCAACTTGCGTACGAATGTCGGGTATCGTCGAGTTCATTCGAGGCCTCTTCTCTTCGGAATCAGCGCAGGTGACAGCCGACCCCGAACGGGTCCTCCGCGGGACGGACGACGAACCGGGCGTCGTCGCCCGCCGGGACGAACTGACGGACTGGCACCGGGCGTACGCAGACGACTGACGTGGACTATCTCACGGTACGCGAAGCCCTGCAGACCTACGAGACGGCGACCGACGCGGTCGCGAGACTGGAACCGTTGCTCGAACAGCCCGGGGCGTTCGACGAGACTGTCGTCGACGCGGCGACGACGGTGCGCGACGACCTCGAGGACGTGATCGAGTTCGTCGAACGGCGAGACGGGTACAACGACGAGTGGCTCGACCGGATGGAACGAAGACACGGCCCACGACTCGACGAGTACTTCGAGGACCCCGACCACTCGCACACGGACCAGCAGTTCCGGGCGATCTTCTCGAACGACAACTTCAATCGCGTCAACGCCGCGGCCGGGACCGGCAAGACGACGACGTTCGGGCGCCGCGTCCAGTTCGTCCTCTCGGAGTACGACGACGTCGCCGCCAGCGACCTCCTGGCGGTCACGTTCACGCGGAACGGCGTCTCGGAGATGGAAGAAGAACTGGCGGAGACGTTCGACATCACCGGCGTCGACGTCCGGACGATCAACTCCTACAGCAAGTCCGTCGCCGAGGACCGGTACTCCGACCTGGAGTTCGTCATCGGCGAGGCGAAGACGACGGAACTGGCCCGGATCTGGCGTGCCGTTCGGGCGGACGGGCCGCTGGCGGAGACCTACGAAGCGTTCCTGGACGCGTGGAAAGACGACAACTACGACCCGAACGACGTCGAGGTCGTCGGCGGCGTCTACGAGTCCCTGAGCGAGCAGTCGACGACCACCCTCGGCGGCGAGGAGGTCGAAGTCGACGACATCCCCGAGGAGGGCGTCGCTCACCAGGCGATCGCTGCCTACCTGGTGGAACGACAACTCGAGTACGACTACCAGTGTCACCTCGACTGGGCGTCGTCGCCGTCCGGCGGGTACGTGCTCGATTTCGAACTGCTCGACGGGCCGGAGTCGGAGTCGGTCTACGTCGAATACTGCACGTCCGAGGAGACACGCAACGACCGCCCACACTATCGAAACGTCCACAGCGAGCGACCCGAGACGGTGCGCCGGATCGTCTCGTCGAACCCGGAACTCGACGCGGATACCGACGGGAAGACCGCGGTCGTCCTGGACGGCGACGACCTCCTGTGGCGGCCGAGCGACCGGCTGAACTGGGACGACCCGGCGACGCGGGACCGCTTCGAATCGGCCGTGCGGGACGAACTGGACCGGCAGTTGCGCCGGGCCGGAATCGACGTGCCCGACCCGCTGACCGGCCAGGACCTCGAAGACTACGTCTACGACCGGAAGGTCCTCGAACGGGACGTCGTCGAGAAGGTCGACTCGTTCGTCAACCAGGCCCGGGTTCGCGAGTGGGGCCCGGACGAGGCCGAATCGGAGGCCGCCGCGTACCTGGAGGCCGAAGGCGACGAGGTCGACGACGGGGTCCCGGAGTTCGTCGAGCTCTGTATCGCCGCCTACCGGCGGTTCGTCGACGTGTTCGACAACCGGACCAGGACCGACTTTCACGGGTCGGTGGTACTCACGCGAGACCTCCTGGAAGCCGGCGAGGTCGACGAGGACTATCTGTACTCACACGTCTTCGTCGACGAGATGCAGGACCTCAACCAGGTGCAGTTCGACGCCGTGCGGTGTCTCGCCGGGCAGACGCCCGACTGTCGGACGTTCGGCGTCGGTGACGACTGGCAGAGCATCTTCGGCTTCCAGGGCGCCCGACCGGACCTGTTCATCGACTTCGGCGGCGAACTCGGTGCGGGCGAGTACGACTCCCTCGACGCCGACCCCGTCGAAGTCTTCACCGACGACAATCCCCTGCTGTCGGAGTACAGCGCGTTCGCCGACACGCGGATGGAAGACAACTACCGCTGTCCCGAACCCGTCGTCGCCGCGAGCAACGCAGTCATCGGGAACAACGAGGTCCGCACGGAGAAACAGCCCTCGGGACTCCCCGGCGGTGACACCATCCAGGTCCACCATCTGGGCTGTGACACCTTCGAGTACAAACTCAACCGGTCGATGATACGGAAGATCGACGAACTCGTCGACTCCTCGGAGTTTTCGCCGGAAGAGACACAGGTGTTACTCCGCCAGAAAGACGGCGACCCGACGTTTTACTACCCGCTCAGGTCGGCGCTGCCCGACGGGGTCGACATCCGGACAGCACACGACGCGAAAGGGTCGGAGGCGGAACACGTCGTCATCCCGAAAGTCGTCACGAACCACGGCTACCCGAGTATCCGGGGGGACAAGTGGGTCGACCCGGTCAAGAAACCGCCCGAGATATACGAAGAACACGGTGTCAGCTACCAGCTCGAAGAGGAGCGACGGCTGTTCTACGTGGCGCTGACGCGAGCGAAGACACATCTGGACGTCCTCACGGTCCAGGGGGCCGAGTCCGTGTTCGTCGAGGAGTTACCGGACGAACAGTGTGAGCACGTGCGGCCGCTGTCCGACGACGAACTCTCGACGGTCGAGACGGAGTACGAACTCCGCCGTGCGGTCTCCGGTGTCGTCGACGCGAAACCCAACGACCGCTACGCGACGTTCGACTGGGAGGGTCGCGGCTTCGTCGACCTGAACCTCTACGACGCGACACCGGCCCAGATCGAGGCGGTCGACGACCTCGCAGGGAGCGGCCAGCGAGTGACGCTGGACAACTGCGGCGTCCAGTACCGGGAGTCCGCCGACGGCGGCGAGGAACCCTCCGAACGGTTGCAACTCCAGCTGGACGACAGCGTGACCATCGAGCGGTGAAACGCGAGGCGCGGTGAAACGCGGGACGCTGTGACCTGCGGGACGCTGTGAAACGCGGGACGCTGTGACCCGCGACGCCGGCGTCTGTCGCCGTGTGTCACTCCCGATACCGGACGTCCCCGTCGGCGACGTCGAGGTCCGCTTCGAGTTCCGCGAGCAGTTCCATCGCCTCGTCGCGGAGTGACTTCGCGTCGGCGGGGTTCATCGACTCCGCCCCCTGCAACTCGTTTCGGATCTCTTCGACTCGGTCGATCTTGGTCTGAATGTCGTCGTCTTGCATAGTTGTGGGCATTCAATACCGCCTGGTTCCTCACACGACGCCGAGCAACAGCGCGAGCGCGACCAGGAGCAGCGCCACGAGCACGGCCACGAGGACGTACAGCACCGTCGTGCGCCGTTCGAGCCCCGACTTCTCCTGCTCGAAGGCGTACTCGCGTTCGATACGCTCGGTCTCCTGGGTGACCGCCGTCCGGTTCGCGTCGACCCACTCCGTCGCGATATCGGCGTAGGCCGACTCGACGTCCCGCTCGGCGCTCGCGATCCAGTCCTCGGCGAGGCGGCCGTGTGCGACGTCGACGGCGGTCCGCTGGTCGTCGACCCACTGGGTGGCGTGGCTCCGGTACGCGCGGTCGATTCCCTCTCGCCGGTCCCCGAGCCAGCGGTAGACCTGCGTCTCGTAGGCCGCCCTGACGCGCTCGACCGACTCGTCGACGTGGTCGAGATACGCCGCCTTCTCGGGGACGACCGCCTCGCCCGCGGCCGTCGGGGTCTTGACTCGCTCGTCGGCGACCGCGTCACAGAGCGGCTGGTCGGCCTCGTGGCCGATCGCCGTCACCGTGGGCGTCTCGGTCCCGGCGATAGCGCGGACGACCGCCTCGTCGTCGAACGTCCGGAGCGACGTCTCACTGCCGCCACCGCGCGCGACGACGAGGACGTCCGCCGCCGATTCGTCGACGGCCTCGATGGCAGCGGTCAACTCGCCCGGCGCGCCCGACCCCTGGACGGTGCTGTCGTGGACGAGGATATCGACGTCGGGATAGCGGGCGTGGATACTCTCGACGATGTCCTGCTCGGCGTCGCTTCCCGCGGCGGTGACGACGCCCACGGTCTCCGGAAATCGGGGCAGTGCGTCCTTGCGCTCGTCGTCGAAGAGCCCGTCGTCGTCGAGCTGTGCCCGCAACTGTTCGACGCGCTGCCAGTAGGCGCTCTCGCCGACCGCGTGTGCCTCCGACACTTCGAGACTCGGGTGACCACCGCCCTCGAAGAAGGTCAGTTCGCCGCCGACCGCGACGACCATCTCGGGCTGGATCTCGATATCGAGGTCGTCACGGCGACTCCCCCAGACGACGCAGTTCAGTTTGCTGTCCCGGTCGGTGGCCTTCAGGGAGAAGTAGAGGTTCTCGGAGTGGTCCGAGAGGTCGCCGACCTCGCCGACGAGGTAGGTGCCGTCGTACTTCGAAAAGCCCGTGAAGAGCCCCCGGAGCTGGCGCGTGACGTCCTCGACCGGCGTCAGGTCGCTCACGTCGACGGCCTCGGGCAACTCCCCGGCTTCGACCTCGTCGAGCGTCGACCCGCCCACGACCGAACCCATGTACACTCCGTATTCCGGACGACGATATTTAAATTGGTAACCCACGTCACCCGGGAGACTGACGGGGCAGTCGCACAGTCACGGAGCCGTGTCGTCGCTGTCGGTCAGACCGACGTCCCGAACTCCTCGAGTGCACCGGTGACGAGTTTCGCCTCGGCCTTGCGGAGGTGTTCGCCCGCCGTTCCCGGCGCGCAGTCCAGCCGGTCGGCGACGTCGGCGTGTGTGGCGTCCCGGGGATGGTCGTAGTAACCCAGCTCGACCGCCGCGACGACGGCCGCACGCTGGCGGTCGGACAGCGTCGCCCCGGGTCGGTCGTGGTCGCCCCGCAGCGTCGCGATCTCCTCGACCCGGACGTCCATCGCGTCGGGTGCACGCTCGATCGCCGCCTGGATGGCCGCCGACTCGCCCAACAGCCGGTAGGACATCGTACAGTCGCGGAAGACGACCGGCTTGCGGACGACGAGCCCGCCGCGGGCACGCGCCCGGTGGACCGCGGCGAACAGCGGCGTCTCCCGGGGCCGCGCCTCCAGCAGGACGTACGTCCACCCGTTCTCCGTCGCCGAAGTCCGCACCGACACGATGCCGCGGGTCTCCGTCGCCGCCGTCAGTACCGCCGGGTCCCCCCGAACGGCGTAGAGCATCGTCGCCAGGTCGGGGCGCGCCTCGTTCCACTCCAGCAGGCGCGTCTCCGTGATCGACGGCGAGTCCGCCAGCAACGTGAAAAACGGCGGCGCCCGCTCGGGGTCGACCGCCACCGTGACGCGGAGGTGTTTCATCGTCCGGACCGTCCGGAACCTGCCTCATAAATCCCCCTCGTATCCGCGGCAGTACGCCCACCCGCCGTGGGGCCGACGAACCGGGTATGAGCGACACCGCGGGGCGGGCCGTCCTGACGACCGGTCGGCCACTCGACGCCGACGGGGCGCCGACAGACGGGCCGGCGCTCGCCCTCGACACCGACGGAACGGCGGCCACACTCCTGGAGAACTCGCCGCGGCCGCTGGTCGCCAGTCCGGGCGCCGGGGTCTGGGCGACGCTGCTGGCGGAACCCGGCGAGACGGCACCCGGGTCGCTGGCGGTCGACGAGAACGAACGCCGGTCCGGAGACACAGACGAGAACCGAGTCGACAGGCCGACGCTCCTGCAGTGGCTGGCGCCCGACGCGAGCGCGCCGCCGGCGCACGTCCACCCGACGACGGAGACGTTCCGGGCCGTCGAGGGTGAACTGACGGTCGTCCGCGACGGTGAGTTCCGCCGACTCCGGCCGGGTGAGGCGGTGACAGTTCCGGCGGGAGTCGAACACGCGTTCCGCAACGACACCGACGAGCAGGTCGCGTTCGCGGCGTGGCTCCCCTCGATGCGGACGGTTCGGGCGCTCTACAGCGTCTGGGGGATGGACGTGGCGGGCGTCTTCGGGAGTGGCCCGCCCGGGGACGACGACCGCTACGGCGAACCCGGACCGCTCCGCGGACTCCTGCTCGCCGAGACGCTCCGCGGCGAGACGACGGTGTCGGGCCCACCGCTCGCGGTCCAGCGACTCCTGTGGGCCACGGTGGGTCGCCTCGCGAGCGTGTCGGGGTATCGCACCGTCGACGACCGGTATCTCGACGACGCGTTCTGGGAGCGCCGCGTCGAACAGCCCCACCGCTAAGCGGGGCTGGGACCGCGACGGGGGCTGGAGCCACGCTCTCGGCCCGACCAACCGAAAACGGGTGCAGGTGTGTTCGCCCCGACCAACCGAAAACGGGTGCAGGTGTGTTCGCCCCGGCCAACCGAAAACGGGTTTAGGAGCGGGAGCGACCCCCCGACTATGATCGTCAGCGGCTCCGCCTCGCAGTCGTTTGCGGCCGCACTGGCCGGGGTGACCGGGCGGGATCTGGCGGCCGTCGAGTTCGAGCGCTTCCCGGACGGGGAGGTGATGGCGAGCGTCCCCGGTTTCGACGCCGACCGCGCCGTCGTCGTCGCGTCTACGGTGTCCGGCGACGCCCACCTCGAGTGTCTCCAGTTACAGGACGCGGTCCGCGAGGCCGGCGCCAGCGAGGTGACGACCGTCCTCCCCTACATGGGTTACGCCCGCCAGGACGAGGCCTTCGACGCGGGCGAACCGGTCTCCGCTCGCGCCGTCGCCCGTGCCATCTCCTCGGGCACCGACCGCATCCTCACGGTCAATCCCCACGAGGAGGCGGTCTGTGACTTCTTCGACGTCCCCGCCGAGCCGGTCGACGCCGCCGGCCGCCTCGCCGAGCCGCTCCCGGCCGACCTGGCCGACCCGCTCTTTCTCTCGCCCGACGAGGGCGCCATCGAACTCGCCGCCACGGTCAGAGACGCCTACGGTGCCGGCGAGACCGACCACTTCGTCAAGGAACGCGACTACGACACCGGCGAGGTGACGGTCGAACCGAGCGACGCCGCGGTCGCGAACAGGGACGTCGTCCTCGCCGACGACATCGTCGCGACGGGGTCGACCATGAGCGAGTCGATCGTCCACCTCCACGACCGCGAGGTCGCTCGCGTGTTCGTCACCTGCGTCCACCCCATGCTCGCCGGCAACGCCCGGACGAAACTCGCCCGCGCCGGGGTCGCCGCCGTCTACGGCACCGATACCGTCGAGCGCCCCGTCAGTGCCGTCAGTGCCGCCCCCGCCGTCGCCGAACGGCTCTGATTTCGGCTTCGAGTCGGCGGCGACACGCCGGCTGACCGGTCTCGGTCGCGATATCTCCACCCGAAACCGTAACCTCTAATACACGATCTATCGAGGAATACGTTATCTCATAGCAATGAGTGGGCAGACACAGGGTGAGGCCACGGCCGCTGGGGGTCAGTCGCTGGGGTCGATCGACGCGGACACGGTCGACCGGATCGACGTCCACCTCGAACGGGCACAGGGTGCGGAGGGTTCGGAGAAAGACTTCCACGTGCGTCACGCCAGACAGTTACTCGAAGGCTGCAGGGACCGCTGACGCGCGATGGCGTCGGTGAGTGTCAGGCAGGCAGCCGCGACCGACAATCTCGACGTCATGTCGGTCAAGCGGGCCGCCATTCGGGACGGCGCCGACGGGAGCTACTCCGCCGACCAGGTCGCCGCCTGGACGCCCGGGACGGACCAGCTCCGCGACTACGAGGCCACGCTGGAAGACGAGGGGTTTCTCGTCCTCGTCGCCGAAATCGGGTCGGCCGTCGTCGGCTTCGCCATCCTCGACGTCGATTCGGGCGCGCTGCTGGCGCTGTACATCCAGCCCCGCCAGCGCGGCACCGGGATCGGGTCGACGCTGCTCGGTCACGTCGAGACCAGCGCCTGCATGAACGGCGCCGACGCCGTCGCCCTGCTCGCTTCCCACAACGCCGTCGGCTTCTACGAACGCCACGGCTACGAGCGCGTCGAGACCGTCGAGCGTGAGATCGGCGGCGAGTCGATCCCGTTCGTCTCGATGGAGAAGGGGCTCTGAATCCAGGCAAGACCGCCCTCAGGCGAACGTCCGGTTCCCGACCACGCTACCCCGATTCGACGATATCGGCGAGTTCCCTGACCGCGTCTGTGACAGATCCATCGTTTCGGTATGTGACGGCGTTCTCCCGCGTGGCGACGCGGTCTCGATACTGTTGCTGGCGCGTCTGGAAACGGTCGATGTCGGCTTCGTCGTCGAACAACTCGGGTCTGTGCGAGCGGTATCGCTCTCTCCGTGCCGCTCGGTCCAGCGTCAGGAAGACTCGAAGGTCGGGTCGAACTGGGAGCAGTGCCTGGACGTCGTCGAGGAGTTCGATCGCGAGATCCTCCGCCCCGTACTGGTCCGCGACCAGTGGGACGGCATAGATCACCACTCGGTCGACGAACCGCTCGCTGATCACGAAGTCGCTGGTTCGGAGTGCCGGCATCACTTCGGTTTCGACCTTGAGGACGTCGTCCGTGAGACTCTGCAAGGTCAGCGAGAGTGCCCGCTGTGCGAACGTCGCCCTGTCCCCCGTCTCGACGATTTCCGCGAACGCGTCACCGAAAGCAGTGTCCGAGAACTCCCCGACTGTCTCGACTTCGAACCCTCGCTCGGTTAACTCCGTTTCGAGACCGTCTACCAGCGTGGTTTTGCCCGTCCCTGCCGTCCCCTCTAGCGTGACGAACACGCAGGAACGTGTCATCGGCACCGAAATAGACCTTTGGACGGCGGTCACGAGCCGGGGGACGTTCGCCGTCGGCTACCCGCCGAACTCCTCGGTCAGTGCCGGCACCACTTCGAAGAGGTCGTCGACGATGCCGTAGTCGGCGATGTCGAAGATGGGCGCGCTGGGGTCGTCGTTGATGGCGATTATCGTGTCGGCGCCTTTCATCCCGGCGACGTGCTGGACGGCGCCGGAGATGCCGATGGCGATGTAGACGTCGGGCGTGACGACCTTCCCCGACTGGCCGACCTGCCGGTTCTTCGGAAGCCAGCCGCTGTCGACGATCGGTCGGGAGGCCGACACCGTGGCGTCCAGCGCCTCGGCCAGGTCGTGGATGATGTCGAGGTTCTCCTCCTCGCCGATGCCCCGTCCCACCGAGACGAGGACGTCCGCCTCGCTGATGTCGACGTCGCCCCCGGCGACCTCCTCGAAGCCCGTGACTCGCGAGCGGACCGCCGACTCGTCGACAGGTGCGTCGAAGGCCTGGATCGCGGCGTCGCCGACACCCTCCGCGGTCGGCCACTCGGCCGGGCGTACCGTGACGAGTGCCCGGTCGGCGGGGAGTTCGAGCGTCGTCTCGACCTTCGAGCCGTACATCTCGCGGTCGACCACGAGCGTGTCACCGTCGGTGCGCAGGTCGACCGCGTCGGTCACCAGCGGGTAGTCGAGTCGGGAGGCCAGCGCCGGCGCGTAGTCCAGTCCGTTGACCGTGTGGGGCGCGAGCACGACCTGCGGACCGAGGTCACCAGCGAGCGCGTCGAGGACCTGGACGTAGACGTCGTGGTTGAACTCCTCGCCGTGGTCGACGGTATGGACCGCGTCGACGCCCTCTCTGTTCAGTTCCCCGGCGAACTCCTCGACGTCGCCGCTGACGACCACGGCGTGCAGGTCGGTATCGAGCGCGTCGGCGAGTCGGCGCCCCGCCGTCAGGAGTTCGAGACTCACGTCGCGCAACTCGCCGCGTCGGTGCTCCGCGACGGCCAGCACTGTCATTGGCCCACCCCCTGCTCGCGGAGGACGGTAGCCAGTTCACCCGCCGTCGCCTCGGCGTCACCCTCGAAGATCGTCGCGTCACCCTCGGCCTCGGGTTCGCGCGTGGCCGTCCACGAGAGCGGGGAGGCGAGGTCAGCCTCCTCGACCCCGAGGTCGGCCGGCGTCCGGACGTCCAGGGGCTTGGTCTGGGCCTGGCGGATCCCCCGGAGACTCGCGTACCGGGGCTCGTTGATCCCCGTCTGGATCGTCAACACCGCCGGCAGGTCGAGTTCGGTCAGTTCCTCGACGCCGCCCTCCAGTTCGCGGTGGACGCTGACGACGTCCGCTTCCGCGTCGAGGTCGAGCTGGTTGACGACCGCCGCCCACTCGAAGTCCAGGCGTTCGGCGAGGGTGACGCCCGTCGCGGCGAAGCCGGCGTCGCCCGACTGGACGCCCGTCAACACGAGGTCGGGGTCGACGTCGCGGGCGACCGCCTCGACCAGCGCGGCTTTCGCCCGGGCGTCCAGCAGGTCACGGGCGGCGAGATCGTCGTCCCAGACCCTGACCGCCCGGTCTGCACCCTTCGCGAGGGCCTGGCGGACCGTCTCCTCGACGCGCTCGGGGCCCACCGTAACGGTGACGACCTCGACGTCCTCGCCGGCCTCGGCGATCTGGACGGCCGCCTCGACCGCGTACTCGTCCCACTCGTTCATGTTGTAGGTCAGGTAGCGCTCGTCGACGGCGAGCCCGTCGATCTCGAACTCGTCGTCGACCGTCGCCGCGTCGGTCACCGGTACGAGAAGCTGCATACCAGTGCGTGGGGCCGGTTCGCCGATAAACGTTTTCGCACGGCCGGAAACTCGCCTGCCGTGGAAACGGACAGAACGGGCGCCGCTCACTCCGAGGAGGAGTCGATGTCGGTGACGTCCTCGTCGGGGAAGGAGATGAGGTTCTCGCGACCGATACGGAGCTTGTCGACGCGGTCGTCCTCGGCCATCGCCGAGAGCAGTTGCGAGACCTTGGCGTTCGACCAGCCCGTCTCCTTGACGATCGTCGCCTGTTTCATCCGCCCGCCGTTGCGTTCGAGTAACCGCTCGACGCGCTCCTCGTCACTCAGCAACTCCTCGTCGATCCCGTCGTCGGCCCCTCCGTCTGTGCCGTCGGTCCCGGCCGCCGCACCCGCCGCTCCGGTGCCAGCGGCGCTCCCGGCGGCACCGTCCGCATCGCCTGCCGTGGCGTCGTCACTCGATACCGCGGCGTTTCCGCCCGGGGCACCGGCGGCGGACCCGTTGTCACCGCCCGTCGCGGCGTCGCTCCCGCCCGCGGCCCCGGTGGCCACTCCGCCGTCGCCGCCGTCGTTGCCGTCGTCACCTGTCGTCCCGCCGATACCGCCGGGAGTCCCGTCCTCGCTCCGCATGTAGACGACCAGTACGGCCGCGCTCGCCCCGGCGACGACGGCCAGCACGACGACCGGTAGCAGCGACTCGAAGGGACTCCCCCCTGGTGTGTCGGTCCCGTCGGTTCCCGTTCCGGGGGACCCGGTGACGTTCGGGTCGGCCGGCGTCGGCGTCGGCGTCGGGGCGTCCCCCGAGTAGACGATCCACGGTTCGCGCCCGGTGAAGTCGTAGGGCCCCTCCCAGCGAGCGGCACCGTCGACGATCCCGACTTCGGGCGCGCTCGTGACCCCGTACCCCGGCGGCGGGACGACGACGAGCGTCAACTGGTCGTGTATCGCCGGGAGCCACGTCCCGCGGGTCGTGTTGAACCCGTCGCCGACGGCGATGCGGTCGCCCTCGACGCGAGCGAAGTTCGTCCACGTAAAGGAGACGCTGAGCGTCCCGGTCCCGTTGACGTTGCTCGTCGACCGCGAGACGTCCTCGACGACCATCTCGCGACCGGTCTCGGCGCTGGCCTCGGCGGCCGCACGGCGGAAGAACTCGTACTCGAGCGGGTTCTCGACGGTGCCGAACTCGGAGGCGACGTCCTCGAACGCCGCCGCGTCCTCGGCGTTGCGGATGGGGATCGTCACCGAGACCTGCCAGCGAGCGTCGCCGTCGGCTTCGAGCCGGAGCCGCCAGATCTCCTCCGAGGGCGGGAGTGACCCGCGGTCCGAGGGAGTCGCAGTGACGGTGTCACCAGGCGTCGTCTCAGTGCCGACAGGAGGGTCATCGGTGCCGACGGGGGGGTCATCGGTGCCGACGGGCGTCCCGGCCGTTCCAGTGGGCGAACCCGGAGTCGGCGTCGCGGTCGCCTGCTGAGCCGGGGGAGCCGCCTGCTTCGTCGGGGCGACCGCCTGCCTCGTCGGGACGGCCGCCTGTCGAGTCGGGGTGACCGGGCCGAGGACGTCCGCGGGGGCGGACGCGTCTGTGGCGGCGGGAGGTGCGTCCGCAGTGCGGTCGAGTGCGCCCCCCGGAGGTGCCCCTGTCGGAGGGACAGACCCCAGGCCGGCCGCCGGTGGGGCCAGCAGCGCGACGAGGACGAGGAGGGCGACGAACGACCGCGGGGGCATGTCCGGCACATCCCTTGCCGCGCTGAAAACCCTTTCCATTAAAACGTCTCGCCGCCGCATGAAAGGTCTCCGCCTCTCTCCGCGCGTCCGTGCCTCGCGGAGCATAGCTGGCTTTTTGTAATCGGGCACGAAAGAGGGGGCAGATGCGACAGACCCGCCCTCCCCTCCTCGCGCTCGTCGTCGCGGTGCTGGTTCTGGCGCCGGCTGTCGCCAGCGCGACGATGGCCGGGCCCGCAGTCGCGGACGTGACACCGGCCGACGCGACGGTCGCCGGCGAGACGCCGCTCGGTCCGGCGGCCGCGGCCCAGGAGCACGCCACCGACGCGGCCGTGACGGTCCCGATCATCAGAGCCCAGGCGAACACGACGAACTACCTCGACATCCGCGGACGCGACGTCCAGCGCGGTAGCTACGCCGAGGCGTCGCTCGACGGGTCGACGGCGGTCGGGAACGCGGTCACGCGACTCCGCGGCGACTACGCCATCCGCTCGTTCGAGGTCGCCTACGCCAACGCGACCACCGAACAGGAGCGGGCCGCCCTGATCCGCGCGGAGATAAACCGTCTCGAGGCGCGGATCGATACTCTCGAAGCACGCCAGAGCACGGCACTCAGCGAGTACAACGACGGCGACATCTCGGCGCGGCGGTTCGTCGCCGAACTCACGGCCGTCGACGCGGGCGCCCAGTCGGTCGAGGCGCAGTTCGACCGCATCGTCCAGCGCGCCGGCGTGTTCATGCCCGGCGAACTCCAGACCCGGATCGACAATCTGCGGGCCGAACTCGTCCCCCTCCAGGGCGACGTCCGCGACCGAGCGGCGTCGGCGATAGCCGGTGAGACGCCCGCGACCGACGTCTACACGCTCACCTCGCCGACGGGGATCGTCGCCACGACTGTCGAGGGCGAGCGGTTCTACCGGGAGGCGTACCTCGCGGCCAACCGCGACCCGGGCGGCGAGGACAACTTCGTCAACGAGGAGGACTCGACGGGGATCAACCCCGCGAACGCCCGCGCGAGCGAGCTCTACCCGTGGGCCTACAGCCAGGACAGTCCCGAGATCAGCCGACAGGGGACGACCTCCGTCTACACCTTCGTCATCGACCACAGCCAGGGCCAGCTCGTCACCAACCTCGACGGGGCGACGCGGAACGTCTTCCGCGAGATGCAGGTCCTGCGGACCAATCGCGTGCCGACCAGCACGTTCGAAAACGAGACCGAGACGCTGGCAGTACGGGTCGAGACCGCCTTCGGGACCGGTCCGATGGAAGTCGCCGTCAGCGACCCCGTCACCGGGGAACTGCTGAACGCGACGGTCCACGTCGGCGAGTACCGCGTCGGCACGACCGGCAGCGACGGCAGTCTGTGGACGACCGCCCCGCACCGAACGCGGGTCGTCACGGTCCGCACCGAAGACAGCTCCGTCAGCGTCGAGGTTCCGACGCGATAGCCTGCGGCGCAACTACGGTCGGTCCGGGTGACCATCGCGAGCCGGTCCAGTTCGGACGGGCGGCCGGATTCAGTCGACTGTTCACGCCGGTCGAACGCTCTTAGGCGGGTGTTAAACGATTCGTCGCGTCGGCGAGCGGCAGTTCGAGGTGCGTTGCCGCCGGCGCTCACTCGGGTACGTCGGTGGCGGTGTTGACTCGGGTACGTCGGTAGCAGTGCTCACTCTCACTCGGGCACGTCTGCGACGGTAGTGATCGCGATGTCGGGGCTGTGCGGGGGGCCCTGGGTCAGGTGGCGAAAGTCCTCGAAGCCGGCCTCGCGGAACATCCGGTCGGCCTCGTCCTCGTCGTAGAAGAGCATGATCGCGTCGGCGAGGCGCTGGAAGACGCGCCGCGAGGGGTAGTTCGGGCCGACGACGAGCACCTGCCCGCCCGGTTTCGCGACCCGGCGCATCTCCGCGAGGCCGGCGACCGGGTCGGGCCAGTACTCGATCGACCCGGAGGACCAGACGACGTCGAACGTGTTGTCGGCGAAGGGGAGTCGTTCGGCGTCGCCGCGGTAGAACCGCACGCGGCCGTGCTTGCCGAACTTCCCCCAGGCGCGCTCCATCTGGTCGACGCTCTGGTCTAACCCGTGGACCGTGTCGACGTGCTGGAGGAGTCCCTCGGTGCCGAAGCCGGTGCCACAGCCGACGTCCAGGACGCGGTCGTCGCGGTCGAGACTCAACAGCCCGAGCGCCTCGGTCCGCATCTCTTCGGTCCAGATGAACCGGTTGACCTCGTCGTAGACCGTCGAGAGGTAGCGGTAGAACAGCCGCGCACGGGACTTGTCTTCGAGGACGCCCATGAGTACTCCCATCGCCGGCGCTTGGTCCCTGTCCGGCATAATTCCCCCGTTTCACTGGTCCACTCCCGCGAGTGGGAGGGGAGACGATTGCGTACCGCCGCCCGCGACTACGGAGCGGAGTGATCAGTGAAACCAGTGGTGACCGAGGGAGCACTCAGACAGTGTTCGATCCAGGGTGTGAGTGTCCCATTCTCGGATAGTGGAGTTGCCGCTACCGCAGTCGCGCTCGTCGTGACCGCAGTCAGCATCCCGAGGGGGAAGCCCTCGGCGCGCTCGCGGTCGCTCAGCGACATATCCGCGCTCTCGGCACCGCCCGCGCGGATAGAGGTCGCTGAGACGACTACAGTGAACGCGAGCCCGCCTCACGGGTCGTTCCTCCCCGTTCGGCCAGTGGCGCGTCGCGCCACGCACGCCTCGCCCTTCCAGTCCGCCAGGTGAGATGTTTGTTGAGCCAGCCACCGAACAGTTCACGTCGGTACAGCCTGTGTGACCTACTTCGTCCCTGGTGGACTGAAAGGGCGAGGGTCGCTGGCGACGAGCGAAGCGAGTGGAGTCGCCTGCGCGGGCTCTATTCGAGCGAGTGCGGCGCGGTGCGGCTGTTCGAGCGAGAATATCCCGCGTGGTTCGAGAGACCGTGGCTCTCTCGGCATCTCGAAAATCTGCGATTTTCGGTGACAGCGACCGCGAGCGGCCCGAGGGGTTTCATCGCTCACTGACGAGTGCGGTGCGATCTCTGGATCGACCTTCTTCCACACACCCACCCAATGAAACAGACGGTAACGCGCTTCCCTCTACTGAATGATCGCCTCGACGGGATTTTCGGTGAGAATCGACAGAGTTGCAACAGCCAGTACCACGCTCTCAGGCGTCGAATTCGGTGAGTTCGGGGGTGTGTTCACCGTCGTCTCGGGTCTCGTGGTAGGCGCGGCGGTAGCGGTCGAGTTTCCAGTAGAGGACGAGTCCGAGGATCCCGTCGTAGACGACGACGAAGCCGACAAACGCGAGGAACCAGGGGACGTTGAAGACGAAGGCGATAATGCCGGGGACGACCGAGGACAGCGAGTTGTAGACCGCGTGGATGAGCGCGGCGATGACGATCCCCTTGAGGACGATTGGGCCGGCGCGTTCGGGGTTGAACTTCGCGAGACCGAGGTAGTAGCCGGCGAACGCGGAGTAGATGACGTGGCCGGGGCCGGCGAGCGCGCGGACGGCGGTGATGGTACTCCCTTCGGCGAGGAGGTTCAGTGGGTCGGAGATATTCTGGACCGATCCGGAGATGTAGACGGCGTTCTCGATGGTGGCGAAGCCGAGTCCGGCGACCGCGCCGTAGACGGCACCGTCGATCACGGCGTCGAAGCGCGAACTCCGGAAGGCGTAGAGGTAGACGGCGAGCATCTTGACCGTCTCCTCGACGGGGCCGACGACGACGAAGAACGTGGCAATCTGGAAGACGAAGCCGACGTACCCCCCGGTGAGGCCCAGTTCGTTGAGGGCGGCGTTAGTCCCGGTGTTGAGGATCGCGGCGAACCCGGCAAAGAGGATGCCGAGGATGAACGTGACTGCGAGCAGGCTGGCCGGTTCCGGCGTCGTGACGTCGGCGTACCAGACGTAGGTCGCCAGCGCGAGTGCCGGGACGATCGACAGGAGGGTGAACACGGCCACCTCCGGGCCGACGACCGCGCCGGCGAGCAGTTGCAGGCCGAGAATGAGCAGTCCCAGGAGGACGAGAAAGGCCCGGGCACTCGACACCAGCAGTGCGTAGCAGAACACCCAGAACCGGTCGAAGACCGACTCGACTTCCCAGGTCGCCACCCCGTCCAGGTCGCGCTCGTCGTCCGCGCGACTCGCGACCGGGTCCCGTGGCGGTGACATACCCGTTTCTGTGTCCGGCTACACCTAACAGTTTGGCCCGCGGCGAGTGGTGTGACCGTCCGGACGGCCAGTGTCGCCGAGTGGCCGTCCCCGCAGCCGTCGCAACGGTTTCGGCCAGCGAGAGGTTTTTCGCCGTGGAACCCGCCACCTCGGGTATGACCATCGAAGCCGGCGTCCTCGCGGTCCAGGGGGACGTCAGCGAGCACGCGACGGCCATCAGACGGGCCGCACGGGCCCACGACGAGGACGCCACGGTGACGGAGATCCGGACGGCCGGGCACGTCCCCGACTGTGACCTCCTCCTGTTGCCCGGCGGCGAGTCGACGACCATCTCCCGGCACCTCCACCGGGAGGGGATCGCCGGGGAGATCGTCGCCCACGTCGAGGCCGGCAAGCCGGTGCTGGCGACGTGTGCGGGGCTGATCGTCGCCGCGACCGACGCCAACGACGACCGCGTGGACACCCTCGGTATCGTCGACGTCAGCGTCGAACGCAACGCCTTCGGCCGGCAGAAAGACAGTTTCGAGGCACCCATCGACGTGACCGGCCTGGACGAGCCGTTTCCCGCCGTGTTCATCCGCGCGCCGGTCATCGACGGCGTGGGCGACGCCGAGGTGCTCTCGACCTGGGACGGCCGCCCGGTCGCCGTTCGAGATGGCCCCGTGGTGGGGACCTCGTTCCACCCCGAACTGACCGACGACTACCGGATCCACGACCTCGCGTTCTTCGCCGGGAACGTCGCGACACCGCCCTGAGCGAGGAAGACACCGCCTGAGCGTCGGCCGACACGGCGAACGGCGAACACTCGGCCGGGTCACACCGTGAAGACTTAGCGTCGGGTAGACCCAGTGGCGGTAATGACCGACACCGACACCGACGACGTGCTCGACGAACTGTTCGCCGTCATCGAGGAGCGAAAGGAGACCCTACCGGAGGATTCCTATACGGCGTCGCTGTTCACCCACGAGAAAGGCGAGAACGCGGTGCTGGAGAAACTCGGTGAGGAGACGACCGAACTCCTGCTGGCGGCCAAAGACGACGATTGTGAAGAGGTCGCTCACGAATCGGCTGACATCGTCTATCACCTGCTCGTCTTGCTGGCGATGAAGGATATGGACCTGAGTGACCTGCGCGCGGAGTTACGCGAACGCCGGTAGTGGGTATCGCCGCGTTCGTCGGAAACGTCGAAAACACGGTCTGGAGAGCGCATCGCACTCGACGTGGTGTGATGGAAGACCTCGGGTCGCTCGCTAGCTGGAGATGGTGTGACCGCAACCGCACTTGACGCAGTGCGATGAAAGCCCTCGGGCCGCTGGCGGTCGCTGCGCGACATATCCGCGCTCGGACACCCGCACCGCGCCGCACTCGCTCGAATAGAGCCCGCGCAGGCGACTACAGTGAACGCCAGCGACCCTCGCCCTTTCAGTCCGCCAGGGGCGATATTTGTCTCACAGGCTGTCTCGACGTGGAATGATCGGTGGCCGACCCCACAAACACCTCCCCTGGCGGACTGGAAGGGCGAGGCGTGCGTGGCGCCACGCGCCACTTGCCGAACGGGGAGGAACGACCCGTGAGGCGGGCTCGCGGGCCAAAGGCCGTAGTCGCTGCGCGGGCTCTATCCGCGCGGTGCGAGGCGCTACGGGCCTCGAAAGCGCACGGCGCAGCCGTAAGCGGGCGGTGCTGAGAGCGCGAATATCCCGTGCAGCGACCGCGAGCGCGCCGAGGGCTTCCATCTCACGATCACGAGGGCGGTCACGACAGTACGACTGCGGTCGCGACAGTTCAGCGATCACCAACCACTACGGATACTCTCTCTCTCAGCCCGCGAGTGCGGTGAAGATGGCCTGTTCGATCTTCTGGAGGTGTTCGCTGACGGTCGCGGGCGAGCAGTCGAGGCGCTCGGCGACGTCCTCGTGGGTCGCCTCCCGGGGTGTCTCGTAGTAGCCCGCCGCGACGGCCGCCTCCAGCACTTCCCGCTGGCGGGCCGTGAGCGCGTCGAGCAGGCGACCGCCCTCGGGGTGGTACTCGCCGGTGCGTTCGATGGTGATGTCGACGCCCTCGGGCGGGTCGTAGTCGGCACGGGCGAACGCCTCCTCGGTGCCCACGAGCGTGATGCGCTGGCCGGCGTCCTCGGTGAGTTCGATCGGCATGTCGCGGACGAGTTCGAGTTCGCGGTCCCGCGCGAGCATGTACTCGGCGAGTTCGTTCGTCTCGGTCCGCGAGTAGCCGTATGCGGTGTCGCCCTCTCCGTCGGCCACGGTGAACTCGTGGACTTCCGGCGACTCGGCGAGGATACTTCGATAGCGGTCGGCCTCGCCCGAGACTTCTGCCAGCATCGTCACCGTCCCGTCGCCCAGGTCGTCCATCCGGTGGATCGCCTCGGGCGTCAGCTCCGGGTCCTGCGCGATCGCCGAGCTCACCGGGTGAAAGCCCTGGCCCTCGACCGGTGTGACGAGCAGCGTCACGTACCGCATAGTCGGGCCTACTCCCGGACGCGCGAAAAATTCGTCGGGAGCGGTCGGTCACCGGGTGAGCGTCGGGGGCGGTCGGTCACCGGGTGAGGATCCCGACGTAGTCGCCGCCCGCGTCGGTCAGTTGCTCGTCGGGTTCGAGCGTCTCGTCGAGCTCCCAGGGCGTCTCCCCTGCGAGGTCGGCCATCGTCTCCGGCGCGGCCATGAGGTAGTCGGACCACTCGGTCGCGAGCCCCCCGTAGCGGACCCGTATCCGGAGCGCACCCGGGAGACGGCCGCGCTCGCGGTTGAACTCGTGGTACGCGACGTGGTCGTCGTCGTCCGTGACTGTGGGGTGGCGAGTCTGTGCGACCAGTGTCGCGTCGTCGGTCGCCACCTCGGCCAGCGCGTCCAGGATCTCGGGTGCTCTGTCTGCGGTCCCGACGAGTCCGAAGTTGTTGCCCATCATCACGACCGAGTCGAACGTGTCGGCGTCGAACGCCTCGGCGACGTCGGCCACGTCCACCTCCTGGACGTCCTCGACACCACGCTCGCGGGCCACCGCGACAGCCCCGGGCGAGAGGTCGATCCCGGTCACGTCGTGACCCTCGTTCTGGAGGTAGAGCGCGTGTCGGCCGGCGCCACAGCCGACGTCGAGGACCCTTCCTTCGGCGTGGTCCATCGCTCGCTGTTCGAGTTCGGTCCACTCGTCGAACTCGCTGAAGTAGTGTTCGCCGCCGGCGCTGGGGCCGATCCAGCCGTCGTCGCGCTCGATGATCTGGTACGTCTCCTCACCCGCGTGGTGGTCGCGGAGCATCTCGCCGAACGCGTCGCCAGTCTGCGGTTCGCCGGGGCGCTCGCTCGCACCGTCGTCCGCGCCGTCGGTCGCGGCGTCGTCCATACGCTCGCTGGGTCGGCGTACCAACTAAACGCCGGGGGTGGCGTGTGACGGCGTGACGCACGCTGGCGTGATGCATGCCGGCGTGCGAAAGCACAAGACGGGGCAGTCCAAGGCACTGGTATGTATCTCGGAGACCGGACCTGGCCGGAGCTGGGCGAGTACTTCGCCGACGAGTCGCTGGCGCTCGTTCCCCTCGGGTCGACCGAACAGCACGGCCCCCACCTCCCCGAATCGACCGACCACCGCATCGCCCAGGCGCTGGCCCGCGACGCCGCCGAACGGACCGGCTTTCTCTGCACTCCCACGATCAACGTCGGCGTCAGCCCCCATCACCGCCAGTTCCACGGGACGATGTGGGTCGACGCGCCCGTCTTCCGGGACTACGTCGAGTCGCTGACCCGTAACCTCACGTACCACGGCATCGACCGCGTCGTCTTCGTCAACGCCCACGGCGGCAACGTCCAGCACCTCCGCGAAGTCGGGCGACGGGTGCGCGACGACGAGGTCGCCTACGCTATCGAGTGGATGTGGGACGAGTCCATTCCCGACCTGGTCGACGAGGTCTTCGAGCACAACGGTCCCCACGGCGGGCCCAAGGAGACCGCGATGATGCTCCACATCGACGACGAACTCGTCCGCGAAGACCAGTTCGAGCGCGCCCGCGACGAGGGCATCAGGGACATCGAGGAGCTCGACGGCCGCAAATTCGGTTCCCGGACCTTCTACGACGCCATCGACAACACCGAGAGCGGGGTGCTCGGCGACCAGACCGACGCGACGCGGGAGAAAGGCGAGCAGATCTTCGAGGCCGCGAGCGACCAGCTCGTCAATCTGGCCGAGTGGCTCGACGACCAGGCGTTCGAGGATCTCATGCCGAAAGATCACGTTTGAGCCCGGACGGGCCGGTCGCAGTCACTCCAGGCTGATCGAGAGGTGTCGTTCACGAGGGCACCGCGACGAGCAGGACACCGAGGTTCCAGAGCGTGACGACGACCCCGAGGAGCGACAGCCCGAGCGGAACGCCCAGCCGGTGTGGTCGCCGGACGACGCGCCAGAGCGCGTAACAGCCGCCGAAGGCGAGGAGTTTCAGTCCGAACATGGCAGCGAGGCCGTACTGTCCGACGAGGAACGCGGGGACGACGTTCCGTTCGATCACGCCGCCGACCTGCAACCCGACGGCCGTCGTCAGCAGATCGCCGACGCCGAAAAAGAGGACGCCGGCCGCCCAGAGAGCCGCCTGACTGTCCACGAGCGGCGCGACCGACGAAGTCTCTCTCTCGTGCATACCACACCCACGGCGGAAACCAACTTGGTTAGGATTCAGTGATCGACTGGGAGAGTCGGTAACGAAGGACTAAATCGTCGTCCGGTGGTGTCGTCGTCCGGTGGTGTCGTCGTTGCTCACCCTGTCCGAGTATCATCGGCCGGCTCTCGTCGCCTTCGGTGTGCTGCGTCGGAACGAGTTCTCGATTCGCCTCTCGCGTGGGTTCGTCACAGAAACGAGCACGAGATAGGGCTCGTCGACAACACGCAGAGCGGGGTGCTCGGCGACCAGACCGACGTGACGCGGGAGAAAGGCGAGTAGGTCTCCGAAGCCGCAAGAGAGTAGTTGGTCAATCAGGCGGAGTCCCTTGACGACTAGACGTTCGATGACCTGATACCAAAGGACTACGTGTAGAACGCTGGCATCACGTAAACTCACAACTGGTTCTATCACCATCTATTTATATTCGTTTGCTCACCCACTGCCATGAGCAAAGTTCACGCTACATGCAATAAATGTAGAAAACAATTCGAAGTTGATACGAAGTATTTCCAAATATTCGGGGAGGATCCATTCTGTCAGGACTGCTTGGTCCACACTAGGTGTGATAGATGCGGCCGCGGTCTCAGACTTCAGCCATCGAGATACAAGCAACTCGGCGGCGATCCGGTAATATGCACGAATTGCGATAGTCCTTCGTCTGCAACAAACGCCGGATCGGGAAGTACGTCTTTCTGGAGTGGGTTGACGGTGGGCGAAAAGGTGTTATTTCCCATTTTGCTCGTGATCTTTCTCGGTGGGGGTTCTCTCGCCTTGCTGGCCGAGATGAACGGTGTAGATACGTCCGCTCCCGGACTGGCGTTCGTTTTGATCCTTCTTCTCTGGACGTACAGGAGAGGCAAGAAAAACAGTTGAGTGACGCCTAGTGCTCAAGCCATCCACGATACAGGAAAAGTGAACGCGACCGGTTCTGCTTCTCGGAAGCCACGCGATCGAAATGATCAGAGAGGCAATCAGCCCGGCAAAACCTTTTGACTGTAAGGGTTGTAAGTCCTGATCACGAGACGCGACAGCTATGTCGAACGCAACCAAGCGAATTCCGGTGACAGAGGAGCGATGGAAGGAACTGAACGAACTCAAGGGGGCAGGCGAGACGTACGACGACCTGCTGGGGGAGTTGATCCAGGAACACCAGCGCCGACAGCTCGCCGAACGTGCGAAAGAAGTCCGCGAAGCGGACAGTGAGGACCTGACGTCGCTCGATGAGCTATGAGGTGTTGCTCGCGGAGGAAGCCTGCGAGTACGTCGTCGCGCTAGACGAGAAGAGCACTCGGATCGTGAAAGACAACCACCAGAAGTTGGCAGACGACCCGTATCCGCGGCCGGATTCAGGATCCGGAGACAAAGAGAAACTGGTGATCGAGGGGGAGGAGCTATATCGGTTGCATATCGGGCGGACCCACACCGCGTTTTACGACGTTCTCGAATCGGAGGATGAAGTTCGCGTGATCGAGATCGTGGACATCGACGAGGCGCACAAGCGATACGGGTTCGATTGAACGAGCACAGGATCTCGCGCGACAGTTTCCGAAATCTATCGTTCCTTCTTTTCGGATAGGGGGAATGCAACCGCTCTATTTCTCAATTCTACCGTTATGACACTACCACGAGCACGGTGGGATTCGAACCGGATGGAGACAGTCCGGGCGTGCGGCGCTTCGCGCCGTTCCGGGCTGTGACTCCCAGGGTTCGAATCCCACTGGTCGCTTCGCTCCTCGTGTCCACTCGTCGCAGAAGCGAGCACGGTGGGTCTGTGGTATGCCACGATTTTCGACTCTCTGGTGGGCCGACATGGGTTTATACATCTGGAAGGTAGTCGCTTCGCTGATCTGCCTGTTCGCGGTCGGTACGACGGTCGTAGTGTCGATCCAGAATATCCTGGCTCGCGTTCAGCCGCTCCTCGACGACCTGGCGGGGGACGTCTTCCCGTCGGTAGTAGGTGACTTTCCCGCTCCGAACGTCGTGGGGGGAGCGAGCAGACGGGCACTTACTCGCCTTGTCGAGGTGGGTCGCCTCGCACTCGTCCAGGTCGCGGTCGTGCGGGCACTCCTCGCCGCGCCAGCAAGGACGGGTGACACGATAGAGCGTCCGCCGGAATGTGTTCCCGACCTGCCTGCCGTACTCCGAGGTTATCAGCGGGTCGCGACCATAGTCGTCGGTCACGTCGTGGCGGTGGTACTCGATGTAGTCCTCGATGTATCGGGCGGTCTTCTCGCTGATACGGTTCCACCGAGTTCCTTTCTCCTGGTTTTTGAGCGGAGTTCCCTGTTCGGGACGGTGGACGAAGTGGACGGCCGGACCTGACAGGCGTGGGTGGGACCCGTCGAGATCGAGGTCGTCCAGGTCGAGGCCGCGAATCGCGCCGGTCCGGGCACCCGTCTCCCACAGCAATTGGAGGCTGATATGGTCGCGGGACGCGGGTTGCGCGTTTTCGAGGTAGGTAAGAATCTCGATAGCGCGCTCGGGTGAGAGCGTCGAGTCCGACACGTCTTCGCCGTTGTTCATCACCGGCAGGGTGACCTGCTCGTACATCTCGATGGGAACGGCGTCGATGTTGGCGCAGAACCGCAGGAAGCGACGGAGGGTTGCGAGTTCCCCTTTCAGGGTGACCGCCTTGATCGGGCCGCGGTCGTCTCCGTGGCCTTCCCGTCGCCAGATGCGGAACTTGTAGAGGTCACGACCCGACAGGTCGTTCAGGTTCTCGATGTGCTCGTCGTCGCAGAACTCGACGAACGCACCAAGGCGATTCCGCTCGGTTTTCCGAGTCGCCTCAGCGTGTTCATCCTTCATCGCGTCGATGAACATCTCGACCGCCTCGTGGGGTTCGATGGGTTCGAGGTCGGTCACGGCGATCACCCGGAGACTGCAAGCATTCGGTTACAGTTCGGACACGGACGACTGGTCTGAGGCGACGCAGCCTGCGCGTGACTGTGCTCCTGCGACGTGTATCCGCAATCGGGGCATCTGAGCCGTACTGAGTCGGTCGATGAGCGAACCGACGGGAGACTCGGGGTAGTTGCCATACACTACTGCTAATTTAGCGAGTTGCTAATAAATCTTTGGCAACTTGGTTTGTTAGCAACTAAGCAACTGGGGTATTATTGCGGAGGCACTTCAGGAAATTAGCAAGATGGCACAACCCAGTTTCAATATGGATCAGGATCTGCTCGATGAACTTGATAGCACACTGGAGTACGGAGATTCACGATCTGGGTGGGTTCGAGATGCTATCAGGATGAAGCTCGCAGTCCTGGAGGAGATCGACGAGCTGGACGAAAAGATGACCGACGAGGAACGTCGGCAGTTCGTCGTCGAGGCCGTGCGCGAGGCCGTCGACGAAGAGTGATTTACTGTTCTATTGTTCGGTAATTGTTGTCGACTCGGCGTACTGGTTCTTCGACTTTTCGACCGCAGACGACGCACTGAAGGCCGATATGGTTCTCGGAGATGACCACGGTTCGCACGGGACCACCACACCCTTCAGGGCAACTGATCCAGTCTTCGAGCAGCATGCACTATGAACCAGATGTCGCAATGAGTAAGAAGGTCAGCCGTGTACGGACAGTGAAAGTAAAATTATTGTCCAATCACTAAATTAAAACCCTCCTGTGAGAAACCAAGCTACGAAGAAAATCTATCCTCATAGAAATCTAAGATGAAAGACGCCAGGTCAGGTGAACCTGCTGAGGTAAGCGAAAAGGAAGACGCTATTAGATTAATTGAACATCAGATCGACCAGATCCGACATTATGAGCACAGAGCAGAAAGGCTTCTAAGGCTATATGTTGGTGCAATTGGTCTGAGTCTGAGTTTGATTGGTCTATTTGCTACGTTTGGAAATTTTTCAATATCCGACACATCCTCATTAATCAACTCGGAGAAGATATCGAGTATAATCGCTAAACTGAGCTCTGACTTCCCCATATCTGAGGCAAACTCGACCTTAATCGTCCTTCTCATAGGCTTTAGTGGTTTTTTATTGATACCAGCAGTCACGTACTGGTTGCTGCTTAAGGGCCTGAGTCACGCAAAGAAGGTCATCGATCCAGTAGAGCTTAAAGTTGTCAACCGCTCCCCGTTAGAGAAAAATAATACGGGAAATCTACAGAGGGTGATTGAATATAACGACGAAAAATTGAGCAGCAAGCGCGAAAGTTTAGAAAAGTCTATTGAAATTGGAGCATTATCCATTGCTGTTCCTGTATTCGGAACGATTGTATTTATCGCACCTTTGGTTTTGGCGACAGCAGAGGGTACAATATTATCATTTGGTGCCCTATTAATCATCACCTCACTATTGTTGTATGATTATCTATCATCTAACAATTTCCCAAAGCCAATCTATCCTAAGTTAGATGTAATATTGATGATGGCAACGGCCCTATTGTTAATTACAATGAATGTGGGTGTTGGAGATCTTATTCGGGGAGTGTTGCAGGTAATGGCATTAGCTATTGTATTTTCAATCGCAGTGGTGTTTGACAGACTGGAATATAAGATTAAGAGGGAATATGTTTACAGAAATGTTATATTAGCCATATTTGTGTTCACATTGTGGACTCTGGTGATTATTGGGACAGAAGATCCGATATTTGAACCAGAATCATGGAAATACTATATCGTACCCTCAGCGATAATTGGTCTATTATCTACTGCAGTGATCGGTATCTGTGCCGGATTTATACAGTATTTGACTCGGATAGTATTTAGAATAAATTTCCAGAAACATCGTCGGAAGTTAGTCGATCTCAAATATAGGGCCAGGAAAAGAGCGGATGAAATAAAAAACCTATTCCAGTAACGCCAGCGACCGCCTCAGCCCACAGGGGGCAGTCGGCGGATCGCTGGCAGGGTGTCGAATCAGTCTTCGGCGGGACCTCGCTGGCGCAGCTCGACGAGGAGATCGTCCCAGTTCAGATCCATCGCGAACAACTCCGGTTCCAGGTCCCAGGACCAGGGCGCGGAGTCGTTCGGTGAGTACTCGACACCGGCGGCTTCGAGGTCTTCGAGCGGACCGCCGAACAGCCGTTCCGTGGGCATTTCGGCGTCAGAGTCCCACTGAGCGTAGAACTCGACGACCTTCTGTTCCAGTTTGAAGTACGAGAGCGTCGAGAGCCGTTTCAGTTCCGGATGGGCGTCTTTCCCGGTGTGAATCACGTTGCCGCAGAAGTCCACGCCGATCTTGGCGAATCGCTTCGCGAGGGGCGTCCACTGCGTAGCGACTTCCCGGCGGTAGGTTCGCGCGTCGAAGTGCGTCGACGACTCGTCGATGAAGACCACCTTCGGACGGTCGCGGTTCTCCAGGAGGGTGACGGCGAGGTCGTGCGCGGAGGTGACCCGCTCGTCGGTCAGCCCGCACGCCGCGTTGGAAACGACCATCAGGTCCTCGACGACATGGGAACGGAGCTGTATCAGCAGGAGCATCAGGTTGGTTTTGCCCGTCTCCGGGTTGCCAGCGCCGAGGATGTAGGCGGGAGCACCGTTGTTCTCGATGAGTTCGTTCAGGCGAGCGTGCAGCGAGAGAGCGTCCGCCTGGAGTTCGCTTTCAGTGACGCCGACGAGGTGCGACAGCCGAGTCGCGTTCCCGTCGTCGAGGGCGTCCGAGGCAGCGTCCGCGCGGAACTTTCCGGCGACTTGTTGGCCGAGGGCGGTGTCCTCGAACGCGAGGGCGTCGACGTCGTCGCGCTCCCGGAGGGAACTCTCGACGAACGAGAGCGCAGTCCGGTGGCGGTCGTCGACGACTTCGCCAGCGTGGTTGTGGAGATCGACGTGGCCGTCGAGGTCGCCGCGCTTCTGTTCCAGGAGCTTCGCCGCGGTGAGGAGGTTCTCGTCGATGTTACTCATCGGGAGAACCTCCATCGCGAGCCATCTCCGCTGCGCGGTCGAGTTGCTCGGCGGTCGCGTTGTCGATGGACAGCTCGTCGAGCGAGTCGATCTGCTCGATGCCGGGGACGTCGGCGGTCGGACTGTCGTCGCGTTCGGTTCGGCGGAGTTTGTTCTCGATATCGAACTGTTCGATGGCCTGGTCGATCTGCTCGGTGAGGCCGTCGCCTTCGTCGGGTAGGGTGCCGTCTTCGAACGTTTCGATGACCTTCATGACGGCGTTTTGGGCAGCACGACGGACGATTATCCACGCCTGAGCGTCGATGGCGAATCCTTTCTGGGCGTCTTCTTCGAGCATCTGGCGGCAGATGTAGACCTGCTGGAGTGCTTTCATCAGTTCTCTGTCGGTGAGGGTCCCTCTCCAGGTGCCTTTGCATGTCTGCGTCGAGAGGTCGACCTGTTTGACGAACGCGAGCGAGGGAGAGACCCAGTCAGGTTGGCCGTCGGTGACTTCCCACTGTTGCCAGCGTTGGCTTGGTCCCTGGTAGACCGCACCTTCAGCGCGGAGGGCGTCGACGTCGACGAGGGTGACTGTGCCGGGGTTCCAGAGGAGTTCCTTGGATTTCTTGCCGACCGGTCGCCCGACAAGGATCATCGCGACGAGAGCGACGAACCCGGAGAGGCGAAGCCAGCGAGGTATCTCGATACCCAGGACGAGCAGGACAGCGAAGACGATGAGGCCGCCAGCACCGAACACCAGGACGGCGTGGTCGACGAGCCAGGCGGCAGCGAGGTACCACCTGGAGCGTTCGGTTCGGCTATCCATCGCATTCTGGTGTTGGAGTTCCTCGAGTGCGAGGTCGTCGGGGAGTTCGTCGTCGAGGTCTTCGAGAGCTTCCTCGACGGACTGGTCGTCGCGGTCGCTCATGCTATCCTCCCGAACTTGTCGGAGGCACCGATTTTCGCGGCGATCACCTCGTACAGGACGGCGATAGCGACGCCGGCCATGCCGCCAGCAGCGGCGTTCCGAACGTCCGCGCCGGTGTAGGGACCGTCGACGATGCCGCCGGACGGTTTCTCGACGAGAGCAGCGCGGCCATCTTCGCGGGACGCTTCGGACCAGACCGTGACGGGGCCGGGCGACGTGATGTAGATGTCGACGATTTTGTCAGAGTCCAGCTGTTCGGTGCGGAACTTGACGGTGGCGTGGTCGCCGCTGGTGTCCTGCGGAGCGACGAGCTGGATGGACGTGTAGGCGTCACTGTAGACGCGGATTTTGAACGTCCCGTCGTTGTACTCCGTCGAGAGGATTGCCACGTGTTCGTCGACGACCGTCTCGACTTCGCGGTTGGTGTCGGGGCCGGTGATGTTCGTCCCAGGGACCGGCGTTCGGGTAGTCGGCGTCGAGGTCGCGGTCGGGGCCGAGGTTGGCGACGGTGACGGCGTGGGACTGGTCGTCGGCGTGATCGTCGGGAGAACCGTCGTCGAGGAGACCGTCGTCGTTGAAGCGGTCCCGGTGGGAGTCTCGACAGGGGTCGGTGACGAGGTCGTCGACGAGATCGTGGTCGTCGCGCGGGTCGGAGTGGTCGTCTCAGGCACCGTGGTTGTCGTCGCGTTCGGTGCGGCAGTTTGGTTTGGCGTCTGTTCGAGCGAGCCACCGAGGGAAGCGGTGGCGATGGCTGGTGCGAGCAGCAGCACCAGCACCAGTGGTAGCATCTGTTTCATCTGCATGAAAAAATCTGGTGAGGTTCACCAGGGGATCAGCTGGTCAGCGAACCAACCCTGGACCGACTGGGTGACGGAGTCCACGAAGTCAGTGAGGATGACTCCGAGGGAGATGCTGCCGACAGCAGCAGCAGCGAGCAGGCCGATCACCAGGAGAGCAACCAGCCTGAGGGGAACGAGTCGGAACAGGAGCCAGTACATCAGTAGCGCCTCCGGCTGCGGCTTCCACCTCCGTTGGAACTGCTGCGACTACCGCCGTTGCCACCGTTGCTGTTGTTGCCCTGGAGGAGGATGGCGACAACACCGGCCGCGATCAGCACGAGGGGCAACATGGAGCCACTACCGCTGCCGAAGATAGGTCCTCCTCCGGCAGATGCCTGTTCGCGCGCTTCGATCTCGGCGCGGAGTTCGGCCATCTGTTCGTTCAGCTTTTCGAGGTCGTCAGCTGACGTCGTGTTGTACGTCTTTTCGACGTAGGTGACGTTGGTGCGGCTTTCACCATCAACTGTTCGAACATCGTCGAGGGTGAAATTCTGCTGAATCTCGCGGATGCGAGAGTCCGTGGTCAAATAGATGGGACCACTGAAGTCACCGGGGTTGTAGGTGTAGTTGACGACGAACCCGTCGCTTTGCGAGTGGTTCGTCTCGTTGATGTACAGCGGGTTGTGTGGCGCGTGCAGGATGCCCTGGAGATGGGTTCCATCTTCCAGGGTGACGTTCATGTGGCCAGTCTGGTCGTAGTTCGTCGGCTGGTTCGAGCCGGTCAGCGCCAACGTCGCGGCTGCCCAGCCCTGGAACTCATCACCAGGGTTGAACTGGTTGTGTAACATATACGGGTCAACCAGGTCGGACGAGTTGATCAAGCCAGCCTGGTACTGGTCGAAGGTCTGGTTGACAACCGTATCCATCTGGTTCTGCGCGCTGGCAGTTTGAGAGTCGATAGTCTGGAGCGACTGATTGTACTCGCGAGGCTCTGTGACGTTGATTTTGTCGAGGTTCTTGTTCGGTGCTCCGACCATGATCGGGGTCGTCACAACCTCTTCATCTGAGTTAAAGCCGTGAGCCGCGTAGCCAGTCGTGCCCGGAACGACAATCCGGGTCGCGGTGCTGTGCGAACCGGCGTCATTCACGAGGTCCATCTCAACCTCTATCGTCCGCAGAGAGACTGAGGACCCGTTTTGAAGGGTGAACGAAGTGCTTCCGAACCCAGTGATGTTGACGGACGTGGCCGACTCGTCGAAGCTGGAGCCGTAGCCGTCCGGCCCCTCGCGGAATCCGATCCGCACGTAGGAATCAGGCACACCGGTCTCGTTTAGAGAGAGTGCCCGAAGGTATTCCATCGTAGAAATCTGGCTGTTCCACTGACTGATCAGGTTCCGCTCGTTACGGGAGTAGAACTCAGAGATATTTTGAGTGGCAGACGACTTTGCAGACGTTTTCGACCCGTGAGCGTTCAAATCCCTCACGTAGGCGTTTTTACCCTTTATGAGAGCAACCGTCTCCGCATCTTGGAGATGGTTGTTCATGATGGCGTGGACGTTTTCGGCTGTATCCGCACTGGACGCAGCCGACTGATAGATCTCCAACTTCGTCTCGTTTGCGTCGAGATTCTGGAGGTTCGACTCGTTGATAGTGCTGAAGTCCTTGGTGACGTCGACGATCCGCTGTCGCGGGTTGACGGCCATGGACATCTTCTCGGCAAAGTCAGCGACAAGATCTCGGTCGCCGCCAGTGCTCGCGAACCAGTTGGCGAGGAACATGTTGTCCTTCGTCTCCGCGCCAGTTACGAACTCGGGTTCGTTCTGGGCGTTACGAACCTCGATAGTGATGGTTTCGTAGGCACCCTGGTTTGCGAACAACTGGTGAGAGTTGCGGCTTTGGAGTTTTGCCGTAGTGTACGTCCGGTTGTGCAGCTCGACGAAGGTGTCGCCGGGACCGTTCTCTGTTGAGATGATGACGCGGACGGTGTCTGCGCCCCATCCTTCAGTGTCGATGCCGACGAACTTCGTGTCGCCGACACCCTCGAAGGTCTTGGAGTAATCGTCTTCTGCCGCCGCTGCGGGGACCGTGACTGCCCCGAGGATGGGGGCCAGGACCACCAGCAGCGTCAGCACGATTCGGGTAGACCGCATGGGTCTACCTCATCCCGACGATCCAGGAGACCACGCCGAGTACGAACGCGAGTTGCGCACCCAGCGGGTCGCCCATCTTGAGGAACCACGTTTCCAGGACCGGGACGTAGTGCCAGCCGAAGATGACGATCGGCCCGGCCGCGATCAGCACCTGCTCCCAGGTTTCGTAGTACTGGAAGTCCTTGGTGTCGCTCGACATGAAGGCGATCATGTACGCACCGAGCGAGCCGAGCGCGGCGTGAGAGGGCTGGAAGGTGTAGTTCAACCCCCAGTTGAACGTCACCGGGTCGATGCCGCCGAACTGGTACATCGACAGCATGATGAACAGCGTCGACACCAGCGCCGGAACCGTCTTGAACTGCGCGTAGTCCGACGCGAGGCCCGACAGACGGTTGTTGTACGCCATTACTGGAACCTCGCTTCCTTCGGGTTGTAGGTGACTTCTTCACCGTCGTCGTTGGTGAACGACTCTTCGTCTTCGGAGACCCGGACGGCCATGATGCTGCCCTCGACGAGCTGGCCGATGAGGTTGCGCCGCATCCCAGCGGTGAGGTACATCGGCCGGCCGTCGATCTCGACGACACCGTTGCGACCGGCTTCGGGGTTGAACCCCGTGATGCGGCCGCCGACTTCGTCGCCGGGTTCGAGGTCTATCCAGTTGGAACCGTTGTCGTCGTCGATCTCCTCGTTTTCGGGGAGGTCATCGAACGACGGAGTTTCGCTTTCAGTCGACATGACGCGCGCGAAACTAGGGGTAGAGGGTCCTAGGCAGTTTGGCACCCCAGGTGAAAGTAAAACTCAGATACCCATCTAAGCGGGCTTAATTGTGGTTGTAGTATTCGGGGGGAGTAGAACCGCGACCGATCGGGATGCAGGTGGGGTAGTGGTCGCGGTTCCAATCTGGCAATGATCGATACCCGGATAGGTATCAGGCCATCCACCCACAGGGACGGGATTCGGGGGAGTCGCCGCGGATGTGTGGATGGCACTTGGTGAATCAGAATGTGATCATAAAAAGCCACCGGCAACTTACAGTGTGGCGATTATTTTGTATGTGCCAAATGTTAACTTATATTGTCCAATTCCTACTGTAGTATGGAACCCACACCATCAGGATCGGGCACACGAACAGCAGTGACAAGTTCGTCGACAACTTCAGGTTGCTCAATTCCATGCTTTATCAGATATTGTGCCATTCGTTTACCGCGCCACAGACTAACGCCAGTCCTTTCACATTTCCATAAGATAGATTCCGAATCTTCACAACCGAGTTTCGTCTTCTCTAGAAGATTATCAAGAGGATCAACTACTTCGACCAACTCTACACCCGTGCCAGCACTCGCGGGATATTCCTCAGAACCAATAGTAACGGACTTCACCCGCCACTCTGGAGGTCTGTCGAAGGCCACCGGTTCGGTCGGGTCGACACCTAGATCGACTTCTTCAATGAGTCGACGAGCATCGGGTGGCAACCCGAGGGCACCGAGTACTTCTGCCGGCTTTGCGGCCGGGTTGGCTTCGAGATACTGCTCGATCTGGTCCCGCTGTCGCTTCTCCTCAGGTGTTTGACCGACGTAAGCGGCGGATTTAGCAGACGGCCATCTCTCTTCGAGTTCACCCCGTCGGTCGAGGCCGCCGTCGGCCGCAGCTGGAGTATCCGATGAGACACGCGCCGCGGTCAGCGTCTGGTCCTGGTCGATGCCGTGGGGACTCCCGCATTCGTCGCAGACAAGATCGGGGCCTCGCTGCGACTCGGTGTCTCGACGAATAATCTCGCCGTGGTCGACCACCTGGTCAGACTGTTCACTTTCGAATCGTTGCTTACAGGCATCAGCGGCCGACGCCCAGCCAGCGGCGTCAGACCGGCTCTGGGTCTTAAAATTCCCCGCGGTCACGGTCGCGGCCCACATCACGTACTCGGTCGAGCGTTCGTGGAGGTCCAGCGGGTCGATACTACAGTAGTCAGCGACGTACGCCGCAACGTTCTCCAATTCGGTTGGGTCTTTGATTTCGACCGTGTCGACGTCGTCCCGGTTGGCGTCCCAGTCCTCGACGTCGAGGTCGTGTGCCTGGGCGCCAGCCCAGTCGCATTCTTCGACGTGTTTCTCGACGACCGGGCGGAGGTCTCCAGGAGAGACGTCGCCGTCGACGACCAGGACGATGTGGTCGTGGCCGTAACACCGATTAATTCCGTACTCACCGCGTTTACCGGTGTGAGGTTCGCTCCGGCGTTCATACTGCCAGGGAAGACCGAGCGAACGCATGGTATTTCGGAGAGTGTCGTAGCAACTATTCCAGCTACTCCGGCGGATTTCAGTGTGTTCAACCGGGGGAACGTGTACACCATCAGGGACGGACGAAGCGCTCAGTGTGATCAGGGCCACGCGGGGATCTTCATAGATTCCGTCCGTCTCGCCGCCTGAGGGACGAGTACCACCGACCAATTCGCGGAGCCAGGCTTTCATCTGCGCATAGTATTTCTTCTGGTACGATGGGAACCAGCGGGTGACGGCATCGACGTGGAACTCGGCGTGTTCAGGATGTCCAGGCGAGGCCTTTTCGAGATTCACCGTCGTTCGGCGGGTTTCCTCGTGGTTTTCGAGCATCATCTCGACGGCTTTGCCCCAGGTGACGGCGGAGCGTTCGACGAGCGACTCTCCGGAGACTTCGTCGTCGGCGTCGTCAACGACCTCGCTGGTCCAGGACTCCCAGGTATCGTAGGTGTACTCCAGCCGGAGGGAGGTCCCATGACGAGTTGCGAGCGGGAGCGCACACCGATCGGGATACTTCTCGTAGGACTCTGAGACCCTTTCCGCGGTTGTCGGTAACTCGCGCTCAGAAACGGCGGAGTTACCGGGTTCAGCGGGGGTTACAGAGTCTTTCAGGTTGGTTGGCCGAGAGCCGCCCTCGGATGGATCTTCTGCTGCCATCGAGAATTACTCGGCCTCAATCGCCAGCCAGTCGTCTCCGAGGTCGTCGTGACCGCGACCGCTACCGCGCCCACGTTCCGGGCCTCCGGCCGGGCTTTCGCGTTGGGATGGGTCCTCCCTCCGGTCGTCCCTGTGCGCTCGGGCTTCCGGGTCGCCCCGCGAGGGGGCGCTTCCGGCCGGTCGAGCCGGTGCGACCGCCTTGGGGCGCTCGGCGGACGTTCCGGGCTGCTCGCTCCGCTGCGCTGCCGGGCGTGCCGGTTCTCCCTCACCCTCGCTTATGGTGGGTTCTGAAGCTTCGTTTAGAGCAGGTACGTCATGACAGAGACGACATTTTCGGGCTTTAGTGGCTGAATCGTCGAACCTGTTGATGCAGTTCGTTCGGCACTCGCGACACCGGTAGGCCTCGTACGCTTCCCAGTAGGTCACTGGCCTTCGACCTCCTCGACGGCCTGCCGGACCTCTTCGTCAGTCGCACCTCTCTCCAGGAGACGGGACGCGGGGACGAACTCGTTCGGAGGGAACGGCCAGTCTTCTCGGGAGGGACCTCGACCGCCCGTCACGCGAGTTCACCTCCGTTCAGATGGTAGTCGGCGTGGGGTTCGGGCTCTCTGGCTTCGAGGTTCTCCGGTTGGTTGTTCCAGCGGTCGTGGTCGACGTGATGGACTTCGAGGTCAGTCCAGAGGTCGTCGATCTCGCCGTGGGCGTAGGCGACCAGCCGGTGGAGGTAGAGGTACCGGTCGTGACCGACTTCGGAATCCCACGCTCGGATGCGCGGATAGTGCTCGATGTCGAACTCTATCCGGGAGCCGACGATCACACCGACCACCTCGTAACACCGAAAACCGCATGACAGCAGAGGGGGCCGTTTAGGTGCTGCACGGAGTCCGATTTTTCAGGATGAAAATCGAATCCTGAAACGTCCGTATACAGGCGACTGCGCCGCTCAGAACAGGAATCTCTGAAAAGGCCTAAAACGACGGTTAGCGGACGAGCACGGTGGGATTCGAACCCACGACCGTCGGATGACCTCCCCCACCGGGCGAACCCGACGAGGATAGAAGTCCGACGCTCTAGTCCAGGCTGAGCTACGTGCCCTCACCCAGTATGGAATCCCCGTCGACCAAAAAGCGCCCGGTTCCTCAGGTCGGTCCCGCTCGCTTCCCGAATCTGGACTCGGCGAGCGCGAAGGCGAAGGTCGAGGACAGGCCGAGCATCGTCGCGCCGGTCAGCGTCAGCGCGAGATACGCCAGGTCATCCACACCAAGCAGGAAGCGGGCGACGCCGTGGAGGATGAAGGCGATGGCGACGACGTAGACGGGCGCGTTGAGGTGCTCCCACTCGAACTCGCCGTCGAGGTACTCGTCGACGACCCGTCCCAGACTGGAGGTGACGCCCGCCGCGGCGAACCACTGGACCGAGCCGTAGACCAGCGCCGCGATCACCTCGATGACGGGCACCGTACCGACGGCCTGGGCCTGGACGTCCGTCACCTCGCGGGCGCCGAAGATTCCGCCGACGGCGAGCAGGATGAGCGCGACCAGCGACGTGACGACCGTCACGCGACCGGCGAATAGTGCGGAGCGCCCGCGCTCGACGACCTGGTCGAGGCGCTCACCGAGCGCGAGCCCCCTGGAGAGCAGGTAGATCCCGATCAGTCCCGACGTGACGCCGAAGACGGCCCCGGGCATGTCGAGGTAGTCGGCGACGATGGAGAGCGGGTAGATCAGCAGGAGGATCCCGAGCGGGATGAGGATGGTCCCGCGGGTCTCGGGGTCGTCGAGCACCTGCTTGATGGTGTAGTACATCGATTCGAGGTCCTGTGCCTGGCGGACGACGACGCGGCGGACGCCGTCGATGGCGACGCGCGAGCGGATGACCGGCAGGACCGACTCGTCCTGTGCGCCGTCGGTGACCACGAGCGCACGGACGTCCTCGCCGGTGGCCAGTCCCGCCAGCACCGTGTCGAGTTCCTCGCCCAGCGCGCGATTGGCGGCGACGTCGCTGGCGTCGGCTCCCGTGACGGCTGCGACCTCGACGGACTCGTCGGTGATCCGGTCGGCGATGTGGATCCCCTCGAAGAGGACGTTGACGTCGGAGTCCTCGGGGTCGGCGGTCGCGAGGGCGACGGCGGCCTCCTCGACGGCGTCGCGGCCCACCACGGGGGTCTCCGTGCCCGTCTTGCGACCGAGGTCGTCGTCGAGGTCCACACACAGGACCAGCAGCATCAGTCGCGACTAGGCTGTCGGCGTGTATCAGTCTTCGGGGCCCCGGAAAGGTAGTATGCCCCTCCATCGACCCGTCCGTCCACGACCGCGGGTGGTCCCGTCGCGTAACCACCAGTTCGTACGCCCAGTCTCGCATCGGCGTTCGGCGAACTCGTTCCGCCGTGAACGTCGGCGCCACGCTCGGTGGACGACTCGCTGGGAAACGCCTAAGAGACAGGCAACCGGGCTGTCGGACATGGCGAGTCAGGGGGACCCGCGCGTGCTCGCTGTGTTGAACCTCGTGCTCTCCGGGCTGTTCAGCACCGTCGTCGTGTGGGGACTCTCGTTCGTCGGCCTCTCGACGTTCAGCTGGACGACCGTCGCGCTGGCGACGGCGTGTCTGTTCCTGTTCACCTGGGTCCTCGTGATGCGACGGTGACGCGCCAGCAGACGTACTGACCTCCGCGGCCCGCCACTCGTTCACTGGTCGACCCACGCACCGCCCACGACGAGCCTCGGAACAGTCGTCACGCGGACGACGCGTTCGGTGACGCTCCCGGTGCTGGCGAAACGGTCGAGTCCGGTTCGGCCGTGCGTTCCCATCACCACGAGGTCGCTCCCGTAGTCGGCGGCCGGCGTTCGCGGTGGATATTTGGGCCGGCCCCGCGCAGGTGTTCTCATGACGATCGAAGACCGCGGCGACGCGTCAGTCGTCACGCACGCCCTCGCCACGGACGAACTGACCCGGATCCGCGACGTCGGGACCGAACAGGTGGCCTTCCGCAAGGGACTGGTCCGCCTGGGCCGGATCTGTGGCTACGAGATCATCGACGGCGCGATGGAGACCGAGTACGTCTCCGTCCAGACGCCGCTGACCGAGACGACCGGCGAGCGCGTCAAAGGCCTGGACGATGTCGTCATCGTCAACGTCCTCCGGGCGGCGACGCCGTTCGTCGAGGGGCTCCTGAAGGCGTTCCCCCGCGCTCGCCAGGGCGTCATCTCCGCCAGTCGCGACGAGTCCGCCGGCCGCGAGGAGGACGGTTCGTTCCCGATCTCGATCGACTACGTGAAACTCCCCGAGATCCGCGAGGAGGATACCGTCATCGTCGCCGACCCGATGCTCGCGACCGGGAGCACGATGTGTGCGGTGCTGGAAGAGGTGACCGACGGCGCGCCCGAACCGGAACACCTGTTCGTCCTCTCGGCGGTCAGCGCACCCGAGGGACTGGTTCGCGTCGGCGAGACGTTCGAGAACGCCGAACTGCTGACCGTCGCGATCGACGACCACCTCGACGACGACGGCTACATCGTCCCCGGCCTCGGCGACGCCGGCGACCGCGCGTTCCGGACGACCTGAGTTCGAAGAGACTCCTTCGCGTCGGTCCGACGTAGCTCCCGGGACGGACGAACCACGCCGCTGCTCGGGACGAGTGTGTCGAAGACAGCGAACGCGGCGCCGTCCTGCGCGACGGGGGGTTGCGCCAGGAACCGGCACCGCCGCCGGATGCGTGTCCGATCGCCGCCGTCGGTCGGCGAACGTCCCGTTTCCGGCCAGATGGTCAGTCCCGGGGACGAAGTATTAAATTTTTGTTATAAATTACTCCGCGACCGAGTAAACTCAGTCCATCGCGACGTAGGTCTGGGTGTCCTCGACGCCGTCGATGTTCTGGATGTGGGTGGCGGCAGCGGTCTTGACTTCGGCGGGTGAGTCGACCTCGACGGTGGCGATGAAGTCGACGTCGCCGGCGACGATGTAGGCGTCGACGACGCCATCGACCGCCTCGATCTCGTCTCTGAGGCGTTCGGCGTCGCCGCTGTGGACCTTGATCATGACGTAGGCGCGGACCATCTCAGGCACCTCCCGCGACGGCCTGTGCTTCGCCGACGACGAGTTGCCGGACCTCGCCGAGGCGCTCGAAGTCCGCGAGCACTGCGAGTCTGTCCCCCGTCTCCATCGACTCGTCGTCCGTCGGGATGCCGAGCGACTCGCCGGCCTTGCCGAAGGCGAGCAACTCGCTGTCGGCCGGGAGTTCGAGTTCGCTGAGCGTGTAGCCCCGCATCGGCGACTCCTCCGTGACCGTGAGCTCGACGAGCTGGAGGTTCTGTGCGACGTCGGCGACCGCACGGATGTCGCCACCCAGGAGGGCGTTCTTGGCGACGATCGCGCCGAGACGCTCGGGGTAGATGACCTCGTCGACGTCCGAGGCGTACTTGCGGTAGATCTCCTCGCGGTAGTCCTCGTCGATACGGAGCACCGTCCGACAGCCGTAGTGTTTCGCGACCATGCAGGCGACGAAGTTCGTCGCGAGGTCGCCCGTCAGCGCTCCCAGGGCGTCGGCGCTCTCGAGGTCGGCCGAGCGCAACACGTCCTCGTCGCTCCCGTCTCCGTCGATCACCTCGTGGCCCTCCGCACGGGCACGTTCGACTTTCGTCGACTCGCGCTCGATGAGGACGACGTCGTGACCGCTGTCTTCGAGTGCGCGGGCGGTCCGGAGGCCGACGCGACCGGAACCCACGATAACGAATCGCATGGTACACCGTACGACGAGCGGGGTGAATAAAGTTACTTCCGGTGAACTCACCACAGTTTGACCGGCGACAGCGCCCTACTCGCCGAAAAAGCGGGATACTCTACTCCTCGTCGCCGCCGTCGGTGAGGATCTCGACGTCGTCACTGCCCTCCTCGTTCAGGAACGACGGCGTCTCCGCCTCGTCCTCGCTCTCCGTGCGGTTTCGCTTCCAGCCGCGGCCGGTGTATTCGTGACACATGATCACACACCTCGTTCGAAACACGGAACTCGTCGGTAAAAACGGTTTTGCCGGGCCGGAACACGGACCGGGGAGGCGGACCAGTCCGACTCGGGGAGTGACTATTCGGCCGGTGTGGCGGCTTTCGCGTCTCTCGCGCCCTCGACGGTTTCGGCGACGGCGTCGACGCCGTGGTCGTGCACGAGGTCGCCGACGACGACGGTGTCGGCGTGTTCGGCCATCGTGCGGGCGGAGTCGTAGTCGTGGATGCCGCCGCCGTAGAAGAGGGTAGCGTCGTCGAGCGCGTCGGCGGCCGCGGCCACCTTCTCGGGGTCGCCGAACGTGCCCGAGTACTCGGCGTAGACGATTTCCTGGCCGAGCATCTGTTCGCCGACCTCGGCGTAGGCGGCGACGTCCTCGGCGCTCAGCTCGCAGTTGGCCTCGGTGAGGACGGCGGCCGCCGAGTCGGGGTTGAGGACGATGTAGCCCTCGGTGTAGGTGCGCGACCAGTCGATGCCGTCGTCGAGGCGGACCCACTCCTTTTGCATGCCGGTGAGCCAGGCGACGTCGCCGGCGTTGAGGACTTCGGGGACGAGGTAGCCGTCGACACCGTCGCGGTGGACGACGTTGGTCAGGTTCGACGGCTCGATGTACAGCGGGATGTCGTACTCGGCACAGCCGTCGATGACCCAGCGCATCTTCTCCTCGGTGACGCCGGTCGTCCCGCCGACCTCGATGGCGTCGGTGCCACAGGCGGCGATGTCCGCGAACGTCTCGCCGTCGACGAGGTCCTTGTCCGGGTCGACCTTCAGGATGTGGTCCCAGTCCGCCCACGGCCTGCTCATACTCGCTCACACCGGACCACCGGATAAAACGGCTTCGGAACCCGTGAACCGGCCCACGACGACTCCGGCGGCCGCTCGGGGATGCCTGCGTTCCTCTGTGAGTACGGCCCGAGCCCCGAGGACGCGTCACCGTCGACACGCTATCGGTCCTGGGACTGGTCGAAACGCGCCGGAAAATTCGCCGGGTGAGTGCGGTCGGTCGGTGCTATCCCCACTTCGTCGGTGCTGTCTCCACCCTCTCTTAGAGGCGTCCCCCGTAGCGACCGACCGGGAGACCACCCACCCCTGGCGTGGTCTCGTCGCGTCGGCCTCGGTCCGGTCTTCCCACCCACGGGTTCGACGCGGTCCGCTGGGCGCCAGCCCCAGCAATTGCTTCGGGTCAGACCCACCTAACTACGGTGCCAGCATGTGGAGGTACGGTTCGGTGACACGGGTGGACTCGTGTCGTACTCTGCGTGACAGAACCGTTTTGGCGGTGGGCAACCTGCTGTCGCCGATGGCAGACGGCGCGGAACTCACGACGGTCGAGACGGTCCACGACGGGGGTTCGTTCCTGTTCACGGCGACGAACTCCTTCGACATGGAAGAGGAGATAATCCTCGTCGCCTGTGTGGACGACGACGGTGCGATGACCGACGGTGGCGGTACCGAATCGGATGGTACCGATGCGGGGGACGCGACCGCAGCGGGCGGGGTCGAGGCGTGGATCAACCGGTGTACCCACGAGGCCCAGCGCTTCGACACCGGCCGGGGTGTCCCGATGCGCGACGGCGAGATCATCTGCCCGAAACACGGTTCGATGTTCGATGCTTGCTCGGGTGAGTGTGACAACGGCGAGGCGGCTGGAACGACGCTACCCGACGTGGACGTCGCCGTCGAGGACGGAACGGTGTACCTGACCGACGAGGCGTACGAGTTCGTCCACGAGGGCGGCATCGACGACAGCGACGGTCCGGGTTCGACCTCGCACATCGGGTTCTGACTGCCACGTCGGCTTTCTGACTCACACGCTGGCTTCTGGCCCCCGCGTCGGCTTTCTGGTCCCGCACGTCGGCCTTCTGACCCCGGCCGACAACGGTCCGGGCCTGTGTCGGGATGGAGGGGTCGAAAATCGCCCAGAAAGCGGGTTCGAGCGGCGGAATCCGGACGGGTCCGGACTCTCAGTACTGAACGCTCGTGGGGACACACTCTGTGGGCGGAGTCTGTCCCGACGGTCGTGGCGGCGGCCGATCGAGCAGTCGGCCAGGCGAGACGACACACTGGCACACGTCATCGAGACGGTCGAATCCGACCACCTCGATATCTGAACGCCGACCCCTCGGTCTCTGTTCGCAAAACCAGAGGGGTGGTACAGCTATTCTCGCCCGCCGTCGACGAACGCGTCGGCGGCGGCACGGGCGGCGAGTCGGGCGACGCGGAGCGGTTCCGGACGTCCGCCCTCGGGTGTGAACGCACGAACCACGTCGGCGGCCTCGTCGTCGGTGACACCGACCGCGCGGACGAACAGCGTCTCGTCGTTGACGGTCAGGCGCCGGCGCTCCGGCTGACGGCGGTAGACCGCGAGGCGCTCGTCGAGGGCGTCCCCGGAGAAGGCCTCCCGGAGCGCGGGTTCGAGTCCGGGACTCTCCTCGAAGGAAACCGAGAGGACCGGCCGGTCGACGGCCTCGTGGACCGCGGGGAGGTCGAGGACGTTGAACCAGGCGGGGGCGACCCCCGCGAGAAAGACGTAGCGGACGTCCTCGCGGCCGAGGCGGTCGAACAGCGAGCCGACCGTCGCGGTGGCGTCGGTGCCACCGACCGTACAGGTACCGAAGACGAACCCGTCCACGACGCGGTCGGCGCGGACGACGGCGCCCGCAAGCGTACTCTCGGCGCCGCGAAACGACTCCGCCAGTCCCAGGGCGCGAACCCCGGCCCTCATCTCACGTGTTGTCTTTGATCTCCTCTAACCTGTCCAGTAACTCGTCGTTCGACGCGTCGAACTCGTATTCCACGTTGCCATCGTGGGTGTTCTGACCGGTTGAGACCCCGTCGCCGTCGTCGAGGTCTGTGTCGTACTCTTGATTCTCCTGTTCGGACTCGTCGTAGCTCCCGAACCCCATACAGGTATGTCTACAATGTTCATGTTGAAAAAAGCCCCGGCGAAATCGCCCGCATCTCCCGTCAAACTGATCACACGTCAGACCGGCGCGATCCGAGGGGTGGGAACATCGGTCCGGGTCGGTAGTGGAGGAACGAGACCCGGGCGGCGGGCGGGGGCGCCAGACTCAAGCGATGTGCGTCCTACCCTCCTCGCATGGAAGTCGTCAACGTCACGGCGGACGCGGAGACGTTCACCTGCAACGCCTACCTCGCGCCCGAAGGATCGCCGACGCTGGTCGACGCCGGCGCCATGGAGGGGGTCGTCGACGTCGTCCGCGAGCACACCGACGAACTCGACCGGGTCGTCCTCACCCACCAGCACGGCGACCACGTCGAACAGCTCGAGGCAGTCGTCGAGGCGTTCGACCCGGACGTCTACGCCTACGACGACCACCCGCTGCGAACGCAGGAAATCACGGACGGCGACGTCGTCACGGTCGGGGCCGAGGAGTGTGAAGTCGTCTACACGCCTGGTCACGCCGACGACCACGTCTCGTTCGTCTCCGGGCAATCGCTGTTCTCCGGGGACGTCGTGGTCCACGACGACGGCGCCTTCGACTACGGGAGTTTCGGCCGCACCGACTACCCCGGGCAGTCCCGCGAGCGACTCGTCCAGTCCATCGAGACGCTGCTAGAGCGTATGCCCGACGGCGTCGAGGGGATGTACAGCGGCCACGGCGGCGTCTTCCACGGCGACGTCCGCGACGTGGTAGAGACGGCACTGAAGCGAGCGGAGAAACGAGAACCGAAATACCCCGACGAATAGCGCCGGGGAGAGCCTGCCAGTCTACGCGTTGCGTCGCTCTTTGCTCTTGCGCCGGAGGTTCGAGTAGCCACACTTCCGGCAGCTGTCGGCTTCAAGCGGGTTGCGGGCGTTACAGCGCATGCAGATCTGCTTCGACAGAACGCGGTCTTCCGCGGGTTCGAACTTGGGCATACCCCCTCTTTCCCGTCGGCGCGGTTAAGCGTTCTTCTTCGCGTCGCGGCCGGTTCCCCACCGAATCACACTGTCTCCCGGACTCGCGCAGGTTTATCGGGCTGGCGTCCGTTCGTTCGGACGTGACAACGCTCTACGACAGCCTCGCCGACCTGTCGCTCGACGTCGAGGGGTTCGACCTCGAAACCCGCGAGATGGACACCTCCGGCGGGTTCACGCGCACGACGACCGTCGTCGTACTCCGGGGACCCGGAGCGAGGGGCCGTGGCGAGGACGTCATTTACGACACCGAAGACCACGAGACGCTGTGGGACGCCCACGAGGCCGGCGCGCTCGACTGGGACCTCGCGGGGTCGTACACGCTGGATTCGTTCTCGACGCACCTCGACGGCGTCGACCTCTTCCCCGAGCCGCCGGACCGGGAATCTTCGCGGCACTACCGCCGGTGGGCCGTCGAGAGCGCGGCACTCGACCTGGCGCTCCGACAGGCCGACACGGACCTGGCGACGGCGCTGGGGCGAACGTACGACCCCGTCCGGTTCGTCGCCTCGACGCGTCTGACCGCCGAGAGCGGTGAGGGTGACAGTGATGGTGGCGACGGGGAGGAAGCGACACCGAGCGCCGACCGCGTCCACGCGTGGCTCGACATCGACCCCGACCTGGAGTTCAAACTCGACCCGACGAGCGACTGGGACCGCGACCTCTGCGAGGAGTTGGCCGAGACGGGCGCCGTGCGAGTCCTCGATTTCAAGAACTACTACGAGGGGACCGACGTCGACAGCGAACCGGACCCGGCGCTCTACCGGCGGGTCGCCGAGTCGTTCCCCGACGCGGTCCTCGAAGACGCGAAACTCACCGACGAGACCCGCGACGCGCTCGCGGGAACCGAGGACCGCCTCTCGTGGGACTACCCGATCACCGGCGTCGAGAGCGTCGAGTCGCTACCGGTCGACCCACAGTGGCTGAACGTCAAGCCGTCCCGATTCGGCACCGTCGAGGCGCTACTGGACACGATCGGGTACTGTCTCGACCGCGACATCACGATGTACGGCGGCGGGCAGTACGAACTCGACGTGGGACGCGAACACCTCCACGCGGTCGCCTCGGCGTTCTACCCCGACTCGCCCAACGACATCGCGCCGAAAGCCTACAACGCGCCCGAACCCCACCCGGACGTCCCGCCGAGCCCGCTCACACCGCCCGCCGACCCTGTCGGCCTCTCCTGGGACGGGAAGTGAGTATTTGGCAAGCGAATGTAAACTATTTACAATGATACGGGTGAATATTTGGAAAGGATGGGAAACAACTGCATGGTCTCGCGGCGCGGGTATCTGGCCGCAGGTGTGGTCGGGCTATCAGCACTGGCGGGCTGTCCGGGCGGGAACGGGACGGACACGCCCGCCGCGGGTGACGGTGGCGACGGCGATTCGGGCGACGGAAGTGACGGTGACGGCGGGGACGGTGACGCCGATGGCGGTGGCGGTGACGCCGATGGCGGTGGCGGTGACACTAACGGTGGGAGCGACGACGATGGGGATGACGGCGACGGGAGCGACGGCGACGGGCCGTACTCGGACGACGCGGTACTGGTCGACCAGGTCGGCTACCGGCCGGGCGACGAGAAGCGGGCGGTCGTCCGGGCCGACGCGGAGTCGTTCGCCGTGCTCGACGCCGACAGCGGCTCCGAGGTGGCGAGCGGCGACCTCTCCGAGTCGATGACGGACGGCGCGTCGGGCGATACGGTCCGGTACGCCACGTTCGGTGACCTCTCGGAACCGGGTGAGTACGTCGTCTCCGCCGGCGGCGTCGAGTCGGCACCCTTCGCCGTCGGTGAGGGCGTCTGGGGGCGGACGCTCGCCGAGGTGGGCCGGCGCTACACGCTCAGGCGGGCCAACACCGCCATCGAGGACCCGGTGACGGGACTCTCGCTCGAACCGGGCCACCCGCAAGACCGCGAGGCCGAGATGTACTTTGCCGACGAGTTCCACGACGAGGGCGAGGCCGTCGACGTCCACGGCGGCTGGTACGACGCCGGCGACTACGGCAAGTACGTCCCCCCGGCGGCGGTGACGGTCGGCCACCTGCTCCTCGCCTACGAACAGCACCCCGACACGTTCGAGGTCGGGCAGTTTTCGATGCCCGCGGGCGTGAGCGAGGCCGAGCACGAGGCGGGACTCCCCGACCTGCTGGCGGAGGTGAAGTTCGAACTGGAGTGGTTCGAGCGGATGCAGCGACCGGACGGCGCGCTCTATCACAAGGTCGCGGGGAGCCAGTGGCCGGGGATGAACGTCCGGCCGGCCGGGGACACACAGACGCGCTACGTGTTCGGACTCTCGACGTACGGGACGGCGATGGCCGTCGGCGCGTTCGCGATGGGTGCCCGGATCTTCCGGCCGTTCGACGCCGATTTCGCCGACCGCATGCTCGAGGATGCCGTGGCGGGTTACGAGTACCTCCGGGACAACCCCGACGCGTACTTCCGGTCGGACGACGGCCAGAACGACGGTTCGGGCGCCTACCGGCAGGACACCGACCGCACCGAGCGCTTCTGGGCGGCGGCCGAACTGCTCAAGACCACAGGAGAAAGCCGCTACGCCGAGTACGTCGACGCCGAACTCGGAGACCAGGTGGGCAGCCGGGCCCGCCACGCCGGCTGGGGCGACGCCAACCTGTTCGGCAAGTGGGCCTACTACACGGCCGACGCGGGAAGCGACGCGCACAGGGAGACCATCGCCGGGGAGCTGACGGCCGCGGCCGACGACCTCGTCGCGCACGTCGGCGAGCAGGGCTACAACGTCTCGATAGGGCTCGACGAGTACTTCTGGGGGTCGAACTCCCTCGCGCTCGGCAACGGCTCGCTCCTCCTGCTGGCCGACGCGGTCGAGTCGAACCCGGACTACAGAGCGGCGGCGCGCGACCAGATCCACTACGTCCTCGGGCGGACACCCACCGACCGGGGGTACGTCACCGGGTCGGGCGAGCGCCCGCCGGGGAACCCCCACAGCCGCCTCGTGGCCAGCACGGGCATCAACGTCCCCGGGAACGTCGTCGGCGGCCCCAACCACAACGGTGGCGACCCCGATCTCGACTCGTTCCTCGCCAGTGAGGACCCTGCACCCGCCAAGTCCTACCTCGACGTCCAGGGTTCCTACGCCTCGAACGAACCCGCGCTGGACTACGCCGCGCCGCTGGTCCCGCTACTCGCCGCGTTCACTCCGGCCGACGCCGTCGATGTCGAGTGACCGGGCCCGTACCGTACACAGACCGCAACCGCAATCCGGCACGAACGCGAGACGTCGGTATGGTCGTCGCGGATCTCCACGTACACACGACGAACTCCGACGGGACGCTCACCCTGGAAGCCCTCCCCGAAACTGCCCGCCACGCCGGTCTCGATGCGGTCGCCGTCACCGACCACGACCGACTCCACCCCGGCCTCGACCGGCCGGTCCTCGACCGCGACGGACTCGCCGTCGTCCACGGGATCGAACTCCGCGTCGAGACCGAGTTCGGCCGCGTCGACCTGCTGGGCTACGGCGCCCGCCGGACCGACGCCCTCACAGACCTGGTCGAACGCGTCCAGCGCGACCGGGTCGAGCGGGGTCGGGCTATCGTCGACGCCGTCGAGTCCCACCTCGGCCACGAGATCCCGGTCGAAGCCGAGCGAGGCATCGGCCGCCCCGACGTCGCCCGCGCGGTCGTCGAGAGCGACCCCGACTACGACGACGTCGGGAGCGTCTTCGACGACCTCATCGGCGGGGACGGTCCCTGCTACGTCCGTCGGCGCGTCCCAACCTTCGAGCGCGGTCGGGCGGTACTCGGGGAGTCCTGTGCCGTCGTCGGCCTCGCCCACCCCCTCCGGTATCCCGACCCCGAACCGGCGCTCGACCTCGCCGCGACACTGGACGCTGTCGAGGTCCACTACCCCTACGACGGCGAACGGGGTCACACCGCCGCTACCGGTCCCCTCGACGTCGACGACGTCGCCGCGTTCGCCGACGAACACGGACTCCTCGTCACCGGCGGGAGCGACGCCCACGAAGGGGAACTGGGGGTCGCGGGTCTCTCCTCGCCGGAGTACGAGCGGTTCGCGGCCGCAGTCGACAGTCCGTGACGCCCCCGGTCTAGCCGGCGACGCGACCGGGACCCGACTCGAAACCGGGCGTTCGTCGGACGGACGTCAGCGGCCAGTCGCAGGCTTCAATGTCTCGCACACGTAAGATGGGAGTATGCAGTGTCACTACTGTGACCGCGACGCCGAGATCGCGGTCGAAAAAGACGGGGTCAAGGTCGGGGTCTGCAAGTCTCACTTCCGCGAACAGATGGAGGAGATCGCGGACTCGGACTGGCTCGACGGCATCGAGGACGAACTCGACATCGACCGCGCCGAGTGACGTCGCCCCGGATCCGACCCCGAACCGCTCCGACCCCGAACCGCTCCGACCCCGAACCGCTCCGACCCCGAACCGCTCCGACCCCGAACCGCTCCGACCCCGACTGGCGTCGTTGCGCCGCCCGTCCCGCTCTCCAGCGACTCCCCGTCGTCTCGCCGAGTGTCGTAACACGTAACACCTAAACTGCGGGTTGCGTATTCGGAAACCATGGCAGGCGGGACGACCGGGGGTGACGAAGTGACGCGCGTCGACTTGCACGTCAAGGTACTCGACGAGTACGTCGTCGAACGCGCCAAAGCGGCGGGCATCGACGCGCTGGTCTACGCGCCCCACTTCGAGCACCTCGACACCGTCCGCGAGCGAGCCGCCCGGTTCGCCGACGAGGAGTTGCTCGTCGTCCCCGGTCGGGAGTACTTCACCGGCACCTGGGCCAACAGGAAACACGTCCTCGCGGTCGATCCCGACTATCCCGTCCCGGATTTCCTCCCGCTGGAGGCGACGATGGCCGAACTCCACGACCAGGACGCGGCCGTGCTCGCTCCCCACCCCGAGTTTCTCACTCTCTCGCTGGACCGCGGCGACGTCGCGACCTACGCCGACCGGATCGACGCCACCGAGGTGTACAACCCGAAACACTGGCCCTGGGACAACGAGCGCGCCCGGGAGATCGCCCGCGACAGCGAGCTCCCGACGTTCATCTCCTCGTACGCGCACTTCCGGCGCACGGTCGGCGAGGCGTGGGTGGAACTCGAACGCCCGGTCGAAACCGCCGACGACCTCGTCGCTGCCCTCCGGGCAGGCGTCCCCCGGCGGATGTTTCGCCGGAAGGGACTGACCCACACGCTGAAGTGTCGCGCCGAGTTCGCCCACCTCGGCTGGGAGAACTCCTGGGACAAGTTCGAACGCGTCGTCCTGAACGGCCTCGAACCGACCAACCCCAACAACCCCCGCTACCCCGACCGGTTCGCCGACCTGAACGCGTACCGGTGACGGCAGGGTGGCGGTACCGCTCGCCAGCGAACCGAAACGGTCGTGACGGTGGCGCCGCCAGTGTCGAACCATGAGCGACGGGACCGGCGGACCAGTAGCCGAAGGCGGGCCGGTCGAACCGGAGGCCCTGGCCGACACCGCCACTCGCGCGGTCGCCGCCGCGGGGGAGTACCTCAGCGAGCGGTTTCACGACGGTGCGACAGACGCCGACTACACCGCGACGGACGTCAAGACCGCGGCCGACCGCGAGGCCGAAGCGCGCGTGCTCTCGACGCTCCGGGACTCCTATCCCGGCCACGCGGTCTCGACCGAGGAGAGCGGTGACCACGACGGAACCGACTACCGCTGGGTGGTCGACCCGCTCGACGGCACCAACAATTTCGCCGCCGGTATCCCCACGTTCGGCGTCGCCGCGACCGCCTGCGGCCACCCCGCGACTGACGCCGCGAGCGAACCGGTCGCGACCGCCGTCGGCGTACCCGTCCTCGAAGACTGCTACGTCGCGACGCGGGACGGCGGCGTCCGCTACAACGGCACCCCGGTCAGCGTGACCGACGGCGACATCGTTCCGACGGAAAAAGCGACCGTCGGGATGTTCATCGGCCCGGAAGTCGTCTCGGGCGGGCAGGAACGCCGCGAGTGGGACGCTATCAGCCGGTCCGTCGAGAGTGCCACGAAACGCGCCATCCAGACGTGGGCGCCCGTCGTCTACTACGGACTGTTCGCCCGCGGGAAACTCGACGGGTTCGTCTGTTACTACCCCGCCGAGCGCGAGCAGGTGGCCGGCGAACTCCTCGCCCGCGAGGCCGGCGCGACGGAACGCTCCGAGGGCCCCCTCACGGTCTTCGCCGACGACGAATCCACCCGCGACGCCCTCTGGGACGCCGCCACCCACGGGATCGAACAGGTCGAATAAGCCACCCGTGGCACCTCGCTCTGCTCGACCAACCACGTCGGCGCGTGCCGTCGAGCGTGCCCGAACCTCGTGAGGGCCGCGAGACGTATCGTGCGAGGTCTTCGTGAGCGGAGCGAACGAAGGCTCGTCAGAGCTTGCTCTGACGGTGGACGAGCATCGCAGGCGAGCGACCACAGGGAGCGAGCCGAGAAGCGCAAGAGGTTGGGGAGGTGTGAGGCATACAACAACGAGCGACTCGTCCAGTGTCTGCGTGACCGCACTCACGATCGCACGATGTCGAGTGTGGTTGCAGTCAAATCTCTTCTGACGGCTAGTGAGCAGTTCGAGAACTTTCGGCGACTCCCGACCAGTACGCCAGCGACAGATCCACAGACATCACCTCGTCCCGACACACGTAAACCGCCACCGTGCGATCCTACAGGTGAATGTGGCCCTGGGGACACCTCGCCGCCGGCTATCTGGTCTACTCCGCTTATACCCGACTCAGAACCGGTAGTTCGCCAGTCGACCTACCCGCTCTGGTCGCGCTTTTCGGGACGCAACTCCCGGATCTCGTCGACAAGCCGCTGGCGTGGTCGTTCTCGATCCTGCCCAGCGGCCGGTCGCTGGGACACTCGCTGGTGGTCGCTGTCCCGGTTCTCGCAGTCGCGTGGCTGCTCACGGCCCGTCGCGACGCCCGCCCGCTGGCCGCGGCGCTGGGGGTCGGCTGGGTCTCGCACCTGTTCGCCGACGCGCTCTACCCGCTCCTGGCCCGGAATTTCGCCGACGTGACGTTCCTCGCGTGGCCGCTGCTTCCGCTGCCGACCTACGAGGTGGACGCGAGTTTCGCGGCGCACTTCGCGCTCCTCTCGCCGTCGCCGACGTTCCTGTTCGAACTCGTGCTCGTGGCGCTGGCGAGCGTCGCCTGGCACGCCGACGGCCACCCCGGACTGGCGACGCTCCGTTCGTGGTCCGGACGGGTCCTCGCGGACGGCCGCGCCGAACAGTGACCGCCGATACCCACCGCTGACCGACGACAACCGCAACGACGACAATCGCAACGACGACAACCGCCACCGAAGATGCCAGAGTTCCCCGACGCCGACGACCGGAACGCGCTGGCCGAGGACTGCCGACGCTGTCCGGCACTCGCCGAGCACCGAACGCGGATCGCCTGGGGGAACGGCCCGCGTGACGCCGACCTCGTCGTCGTCGGCGAGGCACCGGCCGCCGGCGACCCGGACGCCGACCGCTGGCAGGGGGGCAACCACACGGGGCTGGCCTACACCTCGCGACACTCCGGCCGAAAAGTCCGCCGGCTGGTCGACGACCTGGACTACGGTGACGCGTACTACACGAACGCTGTGAAGTGTTTTCCGGCCGATCCCGCGAACCGGAGCGGGCCCCACGGACCGACAGACAACCGCGAACCCACCGCCGAAGAGCGTGCGAACTGTCGCCCCTATCTCGTCGGCGAGATCGAGACGGTCGCCCCCAGGGCGGTCCTCGGAACCGGAAAACACGCCACGCAGTCGGTCCTGGCCGCCGAGGGGCGTTCTCTCGATGACGGGTTCCTCGACGCCGTCACAGACACCGTCGCACTCCCGGGTCTGGAGACGACACTCGTTCCGGTGCTCCATCCCTCCTACGAGGAAGTCTGGCGGGCGCGTCTGGGCTACCACGAGCGTGCGGACTACGTCGCGGCCGTGCGGGCGGCGCTCCCGTGAGACGTCACCTGTCGAGAACTACGCACGACGGGCGGAGCGCCGCCGCTATCCCGGAAACTGACGACAGACCCTGAAAGGATGAACCGAAAGGCACGCCGCGACCGGTCGATGACGACGGGTACGAGGGGGCGATACTCGGGGGAGTCGAGCCGCCCTCGTCGGGGGAGTCGTGCGTGCTCGTGGCGTGCCGTCGGACAGGTGACGGAACTTTCGACTATCCACCCACCGTCGCGGCGATCGGGGTCGCCGAACGCGGCGGGTGCCGTGCCATACGACACCAGCCGACAATAAACTGTCGAACCCCGTGAGAATTCACCGGGGAACCACGCGGGCCCGACGGCTGCCGTCCGGCCGCGTCGACCGAACACTTGAGTATCCCCGGGGTATCACCATCCGATATGAGCGACGCAGACGACGACTGCATCTTCTGTTCGATCGTCGCGGGCGAGATCCCGGGCCGCACCGTCTACGAGGACGACGACGTGCTGGCGTTCCTGGACGCGAACCCGCTCGCGCCGGGGCACACGCTGGTCATCCCGAAAGAACACCACGAACGACTCCACGACGTCCCCGACAGGCCGGCGAGCCTGGTGTACAGGGTCGTCCACAAACTCGCGGGCGCCGCAGAGAGCGCGGTCGACGCCGACGGGACGACTATCGGGATAAACGACGGCGAGGCCGCCGGTCAGGAGGTCCCGCACGTCCACGCCCACATCGTCCCGCGCTTCGAGGACGACAGCGGCGGCCCCATCCACGCCGCCTTCGGCGAGCGCCCCGAACTCTCCGAGGACGAACTCGACGAGATCGCCGACGCGATCTCCTCGTACACGCTGGCCTGAGTGCGAGCGGGCACCTTGCAGCTCTGCGTAGTCGTCCGTCGTCCGGGACCGGTCTGTCCGCGAACACGTAGATTTATCAACGGGTAGGTGCGCATTCGAGGGTATGAGCGACGACGTGTGCGCGCTCGTGGGAGCCGTGGGGGGCGCAGGAACGACGCGACTCGCCCTGGAGTTCGGGGCGACGCTCGCCGGCGACGGCCGCTCCGTGGTGGTCGTCGACGCTTCGTACGCAACTCAGGGGCTCGTGACGACGTTCGCGGACCCTGTCGATCCCGACGTCACGCGCGCCGTGACCGACGACCGCCCGCTCGCGGCGGCGACCTACGACCTCGACGTTCCGACCGGCCGACTCGCGCTCGCGCCCGCCAGGGCACCCTTCGAGCGGCTCTCGCGCGCCAAAACCAGCGAATGTACCCGCCGTCTCGCCGGCCGGATCGGCGACGCTGCCCGGCAGTTCGACCACGTCCTCGTCGACGTCCCGCCGGTGGCGGCCAACCAGGCCGTCGCGGCCGTGACCGCCGCCGACCGCGTGGGTCTGGTCGTCCCCGACACACAGCGTGGCGTCGACTCCCTTCCCCGCACGCTGGACCGTCTCGCCGACGTCGATGCCCGCGTCGACACTGTCGTCACCAACTTCGCCGACGGCGCCACACAGGTCGAGGACGCCGACGCGGCCGTCCCGGAGAGCGAGACCACGGCGCTGGCGTCGGCCCCGGTCTGTCCCGGTGACGGCGCGTTCGCGACGGCGGTCGCGGCGGCTGTCGCGACGACTGTCGGCGCCGAGGTCGAACCCGAACGCCAGGAGTCGTCGCTGGCCGACTACCTCCCCGGGTAGCCGTCGATCGCTCCGGCTGCGGGGATACCGCGTTCGCCGTTCTCCGGACAGCGTCGCCGGAAACCGCTCGTGCGTTCTGTTCTATCAGGCGACAGCGGCTATCGATGGTGGTGACGCGAACCGTTTTGCCGGGGCCGGGACAGTCCCCGGCATGGACTTCGCACTGTTCACGTCGACCCACCCTACCGAGCGGTGGCAACTGGCGAAACAGATGGGCCTCACCCACGCCGTCACCGGACTCCCGCGCGACGGTCCGGGCGACCCCTGGGAGTTCGAGGCGCTCCTGGAACTGAAAAACCGGTTCGCCGACGCCGGCCTCGAACTCGACGTGGTCGAGGACCGTCCGCCACTGGACGACGCGATCCTGGGTCGCGAGGGCCGCGACGAGCAGATAGAGACGGTGAAGACGCTCCTGCGGAACATGGGTCGGGTCGGCATCGACGTCTGGTGTTACGTCTGGATGGCGCCGCTGAAGGTCCTCCGGACGTCTCGCTCGGTGCGGGGTCGCGGCGACTCGCTCGTCACCCGCTACGACCACGCCCAGATGCAACAGGGGCCCGAACTCGATGGTGCCAGCGAGGCGGAGCTGTGGGACAGTCTCGACTACTTCCTCGACGAGGTGGTCCCCGTCGCCGAGGAAGCGGACGTGAAACTCGCGCTCCACCCCGACGACCCGCCGCTCGGGCCGGTCCGTGGCGTCGACCGGATCGTCACGAGCGTCGAGAACTACGAGCGGATACTCGAGCTCCACGACAGCCGGCATCACGGTATCACGTTCTGCCAGGGCAACTTCGCCGCGATGGGGGCCGATATCCCCGCCACGATCCGGGGGTTCGGCGACCGGATCCACTTCGCGCACGTCCGGGACGTCGAGGGCGACCCGGAGTACTTCACCGAGGTCTGGCACGACGAGGGGCCGACCGACGTGGGCGCCGCGTTGCGCGCTTACGAGGAGGTCGGCTTCGACGGCCCGCTCCGGCCCGACCACTGCCCGACGATGGCCGGCGAGGACAACGACTCGCCGGGGTATCACGACAAGGGGCGTCTCTTCGCCATCGGCTACCTGAAGGGACTGCGTGACCAGTATCGCTCGATGCGGGCCGCCGGCGAGTAGGTCGTCGCTTCGCCGGTCGCAGCCGCTGCCGGGGCCACAAGAGATTCCCGTCGTTCCACCGGAAATCAGGGGTATGGAGACCTCACCGCTGACCGACGCCGACCGGGAGCTGGTCGACCACGCGATCGCGTGCAACGAGCGGGCGTTCGACCCCGAGTTCGAAGACGGCGCACACGTCGTCGCCGCGGCGGTCCGGACGACCGACGGCGCGATGTACGACGGCGTGAGTCTCCCGACGACGATCGGACGCGCCTCGGTCCACGGCGAACCGGTCGCGGTCGGCGCGGCGGTCGCCGACGGCCACACGCACGACGAGATCGACGCCTGTGTGGCTGTCTCGTATCCGCTTCCCGAGCACGAGAAACACCCGACGCGGGTCATCCCGCCCTGTGGCAGTTGTCGGGAGTTGCTCGCCGACTACAACGAGGAGATGCGCGTGATCACGCCCGTCGACGGCGAGAAACGCGTGGTGCGAGCGATCGACCTCCTCCCGGGTCGCCCCTGGTGAGTCGACTGCTGTCGAGGGTCGTGCCCGGTGCCGGACGATCCTCAATCGGGGTCCATCTCGTAGAACGGATAGCGTCCCCGGAGTCTCCGCATCCGCTCGTGCATCGGCTGGTCGCTGTCGGTACTGCCCCGATACTTCTCGAACGGGCCCTCACCGTCCTCGGTTTTCGGAGCCGCTTTCCGGAGTACGTACCCGCCATCGGTCGACTCGAACGTGACTTCGTCGCCAGGTTCGATCCCCCACGTCTCGCGAACTTCGGCTGGAATCGTTACGCTCCCGTCGTCGGTGACACGTGGCATCCGATTCGGCCTCCCGTCTATTCGGCTGTCGTCCGGAGCACGTCGAAACACGCCCCGACCGGGTGATAGCCGGGCGTCACCTTCGGCGTGTCGTCGATGTCCTCGTGGATCTGGTTGTCCGGCGTGAGCTTGAAGTACCAGTTGCCGTAGCGCGGGTTGACCAGGTTGTCCCAGGAGTACTCCCAGAAGCGGTCGTACCACTCCCAGTAGTCCTCGTCGCCGGTGATAGTCGCCAGTCGAGCGGCGGCGCCGATGCCCTCACAGGGCGGCCAGTAGTACTTGTCCGCGGTGATGGTCTCGCCCTCGCGGTCGAAGTTGTAGACGAGGCCGCCGTGCTCGTCGTCCCAGCCGTGCTCGACGGCGGCGTCGAAGAAGTGCGCGGCGCGTTCGACCAGCCAGTCGTCGCCACGATGCTCGTGGAGAGTGCAGAGCAGTTTCGACCACTCCAGGAGGTGGCCGGGCTGGTAGCCCCACGGCCGGAAGAGGTGTGCGGGTTCGTCGCGGTTGTACTCCCAGTCGAGTCCCCAGTCGGTCGTGTAGTGTTCCCAGAGTAAGCCGTCCCCTTCGTCGGCGAGGTCGCGAGCGAGGTTCTCGGCGATTGTGTAGGCCCGGTCGAGGTACGCCTCTTCGCCGGTGGCCTCGTAGGCGGCGATGAACGCCTCGCAGGTGTGCATGTTGGCGTTCTGGCCGCGGTACTCCTCCATCGGGGTCCAGTCCTCGCCCAGTTTCCCCCGGCAGAGGCCGTGGTCGTCCTCCCAGAAGCGCTCGGCGATCAGGTCGGCGGTTTCGTGGACCGCCTGTTCGGCGCGCGGGATGTCCGCCTTGGCAGCCGTGGCGTAGGCCAGCAGGACGAACGCGTGGCCGTAACAGGTCCGCTGGGGGTCGGCCACCTCGCGGCCCGAGCGCACCCAGGCGTAGCCGCCGTCCGCTGCGCGCCACTCGTCTAACAGGTAGGAGACGCCGTGACTCGCCGCCGACCGACACCAGTCCGGTCCATCGAGGAGGTCACCGACGCTGAAATTGAAGACGAGTCGGCAGTGGGCGACGAGGTGTTTGGCCTTGCCGTCGTAGACGTGGCCGTCACGGTCGCTCAACTGCGCGATGTACCCGCCGAATCGGTGGTCGACGCAGTCGGGGTAGTAGAAGTTCAGGAGCCGGATAGCGTGCTGGCGGAGCCACCGCTCGTCCCGGAAGGTCTGGGGATCCGTCGTCATGTCCCGGCGTTCTCGGGCGGGGCGAATAAAGGTGGAGGCGGTCAGTGAGCGGTCGACGGCGGGGACGGTCACCGGCGAGAGCGGACCTGCAGGAGTGACAGGTCGGACGCCGTCAGGACGAACCTGCCCGGAATAGGCCGGTCTTACTGGGGGTAGGGGAACCGCTTACTCGACCAGAGAGGGAGAGCGTCCATCCCGTACCGGTTCCTAACTAAATAGCCACTCGCTGTACGGCTGTGCTATGACGGCAGTCAAGATCATCAAGGTACTCGGCACGTCGACAGAATCGTGGGAAGACGCCTCGAAAGAAGCCGTCGCCCAGGCCAGCGAGACGGTCGAGGATATCCACGGCGTCGAGGTCGAGGACTGGACCGCCGAGGTCGAAAACGGCCAGATAACCCAGTACAAGACCACAGTGGAGATCGCCTTCCCCGTCCACGAGAATCAGTAAGCGCCTCGCGGCCGGCAATCAGACGGCCACGACAGCCGGTCAGTCGTCCGCGCTAACCGCCTCGTCACCGAAGGAGTCTCCGCCGGCGTCACGGGAGACGTCCCGCTCGATCTCGGTGAGCGTCCCGACGCCGTAGCCGACCAGCGCACAGCCGACGACGAGCGCCTGAACGGCGATACGATACTCCAGCGATATCGGCAGGAGCAGCGTCCCGTTGAACGCGGCGAGGTAGACGACGCCGGTCATCAGGGATATCCACTTGCGGTCCTGCCAGGTCTCGCCTTCGAAGCGCTCGCCGTACCGCCGGGAGACCCGGAACCACAGCAGTGCGGCGACGAGCACCGAGAACCCGACAGAGACGGCGAGCATCGGGTCGCGCACGAACCACCAGATCGCGGCCGCTGGGAGGGCACCGGCGGCCAGCGAGAGGGCACGGTGGCGAACGGGGTACGACATCGATCCCGACTACCGGACGTGGGCGCAAAAGTGTTGCTCCGGGGACCGATCGTGGGGCAACCGGGTCAGTCGTCGCCCGGAACCGGGTCGCCGCCGGCCCGCTTCTCGCGCGAGCGCTCGCGCTCCATCTCGGCTATCGATCCGGTGGCGTAGCCAAAGAGGCCGACGAGGAAGACCAGCACGCCAAGTCCGATCACGGCCGACACCGAGAGGTCGACACCGAACCGGTAGGCGGTGCTGGCCCCACCGGCCCCGAGGGCAAACGAGCCGAGACGATTGAGGTGTGTTCGTGTCACTCAGACACACTGACTGCATCTGGTTGAAAAACAGTCGACTGACCGGTTCAGAGCTCCTGGACGACGGTGTCGCCGTCGCCTCTGACGACACACCCGCTCGGAACGTCCTCAGTGACTGTCGTCCCGGCACCGACGACGGCGTTCTCGCCGACAGTGACACCCGGCAGGACGACCGCACCGGACCCGACGAAGGCCCCGGTTTCGAGCACGACTTCCTCGTAGACGTCGTTGCGGTAGGTCATGCCCGTCTCCGAGAGCGGGTGGGTCACGCCGACGATCGACGCGTTCGGACCGACCTGGACGGACTCGGCCAGCGTGGCGTTCTCGATGAAGCAGTTCGCGTTGACATCGGTCGGCCCCTCGATCGTCGCGTGTTTGACCGACGTGCGCTCGTAGACGGTGACGTCGTCGCCGATCGTCGCGTCCAGTAGCGTCGCGTATTCGCGGATATCGGCGTCGTCGATCGTCGACTCCTCGACCATCGCGGTGTCGTGGATCGCCATACACCGGTCGCAGGGCCGCCCGTATTGGGGCTTCCGGAACGGTCGAACGGGAACCGGCCCCTGTCGACGACCTGCCGCCGCTGTCACTCGGGATCCAGTAGCGTCTCTCCTTCCGCCATGAACTCGTCGACAGTATCGAGGTCGAGCGTGACGCCCAGCCCCGGTTCGTCCGGCAGTGGGACGGCACCCTCCTCGATGATCGGCGGTTCCTCGACGAACTCGTCCCAGTGGTCGTCGTCGCGGGCGTGCCACTCCATGGCGAGGAAGTTGGGGATCGCCGTCGCCACGTGAGCACCGGCCATCGTCCCCAGCGGCGAGGCGACGTTGTGGAGCGCGACGGGCATGTAGTAGTCGTCGGCCTGGTGTGCCGTCTTGACCGTCTCGCGCATGCCGCCGAATTTGGGCATGTCCGGTTGCAGGACGTCGACGGCCTGCTCGTCGACGAGTTGCCGGACGCCGTGCGTTCGATAGACGTTCTCGCCGGCACAGATGGTCGTATCCGTGGCGCGGGTCACCTCGCGCTGGACGTCGAGATTCTCGGGCGGGACGACGTCTTCGAGCCACCAGACGTCGCAGTCGGCGACGGCGTTGGCGAGTCGGCGGGCGCTGTCGCCCGCGTAGTTCCAGTGACAGTCGAAGGCGACGTCCGCCTCGAATCCGACCCGCTCGGTGACGGCCTCGACGATGCGGCGCTTGTAGTCGATGGCCTCGGCGTCGAGATAGCGATTATAGGGGTCGTCCTCGTGGCGCTTGCTCGCGTCGAGGTCGAACTTCAGCCCGTCGAACCCCTCGTCGAGGACGGACTCGGCCGTGTCGGCGTAACTCTCGGGCGCGTACGGGTCGAAGTCCGCGGGTTCGTCCTCGCTGTTGAGGTGGGTACCGGCGTGACAGTCCACGTAGAGTCGTGCCTCCTCGCGGTACTGCCCGCCCAGGAGCTGGTAGGCGGGCTGGTCCAGCAGTTTGCCCGCCAGATCGTGCAGCGCCATGTCGAGCCCGGAGATGGCGTGGACGCCGACGCCAGCCAGCGAACCGTACGCGGAGGTGCCCTCGAAGAGGCGGCGCGAGAGCGGTTCGAGGTTGCGGGGGTCGGCACCGACGAGGAGGTTCTCGCCGGCCTGTTCGACCACGTCGGCGACGCCGGGGCCCCAGTAGCACTCGCCGGTGCCCGTGACGCCCGCGTCCGTGTAGAGGCGCACGAACGTCCACGTCCAGTCGGCGTCGACCTGTGTCGTCTGCACGTCGGTGATCTCGACTGACATGCACCGCGCTTTTCGGCCGGAGCATGTCAAGCCGAGGGTCGCGGAACCGCTCGCCTGTGGTGGCGGTGTGGCACCGCCGTCTGTGTGTCGGCAAACGCCTACCGCTCCGAGAGCGGCCGGCGAGAAACAGACGCTACCGAACGTTCAAAGAGGGTGGCACCGCCAGCACCGGTAATGACAGCGGCCGACGCGCCGGCGGACAACCCCTACGTCACGGACCCGGACACGGAGTTCGACTCCGTCGAAGACCTCTCGGAAGACGAGGCCCGCGAACAGACCGAACAGTTGCGCGCGGCCATCCGCTATCACGACCAGCGCTACTACGTCGAGAACGACCCGACCATCGGCGACCGGGCCTACGACGCGCTGTTCGCCCGCCTCCGGGACCTGGAAGACGCCTTCGACCTCCAGACCACGGAGAGTCCCACCCGTCGAGTCGGCGGGCCGCCGCGCGACGAACTCCCGGACGTCGAACACGTCGCGCCGATGCGGTCGATCGACCAGGGCGGCGACGCCGACGACGTCCGTGAGTTCGACCGGCGCGTCCGGGAGGGGCTCGAATCCGCCGACTGGGACGGGGAACTCGCGTACTACTGTGAACCCAAGTTCGACGGCCTCTCGGTCGAGGTGGTCTACGAGGACGGACGTCTAGAGCGCGCGGCGACCCGCGGTGACGGCGAGGTGGGCGAGGACGTCACCGCCAACGTGCGCACCATCCCGAGCGTCCCCCAGCGTCTCCGGGGAGACCCTCCCGACTCCCTCGCGGTGCGGGGCGAGGTCTACATGCCCAAACCCGCCTTCCAGTCGTACAACCGCGAACTCATCGAGGACGGCGAGGACCCCTTCGCCAACCCCAGAAACGCCGCCGCGGGGACGCTCCGCCAGCTCGACCCGTCCGTCACCGCCGAACGCCCGCTCTCGATATTCTTCTTCGACGTCCTCGACGGCGCCGTGTTCGAGACACGCCGGGAGATGCACGAGACCTTCCCCGAGTGGGGCCTGCGCGTCAACGACAGGGTCGAACTCGTCGACGACATCGAGGACGCCATCGACTACCGCGACGCCCGCCTCGACGAACGCGACGAGTTAGACTACGAGATCGACGGTGTCGTCATCTCCGTCGACGACTTCGAGGCCTGTGACCGGCTGGGCCACACCGCCCGTCACCCGCGGTGGGCGTTCGCCTACAAGTTCCCCGCCCGGAGCGAGCGGACCACCGTTCGGGACGTTCTGGTCCAGGTCGGTCGTACCGGCCGGCTCACCCCCGTCGCGCTGCTGGACCCCGTCGACGTCGGCGGCGTGACGGTCTCACGGGCCTCGCTACACAACCCCGCCGAGATCGAACGCCTCGGCGTCGGCGTCGGTGACGAAGTTCGGGTCCGTCGGGCCGGCGACGTCATCCCGGAAGTCGCGGAGGTGCTCGAAGACGACGGCGACGGCCACTTCACGTTCCCCGAGACCTGTCCGGTCTGTGACAGTCCGGTCGAGCGCGACGGTCCGATGGCCTTCTGTACCGGCGGACTGGGCTGTCGCGCCCAGCGCGAGCGCTCGGTGATGTACTACGCCTCTCGAGGAGGGCTCGACATCGAGGGCCTGGGCGAGAAGAACGTCCAGCAACTCCTCGACGCGGGCCTGGTCGAGGACGTGGCCGACCTCTACGAACTGGAGTGGGAGGCGCTGGTCGACCTGGAGGGGTGGGGCGAGACGAGCGCCGAGAACCTCCTCGCGGAAGTAGAGAACGCCCGCGACCCGCCGCTGGCCGATTTCCTCGCCGCGCTGGGCATCCCCGAAGTCGGTGGCACCGTCGCTACCTCGCTCGCCCGGCACTTCGGTACGTTCGAGGCCGTCGAGTCAGCCGACGAGGACGAGTTGCAGGCCGTCGAGGACGTCGGGCCGACCGTCGCCCGCGAGATCCGGGAGTTCTTCGAGAGCGAGGCCAACCGGGAAGTCCTCGACAGGCTCCTCGGCCACGTCGACCCCCAGGAGGCCGAGACGACGGGTGGCGACGCCCTCGACGGACTCACGTTCGTCTTTACCGGCTCGCTCGACCAGTTCACCCGGGGCGACGCCCAGGACCTCGTCGAGCGTGCCGGCGGGTCGGCGACGAGCAGCGTCTCGGGCAACACCGACTACCTCGTCGTCGGCGAGAACCCGGGCCAGCGCAAGCGCGATGATGCCGAGGAACACGACGTCGAGCCGCTCGACGAAGCGGGGTTCGTGGCGCTGCTGGAAGAGCGTGGAGTCGACGTATCCGAGTGAGGCAGCCCGAGAAACCGAACGGACGGCCCCGCGTCAGAGATCTACCCTGTCGAACGTGTAGTAGCTGATCGCGGCGGCGAGACCGATCCACAGCAGGAGGTAGACGAAGACGGCGGCGTCCGAGAAGTAGAAGGGGACGGCGTTGCCGGCGCTCTGACAGACCGTCCGGTTGCCGCCGAAGACGGTCTGCTGGACCGTCGCGTTGCCCAGGAGGACGTCGGTACAGAGCGTCGCCCTGTCGGCGTTCGGGGAGAACATCTCCAGGCGGGCCAGTCGCTCGGCGTTGGCGCCGGTGTTGGCGGCGATCCGCGAGTTGACCAGCGTCTTGTACGCCTGGGTGGGGCTCAGGAGCTTGACGAACAGGGTGATCTGCCAGCGTATCGCCCCGCCCATCCCGAGCTGGTTCTGGAGGAGGTTGCCGATCCCGTTGGCCAGCGAGTTCCAGACGAACGAGAAGTAGAAGTACGCGAAGAAGTTCACGACCAGCGACCACCGCCCCGAGGGGACGGCCCCGGAGATGCTGACCGCGATCGAGACCATCACCAGCGCGAGCCCCACGGTGAAGAGGACGAACAGTCCGTAGAGAACCGGGTCGAACGGGATGCTCATCGACACGACCAGCAGCGCCGTCAGCGCCAGCGCCGCCAGGAGCGGCAGCGCGACCACCGCACACCGGCCGACGACCTTCCCGATGATGACGTCACGCCGCGAGAACGGCAGCGAGAGGAGGACTTTCAGCGAGCCGCTCTCGCGTTCCCTCGTCAGCGCGGCGTAGCCGACGAACATCGCGATCAGCGGCAACAACAGCGCGACGAGATTGAGATAGATCGAGTTGATGAGCACGCCCGTGCCCGACGTCCGGGCGGCCCGTCCCAGCCCGAGGAAGTCGAAGACCACGCTCAGCAGCGGCACGACGAACAGGACGAGGAAGACGAGCGAGAGCACCCACAGCCCCTTCGAGCGGACGGTGTCCTGGAACTCCTTTTTCGCGACGACGTACCAGGTGAACTGCTCGCGCAGCGCCTCGTCGAGGGTCGCCAGCGCGGCCCCCTCGCCCGCGGCACCGTCGGCGGCGTCGCTGTCGCTCATTCCTCGTCCTCCGTGTAGGCCGCGAACAGTTCGTCGAGCGACGCCTCGTCGGTGTCGAAGTTCTCCACGTTCCCGCCGGCGTCCTCGATGGCGGTGAGGACGTCCATCTTCACGTCGTCAGAGCACCGGACGATGACCGTGGCGCCCGACAGGCGGGCACTCTCGACGCCCGCGACGCCCTCGGCGGCCGCGACGACCCCGTCGACCGATTCGGCGAGGTTCACGGTGAGGACGGTCTCGGTACCGGCCGCCTCCCGGAGTCCCTCGACGGTGTCGACCGCGACCACTTCGCCGTCCTGGAGGATGGCCACGCGGTCACAGACCGACTCGACCTGGCCGAGGATGTGCGAGGAGAAAAAGACTGTCGCGCCGCGTTCGCGCTCCTCGCGGACGATTTCGCGCATCCGCCGGGCGCCGTTGGGGTCCAGTCCCGTCGACGGTTCGTCCAGGATCAGGAGGTCGGGTTCGCCGACCAGCGCCATCCCGAGGACGAGGCGCTGTTTCATCCCCTTGGAGTAGCCCCCGGCTTTCCGGTCGAAGTCCTCGGGGTCCAGTCCGACTCGTTCGCAGACGGCGTCGGGGTCCGCGTCGGCGCCCTTGGCCTCGCTGACGAACTCGACGTGCTGGCGCCCGGTGAGCCGTCCGTAGACGTCGAACCCCTCGGGGAGGACGCCGGTGCGTTCGCGGATGGCCCGGGACTCCTCGTGGACGTCGTGGCCCAGAACCGTCGCGGACCCTTCGGTGGCCCGGACGAAATCGAGCAACACGTCGATTGTCGTCGTCTTCCCGGCGCCGTTGGGCCCCAGGAAGCCGAAGATCTCCCCCTCTCGGACTTCCATGTCGACCCCCCGCAGGGCCTCGACGTCACCGAATCGCTTGGTGACTCCGTCGAGTTCGATGGCTGCCATTGGCAATCCTGTTTCCCCCCGCACCTAAGACTTTAATGGCTCGCGTTACTGGCCCGAATCGCCACAAAAATCCGGTCTCGGGTGGCCTTCTCCAGTTTCGAGCGCCACTTCCTCGTCGACCGCGTGACGTCCCTACCGGTCGAGAAAGAGCGCGAGAGCGGCGACGACGAGACAGCAGACGAAGAAGACGAGCCCGGGTTCGACGACGTCGAAGACGAGCCAGGTGAGCGTTCCTGGCGGTGCCGTCGGGGCGTTCTGGCTGGCCGGGCCGGCCGTCCCACTTTTGAGGGCGGGCCTGGCGATCCGTTCGGCACCCCACTGGACGAACAGCGAGGCGACGCCGACCAGCGCTACGCCGCTGACGACGCGACGAACCGACCGTTCGAGGTCGGGACGGGTGTCGGCGTCCCCGACGAAGACGATCGGGTCGCTGGCCGGGCCGTAGACCGTCATCTCCTGGCCTTTCTCGGAGTAGCGCGTGTCGATGGGTTCGACGAGTCCCGCCGCCGAGAGGTTCTTCAGATGGTAGTGGACGTTCTGGACGCTCGTGCCGGCGCGCTCGGCGATCTCCGAGGGCGTCCCCGGCTCCTCGAACAGCGTCCGGAGCATCGCGCGGCGCGTCTCCGAGGAGAGCGACTCGATGACGTCGTCGGTGTCGGCTTCGTGGATGTCGAGGACGCGTGGCTGCTCGTCCGGCGCCGCCGTCGACCCCTGGAGTCGTTCGATGAATCCGGACATCGTTGTCGGTTCCACGAACGGACGCCACCCACTAACCCCTGTTCGTCGCTTCAATCGCGATTGAACCGTCTGTCAGCGGCTGTTCGGCCCTTCGAGACGACAGTGAACGATGGCATCTTCACAGCGGTACGGCGTGGTATCGAACCCCTCTCAAACACGATTTCGCGGCTCTGTGAACGATACGTACAGGTCAGAGAGTGAACGATTGGCCCTGCTGCCGACCTCGTGCCCGGACTCCGGATCGTGAGACGGAAGCCCTCGGCGGGCTCGCGGTCGCTGTCTCCGAAAATCAAAGATTTTCGGGATGACGAGAGGGCCACGGTCTCTCGAACCAAGCGGGATATCCGCGCTCTCAGCACCGCCCGCGCGGGTAGTGGCCTGCTCAGGCGACTGGGCTCGCTTCGCTCGCCGAAAGACGTCGCTTCGCTCGTCTTTCGAGCCCTCGCTCACTGCGTTCGCGAGGACGCCGCGAGTCCGCCTCACGGGTCGTTCCTCCCCGTTCGGCCAGTGGCGCGTCGCGCCACGCACGCCTCGCCCTTCCAGTCCACCAGGAAGTGATCTTTGGAGTCGGCCACCGAACATTCACCGCTGAGACGGCCTGTGTGACGTATTTCCTCCCTGGTGGACTGGAAGGGCCAGGGCCGCTGGCGTGCCAGTGTAGTCGCCTGAGCGGGCCCTATTCTCGCGAGTGCGGCGCGGTGCGGATGTCCGAGCGAGAATATCCCACTCAGCGACCGCCAGCGGCCCGAGGGCTTTCATCTCTCGCTGATGACTGCGGTGCTGTCTACGAGCACACTTTCTCTTACAGCCACTCCGTCTGAAACAACTGTTCAGTACACTGAGCGACTCTTTCGACCCGCTTCGAGCAGTCAGTCAGCGAAAGAAAGGCGAACCGGTCGGGGAGTCAGGTCCCCGGCGGGATTCGGGCGGTCGTTGCAGTCGTGCTCCGGGCACACGCCGCGGTCGTCACTCGGTCGTCCGCACCGGCGGCGGTTCGTACTCGCAGACGGTGTCGAGGACGATGTCCGTCGTGGCCGAGCGGACGTGCGGGTGCGTGACCAGGTCCTTGATCTGGGCGTTCATCTCGCTGGTCGAGGCGAACTTGCCGATAGCGACGACGTCGTCGCTGCCGGTCACCTCGTAGACGCCGATCATGCGACCGGTCTCGCGCAGGTCGCCGACCACGTCGGCCAGTCCCTCGCCGTCGACGTCGAGGCGAAAGACCGCCGTCACGTCGTAGCCGAAGGCGCTGTAGTCGAGCGCCGGCTGGTAGCGCTCGATGACACCGTCGTCCTCGAGTCGCGCCAGCCGCTTGGTCGCAGTCGAGGTGGCGACGTCGGCGGCGTCGGCGAGATCGCTGGCGCTGGCCCGTCCGTCGGCCAGAAGCGCCTGGAGCAGTTTCCCGTCGATATCGTCGATCCGTGCCGACATCGAGTGTCAGACGGCGTCTTGCCCGGCTTTGCCGGTGCGGACCTGTTTGGCGCTCTCGACCGGCAGGACGAAGATCTTGCCGTCGCCGGGCTCGCCAGTCTGGGCGGCGTCGGCGATGGCGTCGACCACGTCCTGTGCCGGGATGTCCGCAACCACGCACTCGACTTTGACCTTCTGGTGGAGGTCGACCGTGTACTCCTCGCCGCGCCACTGGCCCTTCTTGGCGGGCTGGGAGCCCCGCCCCGAGACGTTCGTCACCGTCAGCGAGGGGGCACCGGTCTCGGCCAGTGCCTGCTTGACGTCGCCGAGTTTGTCGGGCCGTACCACTGCCATTACCATCTTCAGTTCGCCGTCGTTGGGTTCGTCAGTCATCCTGGGTGCCTCCGGAAACGCCGCTACCGTCAGTGCTCACAGTCGGTCCCTCTCGGCTGCCGCCGGCGACGAACTCGGGGTAGACCGAGACGCCGTGTTCGGTCTCGTCGAGGCCCGCCTCTTCCTCGGTCTCGGAGACGCGGAGGCCGAAGACGACGTCGGCGACCTTGAACGCGACGGCCGTCATGACCACGGTCCAGAGACCGATGACGGCGACGCCGATGACCTGCATCGCCAGCTGCGTGCCGCCGCCGAAGCCCCACGTATCGCCGAGGATGGCGACGCCGCCGGACTGGTAGGCGAACACCGGGATGAGGATGGTGCCGATGGCACCCGCGCTGCCGTGGACCGCGAAGACGCCACAGACGTCGTCGATCTTCAGCGAGTCGACGACCCAGCGGTAGGTCGGCAGGACGAGCGCGCCGGCGAGTCCACCGAGGATGAGGCCGCCCCACCACGTGACGTGGGGGACCGCACCCGTGACCGCGACCAGTCCGGCGAGCAGGCCGTTGGCCGCCCACAGCGGGTCGGGCTTGCCCTGCCAGCCGGCCGAGACGAGCATCGCCGCGACCGCACCGGCACCCATGCCCAGCGTCGTGTTCAGGACGACGCGCCCGAGCGCGGCACCCTGGAAGGTCACAGCTCCGTCACCAGCGGCGAGGACCGTCGCCTGCGTCCCGACGTTGAAACCGTACCAGCCGAAGGCCAGGAACAGCGTCCCGAGTACGGCCAAAAGCATGGAGTGACCGGGGATGGGCTGGCTCTGGCCGTTCTCGTCGAACCGCCCCGCGCGGGGGCCGACCATCTTGGCGCCGACGAGGCCCGCGAGCCCGCCGACCATGTGGACGACCGTCGCGCCCGCGAAGTCGAGGTAGCCGACGTTCAGCGCGTCACCGATGAAGCCGCTCCCCGAGAGCAGGCCGCCGCCCCAGGTCATGCCGGTCACGGCCGGGTAGATGACGGCCGTCATCGCCACCGCGACGAAGACGTACGCCGAGAACTTCATCCGACCCGCGACCGCGCCGGAGACGATCGTCGCCGCGGTCATCGCGAAGACGGCGCCGAAGAACCAGTCGACCCAGCCCGCGCCGCCGGTCGAACTCATGTAGCCGAACGCGCCCATGAGGTCGAAGGCCGTCCCGGGCGCGGTCAACTGGGCGACGAGCCCGCTGACCGCCGCGCCGAGGACGAAAAACACCAGCGTCCCCAGCGTCCAGTCGGTCATGTTCTTCATCAGGACGTTCCCGACGTTCTTCGCGCGTACCTGTCCGCTCTCCAGCAGCGCGAACCCCGGCTGCATGAAGAAGATCAGGAAACACACGACGAGGATCCAGACGTAGTTCACGCCGTTCGCGACCGCGCCCGGACTCAGCTGCAACGCGAAATCGCCCAGTAGCTCCAGCGTCATTCGGTCACCTCCGTTTGTTTCGCCAACCCACTACGAATGAGACGTTCGTTCGCCAATACCCCGAACAGCGCTACACTCGTGACGCACATTTCGGTTTGAGGGCATGGATAGCCACTATATAACTCTTGGCTTGAAACTTCGGGAAAAATAAGGCCACCCCCGTGACGAACGTCGAAATTACCCCAGACATTAAGAGATATAAGGTCGTCGGACGTCCAGATATCCGGACGAAGACCGAACGGATCTGGACGTTCGTCGGCCGGATCGAGCGCGGATCGGGCCGGTTCGGGCCGGGTGGGCTTGCGCGCGCTCCGTTTCGGACCGTATCTCCCGTCGGCCTGCCCGAACGATCCTATCTTCGGGATTTTAGTACCGAATCCGGCGGTCGTTCCGGGCAGGACCTGGACGGTTCCGGTAATCCGGAGACGACCGCGGCGGACCCTGGCGGACCGTTCGAGAACCGCGTGGTCTCGCGGTTTCGGTCGTTCGGGAGTGTCGGATTAGAGTCGCTGTGCGACGTCCTCGGCGAAGTACGTGAGGATCAGGTCCGCGCCTGCACGTTTGATCGACAGTAGCGATTCGTGGGCCACCGCGTCGAGGTCGAGCCACCCCTTCTCGGCGGCGGCGTGTAACATCGCGTACTCGCCGGAGACGTTGTAGGCCGCGACCGGGTGGTCGAAACTCTCGCGAACGTCGCGCACGATATCGAGGTAGGGCAGTGCGGGTTTGACCATCAGCACGTCCGCGCCCTGTTCGACGTCGAGTGTGACTTCGCGCGTGGCCTCGCGGGCGTTCGCGGGGTCCATCTGGTAGTGACGCCGGTCGCCGAACGCGGGTGCGCCGTCGGCGGCGTCGCGGAACGGACCGTAGAACGCAGATTCGTACTTCGCGGCGTAGCTCATGATGGGGGTCGACGAGAAGCCGGTCTCGTCCAGTCCTCCCCGAATGGCACCGACCATCCCGTCGGTCATGCTGGAGGGGGCGACCATGTCGGCGCCCGCTCCGGCGTGTGAGACCGCCGTCCGCCGGAGCAGGTCGAGCGTACGGTCGTTGTCGACGGTCAGGTTCGGGTCCTCGCGGGCACCGGCTTCCAGGGCGCCACAGTGGCCGTGGTCCGTGTATTCACAGAGACAGACGTCGGTGATCACGTAGGCGTCCGTTTCGTCGGTAACGCGACGGACTGCCCGCTGGACGACACCGTCCTCCGCCCAGGCACGCGAGCCCTCACCGTCTTTCGACTCGGGGATCCCGAAGACCATGACCGCCTCGACGCCTGCTTCGCGTACTTCCTCGACGCGCGCGACGGCCTCGTCGACCGGTACCCGCTCGTGGCCCGGCATCGACCCGATCGGGACGCGCTCGTCGGTCGTCGCGTCGACGAACACCGGCGCGATGAGGTCCGACGCCGACAGGTCGGTCTCGCTGACCAGCGGTCGCACCCCGTCGCCGCGCAACCGGCGTGGTCGCCGTGTGATGTCCGTGTCCATACCGACCGTCGTCGTCGCTCGGCCTTGAGACCACCGTTCGGACGTCGGCGAGGCGCCCCTCCATCCGGGGACGCCGGCAGTCCCTGACGCCGGTCCGGTCGCCGTCGAGAGAAAGACACTTGCCGGCGACCCCACACTGTTCGACCGAATGGCAACCGAGCCGTCCCGGTCGACCCTCCGAGCGTTCGCCGAGGACTACGGCCTGCTCGTCGTCGCCGGCACGTTCCTCGCGCTCGCGGCCGTCGGCGCGTACCTCCTCCTGTTCGGCGACAGCGAGCTCGCCCGCCAGCTCATCCGCGACTACGGTATCTACGCGCTGTTCTGTATCTTCATCCTCGAAGGCGCCATGCTGATGTACTTCGCCCCGAGCGAGGCGCTGGTCCCGTTCGCCATCGGGACGTTCGCGACGACCCCCAGCGGCTACGACTGGGGGACGATCGCCGTCATCTTCGCCGTCGCGGTCGCCGGTGCGACGGTCGGCCAGGTCGCACTGTTCTTGCTCGCCCAGCGGGGCGGCCGCGAGTGGCTGCTCCGCAAGCCGTGGTTCCGCATCGACGAGTCGAAACTCGACCGCTTCGACGGCTGGTTCGACCGCTGGGGGCGGACGGCCGTCCCGGTGAGCAACGCGCTCCTCTTTACCCGCGGAATGGTCACCGTCCCCGCCGGCGTCGCCGAGATGGACGTCCGCCGGTTCGCGGCCCTCTCGGCGGTCGGCACGTTCGCCTTCGAGGCCTGGATCGCGCTCGCCTACCACTTCGCCGTCGAGCTCGGCCTGCTGAACTTCTTCACCGTGCCGGCGTGAAGACCGGGCGACGGCGGACCGCCGGAGTCGATGACAGGCGCCGGAGTCGACGGGATGACACGCCCACTCACGGGACCACAACGCTTTCGCGCTCACCGGGCGAGTCGACGCGCATGCCAGGGCCAGCCTTCCTGCGGGACGAGGACCTCGCGCTCCACGTCGTGAGCGAGGCCGACTACGGGTTCCTCCAGCGCAACTGGAACGACCCCGCCGTCCGCCCCGGCTTCGGGACGGCGATGGTGCGCCGCGAACGGGACGTCGCCGACCGCGTCGAGTCCGTCTCCGGGTCCGACGACGGGGAGATATTCCTCGCTTGCGTCGACGACGACCCCGTCGGCGAGGGCTTTCTCTTCGACCTCGACTCCCAGCGGGGTCGCGTCGAACTCGGCTACTGGGTCGCACCCGAAGCGCAGGGTCAGGGGTACGCCACGGAGATCGCCGCGTTGCTCGTCGAGTACGCGTTCGTCGAACGCCGTCTCAACAAGGTCGTCGCCCGCGTACTGGCCGGGAACGACGCCTCCCGCCGGATACTGGAGGGGCTCGGTTTCCAGCACGCGGGTCGCTTTCGCGAGGACTTCTACTTCGACGGCGAGTACGTCGACGCCCACCTCTACGGCCTGCTGGCCGACGAGTGGGCCGACGACGGCGACGTCGAGGGGGGCGACGCCTGATGCCCGGCCCGGTCTTTCTCGCGGGCGACCACGTGACGCTCCGACCCGCCGGGGAGCCGGATCTCGACTTTCTCACTCGCAACCACAACGACCCCGCCGTCAGGCAGTCGATGCCCCGCGTCCGCCCCCAGACGCGCGAGGAGATCCGTTCCGAATACGTCGACTGGGGTGACGACGCCGTGGGACTGCTCGCCTGCGCCGGCGAGGACCCCGACGCGGAGCGCCTCGGCTACTGTGCGCTCTTCCGGATCGACGAGGACTCCGGTCGCGCGGAGGTGGGCGTGTGGTTCGCGCCGGACGCGCAGGGACGGGGCTACGCGACCGAGGCGGTCGACCTGCTCGCCGGCCACGCCTTCGACGAGCGACGCCTCCACCGGCTCGACGCGGGCGCGATAGCGACGAACGACCGCTCGCGGGCGCTGCTGGAACGGGTCGGGTTCACCGAGGAGGGACGACGTCGCGACTACTACTTCGTCGGCGGCGAGCGCGTCGACCGCGTCGAGTACGGACTGCTCGCCGGGGAACGGCGAGTCGAGTGAGGAGTGAATCGAACCGAAGTATAGTGACAGTAACACGATACGATGTGCCATCGTGCAGTGGGAACGAGTCGCATGAGTTTTGGTCCGGCGGGCCGCCGATCCGGTATGGACAGTCGCGAGTACGGATTCGAGGGTGCGACGCCGGCCGTCCACGGCTACGCGCACGTCAGCCGCGAGGCGACGCTGGTCGGGGACGTCACCGTCGCGGCCAACGCCAACGTCTGGCCGGGCGCGGTGCTCAGGGGTGACGTCGGCCCCGTCACGGTCGGTCGCGAGTCGGCCATCGGCGACAACACCACGCTCCACGCCTCCGAGGTCGGCGAGAAGGTCATGGTCGGTCACGGGGCGGTCCTCAACGACTCGACCGTCGAGGACGGCGCCCTCGTCGGCTTCAACTCGACGGTGAGCGAGGCGACCATCGGCGCCGGGAGTATCGTCGCGATGGGCACGGTCGTCCCGCCGGGCTACGAGGTCCCGGCCGAGTCGTTCGTCCGCGGGATGCCCGCCTCGGTCACGCCGCTGGCGGAGACGAACATCGACCCCGACGAGGTGTTCGAGGCGTTCAACTCCGGTGACTACGCCAACCTCGCACAGCGACACGACGCGCTGTTTTGAGCGGCGCGCCCACCGCGTGTGGACGCTCAAGAGACGTTCTCGGCGTCGTGTTCCCCGCCCGTCGCTCCGCGAACGTACCGCTCGACCAGTCCGACCAGTACTGCGACACAGAGGACGACCGGCCAGCCGACGAGGTAGATCTGGAACGGGTCGCCGACCAGCATGACGTACGGACTCCGCAGTGCCTGCCAGAGCTGATACAGCGCGACGGCGAACAGGCACGTCACAGCGGCCGCCGGGCCGACGAGACCGTACCGGTCGAACGAGACTGCGAGCGCGGCTCCTACGACCGCGGCACCACCGAAGGCGTAGACGAGCCACGGCCCGACCTGTACCGTGAACAGGGCGTCCAGCAGTCCCGGTCCCCCGTACGCCAGTACCCACACGACCAGCACGACCGCCAGGTACGCCAGCGCGCCGGCGAGGGCGACCCACTGGGTTCGGCGCGAAACGGTCGGAGGCAACGGACGACGCGACACCATATCCCGGACTACCGGCGCGGTCGACAAGTGCGTTCCGCCGGACCGACTCGGATAGTCGTGACCCAGGACCGCCGTCTTGCTGCCGTTCGAACGCGAATGGCTCCAGTACCCGTTTGAGCCACCACGAAGCATTTATCCGTACGGGAGAGACGTCCCGGTATGGCCCCCCGCCCGCAGATCACCGACAGACAGCGCACCCGCGCCGCCCTCGAAGCCGCCGAACAGGTCCGTGCCACCCTGGAACGTGACCGTCGCTCCCGCCGGTCGCGGACGCGCTGACTCGCCGACTGCCCGACCCCGCTCGACCGTTCTGCCGTCGCGCAGTCGCATCGACCGTCCTGCCGTCGCGCAGTCGCATCGACCGTCCCGCACTGCGGTCCGGACTGACACGACGACCGGAGCGTCCGGAAACGGCGGGAAGCGCCAGGAAAAGGTGGCTGTTTATTGTCCAGCGTGTCCGTTTCGCGAGTGATGACCGACCACGCGGCACTGGTGCGGCGGGCGCTCTCCCGGGAGGCCGCCGAGGAGTTCGACCACCGCGTCCGCGAGCAGGCCGACCGCCTCGCCGACGCCATCGAGGCGGGCGCGTTCGACAACGACGCGCTCACGCTCGGGATGGAACTGGAAGCCTACGCCGTCGACGAGGACTGCCACCTCGCCGAACTCCCGGCGGACGTCTTCGACCCCGCGGCGAAGGAACTCGGCCTGCACAACGCCGAGATAAACGCCGCCCCGACGCCGCTCTCGGCCGATGGCATCACGGCACAGGCCGAGACGCTCGCTGCGGACCTCGAAACGACTCGCGAACGGGCGCGCGAACACGGCCTCGACGTCGTCCTCGACGCGATGTGGGCGGTGGCGCCCGCCGAGGGCACGGTCCAGTACCTGAACGACGTCGAGATCGACCGGGGTGAGCGGGCTGCGGGGGACGCAGACGCCGTGGAACCGCCGGTCGTGCCCGGACCCGAACCGGACGACCCGGTCGTGGTCGCTCGGAACATGCGCCGCGACCCCAGGTACGGCGCACTCGACAACGAGGCGCTCCGGCGGGCCGACGGCGTCCTCCCCTTCTCGGTGCCCGGCGCCACGGTCGACTTTCACAGCATCCTCTTCGAGTCCTTCGCCACGTCGATCCAGCCCCACGTGCAGGTACCCGACGTCGAGGCGTTCCCGCGGTATCACAACCTGGCGACGCGGACGCTCGGGCCGCTGCTCGCGCTGTCGACCAACTCGCCGTTCCTGCCCGCCGACTGTTACGACGCCGGTGTCGACCCCCAGCGAGTCGTCGCGGAGACCCACCACGAACTCCGGATCGCCGCCTTCGAGCAGTCGATGAACCAGGCCTGCAACAAGGTGCGAGTGCCCGCGGACCTCGACGCGCCGACGGACGTCGTCGAACACGTCGCCGCCGACGACACGTACGCACCCTTCCTGGCGGAGTGGGTCGGTGAGGAGTCGACGGAACCGGACGGTGGGCCAGTCGACATCGACAGTTGCTGGGAGTTCGACTACAAGCGAGGGACCTTCTGGCGGTGGGTCCGCGGCGTCGTCTGTGGGGACCCCGTCGACGGCGCCTGCGACGAGCGTTCCCTGCGCATCGAGTACCGTCCGCTGCCCACCCAGCCCACGGTCCGGGACATCGTGGGGATGCAGGTGCTCACCGCGGGACTCCTCCACGGCCTCGCGACGAGCGACCACCCGCTCCGGGAACTGCCCCACGAGGCGGCCGAGCGGAGTTTCTACGCCGCGGTCGAGGCGGGACTGGACGCCGACATCGCCTGGCTGACGGCCGACGGCGAGCGCACGGACGACCGGGAGGCGGTCTTCGCGGAGGTGTTCGAATACGCCCGCCACGGTCTCGACGAACAGGGCGTGGACCGCGAGACGCGAGAGCGGTATCTCGCACCCATCGAGGCCCGCGTCGAACGCTGTGTGACGCCGAGTATCTGGAAACAGCGGCGGGTCGAGGCGGCGCTCGACGACGGTGCGACGTTCGACCAGGCGCTCACCGCGATGCAACGGGAGTACGTCCGCCTGAGCCGCGAGCGCGAGACGTTCGTCGACTGGCTCTGACGCTCGCTGTCGCTCGCGTTACGCGGCTGTGCCGGCCACGTTCGGCCTGCCCGGTCCCCGGTGTGCGTCGCGTCTCACTGTCTTCTCGCGGGCCCCGTGTTCGATCGACCTGCCCGTTCAGACGGTTTCACCGGCGACTCATCCCGCGTCGGCGCCGACAGCGTCGTCGTGTCCGTCGAACTCGTCTTCGGTTTCGGCGTTTTCGACGACTTCGACCGCGACGTCCTCCTCGACGCCGATCCGGGCGAACTGCGTGCGGACGTGTTCGGTGGCCGCCTCGATGGCACGCTGGCGGGAGTCGAACCCGCGGGGGACCGGCGACTCGAAGGCCACCTGGATCTCCCGGTCGTCGAGTGACTGGGTGGAGCCGCCGCTGTCGACCTCGTAGAACTCGTCACAGACCCAGACGTAGGGCGCCTCGTCGTCCGGCGACCCGCGGAACGTCGGAGGGTCCTCACCGCGCTCGTAGATCGTCCCCGTCAGGGCCGTCCCACCAGCCGAACCACGCACCAGGATCATACGCCGCTCTTACGCGTCCCGAAGGGAAAAGCACGCCGTAGTGCGTTCGAACCGGTACCCCGGACGAACGGGCCCGCCGCCGGGCAGAACGACGAACACGTCTCACACCGAGAGGTCGACGACGACGGGAAGGTGGTCGGAAGGGTACCAGCCGTCACCGGCGACGTCGGCGGCGACGCCGTAGTGGGCCACCTCGCAGTCGACGACGAAGACGTGGTCGATGCGTCTACCGGGCCGCAACGACTCGTAGTCCGTCCGGGTGGTGGCGGGGCCGTGTTCGGGGTGCGGACTGGCTACACGAGCGTCGGTCAGCGGGCTCTCGTGGTCGCCCCCACCGGCCAGGACCCGGTAGGGTTCGTCGTCGGGCGTCGCGTTGCAGTCCCCGGCCACGACCGCCGGGCCGCCCTCGCGGAGGTCGGGGAGTCGCTCCAGGAGGAGCCGTGCGGCCTCGCGCCGGGCGCGCGGTCCCTCGTGGTCGAGGTGGGTGTTACAGTAAGTCAGGAGGTCGCCGGTCGCACGGTCGCGCAGGCGAACCCACGTCGCGATCCGGGGGTAGGTGGCGTCCCAGCCGACGCTCGCGGGTTCGTCGGGCGCCTCCGAGAGCCAGAACGTGTCGCCGGCGACCCGCTCGAAGCGCTCGGTCCGGTAGCCGACCGGGCAGAACTCCCCCTCGCGCTCGCCGCCAAAGCGCGACCGGCCGACCCACTCGTAGGCCCCGAGCGCTCCCCGGAGGTCGTCGTACTGGTCGGCGAGGGGTTCCTGCAGGCCGACGACGTCCGGGCGGTGAAAGCGGATCGTGCTCGCGACGGCCTCGCGACGACCGTCCCAGGCGAAGCGGCCGTCCTCGTCGACGTCGCGGCGCACGTTGTAGGTACACACGCGAACCGTCTCGGCGTCCATAGGTGTGCCTTGCCCCCACCGGTCTTGAACGTGCGGTGTCCCGCCATGATTGCCGGGGACTGCACTGCCCTGTCCCGGCGTGACCGCCGACGCGACAACGCGACAACGTGACCGTCAACGCGACAACGTGATCGCCGACGCGACAACGTGACCGTCGATGGCGCTCGTAGTGCGGTCACCAGGGACGAAAACGGACAGGTCGTCGAATCGACACGACGGTAAGATCAGCCTACCGAGGGGGAAACGCGTTTGACCCCCGAGGACGACGTGGTCGATATGTCCAATCTCGACGATTTCACCGATTTCGACCCCGACGACTCCGACGAGGCCGAGGCCGAGGCGGGGGCCGACGCCGGGACGGACGACGGGGCCGAGACGGGGACGGCCGACGGCGAGGGGGTGGCGACGGCCGACGAGGAGAGCGACGACGCCGCCTTCGAGTCAGTCGGTGTGACGCCCCAGGGGACCGACCTGGGGATCGGCGTCGTCTCGGCGACCGAAGGGCTGCGCATCAGCGAGGACGGCGACGAGACCGAACTCCGGGCCTACGTCACCGTCGCGAACCGCTCGGCGGTCCGGATCGGCACCTACCTCCTCGTCTCCTACCCCGACGGCGAGCGTCTCTTCTGTCGTATCACCGCCCTGGAGTACGCCCAGGAGTTCCGGGCCGACGACGCGACCGAGATCCACGCCCGCCGCGCCATGCGCCAGGAGGGCATCGACGAACAGGACTTCAAGTTCGTCGCCACCCTGGAACCGGTCGCGGTCCTCTACGAGGACGACGGCGACCTCAAGCGGCGGATGACCGACCGGGTACCCAAACCGGAGACGCCCGTCCGCGAAGCCACCGACACCGGCGAGATCAAGACCGGCCTGAAGATCCCCGACGAGGGCGTCTTCCTCGGCCACCTCGCGGTCGGCGGCGAGAAAGTGCGGACGGCGGCCGAACCCCCAACCATCGACTACCGGCTGAACGACGACTACACCGACGGCGACCCGCTCGTCTTCCGGCACACGCTCGTCGCCGGCGGCACCGGGTCGGGCAAGACCCACACCGCCAAGAACGTCCTCCGGCAGTATCTCGCCGACGACCGGACCTACCCCGTCGAGGACGGCGCCCGCGACGTTCCGCCCTGTCTCGTCATGTTCGACCCCCAGGACGAGTACGCGCAACTGCACGACGACAACCCGGACCTCGACGACGAGTTCAGACGCCGCCTCGATATGGAGGACGTCGCCTACGGCGGGATCGACGACACGGTGGCTTTCGTCCCGAAGGTGGCGGGGGCGTCCTACGCCAGTAGCGACCACCGCGCCGAGCAGGTGGAGTTCACGGTTCCGTTCTCGATGGTCTACGACAACCCGTGGCTCATCGCCGGATCGAGCCTGAACGGCAACCAGTACAACGCGCTCAAACGGCTCCTGAACCGCTTTCGGCGCCAGCACGGCGACGACGGCACCTACCAGCAGTTCACGTCGTTCATGGACGACCCGGCGCTCAAGGAGGAACTCGACGAGACCGGGCGCGTCCACGAGGCCACCTTCGACGCGGTCAAGCGGCGTGCCCTGGGCTTCGGCGGCGTCTTCGACCAGGACGCCCGGCCCATCACCGACCAGATCCACGAGTTCGTCCGGTCCGGGGGCGTCTCGGTCGTGCCCACCTACCACATCAACGACTCGCGGTCGACGACGACGGTGGTGCTCGCGCTCGCCTCGCTGCTCGTCGACCAGAAACTCTCGAACGACCCCCGGTACCCCCGCATCGAGGAGACACCGGTCATCCTGGGACTGGACGAGGCCCACAACTTCCTCGCCCAGGCCGACAGCGTGCAGGGCGAGCAGGTCATCGGCAAGTTCACCGAGGCCGCCAAACAGGGCCGCAAGGAGCGCCTGGGCCTCTTTCTCGTCACCCAGGACCCCCAGGACATCGCCGAACCCGTCTTCAAGCAGATCAACTCGACGGTCGTTTTGAATCTCGGCGACGAGGACGCCATCTCCGCGGTGAACATCCCGACCAACCTCGAACAGAAGGTGCCCTACATGGAGAAAGGCCAGATGGTGGTCTACTCGCCGGACAACTCCGACCCCGTCGAACTGGTGGGACTCTCGAAGTGTCTCACGAACCACGAATAGTCGACCGTCGAAAGCCAGTCTCGGAGTCCCAAGCAGGGAATCAGAGTCGCAGTTCCCTGGCGTTCTCCCAGCGGGGTTCGAACTCGGCGCGGACGTTGGCGGCGAACTCCGGGTCTTTCAGGTCGATCACGGCGAAGGTTTCGTCCTGCGTGAGGGGATGGGGGACCTCGATACAGACCTCGCTCTCGTCGATGATCTCGAAGGTGCCGGACACCTCCGGACTCGTACGCGTCGCGAAGCGCTCGTGGGGCTGGTAGATCGTGCGGTAGCGCTCGCCGACCCGCTCGGGCAACGTGTCGACCAGTTCCGGCGTGAGCAACACCGACACCGAGACGCCGCGTTCGAGGGCGTCCTCCAGCGCGGCGGTAAAGCGTGCGGCGAGGTCGTCGGCGTCGAACTGCTGGACCAGCGAGGAGGCGACGATGACGATGCTCTCGTCGGCGGCGTCGAGACGCTCGACCTGCAGATCGACTGCCTCGGCGGGCCCGACGGCGGCCGTCCAGAACGGCTCCTCGACCGGTTCGGCCGCGTCCAGTTCGTCGACCAGGTCGTCCACGATCGCCTCGTACTGCTCGGCCTGCTGTTCGAGTTCCGCCTTCTTGTCGTCGAGCAACCGGTCGAGCGCCGTCTCGGACTCGACGGCGACGTACTTTTTGGGCCGGCTCGCCGTCTGACTCCGCGCCAGGCTGTGGGTCTCCAGACTGTTCAACACGTCGTAGATACGGCCCATCGGCACGTCGCTCGCACGCGACAACTCCTTCGCGGTTGTCGGCCCCGTCTCCAGGAGCGAACGGTAGGCTCGCGCCTCGTACTCCGAGAGACCGAGGTCCCTGAGACTTGCCATCGAACCCTCTCGGATCCGCCCGGGGAAAAACGTTCCGAACGTTTACACGCGGTAACTGTTCCGGAGCGGCTCGGCGGCATCAACCGCCTCACTCGGCGTCGGTCAGAACCGCTTCGAGTGTGGCGGGGTCGGCGGCAGCGTCCACTTCCTCGCCATCGACGAGGACGACCGCCTCGCCGTCCGGCGCACGCTCGTCGTCGGGTGCGACCGCCGTCTCGTGATCGGCCAGACGGAGCGCGGCCCGGTGGAGGTCGCTTCCGGCGGGTGCGCCGACGGCGACGACCTGCGGATTTCGTGCTCGCGCGACCGCCGAGGCGTAGTGTGCCACCTCGACGCCCATCCGGTCGGTCGCGCCGGCGAACGCCGCGAGTGCCCCGGTCGCGGCCGTCCGGTAACGCTCCTCGTCGGTCAGCGCCCACAGGTCCAGCAGGGCGTCCGCCAGCTCGGCGTTCGAATCCAGCGGGTAGAGCGGCCGGTCGAGGAGTCCCGGCCCCGTCCCCGCTCCCCCGGTCGGGCCGTCGCGGAACGCACCGGAGTCGGCCTGGAGTTCGTCGATGGCGTAGTCCGCGATCTCGCGGGCCCGGCGGGCGTCCCCGAGTACCTGTTCCGCGGTCGTGAGACCCACGAGCACCCGTGCCTGCGAGGTGAGCAGTCCCGTCTCGCCGGTTTCCTCGGCGTCCGGACCGCTGTAGTGGACGACCGCACCGTCCTCGCGGACGAGGTCGTCGACGGCGTCCAGCCCGCGCTCGGCGTATCGGCGGGCACGCTCGTCGTCGGTGTAGGCTGCCACCGTCAGGAGGGCGTCGGCCGCGAGCGCGTTGTGGCCCGCGAGGACCGTCCCGTCGACGGTCGGCGCCGCCGCGTCGGTCCGCTCGGTCGCCTCCAGCCGGTAGTAGGCGTCGTCGCCCCCCTGGCTCGCCGCGAAGCCCTCGCCCGTCCAGAGGTCGGTCGTGAGATACTCGACGCCGCGTTCTGCGGTCTCGCGGTAGGCCTCCTCGCCGGTGTAGCGATAGCCGTGGGCGAACGCCCGGACGAGCGCGGCGTTCTCGTCGGCGAGTTTCTCGCGCTGGGGGTTGGCCCAGTTGCGGTTGCGGGCAAAGCGAAAGAAGCCGCCGTCGACGGTGTCGGCCAGGCGGGTGCGCACCGCCTCCAGCGAGCGCGTCGCCTGGTCGCGTGCCCGTACCAGCGCGAACTCGATAGTGCGAGGGAGCGGGAACTTGACGTCGGTGCCCCAGCCGCCGAACTCGTCGTCGTAGGCCGCCAGGAGTTGCTCGACCATGTGTTCCTCGACGCGCGCGGACAGTTCCCCGCCCGGCGGTTCGGCGTCGCGCAACTGTCGCGGCACCGAGCCCGCGTCCGCCCCTTTCCCGTCCCAGGTGCGCCGCACCGCGTCGAGGATCTCGCGGAAGCCGTCGATCCCCAGGAAGGTCGCGCCCGTGATGACGGTCCCGTCGGGCGTCGTGAACACCGTCGAGGGGAACCCACCCATGTTGTAGCGGTCTCGCACCCGGGGGTGGCGGTCGACGTTCACCCGGACGGGCACGAAGCCGTCGTTGACGTTCGCGGCGATGCGCGGTTCCGAATACGTGGTCCGGTCCATCTCGTGGCAGTCCTCACACCACGGCGCCGTCAGCGCGAGCAGGACCGGCTTGCCCGACCGCTCTGCGACCGCGAAGGCTTCGGGACCCCACTCGCGCCACTCGACTTTCGTCGCCGCCGCGAACTCGTCCATACCCCGACTTGGCGCTCGCGCCGATAAGGGCTTTCCAACCGCACCGTCAGGCGTGCGCTCTCACCGCCAGCCCCGGCCCGTCGTAGAACGGTTTCACACGAGGCGGTAGACGCCGCGGTTCTCGGTGGCCTCGCCGGCGCGGACCAGCTTCCGGAGCGCTTTCCGCGTGTAGTCGGCGGGGACGTCACGCTCGCTCGCGTAGGTCACGACCTCGTCCTCGGTGGGGTCGTCGAGTTCGCGAAGCGCCGTCCGGACCGTCTCCCGGCGACTCCCTCCGCCGGTGCTCGCCCGGGAGTCACTGGCGCGTTTCCCCGCCTCGTCGACCGCCTGGCTGTCGACCCCCGACGCTTCGAGGTACTCCTCGTCGTCGGGACCCACGTCGTCGACGTAGGACTCCATCTCGGCGAACGAGTCCAGTTTTGCGAACGCGTCGCCGTGACCCTGGCGGTTGGCGAGGATCGAGGCCCGCACCTCGCGAGCGTGGTCCTCGTCCTCGGTGGAGACGAACTTCCGGCGCTTGGCGTAGGGCCGGCGTTTTCCACAGCGGGGACACTGACTGGTCTCGGGCCGTCCCTCGACGACCCAGAGCATGCTGCACTCGCTACACCCGACGACGGCGTACACGTCCCCGAATTCTGCGCCGTCGAACATGAACCCTCGGACTCCACCACGGGCGCCCGCCCGACCCACCGGCTGTCCGGGCCCGCGACCCACCCTCACCTGACTACCCACACCCGACCACCCACACCCGACCACCCACGCCTATGACGCCAGGCCCCGTCAGTCGGCGCCATGGAGTTCGTCCAGCACTCGGCACGGGAGACCGTCGAGGCCGTGGAAGGCGTCCACCTCACCCAACTGGCGGTCGGCGCGGAGATGAGCGTCCAGCACTTCCACATCGAACCCGGCGCGGTCGTGCCGGAACACAGTCACCACCACGAACAGGTCGGCTACGTCATGTCGGGGTCGGGCGTGTTCACGGTCGACGGCGAGGAGTACGCCACGAGTCCCGGTGACTCCTACGCCATCGACTCGGACGTGCCCCACAGCCTGGAGAACGACACCGAGGAACCGCTCGACGGCATCGACGTGTTCGCGCCGCCGCGTGCGAACCCCGACTGGGACGAGTGACCCCGTCAGACCGGGAGGGGTGATCCCACCAGACCGGGAGGGGGTGATCCCACCAGACCGGAAGGAGCGGCCCACCAGACCGGGCGCCAGCGACCCGAGCGAGCGACCGGAAAAACGTGTGAGACCAAAGGTCTATACCCCGTGACTGCCAAACCGAGGATACGATGAGCACCGAGACAGAAGAGGGAGACGACCTGCAGGAGCGCATCTCGAACTTCCTGCGTCGGAACTTCCCCCAGATCCAGATGCACGGCGGGAGCGCCGCGATCCAGGACATCGACCGCGAGAAGGGCGAAGTCACCATCCAGCTCGGTGGCGCCTGCTCGGGCTGTGGCATCTCCCCGATGACCATCCAGGCCATCAAGACGCGCATGACCAAGGAGATCCCCGAGATCGAGACCGTCCACGCCCAGACGGGCGGCGGGATGGGTGGCGACGAGGGCATGATGGGTGCCGACACCGGCCCCTCGATGCCGGGCGAGAGCCGCGGCGGCGACGTCGACGACGGCGGCGACGAAGGCCCACAGGCCCCCTTCTGAAGCGGTTTTTCTCTCGCGGTTTCGCTTCGAGCGACCAGCGGCGGCCCCGGACCCCACGACAGGTCCGGACTGCCGGCAGCGGTGGGTCTAACACGGCGGCCGCCGAGTGACTGGCTATGCCGGCGGACTCGTCGACGCCCGACGACCCCCCGAACATAGTCTTCGTCACGACCGACCAGCAGCGCCTCGACACCATCGGCGCCCTCGGGGCCTCGCATATGGACACGCCCAACCTCGACAGACTCGTCTCCGAGGGCGTCGCGTTCACCGACTGCCACGTCACCGCGCCGTCCTGTGCCCCCTCACGGGCGTCGCTGTTTACCGGCTACTACCCCCACACGACGGGCATCTACCGCAACGGCGACCGCTGGACGCACTCGTGGGTCGAGGACCTCTCGGCGGCGGGCTACTACACGCTCAACGTCGGGAAGATGCACACGGCACCCTACGACGCGCCGGCGGGGTTCGACGAGCGCTACGAGGTCGAGAACAAGGACCGCTATCTCGCGCCGGTGCCGGGCGGTGAACCCCCGCTACCCGGCGAGAAGTACTACCTCGACGCCTGGGACCGGGCGCTGATGGCCAAGGGCCTGCACAAACAACAGCGGGAGTTCTACCGCGAGTGGGACGACTACGAGGAACGCCTGGGGGCGTTCGAGTGGGAACTCCCGAAGGAGGCCCACCCCGACGTGTTCGTCGGCGAGTTCACGACGCAGTGGCTCGACCGCATGCCGAAACTCGACCGGCCGCTGTTCGCCGCGGTCGGGTTCCCCGGGCCACATCCGCCGTTCGACCCCACACCGGAGTTCGCCGAAGAGTACGTGACCAAGGACCTGCCGTTGCCGGACGTCAGCGACGCCGATCTGGAGAGCCAGCCGCCGCCCCTGAAAGCCCTGCGCGAGCACAACGAGGCCGTCGACCACGACTCGGTCACACACGACGTCGACGCGACCGACGAGCAATTGCATCGCCAGCGTGCCTACTACTACGCGAACGTCGCGATGATCGACGAGCAGGTCGGCGAGATCCTCGACGCCCTCGAACGGAACGGCTACGACGATACGGTCGTCGTGTTCGCCTCGGACCACGGCGAGATGCTGGGCGACCACGGCCACGTCCAGAAGTGGACGATGTACGAGGAAGTCACGAACGTCCCCGCCATCGTCTGGTCGCCCGGTCGCTTCGACTCCCGGGAGGTCGACGACCTCGTCTCGCTGTTCGACCTCGGTCCCACGGTACTGGAACTGGCGGGCGTCGAGACGGACGACCCGATGGAAGCCGAATCGCTCGTCCCAGCGCTAGAGGGCGAGGAGTCGTGGTCGGGCCGGGACACCGTCTACGCCGAACACCGTCGTGACGGCATCCTCCAGGAGACCGAGTTCGTGACGATGGTTCGGACCGAGGACTGGAAGCTCGTCCACTTCGTCGACTACGACGAGGGACAGCTGTTCGACCTGAACGGAGACCCCGACGAGGTGGAGAACCTGTGGGACGACCCCGACGCCCAGGAGAAAAAGCGTGAGTTGCTCGACCGATTACTGGAGTGGCGCATACAGAGCGGCGTCGACACGGCCGACTGGGCCGCGGAGTTTCGGTGACTGCCGCGGATCGACGTCGGCGCCGCGAGCCGGCCGGCCCGACCGCCGCCGTAGCCTATTTGCCGAGTCGGCGACACCGGAGAGTCATGCCCGAACCGAGCGTCGGCCGGAGTTTCAGCGAGCCCCACACCCTCCTGCAGTGTCGCTGTGGCTGGGAGGGTCACGACGACGACGTCGAGCGGTGGGACGTCCAGCGAGCGAGTGACAGGGTCGTGCGGGTGTGTCCCGACTGTGACGAACCCGTCCCCGAGTGGGGGACGATCCGACCGATCGACGCGGCCGCGCGGGTCGCCCGCGGTCCCCTGGAGACGTCGCTGGTCGAGGCGGGCGTCGTCGACGGGTAGCCATCGACAGCGGCTGTTGCGGAGCCGACCCGACCTCACAGCCCGAGCGCCGCCGTGACCGGGATCCCGGCGGCGACGGCACCGGCGAGATAGCCGCCCAGCACACCGGCGTTCAGCGGCGGGAGACCTGCGTGGGCGCCCTCGACGCGGTGGACCAGATAGAGCAGCCCGCCCATCCCGACCAGTCCGCCGACGAGCGCGCCGAGTGCGGGGAGATTGGCGTTGAGCGCCGGGACGACCGTCGGAGCGTCGAGGAACTCGCCCGCGCTGACCGCGAGCATCCCCGGGATGAGCGCGTCGCCGAGTCCGAGGAGGGCAACGTTGTGCATCCCGTCGTCGGATCCGTCCGCTGGCACCTCGTCCGCGGATCCGTCCGCTGGCACGTCGTCCACGGATCCGTCCGCCGGCGCGTCGTCCGCGGATTCGTCCCCCGCGTCCTCGTCTTCGGAGTCGGCCAGGTCGAGTCCCTCGTCGCGCAGCGAGTACGAGAGCGAGTGGGGGACGATGAAGACGATGGGCGCGCGCAGGTCGCCCAGTCCGGCCGCGAGTTCCTGCATGTGTCCGGAGACGTAGACCGCGTAGGCGTCGTAGCCCGCCCAGAGGACGAGGAGGACGACCACCGGGAAGGGGCCGAAGCCGAGTCCGAGCATCGGGATGGCGGCGGCCCCGAAGACCACGGCCGCGAGGTCGTTGACGTACCACTCGGGGTAGACCCACAGTACGACGGCCGTTCCGGCGGCGAGGGCGCCCGAGACCGGATCGGCGGGCAGTCCCATGGCCGCACCCTCGCTGGCGATACTGCCGATCCCCGTGACTGCGACGAACGCGGTAGCAGTCAGGACGCCGGCCGACCCCAGCAGGAAGGCGCGCACCAGCAGGTCGCCGACCTCGTAACGAAAGGCCAGCACCATGATCCCGGTCGTCACGAGCACGAGCACGGCGAAGACGCCGACGTTCCCGACGTTGCCGGGGTCCTCGAACAGCACGAGTCCCAGTGCGCTCATCTCGTCGGTCAGCGCCAGTCCGCCCAGTACCGTCGCGGTGTAGAGGGCGACGATTCCGAGGTACGGAGGCCACTCGCGCCAGGCACGACCCGCGGCACTCTCTTCGACCTGGCGTTCCTCGCTCGCCGCAGTCGGCTGGTCACTCACGTTCGACCTCCCTTCCCCGTTTCGCAGATCGCATATCCGGGCCGACGAGTCACCGTCACAAAACCCTCCCGGACGACCGTGTCGCTCGATGCTGGTCGGGCGACCTCCGCCGAACTATCGGAGGTACGTCTCCAGTGAGTCCACGACACGATCGACGAACTCCGCCGCCACTCGACCCTGCCACGCCACGAGGTCCTCGCGACGCGGGGAGTGAACTGCCCAGGGAGAGACGAACGACTCGCGTGGAACACCGCCGACCTCCCAGACGGGTTCGGCGAGTGCGATGGGGTCCTCGTACTCTCCCGTGGACACGGCCACACCGAGGTACTGTTCGTCACCGAACGGGTGGGAGTCGTTGTTCACGACCAGCCAGGGACGCTGGCGGTTCTCGCCGACTTTGAACGGGTCGACACTCCGGACCACGTCGCCACGCTCCGGTTGCATCGGTTACTCGCCGTCACCGGCGTCCCGTTCGCTCGGATGGGACGTCTCCGGCGCGGCAGCGTCCCAGTCGTCGGGATCGATCCCCCCGTCCGCCTCGTCGAGTCGTTCTGTGGCAGTGTGAAGGTCGTACGCACCGGCGAGTCGTTGCTCGTCGTCGATAATAGCCCAGTACTCCCCCCTGTGTCGAACGAGAGCACGACTTTTCAGGCGCGTGAGTGCGGTTCCGACTGTGTTCGGTTCCTCGTCGATAGCGTCGGCTATCTCCGACCGGGTGAACGCCTTGTCCCGCTGTGCGTACAGATACCGGACCACACGCTCCGGCACGCCCGGTCCTCGCGGGAGGTCGCCAGATTCGAAGTCGTCGATACTCACGGGCATGGTGTGAAATTGACGTGCTGGCGTAATCAATGTACTGACGTAACTGATGTACTGGCGTACGTAGGGATACAGAGAGGACGAGTCACTGCCTGACCGGATCCGGAGACGCCCGACCTGTCTTTCGACTCTCCGGGCCGGATTCCTGCCCGGACGACGAGGAATCACGTCATTTAATTCCGTCGACCCCCCTCGTTCCTTCCATGAGCGACACCGACGGGCCGGCGAACGTCCTCTTCGTGGTGATGGACACGGTCCGCAAGCGCAACCTCTCTGTCTACGGCTACGACCGGCCGACGACGCCGAACCTGGAGGATTTCGCCGAAGAGGCGCGGGTCTTCGAGCAGGCCGTCGCGCCCGCGCCGTGGACGCTGCCCGTTCACGCTTCTCTCTTCACGGGGCTCTACCCCTCCCAGCACAAGGCGACCCAGGAGAACCCCTATCTGGAGGGCACCACCACGCTCGCCGAGTCCCTCTCCGCCGCGGACTACGCCACCGCCTGTTACTCCTCGAACGCCTGGATCACTCCCTACACGAACCTCACCGACGGCTTCGACGACCAGGACAACTTCTTCCAGGTGATGCCCGGCGACACCCTCTCTGGCCCCCTCTCGAAGGCCTGGAAGACGATGAACGACAGCGACACGCTCCGGGGCTTTGCGGACCTGCTCGTCAAGATGGGCAACACCGCCCACGAGTTCTTCGCCAAGGAGGGCGGCGGCGACTCCAAGACGCCCGGCATCGTCGACCGCGTCCAGGAGTTCGTCGCCGAGGCCGAGGACGACGACCGGGAGTGGTTCACCTTCGTCAACCTGATGGACGCTCACCTCCCGTATCACCCGCCCGAGGAGTTCGCCGAGGAGTTCGCCCCCGGCGTCGATTCGACGGGGGTCTGCCAGAACTCCAAGGAGTACAACTCAGGCGCACGGGACATCGACGACGACGAGTGGGAGGACATCGTCGGGCTCTACGACGCCGAGATCGCCCACATCGACCACCATCTCGGCCGTCTGTTCGACTGGCTGCGCGAGACGGACCGCTGGGAGGACACGATGGTCGTCGTCTGTGCGGACCACGGCGAACTCCACGGCGAACACGACCTCTACGGCCACGAGTTCTGCATCTACGACCCGCTCGTGAACGTTCCCCTCCTGGTCAAGGGTCCCGGACTCGACGGCGGCGAACGAGACGAGGAGACGCAGGTCGAACTGCAGGACCTCTATCACACGGTGCTCGACTACGCGGGCGTCGACCCGGAGGTCGGCGGACCGGGCGTCGGCGCGGACGGCGAGGCGGCCGAACCGCTCGACCCCGCCCGTTCGCTCCTGTCGGCCGACTACCGCGACTTCGCGAGCACCTCGGGCCCGGAGCGCACGCGATTCTCGGCCCACGCCGAAGGCGACCTGGACGACATCGCGTTCGTCGACTACCACCAGCCAGTCGTCGAGTTGCGCCAGTTAGAGAGCAAGGCCAGCGACGCCGGGATCACCCTCGAGACGGACTCGCGCTTCTACTCGCGGATGCGCGCCGCCCGCCGGCCCGACGCGAAGTTCGTCCGCAACGAGCGGATCCCCGACGAGGCCTACCGGCTGGACCGCGACCCCGGCGAGACCGAGAACCTGCTGGGCGCGGACGGCGAGGTGCAAGACGACCTCGCGGACGAAGACGAGGACGACGCTGAAGCCGTCGGCGACGTCGAGAGCGCGCTGGGCGTCTTCGAGCGGGAGATCGACGGCGAGTGGGACGACGTCGGCGACGAGGACGTCCTGGACGACATGGGTGAGGAGGCCAAAGACCGACTGCAGGACCTGGGGTACCTCGAGTAACCGTGCCGGACGCCGACGGGTCGCTGGTCGATCTCGTAGACCGGCGGACACTCCTCAAGACGGGTGTCGGGTTCGTCCTCGCGGCGGTCATCCTCTACCTGCTCGCCCGCGGCATCGGCATCGACGCGATCCGGCGGGAACTCGCGGGCGCCGACCTCCAGTGGCTCGCTCTCGGGTGTCTCTCGACCGCGGTGGGGCTCGTCGCGTGGGCGAAAGCCTGGCAGGTGGTGCTGGGCGTCGTCGGTATCCCCGTCCGCTTCCGGAAGCTCGTGGTCACCTACTACGCGGCCACGTTCGCCAACTACGTGACCCCGCTGGGCCAGGCCGGGGGCGAACCCTTCATCGCCTACGTCCTCGCCCGCGATACGGAGGCGAGTTACGAGGACTCGCTGGCCTCCGTGGTCACGGCGGACCTGCTCAACCTCCTGCCCTTCTTCACGTTCGCCGCGGTCGGCACGGCGGTGCTGTTCGTCAGGACGACACTCCCGGACGAGGTCCGTGGCGTCGCCGTCGCCCTGGTCGTCTTCGCGGTGGGCGTCCCCGCGGGTGCGGCCGCCGGCTGGCGCGTCCGCCGCCGACTCGGCCGGTTCGTCCTCGGTCTTATCGCGCCCGTCGCCCGCCGGACGCGCTTTCTCAGCGTCGAGGGAATCCGTCGGCGACTGGTCGAACTCAACGAGGCCTTCGAGCGCATCGCCGCCGACCCGCGCTCGCTCGCTCACGCACTCGTCTACTCCTACGTCGGCTGGCTCTTCTTCGCGCTCCCGCTCTACTTCGCCGCGCTCACCGTCGGCGAACCGGTCGCACTGCTGCTCGTCTTCTTCATCGTCCCCGCGAGTACGCTCGCCGGCCTGACGCCCTCCCCGGGCGGGCTGGGCGGCGTGACGGCCGCACTCGTCGCCCTGCTCGGCGTGCTCGCGGGCTTTTCGAGTGCGACCGGCTACGCCGTCGCGACCGTCTACCGGCTGGCGAGTTACTGGTTCGCCGTCGGCGTCGGCGGGCTGGCGGCCGCCTGGGTCGTCGCACGGACGTGACGCCGCGACTGTGACCGCACTGGGCCGGTAAGGTGTCCCTGTGGTCCGCCACGAGTGCAGTCTCTGCCGCTCGTTCGAGAGTTCGTTCAGTGCGGTCGCTACCGTTCGTTCGGTAGTTCGCTCGTAACTACAGGGCGTCCGATACATCGGGCACCCGACCGGCGACGTCGCCGGGTGAGTGTCCGATGACCTTCGAAACGAACGACACCCCGACCGTACCGCCGCGACTGTCCGGGAAACGAGGCCCGACGCGGCGAGCCGTGCTCTCGACCGGCGCCCTCGCGATCGGCGGCGGGCTGGCTGGTTGTACCGCCGACGAGGACGGCGATGGCGGAGACGACGGTGGTGACAGTGACGGCGCCGGTGACGGCGTATCGGTCGAGGACTACCCGGCGGTCGACGAGTGGCTGACCGAGACGGAGATCGGCGCCGCGGCCGATAACTACGACGGGACGATCGACGACCGGCGGGGCCAGGACTCTCTCACGGTGGCGGTCGGCGCCGAGGGTAACGGCGGCAACTTCGCGTACGACCCGCCGACGGTCGCCGTCTCGACCGGGACCGAAGTCGCGTGGGACTGGACTGGCGAGGGCAATCCCCACAACGTGGAGGCGCTCCCCGAAGAGCAGATCGGCGAGTCCGACTACGAGTTCAGTTCCGGCGAAGCCGAGGGCGGGTCCGGCGTCAAGTACAGTCGAACGCTGGAAGAGCCCGGGGTCGTCCTCTATCACTGCGAACCGCACCTGTCGCTGGGGATGAAAGGGGCGATCGTCGTGGCGTAAGTCGGCTCAGGATCCAGCGTAGCGGCGTGCCAGCGGGCCGACGACGGGGAACTCGAACGCCATCCCGTTGTAGGCCGTCAGCATCGCGACGACCCACACCACGACTGCGGCGACGAAGTACAGTCGGACCGCGAAGAGAAAGAAGGGAATATTGGCTGCGAACGCCGAGACGGGTAGCAACGCGACCAGTGCGACACCCAGAAACGCGCTCTGGACGGCGTGAAACCGCTCGTATTCGCCTCCGTCGGTGAGGAAATACACCGCGACACCGCTCACGGGCATCACCAGATACGACCCGGCGGCCAGCGAGCGCCGGTCCGGGATGTCGGCGTCGGTGGCTCCGCCGTCAGTCGCTCGGTCCATCCGTTCGGAGGACTTCCGGATGGCGTGACAAAAAAGCGGCGTCCCCGCCCCGAAACCCAACGTTCAAGCGGTGACGGCGTTACACGGCGGGTATGTCCGCGGTTCCCCGCGACGCGCTCGCCGACCTCCCCGGAGCCGACCGCTTCGACGCGCTCACGCTGCGAGTCGTCGCCGTCGCCGTCGTCGCGTTGCTCGGCCGACTCGTCTTCCTGGGCGGCCGGATCTCTCACTACGACGAGGGTCGCGTCGGCTGGTGGACGCTCCACTTCCTCGACACCGGCCAGTTCGAGTACCGCTTCATCATCCACGGCCCGTTCGTCCAGCACGTCAACCGCGTCCTCTTCGACGTCCTCGGCGCCAACGACTTCACACTGCGGCTGATCGTCGCGCTCGTCGGCGCCGCGCTCCCGCTGACGGCGTTACTCTTTCGCGAGCACCTCCGCGACGACGAGGTACTGGGCGTCGCCGCGTTCCTCGCGGTCAACCCCGTCCTCGTCTACTACTCGCGATTCTTCCGGAGTTCGCTGCTCGTCGCGACGTTCGCGTTCGTCGCCTTCGGCCTCTTCGTCCGGGCCATCGACCACCGCTCGGCCCGTCCCGCCCACCTCGGCGTCGCGTTCGTCGCGCTCGCGTTCGCCGCCAAGGAGAACGCCGTCGTCTACCTGCTGTGCTGGATCGGCGCCACCGCGCTGGTCGTCGACCACTCCCTCTTTCGGACCGGGGGCGACGAGGCCGGTCTCGACTGGGCGCTGGACCGACTGCCCGACGTCGAGACGGTCGAGTACGTCCGCGCCAACGTCTGGCGCTACGTCGGCCACCTCCTCGTGGGCGCGGTCGTCTTCCTCGGTATCTCGCTGTACTTCTACGCACCGCGCTCGCCCGACCCCGGGGCGGTCGGCCTCTGGCAGGGGCTGACCAGTCCGGCGCAGTTCCCCGAGATGGTCGGGCGCACTGTCGACGACGTCGCCAGGGGCTACGGCTACTGGTTCGGCGGCAGCGCCGACCACGGGGGCCGCTTCGACTCGGTGATCGACCAGTATCTCAGCTACCTGGGCCAGTCCCTGGAGACGCTCGCCCAGTACGCCCTCCCGCTGATGGTGCTCTCGGTCGCGGGCTTTCTCGCGGAACGGTACACCCGCGCTCACCCGCGGATGCTCGTGCTCTTTGCGGGCTACTGGGGGTTCGTCTCGGTGCTGGGCTACCCGCTCGGGACCGACATCTACGGGGCGTGGATCCTGGTCAACGCGCTGGTCCCGCTGTCGATCCCCGCCGGCGTCGGCCTGGCGATGGTCGTCCGCTGGACCCGCGACGCGCTCCACGCCGACGCGCTCCGATTCGGCATCTCGGTGTTCGTCCTCTTTCTCGTGGTCGGACAACTCGCGCTCGCGCTGGGCGGTGGCGTCTACACGAACACGACCGGCGACGACAACACGCTGGTCCAGTTCGCCCAGCCCGCCGACGACTTCCGGCCGGCGATGGAGGCCCTCGACGACGCCGATACCTCCGACGAGTCGGCGGACGTTCTCGTCGTCGGCAGCGACTACGTCCGCACGCGGACGAACGACGCGGACGAGACGGTCCTCAACCCCAGAAACGGGGGGATCGAACCGCGGTGTACGTCGATCTCGGAGACGCTCCCGGTCCAGTGGTACATCGAGATGCACGACGCCCAGGGCACCTGTGCGGTGACCGTCGAGGAAGCGACGGGGATCGTCGAGGCACAACAGCCGACCGTCGTCATCGCCCCGCCGACGATGGAGAACCGCCTCGCGGACGAACTGGACGGGTATCGCGCCTCGACGTACGGCCTGCGGACGACCGGTAACGACGCCGTCTTTTTCGTCCGGACGGACGGGAATTGAGGTCCAAAGGGATTTTTCCGCGGGTCACCAGGCCCCCGTATGGTCGTCCCACTGGAGATGGGGTGGCGCCACCTCCTGTTCGAGAACTGGCCGGTCGACCCGGACGTGATGGACGCACACTTGCCCGACGCCCTCGAACCCGACGTGTTCGACGGGTCGGCGTGGCTCTCGGCCGTCCCGTTCACCAACGTCGCGGTCCGCCCGAAGGGCCTGCCCGAGCGACTCGGGATCCCCCTGCCGGAACTCAACCTCCGGACGTACGTCACCCGCGACGGCGTCCCCAGCGTCTACTTCTTCTGTCTCGACGCACAGGGGATCGCGAGCGTCGTCGGCGCCCGCCTGTTCCAGCACCTGCCCTACTACTACGCGCGGATCTCTATCGGGCTGGACGACGGCCGTGTACAGTTCAGGAGCCGCCGGTGTCACCCGGGTGAGCGGCCCGCCCACTTCCGCGGGACGTACTGGCCGACGGGCGGCCCGTTCTCCGCGCCCACGGACCCGTTTGCGGAGTTCCTCGTCGAGCGCTACCGGTTCTACACCCAGGCCCAGGACGGGTCGGTCCGCTACACGGACGTCGAACACGAGCCCTGGACGCTGTACCCCGCCGCCGCCGAGGTCGAGACGAACACGCTCCTGTCGGCACACGGCTTCGCCCGCCCGGACGCCGACCCGGTGTACTACTACAGCCCCGGCCTCGACGTCGTCGCCTCGCGGAGCAAGCGAGCGAACCCCGAGCACTGACCGGGATCGGCCGGGCACGAGCGCCGATACGGTAAATCGGGGTACGACGTCGGTCCGACTTCGCAGAGTTGTTAAATTAATCCGGGAAGATTAATAATTATGGCTACCTGCGGCGGGGATTATAGCAGCGATATTAATAAGGAACCCTCCACTCCGATCAGACAATGGAATCTTCCGATACGAGTCAGCGAACCGACGGCCCGCCACCGGGAGACGACGCCGAAGCGGTCGAGATCCGGCTCTCGGTACCGGACATGGACTGTGGCTCCTGTGCCGGGAAAGTCGAGAGCGGCCTGGACGGGGTCGTGGGCGTGACAGGGTACGAGACACACCCGACGACCGGACGCGCCGTCGTTACCTACGACCCCGCGACTGTGAGCGAGGCCGATATCCTCGATGCGGTCGAGGGGGCAGGCTACGGCGTGACCGACACGGAGAGCGACGATCACGGCGCCGACGACCGCGGAGACGGCCACGGTCACGACCACGACACTGGTACCGCGGACGGCGGCGTCTGGCGCAGCACGCGGGCAGTCAAGACCGGAATCAGTGCCGTCTTTCTCGCCCTCGGCCTGGCCTTCGAGTTCGTCCTCGCGAGCGCGAACGCACAGGTCGCGACACTCGTCGGCGAACCCCTTCTCGTCGCCGACGTGCTCTTTCTGGTCGCCGTCGCTATCGGCGGACAGGCGATCGTCCGGAACGGCTACTACTCGGCGAAGAGCCTGAACCTGGACATCGACTTCCTGATGACGGTCGCGATCTTCGGCGCGCTGGCGGCCAGTCTGGCCTTCGGCGAGGGGCTGTACTTCGAGGCCGCGACGCTGGCGGTGCTGTTCAGCTTCGCCGAACTCCTCGAACGCGCCTCGATGGACCGCGCTCGCGACTCCCTCCAGGAGTTGATCGACCTCTCGCCCGACGAGGCGACGGTCAAACGCGGCGAGGGTGGAGAGACCGAGACGATCCCGGTAGAGGACGTGACGGTCGGCGACGTCGTCGTCGTGAAACCGGGCGAGAAGATCCCGATGGACGGCGACGTGGTGGCGGGCGAGAGCGCGGTCAACCAGGCGCCGATAACGGGCGAGTCCGTACCCGTCGACAAGACGACCGGCGACGAGGTGTACGCCGGGACGATCAACGAACAGGGCTATCTCGAAGTCGAGGTCACGTCGGCGGCGGGCGAGGACACGCTCTCGCGGATCGTCACGATGATCGAGGACGCCCAGTCGAACAAGACCGAGCGCGAGCAGTTCGTCGAGCGCTTCGCCGCCTACTACACGCCCGCCGTCGTCGTCTTCGCGATTCTGGTCACGGTCGGCGGGCCGTTCGTCCTCGGGACGACCTGGCCGGAAGCGGTGGTGAACGGACTGACGCTCCTCGTGCTGGCCTGTCCGTGTGCGTTCGTCATCTCGACGCCGGTCTCGGTCGTCTCTGGCGTGACGAGCGCCGCGAAAAACGGTATCCTGATCAAGGGTGGGTCCCACCTCGAAGCGACGGGGGCCGTCGACGCGGTCGCCTTCGACAAGACCGGGACGCTCACGAAGGGCGAACTCACCGTGACGGACGTCGTCGCGCTCGATGGCAACACCGAGGAAGACGTCCTGCGCTGTGCACAGGGTCTGGAGAAACGCAGCGAACACCCCATCGGCGACGCCATCGTCGAGCGCGCCGAGGAGCGCGACGTCGGCGACCGCGACATCGACGAGTTCGAGAGCATCACCGGCAAGGGCGTCCGCGCGGATCTCGACGGGACGCCCCACTACGCGGGCAAGCCCGGCCTGTTCGACGACCTGGGCTTCGACCTCTCGCACGTCCACGCGACGACCGACGGCGGCGTCGTCACGCGGACCAGCCAGCAGTTGTGCGAGCGCAACGACTGTCTGGACCTGCTTTCGGACACGGTCCCCGAACTCCAGTCCGAGGGCAAGACCGTCGTCCTCGTCGGCACCGAAGACGAACTCGAAGGGGTGATCGCCGTCGCCGACGAGGTCCGTCCCGAAGCGAAGTGGACGGTCGAGCGCCTGAAAGCGCTGGGCGTCGAGCGGACGGTGATGCTCACCGGTGACAACGACCGCACCGCGAAGGCCATCGCGAACGAGGTCGGCGTCGACGACTACCGCGCCGAACTGCTCCCCGAGGAGAAAGTCGCCGCGGTCGAGGACCTCGTCGCGGAGTACGAAAACGGCGTGGCGATGGTCGGCGACGGTATCAACGACGCGCCCGCGATGGCGACCGCGACCGTCGGAGTGGCGATGGGTGCCGCCGGTACGGACACGGCCCTGGAGACGGCCGACGTGGCGCTGATGGGCGACGACCTCTCGAAACTGCCCTACCTCTACGAACTCGCGGGGCGCGCCAACGGCGTCATCCGTCAGAACATCGGGGCGAGTCTCTTCGTCAAGGCCGGCCTCGCGCTCGCGGTCCCCTTCCAGCTCGTCCCCATCTGGCTCGCCGTCCTCGCCGGCGACGCGGGCATGACTGTCGGCGTGACGGGCAACGCGATGCGTCTCTCGCGGGTGCGGGCGTCTGGTCCAGACGACGACTGATCGGTCGCCTTCTCGTAGAAGCACCCACTGCCAGGCGGGCGTCGCGTCGAAAAATGCGGTGGTGTCCGACTCTCCTTCAGTTGCCCTTCTCGATGGGGGCGCCGACGAGGTTGCCCCACTCGGTCCAGGAGCCGTCGTAGTTGATGGCGTCGTCGTAGCCGGCGAGTTCGTGCAGCGCGAACCAGGCGACCGAGGAGCGCTCGCCGATGCGGCAGTAGGCGACGGTCGTCTCGTCGCCGTCGATGCCTTCCTCGCCGTAGAGTTCCTTGATCTCGTCGGCGGTCTTGAACCGGCCGTCGTCGTTCGTGACGGCCGCCCAGGAGATGTTCCGGGCGCCCGGGATGTGGCCGCCACGCTGGGCGGTCTCCTGCAGGCCCGGCGGGGCCAGGACCTCACCCGAGAACTCCTCGGGCGAGCGGACGTCCACGAGCGGCAGGCCGCGCTCGATGGCGTTCTCGACGTCCTCGCGGTAGGCGCGGATGGACTCGCGCGGCCCCGAGGCCTCGTACTCGACTGCCGAGAACTCCGGCACCTCGTCGGTGAGCGGGTAGTCGTTCTCGACCCAGTAGTCGCGGCCGCCGTCGAGGAGTTTGACGTCGTCGTGGCCGTAGTACTTGAACTGCCAGTAGGTGTAGGCGGCGAACCAGTTGGCGTTGTCGCCGTAGAGGACGACCGTCGAGTCCTCGCTGATGCCGGCCGCGCCCATCGTCTCGGCGAAGGCCTCCTTCGAGAGGACGTCGCGCTCGACCTGGTCCTGCAGGTCCGTCTCCCAGTTGAAGCCGATTGCGCCCGGCGCGTGGCTCTCGTCGTACAGTTCGGTGTCCACGTCGACCTCGACCAGCCGCAGGTCGGCGTCGTCGCTCTGGAACTCGTCCAGTCGGTCCTCGACCCAGTCCGCGGATACGAGTACGTCTTTGGCGTAGTCGCTCATGATACACTGAACCATTAGTCTACCCGATATATATCCCTGCTTCCGCCGGCATGTCCGGCCCCTTCACGACGACACCGGCAATTCCTTCCGGTGATCGGCGTGTCTATGCTTCTCACGGCCTGACTACGGAACTCTCGACCACAGCGATGGCAGGTGGACCGCCAGCCAGACGCCGAAATCGGGCGGTTCCTGGCGGCGTTTATTGCCACTGTCTCCGACCCCGATTCGCGTCCGCCCCCGCCTGCCCCGCCGCTGCTCGGTGGCCGGGAAGGACATCTTCAAGCGCGTCGCTCCCGCAACGTCGGGTATGGACACCGTCGTCTCGGCCGAGGTCCTGGCCGACCGACTCGACGAGGTGCGGGTGGTCGACGTGCGCGACGCCTGGGAGTTCGACGCGATGGGCCACCTCCCGGGTGCGGTCAACGTCCCGTTCGACGCCTTTCGCGCCGACGCACACGCCGCCGAAGGTGACGACGGCGCAGCAGGCGAGGGCGAGGACGCACCCGGCGACACACAGGGTATGCTCCCGGGTGCGGACGTCTTCGCAGACCTCATGGGCGAGGCCGGCATCTCCCGCGAGGACCACGTCGTCGCCTACGACGACCACCACGGCGTCTTCGCCGCCCGGTTGCTCGTCACGGCGGAGCTGTACGGCCACCCCTTCGAGCGACTCCACCTGCTCGACGGCGACTTCTCGTCGTGGCGCCTCGACCACGAGACGAGCGACGAATCGCCGGCGGTCGAGCCGACCGACTACGAGACTCGCGAGCCCGAATCGACGCCGCTCGTGGGCATCGACGAGGTCGCTTCGGCCGTCGACGCGGCGGCCGCCGATGGAGGGACGGTCATCGTCGACACCCGCGAGGACTGGGAGTACGAGGAGGGCCACCTCCCGGGTGCGGTCCGCCTGGACTGGCGCGAACTCGTGGACGACGAGACCCGCGGGATAAAATCCAGGGACGAACTCGAAGCCATCCTCGACGAGCGGGGAGTCACGCCCGACCGCCGGGTCGTCCTCTACTGCAATACGGCCCGGCGGATCAGCCACACCTACGTCGTCCTCCGGCACCTGGGCTACGAGAACCTGGCCTTCTACGAGGGCAGCCTCACCGAGTGGGAGGCCGCCGGGCGCGAACTGGCGACGGGAACCGAGGGCGAGGATTGACGACGTCCGCTCACCCGTCAGCCGGGTCGACCCCGGGGTCGGTCGGGTCGGTGTCGTCGTCGGTCGAGTCGACACTCCCCGTCGGTTCGGTCCCGTCGTCGGTCGGATCGACACTGTCTGTCGGATCGACGCCGTCGACGCTCTCGTCCCAGTCGTCGCGGTCGTCGCGGTCCGGACGTTCTTCGGCCTCCAGCGAGTTGCCGAGGGTCTGCTGGACGGTCGTGCGTTCGTCCGTGACGAGTTCGACCACCTCGACGAGTACGGCGACGACGAGGGGACCGGCGATGACGCCGACGACGCCGATCGTGAGCGTGCCGCCGGTGAAGCCGACGAAGTAGAGGCTCGCGGGCATCCCGGTCGTCACGGTCGCCAGCCGCGGCCGGATGACGGCGTCGGGGAGGAAGCCGACGAGGACGAGCCCGAAGACGGTGACGAGCACCGCCGCGACGACGTCGCCGGCCATGAGCTGCCCGGCGGCGATGGCGGCGACCAGGATGCTCGGGCCGAGTACGGGGATGAACTGGAGGACGCCGGCGAAGATCGACAGCGAGAACGCGGCGTTGTACCCGAGCGCCGCGAAGACGACGTAGGCGACGACGAAGGTCCCGAGGGCGGTCGCGGCCTGCAGGACGTACAGCGCGTAGAGCGTGTCCCGGACCCGGCGGTGGAGCGCGAACACCACGTCGTGGTACTCCCCGGGGACGATCCGCACCGACGCCCGCTGGACGTTCCCCGGGCGGAGCAAGAGCCCGAACAGCAGGATGAAAAAGAGGAAGGCCTTCAGCGCGAGGACCGGCGCCGCGCTCGCGATGTTGACGCCGGCGTCGATCACGGCGTCCCTGGCCTGGACGAGCAACTGGCTCACGTCGACGACGTACGTCATCCCGAAGAGCGTGATCGGCTGTTCGGCCGGGACGGTCTGGATGAACTGCAGCAACTCGTCGCGTCGGAGATACAGCGCGACGACGATCGGCGTGACCACGGCGACGGTGAAGACGAACCCGACGACCGCGGCCAGTGCCGCCGCGATCCGCCGGGGGACCCCGCGGTCGTGGAGTTCGCGCCGTATCGGGTAGAGCACGTACGCGACCGTGATGGCGAAAAACACCGTCTCGATGACGTCCGCGAGCAACACCAGCGTCAACACCCCGGTCCCCACGAGCAGGCCACCCAGGACCTGCTGGCGCCGCGTCAGTGCCATGTCACTCTCTGTGTTCGGCCCGTACAAAACGTTGCGCCCCCGCCCGGACAAACCGGTTCGCCTCTCGGCCGTCCATCGCGACGGGTGCGAAACGGGCCCGGAAGCCGGAGAATTAAACCGGAGCCAGCGGTAGGACCGGGCATGCGAATCGCCATCCTCGCCCACGAGCAGTTCCCCGGCCGGGCCAAGACCGCGGTGGGGATCCTCCGCTACGGCGACCACGAGGTGGCGGCGGTCCTCGACCGGACGCTCGCGGGCGACCGCGTCTCCGACCACGTCCCCGACGTCGCCGACGCACCCATCGTCGACTCTATCGACGACGTCGGAGGTATCGACGCGCTCGTGGTCGGTATCGCTCCCATCGGCGGCGGCTTCGACGAGACCTGGCGTCCAGACGTCCGCGGGGCACTCGAACGCGGCTGTGACGTCGTCGCGGGCCTCCACTACTTCCTGGCCGACGACGAGGAGTTCGCCCGCCTGGCCGCCGACCACGGCGCCGAGATCAGCGACCTGCGCCGGCCACCCGAGGACCTCTCCGTCAGCGACGGGACCGCGAGCGAGGTCGACGCCGACGTCGTCCTGACGGTGGGCACGGACTGCTCGTCGGGGAAGATGACGACGACGTTCGAACTCGTCGAGGCGGCCCGCGAGCGCGGCATCGACGCGGCCGCAGTTCCGACGGGACAGACCGGCATCGCGGTCGCAGACTACGGGATCGCGGTCGACCACGTCGTCGCCGACTTCGCCGCCGGCGCCGTCGAGCGCATGGTCGAGGAACGGGGCGCCGACCACGACCTGCTCGTCGTCGAGGGCCAGGGCGCGCTCTGTCACCCCGCCTACTCGGGCGTCACGGCCAGCATCCTCCACGGGTCGATGCCCGACGCGCTCGTGCTCTGTCACCTCGCCGGGCGCGAGGTCGTCCACGGCTACGAACACGTCCCCGTCCCGCCGCCCGGCGAGTACGCCGCGGTCTACGAGTCGGTCGCGAACCCGGTCGCGCCGACGACGGTGGCGGCCGGCGCGCTCAACACGCAGGCCGTCGAGAGCGACGAGGCGGCACGCGCGGCCGTCGAGGAGTACGCCGCGGCCATCGACGCGCCGGCGACCGACCCCGTCCGCTTCGGCGTCGACGAGATCCTCGACGCGGTACTGGAGCGAGACTGACCGGACTGTGCCTGGAACCGTGACCCTTCACACCGACTTCGAACGCGTCGCGTTACCCCTCGCCGACGCGTTCACGATCTCGCGTGGAACCACCGAGACCGCCGAGAACGTCCTCGTCCGGGTCGAGGACGGCGACGGGAACGTCGGCCTCGGTAACGCCGCACCCTCGGCCTACTACGGCGAGACCGCCGACACCGTCGAAGCCGTCCTCCCGGAACTGCTCGCTATCGTCGAGGACGTCGACGACCCCCACGCTCGCGAGCGGATCGAACGACGGACGAGTGAACACCTCGGCGACAACCCGGCGGCCCGGGCAGCCGTCTCGGTCGCCCTCGCGGACCTGGCCGGAAAGCGCTTCGACGTTCCGCTCTACCGACTGTGGGGGCTCGACCCCGCCGAAGCACCGCCGACGTCGTTCACGGTCAGCGTGGCCGATCCGGAAGAAATGCGCACGAAGGCAGAAGCTGTCGTGGAGCGAGGGTTCGACGTCCTGAAGGTGAAACTGGGGGCCGACGACGGCCGGGACCGGGAGCGGGTCGCGGCGGTCCGGGAGGGGGCGCCCGACGCCCGGATACGGGTCGACGCCAACGCCGCCTGGACGCCACAGGAGGCCGTCGCGACGAGCGAGACGCTGGCCGACCACGACGTCGAGTTCCTCGAACAGCCCGTCGCGGCGACGGATCTCGACGGACTGCGGTTCGTCCGCGAGCGTGGCGCGGTCCCGGTCGCCGCCGACGAGTCGGTCGTCACTGCGAGCGACGTCCCGCAGGTGGCCGAGGCCGCCGACATCGTCGTCGCGAAGGTGATGAAATGTGGGAGCCTGCGCGAGACCCGTCGGGTCGCACACGTCGCTCACGCCCACGACTGCGAGGCGATGCTGGGCTGTATGATCGAGTCGAACGCCTCCATCGCGGCCGCGTGGCACTGTGCGCCGCTGTTCGAGTACGCCGACCTCGACGGGTCGCTGTTGCTCGCCGAAGACCCCGTCGCTGGCGTCACGATGGACGGTACCAGAACTGGTCTCGGCGCCCTCGACCGGCCAGGAACCGGTGCCGTCGCGCGTCTGGACAGGGAAGACAGCGCGGAGGCGGACGAACACCACAGCGCGGAGGCGGACGAACACCACAGCGCGGAGGCGAGCGAGCGCGAAAACGGCGGGTAGTGGCCCACTCCGTTCAGACCCGGTCGACGACGATCGCGTAGACGCCACCGAGGACGACCCCGTAGACGAGGTGCCACAGCAGCGACGGGAGGGCGAAGTTGGGGAACGGCGGCGACGCAGGTGAGCCGACGGCAGGGAGCCAGAGCGGCATCACGAGCGCGGCCAGGACGGCCCACGTACTGACCCCCCAGGCCGCGCCGGCACCGACGAGTTCGCCGGTCGAGTCGAGGTCGAGCGCCCCGACGAGTGCCGCGAAGACGACGCCCAGCACGGCGCCGTGGGAGGCGTGGACGAACATCCCCACGGCGACGTTGGGAGGCGGCGCGAGCGTGTACAGCGAGGGGATCGCCACCGCGAGTGTGGGTTCGTTCATCGCGACGACCAGCACGCCCATCGCCAGCGCGCCGGCGATCCCGCCGACCACGCCCGCCTGCCAGGACCGGTTCGTCGTCTCGGTGCGTTCGGTCGTCTCTGTCGCTGTCGACATGGCCGAACGGACTCTCGGCACCTGAAAGTAGCCAGCGCGTCCGTGTGACTGTGTCGCCGACACGCACGACTGCGGGAGAGATACGTGATGCGGGAAAACCACAGCTGGAAACAGTTACAAACTCAAACACGCGCCACACGACCGCGTACGCTTTTTCCGACTCGCCCGCCTACGGCGGACCATGTCCACCAACGGTGACGCAATCACGGTGTACTCGGACTACGTCTGTCCGTTCTGTTATCTCGGTCGGCAGTCACTGTCGACGTACCAGTCGCGCCGCGACGCCCCGCTCGACATCGACTGGCGGCCGTTCGATCTCCGGGCTCAGAAGCGCGGTCCCGACGGCGAGATCGACCACTCCGTCGACGACGGCAAGGACGAGGCCTACTTCGCCGAGGTCCGCGAGAACGTCCGGCGACTCCGCGAGGAGTACGGCGCCGAGGAGATGCTCGGCCTCGACGAGACCCCCGAGGTCGACTCCTTCGACGCTCAGGTCGCCGCCCGCTACGTCGACCGCGAACACCCCGAGCAGTGGCTCGCCTTCGACGAGGCGATATTCGAGGCGCTCTGGGTCGACGGCCGCGATATCGGCGACCCGGACGTCATCGCTGATCTCGCCGTGGACGTCGGACTCGACGAGGAGGGGGTCCGGACCGCAGTCGCCGAGGAAACCAACCGCGAGGACCTGCGCGAGGCGTTCGCCGAGGCACAGGCCCGCGGCATCACCGGCGTCCCAACGTTCGTCTACGACGGCCACGCCGCCCGCGGCTCGGTGCCACCCGAGCACCTGCAACGACTGGTCGAGGGGTAGCACCTGCAACGACTGGTCGAGGAGTAGGTGCGGTCGGACGGCGGTGTCGTCGGATCGCCGACCGTCCCGCCCATCGACTCACCGGACGACGGTCACGGTGACAGGTGCCTCGGCCACGACTGTGGTCGCGACGGTCCCGAGGAGTCGCCGCGAGAGGTCGCCACGGTCGCCCCCGTGACCGCCCAGCACGACGTGGTCGACGTCCTCGCGTTCGGCGAACTCGACGATCGTCTCCGCCGGGTCGCCGGTCTCGACCGCAGTATCGACCGACCGGTCCGCGTCGGCGGCCTGGTCACGCGCGCTCGCGAGGACCGCCTCGGCGTGGTCGTGTGCGCTCTCCCGACGCTCCTCGCCAGTGTCGAGGATCCCGCTCTCGCTCATCGACGCGTCGACCGGCGTGACGACGTTGAGTACCGTGACGCGACAGTCGAACAGGTCCAGTGCCTCCGCGAGCGCCGCCTCGGCCAGCGGCGACCCGTCCAGCGCCACCAGCACGTGCGACGGAGCCATACCTGGGCTTTCGGACCGGGACACAAGTATGTGCGGTCGACGCTGGTGGTCACGGCGGGCTCTCGGCTGGTGTCACACCGTTCACGGTGTCTCCGCACGCTCGTCCATCTGTTCGCCCAGCACATCGAGTATCTCCCCGAGCGAGACGCCCGCCTCGACGCGCCGGAACGCCGCGAGCAGGTCTGTGTCGAGCGCCGGCGCGCGGACGAAGAGAGCCCCGCCGGTCGCCGTCGCCCGAAGTACCCAGCGCGCGTAGCGCCGGACGAGTCCCGGTCCTGCGTCGGTCAGCACGGTCGCCACCCGCCAGGCCTGGGTCCGCCCCTCGGTCAGCGAGAACAGCGACAGCGCCTCGTCGAACCGACCCAGCGACGCGTCGACCGACGAGATACCCGGCGCGTAGAGGTCGCTCAACGCTTCCTGCTGGGCGTCGACCAGTCCCGCCAGCACGTCGTTGATGTGGCGATGATCGGCGCGTTTCTCCGCTCGGCCGGGGTCGATGCCCACGTCCCTTAGCGTCAGCGCGAGGTCGTAGTTGATGTGGGCGTTGATCCCCAGGAAGGCGTCCTGTGCGACGAGCGCCGACCCCTCGACGGCCGTGCCGAACGCCACGCGCCAGGCGTCGGGGACGTCGTTCAGGTTGCCACGCTCGAACGCCAGGAACGCCCGCCGGTAGTAGTCGGCGAACCTCACCGTGTACTGGCGCATCCACGCCGGGTCCCCGAACCGCCCGCGCTCGATAGCCGTTCGCACTCTGGCGGTCATCCGCGTGTAGATCGTGAGAAAGACCGCCCGCCGGTCCCCCGCCGCGCGCAGTCGCGTCTCGAACTCGCGGAGTCGCTCCTCGGCCTCCGCCAGCGACTCGAACGCTCCCTCGGCGAGTTCGACGAGTGCCGGGTCCCTCTCGTAATCCCGGCCCGCCTCGGCGACCTCCCGGCGAGCGGCCAGGAGCACGGCCCGGAGTCGGCGGGCGTCGAGCAGTCTGAGCGTCTGGGCATAGCCGGCCATGTGGTCGGTCCCAGGTGGTCGGGCACGAGGAAATAGCTGCCGGCGTGACTGTCTCCGGAACGGCCCATCGCTCGGGAGCGACCGGGCGTCCCGTGGGAACTGCCTTCGGTCTGGAGCGCGAAAGGTCGGCAATGAGCGACGACGGGGTCACACTCTCGGTGACCGAACTGGTCGAGTACTGTCAGACCCAGGCCGCGCTCCTCGCGGGGCGCACCGAGACGATCGGCGCGGAGACCGACGAGCTACTGGACGAGATCGACGAGGAGATCGCGGAGCTACGGACGCGCATGGGGGCACACCCGAGCGGCCCCGAGACGCCCGAACCCGCCGCCTCACCGTCGACCGCCGGTTCGGACGACGCCGACGAGGTCGCGGAACTCGAAGCAATCGAGAGCGACCTCGAAGAGAAACAGGCACGCGCCGAAGCCAAACAGGCCCGAATGGCGGCGTTCCAGGACCTCTCGGAGGCCTACGCCGAACTGGCGGCGGAACTCGACGCGAGCGTCGACGACGGGCAGGAGGCACTCGGTCGCATCGTCCGGTTCGAGCGCGACCGCGACGCACCGGCCTACTTCGACGAGCGATCGACGGTCCTCGAAGCCGTCGCCGAGTCGAACGAGTAGCGGGCGGGACGACCGTCGCCTCGCCACTGGCAGAGTCCACACACCGCTGGGGGAGACGTGGTCGCCGTCGCGGCCGTGGTGGTCGTGGGACCTGTCGGCTCGGCGTGGGTCCTGGGTCAGCTTTCGTTTCGTGGTGACTCAGACGGTGGAGATACACGACGACGATACCCCTCTCTATCTCGAGTGCGAGCAAACAGCCGGCGAGGGACTCCTGTCGTCACGACCGCGCGAATGAAAATATAAAAAATTTGTGTTTTAGTACAGTCAAGGGCCGATATAGAGGCTTAGAAGCAGAAATATGGCAATACTCGACCGAAATAAAGTGTCAGAAATCATAGTCCTGGGAGGATTCGAACCTCCGTCGTAGCCCCCAGAAGGCTACATGATTGGCCACTACACCACAGGACTTCACCAGAGTATATCCGCGAACCGTATTTGAGTGTTGCGGAGTCGACCCCGCCTCGTCACACGGGATCATCCCGTGGGGGAGTCACTCCGCGCGACTCTCTCGGGGCGGTTCGAAGTGTTCGCGCCGGTGGCAATTCGCACAGATGACGACACAGCGGTCGGCTTCGGCGCGAACCGCCGCTTTTGGATAGCTGTCGGCGATCATTTTCCCGACCGACTCCTCCTTGTCGACGTCGTCGGGGTGATGGAACTGCAAGCAGACGGGATCGCCCTCCTCGCAACGCTCGCACCCGCGTTCGCGTCGATACTCGAACGACCACCGGTGGAGACGTTCGCGTTTCGTCGTTGCCTTCCCGTCTCCGTCGACGGCGGCGGGCCGATTGTCGTGTCGCTTCCGGTGACAGTTCGCACAGAGGACGTCGCACTTCGCCATCTCCTCCCGGAGGTTCTCCTTCGAGTGGCCGTACGTGACCATATCGGTGATCTCCATCTCTTTGTCCGCACTCTCGCGGTGATGCAAGTCGAGACACGAGGGGTCCGATTCGCCGCAGTCGGCACAGCCGTGTTCGGCTTTCCGCTCGTTCACCCACGCACGGAGGTCGGCGCGTCGCCGGAGCGTTCGCTCGGTGTTCCACTCGACGTTCCTGTAGTGCCAGCGCTGGTCCTGGGAGAGTTCGGCCCACTCCGCATCTTCGGGAATAGTGACGTCGTCGGGTTTCGGCGCGACTCGTGACCCCCGCGAGGCGTTCGTCTCGAGTCCCGCCCGCTCTTTGGCCTCGTTCCAGCCCCCGACCACCCGCAGGATCGTCGCCGCGGCCGGCGTCAACCCCAGTGCTTCGTAGTCGGCTTTCGTCGGCGATTCCCCCAGTTCGTCGGCTGCCTCCCGGAGCGCGTCGAGACACTCCTGTTCTTCCATCGACACGACCGCGTGGTTCGGGCGGCGACAGTAAAACCGACAGCCACGGAGCGAAAGTAGTGTCATCCGGAAAGGAGCTTCTCGTAGAACACCATCTCGCCGGCGGGCGTCGTCTCCCGGTGGGTCTCCTCGTAGCCGAACGATTCGTACAGTGCCATCGCGGCCATCTGTTGGGGCGTCGTGTCGAGGACGAGCCGTTCGAACCCCAGTTCGGGGGCGCGAGTCTCCAGTTCGGTCAGGATCGCGCTGGCGTACCCCTCGCGCTGGTGGGCGGGGTCGACGCGCATCCGACGGACGACGCCGGCATCAGGGCCGTCCTCGTGCTCGTGGTGGTCGACCGCCGTCGCGGGCTGGAGGCCGCCCATCGCGACGACAGATCCATCCGGAACCCGGTCACCGACGAGGAACTCGCCGCCGGCGTCGAGATACGCCTCGGGGACCCGGCGCAGATCCGCGTCGAGGTGGGCGTACTCCTCGTCGAAGGCACCGACGTCGCGGAGCGCCCGCTCGTGGAGGTCCCAGACCACGTCGGCGTCCCGTGGTTCGTACCGGCGAACGCGGAGGTCGGTCACTGGTAGGGAGTCGGGTCCGGCGGTGAAATGCGTCGTGTGACCGGCAACGTCTGCCGTGCCAGGACCGTCGAGTCGAACTGCGGCGGGTCGATCGTACCGCCAGGGACAAAGTCCGTCACACGGGCCGTCTCGACGTGGAATGATCGGTGGCCGACCCGACAAGAAATTACCCTGGCGGACTGGAAGGGCGAGGTGTGCTCGCGGTGAGCGAAGCGAACGGAGTCGTCTGAGCGACCTCTATCCGCGCGGGCGGTGCCGAGAGCGCGGATATGTCGCTCAGCGACCGCGAGCGCGCCGAGGGCTTCCATCTCACTCCGTCGAGTTCGGTTGCGGAAGCTATGCTGACATGAAGCGTAACATCCAGACCTACTGCAGTCCACTCGACGCGGATCCGCGGGTTGCTACGAGACACCCTCTCAGTCGCTCTCGCCGCGGTCGGAGGCGCGGTGTTCGCTGATGAGCCGGTCGACCATCTGGGCGTTGCGCTCGCGTTCGCGCTCCTCGGCGCGGCGTTCCCAGTCCTCGATGGCGGCCTCGACCTCCTGCTCGCGGGCGACGGCGAGTTCGTCGACCTCCTGGACGGTGACCAGGTCGGCGGGTGCGACCGGCACGTCGTGTTTGAAGAGAATCTCGTCGGCGATGTCGGAGAGCCCGCCGTTCCGGAGGACGATCTTCGGGTCGACGTCGACGATCTTGTCGGCGGTCGACGCGCCGGCGCCGGAGGCGTCACGGAACATGATGACGTCGTCCTCGGCGAGGCCGAACCGTTCGTGGGCGTCGTCGATGGCGTCGCTGGTGAACTGCTCGACGACCTTGACGGGGACGAGCCCCTGTTTTTTCTCCGAGACGTCGGCGAAGTTCGAGTGGTCGAGCTTCCAGAGGGCCTTGAGCCGTTCGAGTTTCCCCTCTAGCTCGTCGATGCGCTCGTCGCGCTCGTCGATATCGGATTCGAGGCGGCGGTTCTCGCGTTCGAGCCGCGTCACCTCGCGGTCGCGGCGGGCCTCCGTGCGCTGTTCGCTCCTGGCCGCCGTGAGTTTGCGCTCGTAGTCGTCGAGTTCGTCGTCTTTCTCGGCGATGGTGTCTTCGAGGCGCTCGACGTGGTTCTGCAGGCGGTCGACCTGCGTCTCGAGGTCCGCGATGCGCTTCTCTTCGGGGGTTCGCTCGCGGGGTTCGTGGTCGTTCTCGTCCTCGTTGCCGCCGCTCCCGTCGTCGTCGCGGAGGTCCGCAAGCACCGTCTCGACGGACTCCTCGTCGGCGACGACGCGGGCGACGACGGGGCCGACGTCCTGGCCGGGCGGGACCTTCGCGGCGACGCGGTCGAACTGGTCCTCGTGGTGGTCGAACGCGAAGAGGGCGGCGGCCATCGCGTCGCGCTCGTGGTCGTTGTCGTAGCCCTCCTCGCGGGTGCGGTGCTGTTTCGTGTCCACGGGCAGGTCGCGCTCGGGCGTCCAGCCGGCGGCGTCGAACGACCGGCGCAACTTCTCGACGGTCTCGGGCATCGGCGTCACGTCGGCGGCGACGACGACCGGTCGACCACGCTCGACGATCCACTCGGTGACAGCCGCCATGTCGGCGGTGCGAGTACTCAGCACGTCGAGTACCTCGCCGTCGAGGCCGACGATGGCGACCGCCGTCGTAGTACCAGGATCGACGCCGACGAGCACGTGGTCGTGGCGCTTGGCGAGCGGGCGGAACTCGATACCGTCGCGACGAACGCGCTCGACCTCGACGCGGACGTCCCCCGCCCGCTCGTTCGAAACCGGGATGTCCTGGGGGCGGCCTTCGACGGTGAAGACGGCGTTCGAGAAGCCGCCGTACTTCTCGGTGGCGTCGCGCTCGTAGTCCAGTCCCGCCTCCTGGAGGGCGGACTCGACCTCGCGAGTCCGTTTTTTGACCGAGCCGTGGATGCGCCGGGTGTAGCGGTCCTCACTCCAGCCGCCACTCCCCGTGGAGCGGCCGCGCGAGACCTTGACCTCGGTCTCGTCGGTGAACGCGGTGACCTCCTGACCGACGTTCTTCGCGGCGAGGCGGGCAGCGGCCTCGGCTTCCTGCATGGGGTCTTTCCCGTAGGGGACGTCGTGGCGGTCGGCGACCCGCGAGAGGGGTTCGGGCCGCTGGGCGCCGGTCACCTGGACGAGGGTGGTCTCGTCGGGGAGCGCCCCCAGAAAGTGGACGAGGGCGTCCTTGTCCTCGGCGAGTTCGTACATGTTGTCCGTCGCGACGATGGCGGGCACCTCGTCGCGGATCAGTCGCCGTAACTTCCGCCGAGAGACCACGTCCTTGTCGAGGTGTTCGCCGTCGAAGGCGACCAGCGCGTAGGAGACGTCCCCACGAACGTCCCCGCTCTGGACGTCCACCCCGAACACCACGGCGTCGAGCGCACTCGTGCGGGTGCTCACACCCCGGCGTTAGCGACCGGTGACAATAAATGCGACGCGGGGTGGAGACCGGGTGACAGACCAGCCGGCGGCACCGGCGACCGGGAACGAAGTCGCCCGCGAGTATCGGTCCTGACGGCCGAAGACGAACCTGCCGCCCGCAGACGAACTGGATCCGCGTGCGGTTCGACGACGCGTTGCCCCGTCACAGCTCCACAGCCCTCTCAGCCCGTCTCCCGAAGAATTAAGTGGGTGTGTAAAACACGTTTTACTGTAAAGTACGGTTTACGACAACCGGTCTTTACACTACCTATGACGCGACCCAGACACGCTGCCCCAGCTGGTCCCTGGCGCACAGTCACGCGAACGAGAGCGGTCCCACCGGATGCCGCCCATACCCACCCATTGAACGTCCTTCGTAGCCGGGAGGTGTGCCCGTCGTGAGCGACCCGGCGATCGTCGCCGAGGGGCTGACGAAGCGCTACGGCGACGAGCGAGCGGTGTCGGACCTGTCCCTGTCGATCCCGGCGGGGTCGGTGTACGGCTTCCTGGGCCCCAACGGCGCCGGGAAGACGACGACGATGCGGATGCTGACGACACTGGCCGAGCCCACCGCCGGTCGGGCCGAGGTGGCCGGCGTCCCCGTCACGGACCGGCCGGCGCTGACCGAGCGGGTGGGCTATCTCCCCGCGGACCCGCCGGTGTTCGACGAACTCACCGGGTGGGAACAGCTCAGACACTTCGCCAGGCTGCGCGGGATCCCCGACGAGGAGGCCGACGAGCGCATCGAGCGACTCCTCGACCGGTTCGACCTGCTGGGCGACGCCGACCGGCGCATCGAGTCGTACTCGACCGGGATGACGAAGAAAGTCGGCGTCGTCGGCGCGATCCTCCACGAGCCGGCGGTCGTGTTGCTCGACGAACCGACGAGCGGGCTCGACCCCCGTGCCGCCCGGACCGTCCGGGACATGGTCGCCGAACTGGCGAGCGGCGAGACGACCGTCTTCCTCTCGACGCACGTCCTCCCAGTGGCCGACGAACTCGCAGACACCGTCGGCGTCATCGACGACGGCCGCCTCGTCGCCGAGGGGACGCCCGACGAACTGAAAGCCCGCTCCGTGGACGCCGTGGACGGGGAGGGCGAGGGCGATCTAGAGTCGGTCTTCATGGACGTCACGACCGACGACCGCACCCCCGCGAACGCCGAGCCTCGGGACGAGAGCCCGTCCAGCCACCCCGAAAAGGAGACCCATGACCGAGCACGGATCGACTCCTGAGCGGTCGGTCGACAGCGGTCTCGGCAGGCCGGCAGTGCCCAGTGACGGTCGCACGCGCCCGGACCCCGGGACGGCGCTCGAACTCGCGCGAGTGGACGTCCGCCGGGGTGTCCGCTGGGCGCTGTCCCAGGACTTCTGGGTGCTGTACGGACTCGTCGCCGCCGCGGGCTTCGCGTTCATGGGCTGGGTCTCGTTCGACCTCGGCCGGACGGCCGGACGGCAACTCGCGGCCGGCGAGACGACGTGGCTGCTCTCGACCGGCGCGTGGACCGTCTGGAGCGTCCTCTGGCTGTTCGCGGTCGGACTGCTCACCGTCGACGCCGTGGGTTCGAACGGCGACCTCGACGCCGACGGCTACTACCTGTCCGTGCTGTCGGTCCCGGACGTCGTCGGCGGCAAGCTCCTGGCGAGCGCCGCCAAGTTCACGCCGTTCCTCCTCGCACTCGCGGTCCCCGGACACGTCGGCATCGCGCTCGGCGCGGGAGAGCCCCTGTCGCTCGTCGGCTGTGGCGTCGCAACCCTCCTCACCGTCGCCTCGGCGACCGCGGTCGGCTATCCGCTCGGACTGACGCTGAAAGGACTGGTCCGCCGGTCGGCGACGCTGACCAGGCTCAAGCCGCTCGTGGGCGGGGCGCTCGGGGTCACCTATCTCGTGGTCATGTTCTCCGGCGAGTTCACGACCGTCGTCGCCCGGATCGAGCCGGTGCTCGGGACGCCGCCCCTGGGGTGGCTCGGTGACCTGGCGCTCGCGACGACGACCGGCGTCGGTGCCTCGCCCGCGGGCGCCGCCGGCGCGCTCGTCGTGGGAGGCGTCGTCGTGGTCGCCGGGGCGGCGCTGGCCACACCCGCCGCGCGGTACGCCTGGGAGACCGACCGGGCGCGACCGGCCGCTGATGACGACGAGAGCGACGCGACGCCGCCAGCCGACCCCGTCGGTCGCCTCCTCGGGGCGGCGCCGGTCAGCCAGCCGACTCGCGGGATCGCCGTCACGACGCTCCAGCGGGTGGTACGGTCGCCCTTCCAGCTCGTCTTCGCCGCCGTCCCGTTGCTCGCGGCGATCCCGATGGGCGAGCAGGTCCTCACCACCGGGACCGTCCCCTGGTACGCGCCCTGGCTCGTCGTCTGGTACGGCGCCTGGGCGGCCGGCGCGGCCGTCCCGCTGAACCCGCTGGGTGCCCAGGGTGCGACGCTCCCGGCGCTGCTGTCGTCGCCCGCCAGCGGCGGACAGGTCGTCCGCGGGCACGTCGTCGCCGCGGCGCTCCCGGTCGCTCCGCTGACAGCCGCGACGGCCGTCGGTGTCGGCGTCCTCGGCGACCAGTCGGCCACGCAACTCGCGGCGGTCGGCGTCGCCGCCGTCGCCGTCGTCGTCGCCGCGTCGGTCCTGGCCGCCGGGATCGGGACGACCTTTCCCCGGTTCGAGGCTCTGGACCTCGGCAACGCCCGCGAGGCGGTCCCGCCGAGCAAGGTCGCCTTCGGCGTCTTCGGGACGGCGCTGTCGCTGTCGGTCGTCGCCGTCGCCGTCGTCACCGGGGACCTGGCCCGGGAACTGGTCGCCGCCCTCCTCACGCAGTCGCTCCCGTTCGACCCGACTGTCGGCCCCGACGCGGTCGCGACGGCCGGCTGGGTCGTCCTCTGTCTCGCCGCCCCGAGTGTCCCGCTGGCGTACCGGACCGCCGCGACTCGTATCGAGAACTACCGGTCGTGACTGCGTGGCGGGGTATAGAATCGTTCGTGAACCGGTCCGGACCCTCCGTAAACGCGAATAAGACGCGTTCGACCGTCAGGCCAGGTCGTGGAGATTGTCGACGACGGCGTCGGCGAACTCGGTGGTGCCGAGTTTCTCGGCGCCCTCGATGTTGCGGGCGAAGTCGTAGGTGACTTTCTTCGCGGAGATCGTCTCCTCGACGGCGTCGCGGACGAGTTCGGCGGCGTCCATCCAGCCCATGTAGTCGAACATGAGGTGGCCGGAGAGGATCAGCGCGGTGGGGTTGGCCATGTTCTGGCCGGCGCGTTTGGGGGCGCTGCCGTGGACGGGTTCGGCGAGGACGCGGGCGTCACCGAAGTTCGCGCCGGGCGCGAAGCCGAGGCCGCCGACCTGCGCCGCCGCGGCGTCCGAGAGGTAGTCGCCGTTGAGGTTGGGCATCGCCATCACGGAGAACTCGTCGGTGCGCAGTTGCATCCACTGGAGCATGGCGTCGGCCAGGCGCTCCTCGACCATGACGGCGCCCTCGGGGATGTCGATGTCGTCCTGGGTCTCCCACAGCGAGTCGGGAGCGGCGAAGACCTCGTCGTCGGGGTACTCCTCGTCGGCGACTTCCATGCCCCACTCGGAGAACTGCCCCTCGGTGAACTTCATGATGTTCCCCTTGTGGACGAGCGTGACCTTCTCGCGGTCGTGTTCGAGCGCGTAGTCGATCGCCTTCCGGACGAGTCGCTTCGACCCCTTCTCGCTGATGGGCTTGACGCCGATCCCGATGGGGCCCTCGTGCATCGTCTCGTCGAAGCCCATCTCGTCTTCGACGAACTCGCGGACCTGCTCGACCTCCTCGGTGCCTTCCTCCCACTCGATGCCGGCGTAGACGTCCTCGGTGTTCTCCCGGAACGTCACCATGTCCATCTCCTCGGGCGCTTTCACCGGCGAGGGGACACCGTCGAGGTAGTAGGTCGGCCGGACGTTCGCGTAGAAATCGAGCGTCTGGCGGAGTGCGACGTTGAGCGAGCGAAAGCCGGCGCCGACGGGCGTCGTCAGCGGCCCCTTGATCGCGACGCGGAACTCGTCGATGGCGTTGACGGTGTCGTCGGGCAGGTTCTCGTCGTACTTCTCGCGGCCGGACTCGCCGGCGAAGACCCGCATCCAGGCGATGTCGCGCCCGGTCGCCTCTGCGGCGGCGTCGAGCACTCGCTGGGCGGCCGGACCCACGTCCTTGCCGATCCCGTCCCCGTGGATGATCGGGATGATCGGGTTCTCCGGGATGTCGAGTTCGTCGGCCTCCTCGTCGACGACCTCGATCGGCGCTCCGTCCGCCGGCACCTCTACCCTGTCGTACTCGTAATCCATGCATCGGATTTGCTGATTCCCCCCTAAATGTATGCCGTTTTCCGCGAGGAACCACCGTTTTCGCCGTGCTCTGGACAATACTGTTCTCTATCGCCAAACGTAGTTCTCCATCGATCGATCCGGATCGACGATGGACGTAAGGGGACCCGACGATGGACGAACGTCGGGCCGACGACGGACGGGTGGGGTGTCGACGATCGACGTGGGGACGCGGGCGCGCCGGCACTCACGCCGACCGAGAGCGACCGAACCAAGTTCCGGTGGGTCGACGGGTGGGACGTGTACGTCATCGCTCACGGCGGGGCAGGTTCACCCGCCGACGAACCGGACGATCGCGCGGCCGTCCTCGACGAGGCGGTCGACTGTGGCGCCGACACGAAGACGCCGCTGTCGGCCGTCCGTGCGACCGTCCGCGTCCTCGAAATCGACCCGCGGTTCAACGCCGGCATCGGCGGTGCCGTCCAGAGCGACGGCGTCCCGCGCACCGACGCCGGCGTGATGTGTGGCGACGGTCGGACCGGCGCGGCAGCCGCCATGTCCGGGGTCGCCCACGCCGTCGACGTCGCCGGTGCCGTCGCGACCGAGACACCGCACGTCATGCTGGCCGGTGAACGGGCCGTCGCCTTCGCCGATTCGGTGGGCGTCGAGACCGGCATCGACCTCTGGAGTGACGCCTCGCGAGAGCGGTGGGCCGAGGCCGACCCGCCCGACGGCGGGGGAGCCGGTGGCGCCTCCGCCGACACAGACGCGCAACTCGCCTGGGTGCGCGAACGGTTCGGCAGCGACGGGGACGGAACTGGAAACGGCGGCGACGGCAACGGTGGCGGCGGTGTTGCCGACAGCGACGGGTCGGAGACCACTGAACGAGTGGCACCGCCCCGCGACCACGACACGGTCGGTGCGGTGGCGACCGACGGCGAGCGCGTCGCGGCCGCCACCTCGACGGGCGGTCGCTGGTACGCGCTGGCCGGCCGAGTCGGCGACGTCCCCCAGGTCGGTGCGGGCTTTTTCGCCACACCCGCCGGTGGTGCGAGCGCGACCGGTGCCGGCGAAGACATCGCTCGCGAAGGACTCGCTCGCCGGGCGGTCGAACTGCTGGAACAGGGGGCCGACGCCTCGACTGCAGCACGCATCGCTATCGAGGAGTTCGACGAGGCGACAGAGAGCGACGCTGGCGTGGTCGTGATGGATAGCGAGGGGCGGGCCGGCGAGGCGTACAACAGTCCCGCGATGCAGACGGCGCGGTACTGACAGGGAGCTATCTCACGGGATCCGGTTCGAGTTCGCGCCGGACTTCCTCGCTCGACGTCTCGACGGCCGATGCGAATTCGCTACCGAGACCGCCGGCCAGTCGTTCGGGGTCGTCGTCTCGGGGGGACTCGGTCAGTCGAATCACGACCTCGCTGACGGTCTCTCCCGGTTTCCGCTCCGCCTGCAGTAGCTCGTACGCCTCGTCGTCGAGCGAGATAGTCGCCTTGCCCATGCGAGGACGTGATCGCTTCACACCGAAACCAGTTGCGGCGAGACCGACCGGGGAACACGGAAACGCTTTCAGCGACCCGGACAAATCGGGGGCACATGAGCGACGTGGACTTCGAGTCCGAGCAGTACGAGAAGTGTCGCGAGGCCGGCGAGATCCTCGCACAGGTACGCGACGAGGCCGCAGAGCGCGTCGAGGTCGGCGCTAGCCACTTCGAACTCGCGGAGTGGACCGAAGACCGCATCCGCGAACTCGGCGGGAAGCCAGCCTTCCCAGTCAACATCAGCATCGACGAGGAGGCCGCCCACGCCACGCCGAGCGTCGACGACGACTCCACGTTCGGCGAGGAGATGATCAACCTCGACATCGGCGTCCACGTCGACGGCTGGCTGGCCGACACCGCCGTGACGGTCGACCTCTCGGGCAACCCGGAGCTCGCCGAGGCACCCGCCGAAGCGCTCGACGCGGCCATCGACGTCGTCGAACCCGGCGTCGCGACCGGCGAGATCGGCGCCGCCATCGAGGAGGTCATCGACGGCTACGGCTACAACCCCGTCGTCAACCTCACCGGCCACGGCCTCGGCCACTGGGAACAGCACACGACGCCGAACATCCCCAACCGGGCGGTCTCCCAGAGCGTCGAACTCCAGGCCGGCGACGTCGTCGCTATCGAACCGTTCGCGACCGACGGCGGCGGCAAAGTCCAGGAGGGCAACGAGGAGGAGATCTTCGCGCTCGAACAGGAAGGGTCCGTTCGCAACCGCGCCGCCCGCGAGGCGCTCGACCAGATCACCGAGGAGTTCCGGACGCTGCCCTTCGCCACGCGCTGGCTCGACGGCTCCCGGCCCGAGATGGCGCTACGGCGCCTCCAGCGCCAGAACATCGTCCACGGCTACCCCGTCCTCAAGGAGGAAGACGGCTACCTGGTCAGCCAGAAAGAGCACACGATCATCGTGACCGAAGACGGCTGTGAAGTGACGACGCGGAGTCGGTGAAGGTTTTCTGTCCGTTCGAGAACCGCCAGATCCCGAGCGCCAGCAACTGCGTTTGCGGTCTCGCGTACGGTCCTCGCGGCCTTGCGCACAGTCTTCGCACCTCCAGTCGAGGGAATATCGGTCGACGTAATCCTTATTCATACACAAATTCAACACAGCACATGGCCGAAGCAGAGTCCCCACCCGAGAAGACGACAGTAAACATCCGGATGACCGAGACGTTTCTGGAAGACGTCGATGCGACGTGGGAAGAGCACGGGTTCAACAGTCGGAGTGAGTTCGTCCGGGCCGTGCTCCGTGACGCGCTCAAACATCCCGAGTTCAACCGCGCGGACCTGAAGGCGATGCTCGCCGGCGAAGTCGAGATCCGTGAAGGCCGCACCCACGATAGCGACGAGGTGAAGGCGACGTACGGCCTCGACGAGACCACACACGACAGCGATGAGTGAATGGGACTGGGAACTCACCGACACGGCACGGCGTGATTTCGACGGGCTCGACGAGTACGCCCGCGACCGCGTCGCCAGTAAACTCGACGAGATCGTGACCGACGAGTGGCGAGACCCACCCGAACATCTCGAGCCACTCCAGGGCGCACCACACGCCAAGCTCCGTATCGGTCCGTTCCGGCTCGGGTGCCGTGTCGACCGTACCGACCAGGTTCTCTACGTTCTGCGGATTCGAAAAGTGGTGGCGATGCGTATCGCAGTGACGACGACTGACCAGTTCGCAGATGTCACGCCGAGATACCGTCACTACTCCTCGGGCAGGTCCGCGCTCACTTTCGGGGATTCGATACCCGCGTCGTCGAAAGCACCGAGGACGCGTTCGGAGACGTCGGTCTTGAACTTCACCTCGCTGCGCAGGTCGTTGACGTAGGCTTTCCCGCGGAGCGTCCGGTAGTACAGATCGTCCTCGACGACGACAGAGGCGGGGGTGGCGTCGGAGACGAAGACGTACGGCGAGGTGACCAGCGCGTCCTCGACGATGTCGGTCGCGCGCTCGACGTCGGCGTCGGGGTCGACGTAGAACTCGACGACGACGAGCATCTCCGCGTCGCTGGTGTTGGCGTTGGCGACCGAGTCGTTGAACAGCGTGAAGTTCGGGACGACGACGAGCGTGTCGGTGGGGGTCACGAGCGTCGTCGAGCGGACGCCGATGTCGACGACTTCACCGTAGTGTTCGCCCATCTGGACCTTGTCGCCCACCTGGAAGGGCTGTTCGAGGACGACCACGAGGCCGCCGACGATATCGGCGAGGAGGTCCTTGAGTCCGAGACCCAGCGCCGCGCCGAGCAGGCCCGCGAAGGCGACGATCTGGGTCTGGGTGAGCTCGAAGAGGACCGAGAGGACGAGATACAGCGCCCCGCCGTAGACGAAGAACTTCACGATCGGGATGAGGAACATCACCCGGAAGCGGCGAGTCGCGAGCCGGTCGGCGAGTTTCGAGAGGACGAGACTCAGCGTCCCCGCCAGCACGTACGCGACGACGAGCACGACGACGGCCGTCAGGACGTTCTGTGGGGTGAACTCCGTCCCCGCTGCCTCGCTGCTCGCGCCCGTGACGTTCTGCAGGACGACGACCGTCCACGGGTCGAGGACGGGGACGTCGACGGTGAGGGTCGGGGGGATCACCACAGCATCCCCCGCCGTTCGAGTGCGACGACCGCCGGGTGGAGCGCCCGTGGAGGCACCGTCACGCGGTCGTCGTCGTCGACAGTCACGAACCCTCGCTCGACGAGTTTCTGGACGGTGGCCTCGACCGGCCGCCGGGCGAACAGCGCGCTCAGCCGGTCGATGCCGACCGATTCCTGGGCGACGAGGGTCCACAGGAGCGACGCCGCGTCGTCGTCCAGCGCGAGGGCGGTCTCGAAGGCCTCGATGTATCCGGGGGCGATCTCCCCGTCGGTGACGCTCTCTTCCCAGACGGCGATGGCGACGCCGGGATTGCCCACCGAGACCCGCCGGAGTTTCTCGAAGGTGACCGCCTCGATACCCTCGTCCTCGCCGGTGACCGACCACGAGGCCGTCCACGCGGGGTTGGGTTTCGGGTACGGCACCGCGACCGACCGACCCCGCAGGAGACCAACCTCGCGGCTGTCGAAGACGACCGTCTTCACCCGGCCCGCGCTCCCGGTGTCGACGACGTCCGGGAGGTCCGGCCCGAAGTGGGCCTCGACGACAGTCGCGATCTCCTCGGCGTCGAGGCGGGGTATCTCGACGGTCGTCGGGAACGTGTCGCCGACGTCCCGCACGCCGTCGAGGTACGACCACGCGTAGCGGTTCCAGGAGGTGACGACGAGCGTCTCCGAGAGCGCGATACGGTCGAGAAACGCGTCGAGCGCCGCGAAGCCGTCGATACGTCGCTCGAAGAGGTAGTGACAGTTCGCGACGATAAGTGCGCCCGCGCCGTCGTCGGACTCGGTGGACTCCTCGGGGTCAGGGGCGGGGTCGGGCAGTGCCGGCCCGGTCCCGTCGGCGGCGGCGGGGTCCAGGTCGACGCGGACGACCTCGCCGTCCAGGAGCGACTCGGCGTAGGCGAGCAGCGAGTCCCGGCCGGCGTATGGGTCCGAGACGACCGCGACGTTGCCTCCGACGCCGTCGTCGAGATAGCCCGCGACGGCGGTGGCGACCTTCTCGACCTCGTCGCCGAACCCCGCGGCCCGGAGGTCCTCGACCGGGACGGACGCGTCGGACACCATCTCACTCGATTGTCAGCAGTGCTCGGCCGTCTCACAAAAGTGTTCCTTCGAACGGTCGCGCGTTCGACCGGTCCACTGGGGGCGGGGCGGTCCCGCCGACGGGTCCACACAGCGCGGAGCGGTCCCGCCGACGAACTCAAGGCGGGGGCGGGTGAACGGGGTGGCATGGGAACGATCTTCGTCGCCTACGGCGACCACGACGAGCGCGAGAGCGTGCTCGCCTTCGCCGCCGAACGCGCCGCCGCGAGCGGTGACGACCTGTTCGTCTACCACATCGAAGAGCCGGAAGACGAATCCGCCGCGACGGTCCGCGAGGAGGTCGCAGGGGTGATCGAGCGCACCGCCCCGGACGTCGAGTACGTGGTCAACGTCTCCACCTCGGACGGCCACTCCGACCTGACGAACGTCTCGAAACAGAAACAGTTGCTCGACGTGATCACCCAGTCCGGCCGCGAGTTCGAGTACGCCGTCATGGGCAACGTCGAGCACGGAACCGTCGAGAGCTTCGTCGTCCCGAGTATGACCGAGGCCGTCCTCGAATCCCGGTCGATCCCCGTCGTCCTCGTCCCCACCTGACCCACCGTCTCGCCCTCCTCCACCTGACCCACCGTCTCGCCCTCCCCCACCTGACCCACCGTCTCGCCCTCCCCCACCTGAGCCGCCGTTTCGGGCGGTCCGGGCGGCCGTGTGAACGACCGGCACACAGCTTTTTTCTGTCGTGACGGCGACGACAGAGTGGAGGCAACGATGCCACCGGCGAGCCACAACTACGAGTACGACGACTGGCCAGTCCAGGGTCGAGAAGACAGTGACGTGGCGTACGTCGGTCAGACGGTGGCCGACCAGTCGGGTAACGACCCCGGCGGAATCTCGGGTAGTGTGTTCTACGACGTCGGCACCGGGACGCTGTTCAGCGCCGACGTCGACCGGGAGAGCGAGCAGATCGTCCCCGCACCGGACACCGAACTCGACGTCAGTCCCGGGGAGACGCTCGGCGAGGCGCTGGAACGCGTCGGCGAGGAGACGGGCTGGGACTCCCTCTCGGAGTTCGCACAGGACCACCTCGAAGACGACGAGTAGTCCCGGCGCGTCCGCGGCCGCTCGCGATCAGTCACACGACGATAGCCGCTTTCTCCGGATTTTTACGGACCTGGCCCGTAGCGCTATCTATGTCACGCGTGATCGTCACCGGCGGACTCGGTGGATCTGGCAGGTGGATCGTCGACCGACTCGCGAGCGAGGGCCACGACGTCATGTGCGTCGACCAGGTCGGCGCCGACAGCGAGCGACCGAACGTCGACGTCCGCGTCGCCGACCTCACCGAGGCGGGCCGCGTCTTCGACCTGGTCGCCGAGTTCGACCCCGATTCGGTCGTCCACTGGGGCGCCATCCCCGACCCCCTGAACCACGCCGGCGGCGAGGTCTTCGAGAACAACGTGATCTCGACGTACAACGTCCTCGACGCGGCCGGACGGGCGGGCGCAAAGGTCGTCTGGGCCTCCTCCGAGAGCGCACTGGGCTTTCCCTTCGCCGCGGAGACGCCTCCACCGGACTATCTCCCCGTCGACGAGACCCACCCGCTCCGACCCGAGGACCCCTACGGCGCGTCGAAGGAGACCGGCGAGGCCCTCGCGCGGATGGTCAGCCGCCGCGACGGCGTCCCCGTCGTCTCGATTCGCCCCTCCTGGATCCAGTACCCCGGCGAGTACGTCTGTCTCGGCAACGAACCGCCCGCCGAGGGCGTCGGCAACTTCTGGAGCTACATCGACGTCCGCGACATCGCGAGTATCGTCGCCGCGGCGCTCGAAGCGGACGTCGAGGGCCACGAGGCCGTCTTCGCCGTCGCCGACGAGAACTACGCCGACCGGTCCACGACCGACCTCTTCGAGGAGCAGTTCGGCGCGGTACCCGAACCCTGTGATATCGAGGGTGACCAGTCGTCGATCACGAACGCGAAGGCCGGCGACCTGCTGGGCTGGGAGCCCGAACACTCCTGGCGCGAGGCGGCCGACGAGGACGTCACCGAGCCGACGGTCTGATCCCGGGGAACTATGTCGTTTCGATGAGTAGTGAAGGAAACCGATGAGTTCGACAGTTCGACGGTTCGCCGTCGGAGCAGATAGCGACCTCCCGGTGCGTACCGTGTCGGTGATCGGGGGGCTGTTTTTACTGGCGCTCACCACCACCTGGGCGTGGTGGGCCGTGACTGTGGCCTACGAGCCGGTGCTCCGGGCGTGGTTCGGACTCGACACGTTTGTGTTCGGAACCGTCCAGCTGTGGTGGATGCCGGGAGTGATGGGGCTCGCCTTCGTGGCGGCGGCTCTCCACGCCTACCGCGGCGGTGGCGCACTCGTCGGCGTCTCGCTCGCCCCCGTCGCGTTCCAGGGGTACCAGACCGGTGCGTACCTCGCCGGGGTCGTTCACGGCGGCGGACCGGTCGAGAACCTGCTCCGGTTCGGGCTCCCGGTGGGGGTGGCGGGATACGCCGTCGGTTTCACAGCCCTGCGAGTTCGCGGTCGGTCCGACGTCGACTGGATGCCGTCGCTCTCGCGTCGTCGTGTGGCGGTCGTCCTCGCCGCCGGCTTCGCCATCGGCTTCCGGTTCGCCATCCCGACGATCGAAGCGCTCGCGTGACTCTCACGCACCCGGTCCACGTCACTCCTCGTCGTCGGACTCCGCGGGGTTGTGCGCGATGGCGAACAGGAACCCCGAGAGAAAGAGCAGTTCGTTCCCGAGATACACGCCGAGTACCGGGTCGACGACGGCGAGGACTGACTCGGGGAGCGCGATGCCGAGCACGGCGAGGACGAGCGCGACGACGGCCGCGAGCCCCGCGAAGATCCGCGTGACAGCGCCGGCCACGTAGCCGACGACGAAGACGACGACTGATTCGAGGAGTGTCATAGCAGAGCTACGCGGGCCGCGGAGATAAGCGGTGTCGCCAGTGGCCGTCGAGCGATCGTGTGGGCCGATACCACCCCCGGACAACCGTTTTGAACCGGCCGCGCGACCGGCCGGACGTGCCGACGCGAGTTCACGAGGTAACGACCGACGAGGGCTGGGACGAGGCGGTACCCGTCCTCAGACAGCTCTGGAGTCACGAGAGCGAGGCCTTCGTCCGTTCGTGGCGCGAGGAGGACGACTACCGGCTGTTCGGGCTGTACGAGACCGACGAGGAGAGCTCGGTCGAACGTGACGACGTGACCGACAGCGAGACGCTCGTCGCGGTCGCGGGCGTGTCGATCCAGCGTGTGCTCCACCACGAGCGGCACCTCTGGGTCCACGACTTCGTCGTCGACGAGCAGCGGCGCGGTGAGGGGTTCGGGAGTGAGCTGCTGGAGTGGCTCGACGCGTGGGCGCGCGACCGCGGTTGCGAGAACCTGGCACTGGCCTGTGTCGCCGACAACGGCGAGGCCCGGTCCTTCTACGAGAGTCGGGGACTCGACGTGTGGGGGCACGTCATGGAACGCGAGATCTGAGAGACAGGCGGCAGCCGTTCGGGATCTGCCCGGCACATCGACCGGGCTTTTGAGGCCGGGACGCCAGGCGGGCGTATGGACCAGGTCTTCGCGCCGTGGCGCATCGAGTGGGTCGAACGCGAGGGCGACGACGACGAGATCGACGGATGCGTGTTCTGTGCCTTCGCCGAAGGCCCGCGCGACCGGGACCGCGAACGCCACGTCGTCGCCCGCTCGGCCCACGCGTTCGTCCTCCTGAACAACTACCCGTACAACCCGGGCCACGTCATGGTCATCCCCGAGTCCCACACGGGCGACTACCGCGACCTCGACGACGACGTCCTGCTGGACCACGCGCGGCTCAAACAGCGGACGTTCGACGCCCTCGACGCGGCGATGGGTCCCAACGCCTACAACGCGGGGCTCAACCTCGGCGGGAGCGCGGCCGGCGGGTCCATCGACGACCACCTCCACACCCACGTCGTCCCGCGCTGGGAGGGCGACACCAACTTCATGCCCGTCGTCAGCGACACGAAGGTCATCGTCGAGGCCGTCGACGACACCTACGACCACCTCCACGACGCCTTCGCCGAGCAGGCGGGTGCCGAGGTGACCGGCGAGGACCGGGCGGTCGAACTCTCGTTCGAGTGACGGGGCCTCCGGTCCAGCGGTCGACACGGCTTTGACGCGTGCCCATCAAGGCCGGACGATGACCGAGGGCGACGAACGGTCGCAGACGCTCCGGCGGGTCGGCCTCCTCCTGCTCGGGGCCAACGTTGCGCTCGCAGCCCTGAAGGGCGGTGCGTGGTTCGTCACCGGCAGTCTCGCCGTCCAGGGTGAGGCCGTCAACAGTCTCGCCGACGCCGTCTACTCGCTCGTCACCGTGGCAGGGCTCTATCTCACCACCCAGCCGCCGGACTTCGAACATCCCCACGGCCACGAGCGCATCGAGCCCTTCGTCGGCCTGTTCGTCGCACTCGGTATCTTCGTCGCCGGCGGCACAGTCCTGTACCAGTCGGGCACGGCGTTGCTCTCGGGCGACGTCGCAGTCTCGCGTGGACCGACGGCCGTCGTGGTGCTCGCGGTCGCGGCCGTCTCCAAATTCGCACTCTACCGGTACGTCCTCGCGGCCGGCGACCGGCACAACTCCCCGGCGCTGACCGCGACGGCACTGGACAACCGCAACGACATCCTCACCGCCCTCGCCGCCCTCGTCGGCGTCCTCGGTGCCGGTGCCGGTTACCCTATCCTCGACCCGCTGGCGGCCGTCGTCGTCGCCGTCGGTATCCTCTATACGGGCATCGAAGTCGTCCGCGACAATCTCGGCTATCTTGTCGGTCGTGCGCCACCCGAGGACCTGCGCAGGGAAATCATCCGCCGAGCCCTGGCTCACCCGGACGTCGAGGGCGCTCACGACGTCGTCGCCCACTACGTCGGTCCCGAGATCGACGTCTCGCTCCACATCGAGGTCGAGGGCGACCGGACGCTGCTGGAGGCCCACGACATCGAGACGGCGGTCGTCGAGTCGATCCGGGAACTGCCGGAGGTCGACGACGTGTTCGTCCACGTCGACCCCCGCGAGGCCGGCGAGTGGAAACCCGACGCCGACGTCGACCGCGTCGCCGGCGACCGGTAGGCGTCGAGCGGGTACGGCACCGGGACCGGGGGCCGGCGAAACTGCTGGACGTCGGGAAGCCGCTCGGACGGTGGTCGGTCACCGTTCGCTACGGCCTCCGGGGACGTTTCGCTCGCCGACTCTGAACACCAGGGCGGCGCCGAGGAGGACGGCGACCAGTTCGAAGCCGCGTTCGACGGCCGGTTTCGGCGACAGCCACACCGGGGTGGCGGCCTCGTAGACGACCGCGTATCCGCCCTCGTGGGCGTAGAGGTTGCTCCTGTCGTCACCGAGACCGAGCGGGTCGGCGGTTTGCACTTCCCCCTCACTGAGAGCACGCTCGACGGCAGCCCTGCGGGGATCGTAACTCGCGTTCGCGAGCGCGGATTCGGGGTCGACTCGCTCCAGACCGAGCCGGTGTGGTTCGCTCTCGGTCTCGACGCGGCGGTAGACCGGCCCGGCGCTCCCCACGACGAAGTAGTCGGGACTGGAGAGGTCGGGTGCCGCGTTCCCGCGGACGGTGACGGTCTCGTTCCGGAGGCGCTCTTCGAGGAGACAACCGCGGTCCTCCTCGGCGCCGATCGGGTCCATGCAGGCGACCTGGTCGGTCGGACTGGCGAAGAACCCGCCGTCGGTCGTGTTCAGCTGGATCTCCCCGTCGTCGACTACCACCTCGGTACTTCGGTAGACGTAGTCGGGGCCGGTGACGTCGAGCGCGGGCGCCCAGACGGGCGTCGTGAGGAGGGCGATACCGACAACGAGGAGGGCCTGCGAGCGGCGGTCCATAGCGGGTGGCGCGCCGTACGACACATCAACGTATCGGCTCACTGCTCGTCACGTCTCCCGGACCCGCGGCGGCTTCGCTCGCCCGGGCGCCACGGTAGCGTCACTCGTCGGCGTCGACGGCGTGGTGCGGTCCGATGGGTCCGTGTTCGGGACAGGCCCCGACGATCGGGGTAGCGTTGAGACAGCAGTGACGACTCCCGGTGGCGACCAGGCCGGTCGACAGTTCGGCCCCGCAGAGCCGACAGCGCGGGACGTTCTCGCTCACGAACGACGAGAGGGTGTCGAACGAGGTAAATTCACGCCTCGCGGACAGAACTTTGGTGCTGTCGGTCGGAGAGCAAACGATGGTGACGCGTGCGTCACTCGGACGGATCGGTATCGTACTCGGCGGCACCGTCGTCGCGACGGCCGTCGGGGTCGGACTGTTCGCGCTCGTGCCGCTGTACACGGCGCTGGGGGTCCTCGAAGTACTCCTCGCAGTGGTCGTCGTCGCCGCTGGTGTCGGGCTGGCCGGCCGGTTCGCCGGAAACGCCTTCCCCGGCTACGACGTCGCGGAGGTGGAAGTCGACGACGCTATCACGCGGGACGGCGGCGGTCCGGGTCCGATCGGCGCCAGTGGGGTCTCGGCCGACGACGTGGTCGACCAGATCGAGCGGGCGGACGACGACGGCAACGTCGAGGCGCTGGTCGTGAAGCTGAACACGCCGGGGGGTGCGGTCGTCCCGAGCGAGGACATCAGGCGGGCCGCGATGGAGTTCGACGGGCCGACGGTCGCCTACGCGGAGGACATGGCCGCAAGCGGCGGCTACTGGATCGCCAGCGGCTGTGACGAGTTCCACGCCCGCGAGGGGAGCGTCGTCGGCAGTATCGGCGTCAACGGTACGCAGTTCGGCCTGACGGACCTGGCCGAGAAGGCCGGCGTCGACTACCGCCGGTTCGTCGCCGGCGAGTACAAGGACACGCCCTCCTCCTGGCGCGACCTCTCGGAGGACGAGGTGGCCTACTTCCAGGGCTTTCTCGACGACTACTACGACCTGTTCGTCGAGACGGTCACCGAGGGACGGGATCTGGACCCCGAATTCGTCAGGGATACCGAGGCCCGCATCTACCTGGGCCAGGAGGCCGCCGAGAACGGGCTCGTCGACACCGTCGGCCCGCGCGAGGAGATGGAAGCGCGCCTGGCCGAGCGTATCGGTGTCGACGAGATCACCGTCGAGGCGTTCGAACCCGACCGAGGACTCTCCGACAGAGTCAGCCTCGGCGCACAGTCGGTCGCGCGAGCGTTCGGGGCCGGCGTCGCGAGCGTGGTCACTGAGGAAGACGAACCCGTAAAAGCGCGACTGTAACGTGGTCGGCGGCGGCCCCGTCGAGCGTCAGGAGACGTCGATGTTCGCCGAATCGTCGACGCGGTCGAAGACGACCTCGAGGATGCCGTTGTTGTAGGAGGCCGACGCGGAGTGTTCGTCGACGGTGGCGGGGAGCTGGACGCGCTCGTGGTACTCGCGAGTGGCGCCGGCGGCGTCGAGCGTGAGCACGTTCCCGTCACACTTCAGGTCGATCGAGTCCCGGTCGACACCGGGGACGTCCGCGACGACGCGCAGGGCGTCCGCTTCCTCGTAGACGTCGAGGTGCACGTCGGCACCCGCGGGTTCGGTCGCCGGGCCGCCCTCTACGTCGACGTTCGCGTTGTCCATCACGTCGTTCATCATCCGCTCGATTTCCCGGAAGAAGTCGTCGAAGGGGTCGTCGCGGTCGTCACGTCGCATACCCGTCCGTAAGGCGATGCCGGGCAAAAACCTTCGCACCGCGGTATCGGTTCCGAGACTCCCGGACCCACCCGAAAGACCCACCAGCGGATCCACCCGGGAGACCCCAGAGTATTTGCCGCCAGTGGCCGACCCGGGAGACGTGCGACTCGTCCAGGTGACGATCCCGACGGGCAAACGCGAGACGGTCTGTCGAGCGCTCGACGACGAGGGCGTCGACTACGTCCTCGCCGACGAGACGAGCGGCCGCGAGTACGCCGCTATCGCCTACGTGCCCCTCCCCACCAACGCCGTCGAACCCGTCCTGGAGACGCTCCGTGAGGCGGGTATCGACGAGTCGACCTACACCGTGGTGCTGGACGCCCGGACCGTCGTCTCCCGGGACTTCGAGGCCCTGGAGGAGCGCTACGCCGAGGAGGAAGACGCCGACCGGATCGCCCGCGAGGAACTCGTCGCCGCCGCCCGCGACCTCGTCCCGTCGCTCCCGAACTACGTGATCCTGACGGTCGTGAGCGCGGTCATCGCCACGGCGGGACTCCTGCTCGACTCGCCCGCCGTGGTCGTCGGGTCGATGGTGATCGCGCCGCTGATCGGGCCCGCGATGACCGCCAGCGTCGGCACCGTCGTCGTCGACAACGAGATGTTCGGGCGCGGGGTCAAACTCCAGGCGATGGGCGTCCTGCTGTCGATAGCCAGCGCGGCCGTCTTCGCCTGGTTCGTGCGGACCGTCAACCTCGTGCCTCCCTTCACCGACGTGACCCAGATCCCGCAGGTGCGCGAGCGACTCTCGCCCGACTTCCTGTCGCTCGCGGTCGCGGTGGGGGCCGGCGTCGCGGGCTCGCTCTCGCTGACGACCGGCGTCTCCTCCGCGCTCGTCGGCGTGATGATCGCCGTCGCACTCATCCCGCCCGCGGCGACGGTCGGGATCGGGATCGCCTGGGGCCGGCCGATGGTCTCGCTGGGTTCGGGTGTGCTCGTCATGGTGAACATCCTCTCTATCAACCTCGCGTCACTCGTGGTGTTGCGCTACAGCGGCTACCGGCCGACGCGCTGGTTCCAGCTCGACGAGGCCCGCGGCGCGACGATACGGCGGGTCGGCATTCTGGCGGTCGCCATCGTCGTCCTCTCGGCGTTTCTCGGCGGTGTCACCTACGACTCGTACCAGGCGGCGACGACCGAAGAGCGGATCCAGGAAGCCACGGCGGACGTCCTGGCCGAGCAGACGGAGGCCCGCTTGCTCTCCCTCGACGTCGAACGCAGCAACGACGTCGTCTTTCGGAACCCCGAGACGGTCGTCGTGACCGTTGGCGTCGAGAACGGTGACCCGCCGGCACTTGCAGACGCCATCGACGCCGAGATCGAGGCCGTCATCGGTCGTGAGATAGGAACGGAAGTTCGATACGTCCGCGTCGCCAGCGCCTGAGCGGGGTTCATAGCGCCGAGCACGGCTCACAGCGCCCGAACACGGCTCATAGCGCCCGAGCGGCGATTCGCGACTGCCCTGAGCGGCGTTTCGCGAGCGCGCGTCAGACGGTCAAAGACCAGTTTGAACCTACGTGACGGCTATTTATACGGGGGTCGTCCGGGACCCTGTATGCGAACACGAATCGCACTCGCCGGGACCGCGGTGGTCGCGGCACTCCTGGTGACTGCAGGCATCGCCGGCGCGCTGACGACGGGTAACGCGTCCGGCCCGGCACAGGTTCAGAATCAGGCGTCGATGAGCGACACGGTCACGGTTTCCGGTAGCGGGTCGGTCCAGGCGTCGGCCGACAGGGCGGTCGTCCGCGTCGCGGTCCTGGCCGCCGGTGACGACATCGGTACGGTCCGGTCCGACCTCTCGGAGAACGCCACCTCGATGCGCCAGGCGCTCCAGGATTCGGGGATCGACAGCAGCCAGATCCGGACGAACTACTACGACATCTCCTCGCAGGCCCGCTACGGCGGTCCGCAGGGTGAGGAGCCCAAGTACCAGGCGGTTCACTCCTTCACGGTGACCGTCGAGAACCCCGACGAGGTCGGCGCGGTCATCGACACCGCCGTCAGTAACGGCGCCAGCGAGGTCGGCGGCGTCGAGTTCACCCTCTCGGCGGACAAGCGCGAAGACCTCCGCCAGGACGCCCTCGAAGCGGCCATGGACAACGCCCGGAGCGAGGCCAGCACCGTCGCCGGTGCCGAGGACCTCCAGATCTCCGGCGTCGACCGGATCAGCACCACCCAGTACGACAGCCGTCCCTACGCGGTCGAGACGGCGGCACTCGCGGCCGGCGGCGACGGGGCGTCGACCTCCATCGACAGCGGCCCGGTCACCGTCAGCGCCTCCGTCACCGTCGTCTACGAGACGAGCGACTGAGGAATCGGCCCGCGAACGAACCGCGAACTCCTCCCACACGACGCCCCACTCCCCCGCTGACGCTCGGCCCTCCGCACCGACGTTCGGTTCCCCGCTGACGCTCGGCCCTCCGCAATCGGAGTGAAAAAACTGTTTTCGTCCACGGTCAGACTGTGGCACGTACCGGCCGGACTCGGCTGCCGACGACTTATCCGTCGAAAGGCAGGTCGGGTTCGTAGCCGACGGCGTCGATCGCCGCTTCGAGGACGCCCTCGACGTTCTCGCCCTCGGTGACGCTCATGTAGTGGTCGGCCTCGACGTCCCGGGAGCGGTCGGCCTTGTTACAGACTGTGAGGACTGGCACGTCGAAGCGCGCGGCGACGGCGTCACGGAGCGCGAGCTGGGCGTCGAGGGGGTATCCACACTCCCCGCTGGCGTCGACGAGGACGAGCACGCAGTCGGCGAGGTGTTCCAGCGCGCTCACCGCCTGTGACTCGACGTCGTTGCGTTCTTCGGCGGGGCGGTCGAGCAGTCCCGGCGTATCGACGAGCTGGTAGCGGATGTGCTCGTGTTCGTAGTGCCCGACGCGGATTTCGGTCGTGGTGAACGGGTAGGAGGCGGTCTCGTTGCGGGCGTTTGTGACGCTGTTGACGAACGAGGACTTGCCGACGTTGGGGTAGCCGGCGACCACGATGGCCGGTTCGTCGGGGTCGATGTCGGGCAGCGTCTTCAGCGCGTCCCGGGCGGCGCCCACCGCGGCGAGGTCGGCTTCGACCTCCTCGACGACGTCCGCGATGCGGGCGAAGGCCTGCTTGCGGAGTTTGACCGCGACGTCGATGTCGTCGAAAAAGCGGCCCTGGTACTCGTCGTGGATCTCGTCGACCTTGCGACTCGCCCAGCCGATTTCGGAGAGATGCTGGCGGATCGCGTCCACGCCACCCAGGTCGACGTCCGCGTCCTCGATAGTGTGAGAGGCTATGACGGCGTCGGCGAGTTCGCGGTAGAAGGGATCGAGCCGGTCGAAGTCCGGCCAGTCGGTGACGACGTTCTCGAGATTGTCGGAGACGATGTTGGTCGCGGTCTGGAGCATCGACGTCTGGGCGTCGAAGCCCTGTTTCGCGCGCCCGGCCCGCGCGGCCCGCGAGAACGCCTTGTCCAGCAACTCCTCGGCCGTTGGCGTCGTCGGCAGGGCCTCGAACGGGTGGGGCATTGGGCCCCCGTAACCGGGCCGAGCGTATAAGGCCGTCCGTTCGTGCTCGCTGGTGCGTTCGTGTCCACTCCCACTGACCAGTTACGGCTGGATCGGAGCGGATACCCACCGTCATCCCTGCCAGTCGTCGGCACTTTCGAATCCTTCGAGTGGTTCCTGGGCCGGGTACGCTGAGGCCATCCGTCGGAGTTCGGCTGCGATCTCCTCGGCCGGACGCTCCTTGTCATGGACAATGACGATGCCAGCGTGGTCTGTCGTGGAGAGTCCTGCCGCGTTGAAATCCCGGACATTGTTCGTCACGAGGACGCTGTCGGTTTCGAGGCAGTACGGCAACACGTCCTCGAAATCGTCCGCACCCTCGAACAGCGCGTCGAGGACGTGTTCCGCCTCGATCCCGTGGTGACGTAGCTCCCTGACGATATTCGGGTTCAAGTTCTCGTCGACGAGAAATCGCCACTCCGAAGCGTCGTCGTCCGACTGTTCGTCACTCGCCATCCGTTATTCGGTCGGGTCGACACCCGGTGGACGGTCCTGTGTCGCGCGTTCGCGCAGGTCTGCACTCGCCTCCTCGCGGGCGCCTCGGTGGCGCTCCATCTCCTCGGGATGAGCGTGATAGTAGGCGAGTGCCGCGTACACGTCGGCGACCGACAGGCGGAAGGTCTCTGCGAACTCCTCGGGCGTCCGATCGCCGTTCCCGTCCCGGACCCCGTCGTACACGTCGAGGACGGTTATCCGTCGTCCGTCGATGCGCGGCTCGCCGCCGAAGGAGTCGTCCGTGACGATCCGCGGATGATCCGGGTCCGGTGCGTCGAGGTTCCGGTCGGTCGCCATCTCATCGCGTGCTAGGTGCTGGATCGTTTATCCGTTTTTGGGCTGCACTGGACTCACCGGGAGGATGCGGTCGGCCCCACACTCACTCGGCGGGACTGGCCTGTTCGGCCTCGGCTTCGGACTCGGCGGCGTCACTCCCGTCCGCGTCGCCCTCCTCCGCGTCCGTCTCGGCGGACTCCGTCCCTGCTTCGATGAGTCGTTCGGCCTCCTCGCGGTCCTCGGGGTAGCCGACGTCGACGCGCCAGCCGTCCATGCGGATGGCGTCGATGGTCCGGCCCGAGTGAAGCAGGAGGTCGATCGCGTCGCTGATCTCGTACTCGTCTCGGTCGGAGGGCTGGACGAGATGGCAAGCGTGGAAGATGGACGGCGTGAACGTGTAGAAGCCGGTCATCACGAGGTTCGACGGAGGTTCGTCGGGTTTCTCGACGACCTCGACGATCTCGCCGTACTTGTTGGTGTCACAGACGCCGTAGCGACCCGCCTCGTCCCAGGGGACCTCCTCGACGAGGAAGGCGGCGTCCGCACGGGACTCGCGCTGGCGATTGACGACGTCGGCGAGGTTCGCCTCGAAGATATTGTCGCCGAGCATCACCATGAAGTCGTCGTCGACGTGCTCCTCGGCGGTCAGCAGGGCGTGGGCGATCCCTTTCGGTTCGCGCTGGTGGGTGTAGGTGATCGGGACACCCCGGAACTCGTCGTCGTAGTGGCTGACGATCTTCTCTTTCCTGTAGCCGACGACGACGACCAGTTCGTCCGCGCCGAGTTCGACCAGGTCCTCGAAGCAGTGGGTGAGGATGGGCTTGCCGGCGACCTCGACCATCCCCTTGGGTTTGTCCTCGGTGAGCGGGCGGAGTCGCGTCCCCTCACCGGCGGCGATCACGACGGCTTTCATGGCGCCCTCTCGACGGGCGGACGGTAAAACTCTTGTCGACCCGCACGCTCGTCCCGTTCCGGACCGCCGGGTCCGGCACGGTGACTGTCGCCGTCGCTCCCGTCCCGTTCCGGTTCTCGTTCCCGACTGCCGTCCGGACCTCGTACTCGCCGGGGTAGGGGACGACGGCCTCGTAGGTTCCGTTCGGTCGGGTCGTCACCTGTTTTCGATAGAAAAACGAGGCGTGGGGGACGTCGACGTTCGCCCGCACCTCGACGGTCGCGTTCGGGGTCGCCCGGCCGGTCACGCGCGCGCCGGGTACGAGGACGAACACCTTGCTGTCCCGGTTTTCGCTGGCGTAGACGACCCGGTAGTGCGAGACCGCCTCGTATCCACCCCAGCGGCTGCCGTAGGCGACGTAGAGGTGCTCTTGCATCGGGTTCGACCGGCGCGGGAGCGGTTCGAGGACGACGTATCCGGTTCGGTTGCGGAGTCGCTCGTACCACACCCCGGGTCGGTCCGACGAGACGAACTTCGTGTAACTGGACTGGGCGTAGCTGTAGTTCTCGGCCCGTCCGCTGACGAAGTAGTTGAACATCCGGTTGTTTCCCCACCGGCTGAACACGTAGTTATCCGGATACGTCAGCCCGCGTTCGTCGGCGTCCTCGGCCATCCACGCCGCGGTCTGGTAGTTCCGATCCGGAACCGAACTGGCCGTCACCCCGGGGAAGAAGACCCCGCTCGTCGCGACGAGTGCGACGACGACCACAGCGACCGCCAGTCCGGACCGCCACGTGACCGCTTCCGTATCGAACCACGTCGTGTCCTCGTCCCGGCCGTCCGAACCGGAGCGGTCGCCGTCACTGGCGGTCGGTCCGTCACTATCGCCGTCACTGGCGGTCGGTCCATCACTATCGCCGTCTGCGCGCGCTCCGGGACTGCCCCGGATCGGGACTGGCGTCGCCGTGAGGTCGTAGCGAGCGGCCCACCAGAGAGCGCCGGTCGCGGCGAACAGCGCGACGAACGGGACGAACTGCCCGACGAACCGCAACTGGACGACGGCGAGCGCGAAGAAGTACCAGCCGAAGACACAGGGGACGAGCCAGCGCCGGTCGTCGACGACGGTCCGCAGGACCCCCCAGGCCATGACCGGGAGCGCGACGAAGTGAGCCACGCCGAACAGTTTCACTCCGAGGCGTTCCGCGACGGAGAACGCCGACGCGGTCTCGCCGATACTACTCGACCCCAGTAGAAAGCGTACGCCGTCGACGAGTTCTGTCACCGCCCCGTCGAGGAAGACGCCAACCAGGACGAATCCGACGACAGGTACCGCGAGCTCGACGACGACGAACTGTGTTGTCGACACCCCGCGCCGTTCGACGAGTTCGCCGGTAGCCGCGAACACAACGGTCCCGCCAGCCAGCAGTGTCGGAACGACCACCACGAGAAACGACTGCCACCCGAGAAGGAGGTGTGCACCCAGAGAGAGGACCGCCCCGAGGCCGAGTCCCGCCGCGACCGGTCTGGTGCGTTGCCACGGCGAACGCCCCTCGGCGACGTCGAGCGGGACGCTCACGGCCACCGTCGCTACGACCGGCACGAGCACGAGCGGGGCTCCTTCCCAGGCGAGCGTCAGGCCGGCGACGGAGACACCGAGAGCGACGGCCCCGAGCCGGACCGTCTCTTTCGACGAGTCTTCCCGGGCGACGAGCCACGCGAGAGCCGCGGCGGTCGCCAGCACCCACACGTAGTTGAACGCGTGGTGGTCGCCGAAGCCGACGACCGTCCGCAACGCGCTAGCCGGGAGTATCGCCAGGAGTATCGCCGATGCGACGCCGATTCGGTGGTCGTCGAGGACGTGTGCGCCGATGACGTAGACCAGTCCGCCGGTACAGAGCGCGGCGACGACCGGGTAGGACGCGAGGACGACGGGGGCGACGTCGCTCCCGCCGAGCAGGGCCGACACCAGCCACATCGTCGCGGCAAACAGCGGTTCGCCACCCTCGAAGCTCAGCGGCGCGGAGATGTCCGCGAGTGTGCCCAGCGCGAACGGACTCGACGAGCGTGCGAGCAACCCCTCGACCCAGTACGCGTAGAAGTACGGGTCGTTCGCCAGCAAAACGACGTTCCCCTCCCGGAATACCTGCCGATACGGGAGCGCTCTCGGCGCCACGAACAGGACGACCACGAAGACTGCGACTGCGGGCCCGCGACTGCGGCCGCCGACTCCCGTCGGGAGCGACGGTGGCCATCGCGTTCGGCCTGTTCCGCCGCTGTGGTCCGTCTCGTCGTCGCCGCTGTCCCTGTTCCCTGCCGCGTTCGCTTCGGTTCGCTGGTCGCTCGTCACGTCTCCCTCCGTGCTCTCCTCGCGGTCCGGACGCGAGTGCCGCACCGCCCTGCGGTCGGCGATCCGATAGCCCGCACCCGTCGCCGCGCCGGTCCCTCGTCCCACGAGTTCACCGAAAGCACCCGGGTCGAGGGACCATCCTCGAACTCCCACTCGTCGCCCATCTACCCGGGAGAGAACGGGCGCGAACAAAAAGTGATTCCGGTCGGCCACGTCTCTCTCGGGCCTCTCTGCCGGTACGGGCCGTGTTCGAACCCGGCTGGCTCAGTCGGTGTCGCCCTGGTCCGGACGGTCGACCGCCCCGTCTGTGGTCGCCGTCCGCCGCCCCTCACCGGGGTCCGACCGGCGACGGTCGGCGAGGAAGACGACCAGCGCGGTCGCGAGTGCGACACCGAGCACCCGCGGGTCCGCGGTGACGTAGAGGTTCGGAGAGGGCGGCCGCCACCAGGTGAGCGGGTAGAAGTACGGACCCGCGCGCCCGGTGACGAACACCCGACACCCGTCGAGGAGGAGCGACGTCACGCCGCCGGCCAGGAGAGCGCCGTACGCTCGCCAGCGGTGACACCGGCCGAACAGGAGCGCGACGACGCCGGCCACGAGTGCGACGCCGCCGAGCGTACTCAGCGGCCGGTACCCGAACGGGACGCCCAGCGCCGCTTCGACGGTCCGGGGGTCGAGGAGGATCCCGATCTTCACCAGGTCCGGGATCGCCGCCCCGCCCATGCCCACGACGACCCAGCTGCGGGTCACGCGCTCGAACCGCCACCCTGCCGCCGTCAGAAGGACGTACACGGCGAGGACGTGCGTGAGCAGGTCAGCCATCGCGCACCTCGAAGCCGAGCGTGGCCGGGTCGACCCGCCACTCGCGGACGAAGGCCACGAGCACGAGCGCGGCCCCGACGGCCGAGACGGCGTACTTGTAGGGTTCGGACCACGTTCTCGCGTTGACGCGGACGACCCGCTGGGCGGTGATCGTCCGGTCGGGTTCCAGGGTCCCGAGCACGTTGACGGTCCCGCCGGGCTCGGCCGTCCGGTCGGCCCCCCGGACCGTCAGCGGTCCGAACGACGCGAACCGGCGGAGTTCGACGGTCATCGTCGCGTTCCCCGCGCCGGTCCCGGGAGCCGTCCCGTCGTTCCCCTCGCCGTCCCGGTTCGCCGACGTCGTGCGGACGATCGCGGAGACGGTCACCGTCTCGCCGACGTGGCTGTCGTAGGCCGTGACTATCTCCTCGCTACCGGGATACAGCGCGTGGCTCTCGGCAGTCGCCCCGTAGTGAACGAAGAGGCCGAACAGCGCCGCCGCGAGTACACAGCCCAGGAGGAGTCGTCGCCCCTGCACGTCACCGGGTGGCCCGGGAGGTGGGTTAGGCGTTTCGGTGCGATCCGACAGGCGTATCCCCCGTCCGCGCGAGCGGCGGCTATGCGTCAGTTCGTCGTCGTCGGCCACGACGCCCCGACGACTCCCGATTTCGCGCTCGACGACCTCGCCGGCGGCGCCGGCCGCCTCGACGTCCTCTGTCGGTGTGTCTCGGCCGCCCTGTTTCTCTCCCACGACCTCCGCGAGGACGTCCGCGTCCACCTCGTACTCGACGATACCGTCACCGTCGTCTTCGACGGCGCGACAGTCCGCCGGCTCAACCCCGACGAGCGCTCGACGGCCGCCCTGGTCCGGGGCGCTCTCGAAGACCGCCAGGAAGCCGTCGGTCACGAACCCGTCGAGACCAGCCCCGGCGTCTCGCTGTACCGCCTGGGGTTCGCGGCGACGCTCGACCGTCTCGCCGGGGAGGGGACCGTCGTCCAGCTCCACGAGGACGGCGACCCCGTCGTCGACCGGCCGACCCCCGACGACCCGGTGTTCGTGCTCTCTGACCACCGCGAGTTCACCGACGACGAGGCCGAACTCCTCGACGACGTCGCCCACGAACGGGTTCGCCTCGGTCCGCGGGCACTCCACGCGAACCACGCCATCACGGTCGCACACAACTACCTCGATACCGACGGGTTCGAGCGGTACTGACCGCGAGTGGCTCCCACTCGGTCGGCATGGTTCGTCGGTGCTGAAAGTTCGGAAGCGTTAAAACCGGCCAGCGTCTTCGTTCGAGTGCTACCACTGCGGGCCGGTGGGGTAGCTTGGTATCCTTCGGCCTTCGGGTGGCCGTAACCGCGATTCAAATTCGCGCCGGCCCACTACATATTTACACTTTTTTCAGAGTTTACCGACAGGTTCGGCGGTCTTTCGGAAGTACTCGACGTGGCTATCGGCATCCGCGTACCTCGCGCGAGGGCAGGAACATGTGCTGCATCTCGTAGCGGTCGGCGTACGTGGCCGTCGAGAGCCGGTGTGTGAGCGACCGTGAACGACCGAAACCGTTTACACGTCGACACGCATCGTGGGAAGATATCACAGGAAACATGTCCGAATCCGACGACGGCATCACGGTCCGCGAGATGCGCGAGTCCGACGTCGCTGTGGCGACGGCGATCCTCGACGAGTGGGACATGGCCCCGGAGACGGACCGGGACGACGCCGAGCGGCACACGATCCGCGTCGAGAACTCGTTCGTCGCCGAGGACTCCGGGACGGTCGTCGGCACGGCGAGTTACATCGTCCACTCGGAGACGCTCGGGGAGACGGCCAGTCTGGCCGTGGACCCGGACTACCGGGGCCAGGGGATCGGGTATCGCCTCCAGGTCGCCCGACTGGAAGCGATGCGCTCGCTGGGGATCGAGACCGTTCGCACCGAGACGGACCGGCCGGACACGATCGAGTGGTACGTCGAACACTTCGGGTACGAGCGAGTCGGAACGAACCCGAAGAAACACGACTTCAGCCTCCCCGACGTCGACGAGTGGACCGTCCTCGAACTCGACCTCGACGAGTGGGCGAAGGCCGACCGGTGACGCGAGGACCGAACGGATGGGCGAGGTGTGGGACAGGACAGTGTCGGGAAGCCCTCGCGAACGGGACGAGGGCCACTCGGTGGGACTCCGGAGCGAACGCGGTATCAGACTGAGACGCTCCGCCCCGGAAGCGAACGAGAGACTGCGACCGCCCGGGCGGGACTGGCAATGAGACAGAAGATACGAAAATACTATACAGAACGCGGGTTGTCGAAGACGGTCAGCAGGGGGATCTGTTACGCGGTGCGGAATTCGTTCGACTGGGTGACCGGTGTCCGAACTCTCGTCGGCAGGGCACGACACGACGACATCCCGCTGCCGACACACCTGCGGGCGTGGGCGACGGGGTTCGACGCGACGAACTACCTCCTGTACAACATCGAGCAGAACGACCCGGACCAGTACGCCCCGACGTCGCGACTCGTCGACGAACACGTACCCAGCGAGGCGTACAGAACCGTACTGAACGACAAGTTCGCGTTCCATCTCTCCACTGCCCCACATCTAAACTGCGTACCCGAGCTCTTCGGAACGATAGAGGCGGGAGCGTATCGACCGATGGACCGGACGGACGCCCCCGATAGTCTCGTTCACCTGTTGAACGAACGCGGCACCGTGGTGTTGAAACCGACGAACGGGTACGGGGCGAACGGCTTCTATCGAGTCTCGAAACGGGACGACGGATACGAGGTGAACGGCCGGATAGTGACCGGATCCGACGTCGCGGACGTCGTGGCGTCACTGGACGGGTACATCGTGACGGAGTACGTCGAACAGCACGGGTACGCCGAAACTATCTATCCGGAATCGGTAAACACGCTACGTCTCGTCACTGTCGTCGATCCGGACACGTCCGAGGGACACGTCGTGAGAGCGATCCACCGGTTCGGTTCGCCGGAGTCGAGCCCCGCGGACAACTTCCACCGGGGTGGCTACACCGCTCCCGTCGAAAGGGACACCGGTCGGATCAAGTCTCTCGTGGAAGTCTCCGACGAGGGAGAACGGATCGTACACGAGACACACCCGGAGACAGGATCGAAGGTGAGCGGTGTAGACGTCCCCCGGTGGGGCGAGGTGGTGGCGACCGCGGTCGAAGCGGCGTCGTTACACAGTTCGTCGCCGTGTGTCGGCTGGGATATCGCCGTTACCCCCGACGGGCCCGCGGTCATCGAGGCCAACGTCCCGCCCGGCCCGTATCAACTAGAGAAGGGGCTCTTCGAGGAGGAACTGATACGGAAACTCACGGACAGAGAACGGAGTACCAGGATCGAGCGGATGCTGACGATGCCGATCCACCACGGATGAGTGATGCCCACATGACCACTGTGGTAGACGAGACACGGCGCCACGGCGACTATCTGATCAGAACCGGCGACGAGACCGACAGGACGGAGTTCGTCCGACTCCGCTCGGAGGTGTTCGGAACGTGGCCCGAGTCAGACGCCGTCGACATCTTCGACTGGAAGTACGTCGACAACCCGTACATCCGGGGCGTGCCGCTGATCGTGGTCGAACACGACGATACCATCGTGGCGGGATACGGGTATCTCGTCTTCGAGATGGCGTTCGACGGCGAACCTGTCGTCGGGATCCAGGGGACCGACGCCGTCGTCCACCCGGACCATCGCGGGCGGGGATTGTTCACCGAGATGGTCGGGTTCGGACACGACTGCTACCGGTCGGACGAGGCGTTACTCTGGTACGGATTTCCGCTCTCCGACGCGCGGGAGATACTACAGTACAGAGGGTTATACGACGGGGAGATAGCTACCGACGTCTTTCTCCATCCGAACGACGACGACTGGATACGCTACGACGGGTCCGGACGACGTGTGGCAGCACTCCTGAAAGCGCTCCGATTGCCCCTCTATCGACTGGCGATGGGGGCGGTCGAACTGTCCGAAAGCGTCGTCGGGACTGTCGCTGCCCGTTCGCGCCCCGACATCGGGGTGACGAGACACGAGACCCCACCGGGAGAGGAACTGCAATCGCTGTACGAACGCGCGATACCCGACGGGTTACACGTGCGCAGAGACGAGCAGTTCTACGAGTATCGGTTACGTGACCCGCGCTTTCAGTTTACCACGTACGTCGCGCGGCGTGACGGCGAACCTGTAGCGGCCGTGACGACGAGTCGTGGTGGGACCCAGGGGTCACAATTTATGGTCCGCGATATTATCCCCTTTGCGGGCGAATCGAGGCCGCTTCGAGCAGCACTCTCCCGCGCCCTCGGCGACAGACCCGAAGGACACAACACGAAGGCGTGGTGTTCACCCGGCCGCCGATGGACGCTACTCCGGTCCGGATTCGTTCCGATACGTCTCGTCCCGTCTAAATCCGATAGAAAATCGAATCCGGTCGCCCGGTCGGAGCGTCCCGGTGTCGACGGAACCGACTCACTGGACGGCGTCCCCGAGACGTGGGCTCTGCAAGCTCTCGACTGTGACTTTTGACCCCACGTGACGTCGACGAACGGCCCACACGCAAACGCACGGAGACCGCTTCCCGAAACAGTCTTGGAGACGGCGACTGCGGTCTAGCCAGACAGAAGCCGTGCCACACCACGTCGTGTACGCCGTCGACGAAGACTACTGGATGCCCCTCTACGTCTCGATACACTCGCTGCTGGCCAACAACCGGGATCTGTCGCTCCGGGTCTTCGTCCTCTACGCCGAGCGGGACGAAACCTTCTTCGACAACGTCGAGTACCTGGAGGCGGTCCACGACGACTGCTCCGTCGAGAGTATCCGGGTGGGACGAGAGCACTTCCAGGACGCGCCGACGCCCCACTGGTTCACCGAGGCCAACCTGTACCGGTTCCTCATCGGGTCGGTACTGCCGCTGGAGGACGAGAACGTGCTCTATCTGGACTGCGATACGGTCGTCGATGGGTCGCTCGCGGAGCTGTTCGCGATGGACATCGACGACGTCGTCGCCGCGGCGACGCCCGAGTACAAACTCCGGTCGTTCGAACTGGGGTTCCCGCTCGACTCGCTGTTTCACAACGCCGGCGTGATGTACATCAATCTGGACCAGTGGCGAGCCCACGAGGTCGGGCCGACGGTGCTGGACCGGATCGACGGCCGGCGGGACGTCACGTTCCCGGTCCAGGAAGTGCTGAACCCCGTCCTCGACGAGCGGGACCTGTGGAGGGCGCTACACCCCAAGTACAACGCTATGACGAACTGGGCCGGCGTGCTGGAGCGAGAGACGGACGTCGAGCCCGTGGTCGTCCACTACACCGGGCGGTCGAAACCCTGGCAGTACACCACCGACAGGTTACACACCGACCTGTGGTGGGAGTACCTCGAAGAGACACCCTACAGCGGATATCAGCCACCGGACAGGACGGTGACGAACCGCCTCGTTCGGGCGCGCAGGACCGCTGTCTCCCGGTCGAAAGCGTTCGTCTCGGCGCGACTCGAGCCCTATCCGCGAGTCTACGGCGCAGTCGCGCGAGTGTACAGAGTACTCCGTGGATGACGCCCTGCTCGTGGATGGCGCCCGGGACGTATCGATACGCTGGTGGTGCGTACGACGTGTGTGGTACCGGACCCACGGGTAGACTTTTCAGGACCGACGGTCAGGGAGTATCTGTGTCGCTCGGAACGTCGGTGCGGCGGGGACTCGATTACTACTCGGAGAACGGAGCGATATCGACGGCCGGCGCCGTCGCCGAGTTCTGCGGACGCGAGACGAGCAGACGCTGTCACTTCCTGGCGAACACACTGGAGACGGACCGCGGCCGCGGCTACTCGCTCTCGACCCGGGTGCGGGCGGCCCGGCAGGGTCTCAGTGCGCACACCTACCTGTGGCTCGGACTGGAGGAGGCCGACGTGGACCGCTATCTGTCGTCGACGGATCCGATCCGCCGGGTCAACGAGGGGTACATCGAGCCGATCCACCACAAGTACGTGTTCCAGCTGAACACGGCGCCGTACGTCGAACGGCTCCCACGGCTGTACGGCACGATAGACGCGGGGGAGTTCAGTCCGGCACGGACGGTCGACGACGACCTGCCGGAACTCCTGTCCAGGGAGGGTACACTGGTGGTGAAACCGGTCGACAGCGGGAGGGGGAACGGGGTGGCAGTCCTGCGCGCCGACGGACCGGAACTGACGACCGGCGGGGAGACGGTCACCTCGTCGGTGCGGGAGTCGATAGCCGGTCTCGACGGATATCTCGTCACGGAACTCGTCCGGCAACACGACTACGCGGCGTCGGTCTTCCCCGACGCGACGAACACGCTGCGGATACACAGTCTCGCCGACCCGGACACGGGCGAGGTCGGCCTCCTCCGGGCCTCACACCGGTTCGGGTCCCGCCAGTCCGTACCGACCGACAACTGGTCGCGGGGCGGGTACACCGCGCCGGTCGACCTCGACACCGGGGAGATACGACCGCTGATCGCCCTCGACGACCCGCCCCGGTCGCGACCGGAGCACCACCCCGAGACGGGCGCGCAGGTCGCTGGGCTGACCGTCCCACACTGGGCGGCGGTGTGTGACCTCGTCCGCGAGGCGGCCGAACTGCACAGGTACGCGCCGTTCGTCGGCTGGGACGTCGCCGTCTCCCCCGAGGGACCGGTTCTCATCGAGGGGAACGCACGCCCCAGTATCGTCGGCTTACAGCTGACCGAGGGGGTCCTGACGGACCCGCGGGTTCGCACGCTCCTCGGGCGAGGCTGACCGCCCGGAAGAACGGGACTCTGGAGGAGACCGGCTATCCGGAGGGGGCAGACCGGCGCCGGTGAAGCGCAAACCATTATGCGTCCACTCGCCGAGAGTCGTCCAATGGCCGGCCTCTGTGGGGTCGTCGGGGAGCGCCAGCACGTCGACCGGATAGCGGCTGATCTCGAGTGGACCGGCGAGGAGTCGACGACCGTCTTCGAGGACGACCGTCTCGCGGTCGCCGGTTCGTTCACGGCCGAGGCGGAAGCCGACCAGCCGATACCGGTCGGCGACGACGAGTTACTCTGGGTCTGGGGTTCGGTGTTCGGTTTCGAGCGGGACGGCGGGTACCACCCTCGCACCGCCTTCGAGCGAAGCACCGCCAGGTACTGTGGGGACCTGTACGAGCGGTACGGACTGGAGTTCGTCTCGGGACTCAACGGCGACTTCGTCGGCGTGCTGTACGACCGCGCCGCCGGGACCGTCTCGGTGTTCACCGACCGCCTCGGGCTCCGGGACACGTACTACGTCCAGCCCACCGACGGGACGCTCGTCTTCTCGACGGCGATACAGTCGCTGTCGCGCCATCCCGATGTCACGCCCGCGTTCGACACCGCGTACGTCTCCGAGTATTTCACCTGTCACTTCCGGACCTTCGGCGTGAAGACGCCACTGAAAGACACGTATCTCTTCCCGCCGGGCGCCGTCACGACGGTCGACCTCGGGTCACTCGACGCGGACGCCCGCCGGTACTGGACGCCCCGGTATCGGCCACGGGACCGCCCGTTCTCGTACTTTCTCGACGAGTTCGCGAGCCGGTTCGACGACGCGGTCACCGAACGGCTGCGGACGGACCGGGAGTACGGACTCCTCCTGAGCGGCGGGGTCGACTCGCGGCTCGTCCTCGCGGCGGTCGACCCTCGCCACCGCGATAGCCTGACAGCCTACCACTGTTCGGGGTGGATGGGCCGGGAGACGCGAACCGCGGAACGGGTCGCGCTGACCGCCGGCGTGGAGTTCGAACGGCTCCGGCGCGACCCCGACTACCACGAGCGGGCGCTGGCGCGCAACCCGAAACTGTCCAACTTCGTCGGCACGTTCGAACAGGCCCACCTCGAGGGGTTCATGGACGAGGTCCGGGGCGACGTCGACGAGATGCTGACCGCGTCCTTTGCCGACTCGAACTTCAAGGGCCACAGCTTCCCCCAGCGCAGTTTCGAGGTCGGGTCGCTCGGGACGGTCCACCTGCCGGCCTTCGGCCCGATGGATAGCGTCGACAGCTACGTCGACTTCTGGACGACGGACCCGCCGCGATATCTGCGCTCCGGAGTCGACGGCGCCGCAGTCATGCGTTCGGAGATCCGGCCGACCGAGACGGGGATCGACCACCACGGCGTCGCCTACGGGTCGCCCGGGGAACTGTTCACCTGCGGGATGCTCACCCCGCGAACGAACGGGAGCGTCCTGTTCATGCTCCAGAGCCTCCGCCAGCACCTCCCGGCGTGGAGCCCGTTCGTCGACAACCGCCTCGTCGACCTCTACCTCTCGATGCCCCGGCGCTACTTCGTGCGACGGAACGTCGTCCTCCGGTCGATCGAACGGCTGGACGCCGACCTCGCCGACGTTCCCTACGCGAACACGGGATTACCGCCGCGGTATCCGTTTCCCGCACACTTCGTCGGCGAGCACTGGGTCAACTTCGTCGACAATCACCTCCCGGTCAACGACCCGCCGGCGCCCCACCTCTCGAACGGGCCGTGGCCCGACATTCCGGCGCTGATACGCGACCGGTCGTTCGTCGAAGAGACCATCCGGGAGAACGAGGACACGATACGGCAACTCCCTTTCCTCGACTGGGGCGGCGTCTGGGAGTGCTACCGCGAACACGCGAGCGGCGTGAGCAACGACAGGAAGCTCTACGGGCTGTTGACGCTGCTCGAAATGCCGGTCACCGAGCGTGTCGTGAACGCTGCCGACTGACGAGCGCGTGCGGTATCCGCTCGGGGACTGCGCCGTGTCGGACGACGGCGACGGCGGCTTTCACGCGACGACAGTCACGTTCGGGAACGCAGTGTGGACACTGCGTCGCGGAGTGACTTCGCGCCGTCGCGCCCGACCAGGTAACTCCTCGACCCGAACAGCAACAGGAGAGAGTAGTAGATACACTGCACTCGTCGCGGGCGTTCCCGGAGGGCGGCCCGGAGCGCGCGGCGAGCGACCGCGGTGTGACCGAGTAACGCGTTGAAGTGAGCGATGCGCATGTACCGGGCGGACCGCCACCGCGCGGAGAAGTCGGCGCCGTGTCGCTCCAGTAACTGCCGCTCTCCGGCCAGCATCAGTTCCGGGGTCCGGACGATCTGCCCGTCGTGATACCGCCGCTCGAAGAGGGTCCGGTCGAGTTCGACCATCGAACGGGAGTCGAACAGTCGGATCCAGAAGTCAGCGTCCTCCTGGGAGCGGAACGACTCGTCGAACCCGCCGACCGTCTCGCACACCTCGGCCCTGACGAGCGTACACGAGGGTCCTCGGATCTCGGCGTTCGTGTAGCGATCGACGGTCCGGCACGTCCCGCTCCGGGCGTCTGACCCGTTCCGTTCGCCCATCCGCCGCTCTCTCGCGTAGACACCGGCACAGTCCCGTGGCTGCTCACGCATCGTCTCGACGAGCGTCTCGACCGCGTGTTCCAGCAACCGGTCGTCGTCGTCCAGAAAGACGACGTATTCGCCCGATGCCGCCTCCAGGCCCCTGTTCCGGGCGACTCCGGGACCCCGTGGACGGTCGTGTCTGATCACCGTCAATCGCGGGTCGTCGATCGCGGTCAGGAGGTGGCGCGTCCCGTCGGTCGACCCGCCGTCGACGACGACGCACTCCAGGTCGCGGTGTGACTGCCCGAGGACGCTCTCGACGGCCTCGGCGAGATACCGCGCCCGGTTGCGGGTCGGCACGACCACGCTCACCAGCGCCATATCGTCACCTTTCGGCGGATGGTAATGAGTGTGTCCCGACGACCGTGGGACCCGGCCCGCCTGCAAAGATTCATACCGCTCGGGGCGCCGTGGCACACTGTGGAGGGAACGACCGTCAGCGTCGTCGTCCCGACGTTCGACAGGGCGCCGCTCCTGGGCCGGGCGGTCGAGAGCGTCCTCGGGCAGACGCTGACCGACCTCGAAGTGGTCGTCGTCGACGACGGGTCGACGGACGAGACGCCAGCTGTCGTCGAATCCTACGACGACGACCGGTTGTCCTATCATCGCTTCGAGACCAGCAGAGGTGCGAACGCCGCCAGGAATCACGGGGTGGACGCCGCCAGCGGGACGTACGTCGCCTTCCTTGACTCCGACGACGCCTACACCGAGGGGTACCTCCGGCGGTGTGTCGACGCGCTGGACGTCGCCGGCGGGAACTGTGCGGGAACCTACGCGACGCGAGTGTGGTACCGCGACGGCGAGCGCTGGAACCTGACCGTCGCCGACGACGACGTGACGCGTGCCGACCTCCGGCGGAAGAACGTCGTCGGCGGCTTCTCGAACGTCGTCGTCCGCCGGTCGGTGTTCGACCGCGTCGGACGACTCGACGAGGAGCTCGCGTCCTGTCAGGACTACGATTTTTTCTTGCGAGCGCTCGAACCCGAGGGGGCCAGGTTCCGCGCCGTACCGGACGCAGTCGTGCGATACTATCTGCACGACGAGGGTGCGACCCGGATCGGTGACGACCTCCGGGCGGGCGTCGCCGGTCGCCGGCACTTCCTCGAGAAACACGGCGACGCGCTCACGACGGCGGGGACCGCGAACCAGTACTACCAGCTCGGCATGGCACACGCCAGGGCTGGCGACGTCGAGACGGCTCGCGACTGGTTCCGTCTGGGGATCCGAACGGACCCGCGGAGCTGGCGCCACTGGTATCACTACCTCGCGTCGCTCGGCGGACGCCACTCCCTCCGGGCGGCCGTCGGGCTGAAGATCGGGGTCAAGCGACGGCTCTACCGCGCGCGCTACGACCCGCCGACCCCGGGTGGCCCGCTGTAGCGTCGATACCGGGAGACCCGCTGTCGCGTCGATACCGAGTGACCCGCTGTCGCGGTCCGGGCGGTGCCGTGTCCGGATGGGCGGCGACAGCAACAGAGCCGGGGGACCGACCGCGTCAGGCTCGTCGGCCGTATCGGCCGTCGCCCGGTTCGAGGTCCAGTCGGTCGCGGAGTTGCGACGGTTCCATGACCGCCCGTCGGTTGAGCGCCGCCAGGTCGTGTATCCGCTCGACGAGTTCCTCGTTCGTCGCGAGCCGGTCGCGTTCGGGACCGAAGTGGATCGCGTCCTCGATGCCCACACGGACGCCGCCGCCGACGGCGACAGCCAGGCTGTTCATCGGGAGTTGTACGTCCCCGATGCCGGCCAGCGCCCACACGCTGTCCTCGGGCAGATCCCGGACCATCGTCCCGACGTGGACGAGGTCGGCCTGTGCCGTCGCGACGTTCCCCAGCAGGAGGTTGACGTAGTGGGGCGGTTCCAGCAGTCCGCGGTCGGCGAGATAGGTGGCGTAGTTGACCATCCCGAGGTCGAACACCTCCAGTTCCGGGAGGACGCCCCGCTCGTGCATCGCGTTCGCGAGCGCTTCGACCGTCTCCGGGCTGTTCACGCTCGCCTCGTCGCTGAAGTTCATCGACGCGAGCGTCAGACTCCCCATGTCTGGTTTGCGGTCCCCAGTCAGGTCGAGGACGTCGGTGCGCTTCTCGACCGAGTCCCAGTCTCGTCCGCTCAGCGAGACGCAGACGACCAGTTCCGGCGCGAACTCGCGGATCCCGTCGACGATCTCGGCGAACACCGCCTTGCGCCACGTCGGCTCACCCGTCTCGGGGTCCCGGGCGTGGAGGTGGACCGAGGTGATACCGATCTCGTGTGCCCTGCGGACGTCCTCGACGATCTCGGCCGGCGTGACCGGAACGTGCGGGGTCATCTCCTTCGTGGGAACCATCCCGGTCGGAGCGAAACTTATCGGGACTGGCCGCGTCATCGTGGACAACTGTCCGGGACGTCGCAAAAAACGTTCGATGGTCGGATTCCGGACCCGGCCGCCGAGACACCCCGACGGCGGGCGAAGACCAGTTCCGGACGACTTAAGCACCCGATACGTGAGTGACACACAACGGGTGACAGGCGTCGGTTCCGCAGACGCCGGGTGTATCGAAACATGCGAATTCTCCGCGTCGCACAGCAGCTCTATCCGGAACACACCGGCGGCGGTGCCTACCACATCCACGCGCTGAGTCGCGACCAGGCGGCGATGGGTCACGACGTGACGGTCCTCACGGTCTCGGACGACGGGTCACTGCCCGCCGAGGAACACCGCGATGGCTACCGGATACGACGGGAGCGGCCACGCGTGACGGTCATCGGCAACCAGTTCGCCCCGGGCGTGTGGCGCGAACTCCGCGAGCGGGAGTACGACGTCGTCCACGCCCACTCGCACCTGTACGCTTCGACGAACCTCGCGGCCATCCACCGTCTCGTAGACGGCACCCCGCTGGCGGTCACGAACCACGGCCTCTACTCACAGAGCGCACCCCAGTGGCTGTTCACGCTCTACCTGTGGACGCTCGGGCGGCTCACGTTCGACCGCGCCGACGTCGTGTTCTGTTACACGCCGACCGACGAGCGCCGCCTGCGGTCGACCGGCGTCCACGCCCCCATCGACGTCGTCTCAAACGGTATCGACGCCGACCGCTTCGTCCCCGAGGGGGAGAGCGACGAACGGGTCGCTGTCGACGCCCCGGTCGCCCTCTTCGTCGGCCGCCTCGTCGACGGGAAGAACCCCGGCCACGCGCTCGACGCCGTCGCACGCCTCCGCGAGCGAGACGTCCCGGTCGAACTCGTCTTCTGTGGCGAGGGACCGCTCCGCGACGCGCTGGAGACACGCGCGGCTCACCGGGACGTAACCGACGGCGTGCACTTTCTCGGGGACCTCCCGTACGACGAGATGCCGGGCGTCTACCGGGCGGCGGACCTGGTCGTCCTCCCGAGCCGCGCCGAGGGGTTCCCCCGGTCAGTGCTGGAGGCGTTCGCCACCGGGACGCCGGTCGTGACCAGCGACCTCGCACAGCTCCGGGCGGTCGTCCCGGCGGCCGGCGAGGCGGCGCCACTGGGCGACGTCCCCGCACTGGCCGATTCGATCGAGAGACTCCTCGACGACCGCGAACGCAGGGAGCGGCTGGGCCATCGGGGCCGCCGACTGGCCGTCGAGCGGTTCAGCTGGTCCCGGACCGTGGCCCGGACGACCGCGCGACTCGAACGACTGTGCCGCGAGCACTGAGCGGCGGCGTCGCGCACCGCTTCCGAGAGAAGTCGGGGAGGTTCGTCCGGCAGGTCGCCACGAGCGACCGCGTCAGTCCTGAGTCGACCGGAGCGGGTCCGTTCCACCCGACTTGACGGTGCCGTCACCCGTACTGGCGTCCGCTCGTGTCCCTCCGACGTCGTCCGGCATCGACGTCCCGTCTTCGGCGATCTCGAGAGTCCGTTCGAGCCGGCGCTCGTCCGCGTCCGAGATCGGCCGGTTGTCGGTGGGCGAGAACAGTCTCCGGATCGCCGCCTTCGCCCGGTCGGGGACGTACATGTACGCGAGCCAGCCCGGGGTGAGACAGAGATTGCGGTGACCGACACCGAGCGTCCGGACCGCCTGGACGCCGCGGCGGATCAGGGCGAGTTTCTGGGGCAACTCGTTTTGCCGGCTGAACGAATCCTCGTCCACCCGGTAGACGTACAGCGGCTCCCGGAGGTTCGCCAGTTCGTGGTCCGCGGCGAGGCGAACGAGCAGGTCGTACCCCTCGGCGTACTCCGCGCGAAAGAGCGACGTCCCCTCCAGCGCCGACCAGCGGTACATCGCGGTCCCGAGGTTCACCATCGATTCGCGCGCGAGATTGCGACGCAGCGTCGCATCGTCCGCTGGACGGGTCCGGACCGTCCGCTCGCCGCGGAGCGGATTGAAGTAGTAGTAGGCGCTCCCGAGGACGCCGACGTCGGGGTTGTCCTCCATGAACGCGACCTGCTTGCGGACCCGGCTGGGAGTCGAGAGGTCGTCGGCGTCGTGGAAGACGAGGTACTTCCCGTCGGCTTCGACGGCGCCGCGGTTGCGTGCAAACGACTGGCCCAGGTTCGTCCCGTTCTCCAGTACCCGGACGCGCTCGTGACGGTCGGCGATCGCCCGTGCGACGGCGGCCGACCCGTCGGTCGACCCGTCGTCGACGACGATCACCTCGATGTTGCCGTAGTCCTGTGCGAGCACCGAACGCAACGTCTCCTGGATCGTCGTCATCTCGTCGTACACCGGGACGACGACCGAGACGAGCGGCCCCTCCCCTGACATCTACCACCCAGTCGTTCGTGTCACGGAATAATTTTTCTCTTCCGTCGGTGTCCCGACCGTGCGAGGCGGTCTGACAGATCGTTCGAGGCGGTCTGACAGATCGTTCGAGGCGACCTGACAGATTATACGCGTCGAGCGACGAACGTCGGTATGGACCGCGAGGGTACGAGACCGACCACGGGCCCCGAACGGGAGGACGCAGTGTCTGTCACGGTCTACAGCCGCGAGCACTGCCACCTCTGTGAGGAGGCGGTCGAGACGCTCGAAGACGCCGCCGCGGCGGTCGACGTTCCGGTCGCGATCACCGAGGTCGACGTCGACGCCGACCCCGACCTGCGAGCGGAGTACGGCGACCGCGTGCCGTACGTCCTCGTCGACGACCGGCCGGCGTTCAAGTTCCGCGTCGACCCCGACGAGGCGCGCCGCCGTCTCCGCGAGGCTATCGACTGATAGTGATTATTGTAGATTATTTCCGGATCGCGCCGACACCGGCGTCAGCGCGTACCGGTAAATCGCTACAGTAATCACTACGAGAGAACCCCGAGTGAACAGCGGGTCGTCGCTCCGGCTACTCGCACACCGCGTCCCTGGCGGCTTCGAGCGTAAACTTCCCCTCGTAGAGTGCCGTGCCGACGACGACGGCGCTGGCGCCGGCCCCCTTCAGCGCACGGACGTCGTCGAGTGTGGCGACGCCGCCGCTGGCGACGACCGGGACGTCGACGGCCTCGACGACGCGCTCGACCTCGTCGGTGCGGACGCCGGCAAGCTGTCCCTCGACGTCGACGTCGGTAAACAGGATACCCCCGGCACCGAGCTCGGCGTAGCGCTGTGCGGCCGCGGCGGGGTCCAGTCCCGTCCCCTCGGTCCAGCCAGAGACGACCACTTCGCCGTCTTTCGCGTCGAGGCTGACGAGCACACTCTCGGGATAGGTCTCGCTTATCTCGGCGACGATTTCGGGGTTCTCGACGGCGGCAGTGCCGAGGATGACGCGGTCGACGCCGGCGTCGAGGAGGGCGGTCGCGTCGTCGACGGTGCGGATGCCGCCGCCGAGCTGGACGCCGACGTCGGGGTCGACGCTCTCGACGACCGCGGCGATGGCGTCGGCGTTCGCGCGCTCGCCCTCGAAGGCGCCGTCCAGGTCGACGAGGTGGAGCGTGCGGGCACCCGCTTCCACCCAGCGCCGGGCGGCCTCGACGGGGTCGCCGTAGGTCTTCCCGGTGTCGCGCTCGCCGCCGACCAGCTGAACAACCTGCCCGTCCTGGACGTCGACGGCGGGGACGACCTCGAACTCGGGGAACATGCCCGACCCTGGGCGAGCGCCGGCGGAAAGCCTGTCGATGCGAGGTGACCCCGCCGGGGACTGCGAACCCGACACGTGGAAGCCGCCAGCCTTTACTCGGCGTCGGTCGACGGGGCCCGTATGGTTTCTGCGTTGCTGGTGGCCGGCGTGCTCGTCGCCGCGTTCGTCGGGTTCAACATCGGGGGCTCCTCGACGGGTGTCGCCTTCGGTCCCGCAGTGGGGAGCGACACCGTCTCGAAGACCGCGGCGGCCGCGCTCATGTCGGCGTTCGCGCTGCTGGGCGGGGCGACCGTCGGGACGAACGTCATCGAGACGATGGGCGGGGACATCGTCCCGAGCGACCAGTTCACGCTCGCGGCCAGCGTCACCGTCCTCTTTTTCGTCGGCCTCGCGCTGCTGGTCTCGAACCTCTTCGGCGTCCCCGCCTCGACGTCGATGACCGCCGTCGGCGCCATCGCCGGACTGGGCGTCGCGACGAACACCATCGCCTGGGAGGTGATGGGCCAGATCGTCACCGCGTGGCTCATCGCCCCGGTCGTCGCCTTCTGGATCTGTGCAGTCATCGGCCGCTATCTCTTCCCGCACATGCAGGCCCGCTTCGCGCTCAACACGCCCGGCGACGAGGTCTCGCGGCGCGAACGCGTCGGTGCCTTTCTCGTCGTCGCTATCGGCTGTTACATGGCGTTCTCGGCGGGCGCGTCGAACGTCGCCAACGCCGTCGCGCCGCTGTACGGTGCCCGCCTCCTCGGCGACAGCTTCACGCCCTACGTCGGACTGGCAGGGGGTGCCATCGCGCTCGGTGCCTTCACCATCGCCCGCCGGACGCTCGACACGGTGGGCAACGACCTCACCGAACTCCCCTTGCTCGCGGCGCTGATCGTCGAGGTCGTCAGTGCGAGCATCATCACCGGCCTCTCGCAACTGGGCATCCCGGCGAGTCTCGCAGTGTCGGCGACGATGTGCATCGTCGGACTCGGCTGGGGCCGAGCGACCCGCGCGACGACACTCGCCGACGCCGCAGAGGCCGCCGTCACCGGAGAGGCGGACCCGGCCGGTCCCGCGGGGACGATCACCGCCGACGCCGCCGGGCCGCCCGCCGGGACCGACGGCGAACCCGAAGTCGCCCCCATCGGCGAGGAACAACCCCCCGACGAGACGACGGCGACGGACCTGTTCGACCCGCGTGCCACCCGGCGCGTCGTCCTGCTGTGGATACTCACGCCCAGCCTCGCCGCCACCGCGTCCTATCTCGTCTTCGAGTATCTCCCGGTCGTCTGAGCGTCTCACCTGTCGCTGGCCTGTCGTCGACCTGTCTCGACCCATCCACCGCCGGTAATCTTTAGCTGGCGGGTTCCCGACACACGGACATGGTCGAGACGCTCTTTCTGGTGGGGATCTTCGTCGCGGTGTTCGTCGGGTTCAACATCGGGGGCTCCTCGACGGGCGTCGCTTTCGGCCCCGCAGTGGGGAGCAACACGGTCTCGAAGGTCGTCGCCGCGGGGTTGATGACCATCTTCGCGTTGCTCGGCGGGTGGACCGTCGGCCGGGAAGTCGTCCAGACGCTCGGGAGCGACCTCGTCACCACCACCTTCACCATCGAGATCAGCATCGGCGTCCTCTTTTTCATCGGGCTGGCGCTCTTCCTCTCGAATCTCTTCGGCGTCCCCGCCTCGACGTCGATGACCGCCGTCGGTGCGATGGCCGGGCTCGGACTCGCCCGCGGAACCCTCGACGGCGCCGAGATGGGGCAGATCGTCGTCTGGTGGCTCGTCTCGCCGGTGATCGCCTTCTGGGTCAGTGCCGTCGTCGGCCGCTACTACTACCCCCGACTCGTCGAGTGGTTCGCCGTCACCCAGACCGAGGGCGCGTTGCTCGTCCTCGACCACTCCGGCGCGTACCCGCGGCCGGTTCTCGGACCGAACACGACGCGCCGCGAGTTCGTCGGGACCGCCCTCGTCGTGGGTATCGGCTGTTACATGGCGTTCTCGGCGGGCGCGTCCAACGTCGCCAACGCCGTCGCGCCGCTGGTCGGGAGCGGGTCGCTGGAGATGAACCAGGCCATCCTGCTCGGCGGCGGTGCCATCGGCCTGGGCGCCTTTACCATCGCCCGGCGGACGATGGACACGGTGGGCAACGACCTCACCGAACTCCCGCTGCTCGCGGCGCTCGTCGTCGCGACCGTCAGTTCGACCATCGTCACGGGGCTGTCGGCACTGGGCGTGCCCGCGAGTTTCGTCATCATCGCGACGATGAGCATCGTCGGCCTCGGCTGGGGCCGGGCGACCCGGACGGTCACCGTCTCGGACGCCCGCGAGGGGGAAGTCCCGGACGTCTCGGTCGGTGGCCTGGCCGCAGAGACGCCCGAGACGCCGACCGTCGGGGGCGGCGGCGGGACCGCGGACGGCCACGGCGGGCCCGGGAGCGGGGACGACGACAGCGCCGGAGCCAGGGTCGGCCACGCTGGCGCCGGCACCGGGAACGACGACGCCTCCGGCGGCCCCGACGTCTCGCCGATCGGTGCAGAAGACGAGGAGGACATCCCCGACGCCGAGGACCTCTTCGAACCAGGCACCACCGCCAGGGTGATCTTCCTGCAGAACGTCGTCCCGGCGATCGCGACCGTCGCCTCCTTCCTGCTCTTTCGATTCGTGTCGTTCTGAACCGACGAACGGTCACTCGGCGGGTACGGGGTCGGTCCCCTCTGCCACGTCCGCTGGCAGTTCTGGACGTGTATCCTGTTTCGATCGGAGGTTTGTTACGATCTGTCATCGTCTGGCGTCGAGTCGTGTCGGAAACAGCAAGGTCTAACAGTCAGGGGGGCGAACTCGTGGGTGATGCCCACCGTAGAGTACCTGAACTACGAAGTACTGGACGACCATGGCTGGGACATGTACGACGAATCGACGTTCGACGAGGCCGCCGACGCCGGTCTCGACGACGAGGACTACGGCACCCTCGAAGTGAACCAGGGCGAGTACATCCTCGAGGCCGCCGAGGCCCAGGGGTACGACTGGCCGTTCTCGTGTCGCGCCGGTGCCTGTGCGAACTGCGCAGCCATCGTCGTCGAAGGCGAGATCGACATGGACATGCAACAGATCCTCTCGGACGAGGAAGTCGAAGAGAAGAACGTCCGACTCACCTGCATCGGCAGCCCCGCCGAGGACACTGTCCGCATCGTCTACAACGCCAAGCACCTCGACTACCTGCAGAACCGCGTCATATAGACCACGGCGTACAACGTGCGTTAAACGAACGCACCCTTTCCCGGGGCTTCGCTGTCAGATATCCCCGGATATTCTCCACACTCAGTCGCTCTAGTGTCTCTTTCCCGCCCGGACGTGGACTGCGGACAGGATTACGGATCGCCCGTAGCGGAACTCGCCTGTCTGGTGCGTTCCTCACAGCCAGTTCTCGCTGACGTATTCGAGGGTGACGTCGGACTGGTCGAGGTACTGTGACATCTCGTGAACCGCGTCCCCCACCTCGCGCGTCGACAGCGTCTGGTCTCGCTGAAAGAGGACGCCTGCCGTGTCCTCGACGTCTATTTCGGTGAAGAAATCGTCGTCCTGCGTGAGTATCAGCCGGTCGTGTTCGCGGGCGTACCTGGCGATCGGTCCGTCGTCGGCACCCAGCCCGAGTTCCGAGATGTCGTCGAGGCGTTCGACCTCGTGGCCGAGCTTTCGCAGGTAGTTCACCGTCGCTCGCTCGACGTTTTCGTCTGCGAGGATTCGATACGCCATCAGCCCCGGACGTCGTCGGGGTCGGTAGTCAGGTGCTCGTACTCCTCGACCGCCTCTTCGCGCTGGCGTTCGACGGCGCGCATCTCCTCCGGGTGGTCGTGGTAGTACGTGAGCGCCCGGTAGACGTCGGCCACGTCGACGTCGTGACGGTCGGCGACCGTCCGCGGTTTGAGGCCGCGGTCCTCGACCTGCGTTTTGACGAACTGGACCGTGATCCGTCGGCCCTCGAGGTGTGGCTCGTCGTGCAGTTCTCGCACGATTCGCCTCGTCACCTGGCTCATACGGTTTCTATGCCGGCATCGTACTTGAACGTCGGGTTCGGGTTGCTGATCCGGTGGCCAAGATAACTGCGGCCAGTCTCGCGTCATCTGATCGCTGACGGACAGCGTGGTGTGACGGGTGGCCCGCCAGTCGGGACGGGGGAGGCCTCTCGGAGTCGTACTTTCTTTTTTATACGAGAGGGAGACCTATGAGTAGTGATGGCAGCGAAGATTCTCCACGTCAGCGATTCGCTGGTCGGTGGGTCCCGAGACCCGGACGGTAGTGCGAGCGACGCCCCGGTCGGCGGGGGCGGG